>Ga0194135_10001243_pt1 | contig 15025 bp, 9 predicted proteins | sample LitLau_LLRF_2013_FD_134024 | JGI IMG/M metagenome (GOLD analysis project Ga0194135, IMG submission 134024) | Freshwater sediment microbial communities in response to fracking from North America - Little Laurel Run_MetaG_LLRF_2013 (version 2) | ecosystem: Environmental > Aquatic > Freshwater >...
ACAGCTCCTCGGTTCGAAGCTGCCCTTAACACTCAAAAGAATGGAATCGTGCCTTTGCGAGACAACCAGAAGAAACCACTTAGCGAAAGCAACGCACGAGTGGGTGATACTCGTCCTGCAACTGGACGAATGGACTCCAATAATGCCACTCCGGAAAACAGTTCAGCTGATATTCTAGAGTTAATGCGGAATCTCCGCCGTCAGATGCTAGAAGTTGTTTCTGCTAAACCGCCAGCTATTCCAACAGACGGTACAACATATTCATTCTGCTCTTTACTAACGTATTGGGGTGCTACGTGCTGGTAATAAATTTGCAACGTTTGATTCGATATCCTAACAGACGATTCTGAGGAACCTACACTGTCCCCTCTACTATGGATTTGCAAATGGGTCGACTACTCTGACAAATATGGGTTTGGTTATCAATTGTCCGATGACTCGATTGGAGTTTCATTCAACGACCAAACCAAGGTTATCTTACTGTCTGATGCGAAAAGTATGCATTATATTGAGAAGACTGGAGACGAATCCTATTACACGCTTGATAGCTACCCGACTGATCTTCAAAAGAAAGTGAAGTTGCTCAACTACTTTCAGCAATACATGAAGGAAAATCTGCTTAAGGTATGCCTTGTTTATAAACAACTCACGTCATTACTGCTGTATGCTACACGCAAACCAATCAGAGTGGTTAATAACAACACTTTTTCATTATTAGGCATCAGGAGGTCGATCTCCTCCAGACCCATCATGTATAGCTCGTTTGCCAAATTTATGGACTTGGTTTCGTACTTCTCGTGCAGTCGTTATGGTCCTTTCGAATGGAACTCTTCAGATCAATAATTTTAGAGATCACACCAAGATGGTTATATGTCCATTGCTTGGAGCCATTTCAACTTTGTCAACCAATAAAGAGCTACGCACGTTCAAGTTGAGCTCACTTAAAAACGGCTGTTCTGAAGAAATGGAAATAAGGCTTAAATATGCCATCGAAAAGGTAGACGTTATAATAGCTCGTGAAGATAAAAATTCTATCTATACTACTCAATCGTCCAGCAACATTGCTTCATGTGCTCCTCGTCGTAACTGAGTTAATTTTTGCTGTTCTTTTCTCTAAAAAATCTGTGGTTTTCTGTCTTCTCTTAAGCTTACTTTAAGAGTACACACTCATGTCGCAACTATTCTACACGTCTTCTTCTTTCTTCTATTTCAAACCTTGATTTGTATCTGTGGTCTTGCAAAACTTCCTCTCAAAGGCTTGCCAGATCACGTGCTTAAAAATTGTGATTATGTATTTTGAAAAATTAGTGACAATTATTTCATATAGTTGGAGGTGATCATAGGAGCTCCGAAAAATGGCCATGGAGGGTCGAAGGGAAGCCGATCGAATGTGAACTGCTCACCCGCAAAGAGTGCTGCGACCCTGCACCTCAAAAAAATGACTAATACTGGATGTCGTTAAACGTCGATGAGACTGAGATCTCGTGTAAAAATTTCTTGTATTTCCAACTTTCTAGTATTCAGTTTTCAATGGTAAATCACGTAAATTTAAGTAAATGTTCAAACTTTGCTACTATTTCAAAACTCTGTATTGAATTGCTATTACGATGACTATATTTAGTAAGTTTTTTTAGTGCATTACAACTCTGAAATGGGGATTTAACATTTTGCTCACTTTTTATTATAACATTAAGTGGTGATGTGTAAGCAGTAGCAATAATTAATTATGATATTAATAATAAAGATGCCATGCCAATTCTTAATAAGTATCGAGTTAATTTCGGGTAGAATAATAATCACTCAAACCCCTTGGACTATTATCGGTTGGGTAAGACCACACTCTGGAGCTTGCACACAGCAAACGAGAGGTAAATTGATGAGACTAGTTGGTCAATCATCATAAATCAATCAGGATCTCTATCTTAAGTGCACTCCGATGAAGATGAGAATGAATGACTGTTATAATGGTAAATGATAGGTTGACTCATGAATGCCCCACACGCAGGGAATCTACCGTGTTTGTCGGTCAGAATGAGCCGTTCCCTTGGAGACAACGACAAGACCAGGCAGAGCAGTTCCACTCGTCCATCTGTCGCCTGCACTGAATTCCGTTCACTCGTCTCATATGCACATTCATTATCTCAAGCTCTGTCGTCTGAGGAGTCAAAAATGGTTCGTACTTTACGAAATGGGTGTGGTTGGTGGATTGTTTAAAAGTTATTTCTAATTCTTGACAGGGATTATTATCGTTACTGAGGAAGTTGGCAGTGCATACTTCGGCGAATAGTGGAGTTGCTCAGTACAGAATACTTTTATTGGGACTAGACAACGCAGGTAAAACTACTCTTCTTAAAATGCTGGCGAATGAGACAGACGAGCACATGAAGACAAGTCCCACACGTGGATTCAATGTTAAGACCGTACAGACTGATTCTGGATTCAGGCTCAATGTATGGGATGTAGGAGGTCAGAGGAACATTCGTCCTTATTGGACAAACTACCTTGAGAATGCAGATGCACTTGTGAGTACTCGCAACAAATGGTTTATCAAGTTCCAGTTTATAAGTACTAGCTCTGCGATTCCAGTTTAAACTCTAACACTTCAAACGATTGTTTGTTACACAGATATATGTAATTGACTCCGCAGACAGGAAACGCCTGAGTGAAAGTGGAGAAATTCTTTTTGACCTTCTTGAAGATGAAAAGATGAGTGGCGTTCCTCTGATTGTCTTTGGAAACAAGCAGGATTTAGCAGATGCGGCGAGTACTGCAGATATCGCTCGATCTCTTAATTTACATACGATCCGTGATCGGGCCTGGCAAATTCAAGGTTGTTCTGCAGCTACTGGTGAAGGTGTTAGGGTAAGGGATTCCTCATTGTCATAAGCGTTTTTAACTTGTGCATCAAAGTTTACGTTCTGAAATGTATTTGTCTTTACATCTATACAGGATGGGGTAGAATGGATTCTGAAAGCCATTAGGAAAAAGTGAAGCATCTCTGCCACATCTGTAGATTACAATAAAGTTCCACCAAGCACTTGCTTGACACCCCATCCTGGTCTCACAAGTCCCCCATAAAGCGTCACACCTAGAAGTCCTTGAAACTCCAATGTCGTTCTTATGTAAATAACAATGAAACCATGCAATAAAATAATATATATCCGTACAATAACTTTATAGCTAATTAGTGTAATGAGCTAATTCGAGGACGCGGTTACTTTATTCTTAAGACTGCTTCTAAGCATTATTCACAAGTACAAAAGTTTCCCATCACATTATTGGAAACGCCCTGAGTAACGAACATGTCATTTAATAATTATCAGCTAATACTCACAGCAGGCTTCTAATTTGTGATACACGACCACAACGGTTCTGGGTGAAAGCCCGAATTCGGGCATGTCTTCAAGGCACACTGCGTTGTTAAGCAAACAAATGAGCTAAACCACCCGGTCTCATGTGTATCTTTATGAATGAACAAACATTACATACAGTCTGCTACAGAAACAGAAAAGAGATGTTCGCTTATCTCTCTAAAAAGGTAATTGTAATCACACCACCAATAACTCAACCCCCTTTTTGCACATCTTATTTAAACGTAATTAGTAATTATGAACGAGTCTGATAACTCAGATATGGGATTGATTACATAGTTGGAGATGCCCCAAGGGGCAGGGGTTCGTTGTGTCGCCTGGAGTGGAGAGGATAACTTTCTCGCCTGTGGATGCGATAATGGAATGCTCAAAGTCCTGAAGATTGAAGCTGCAGTTCCCACGGATGGAGGAAGTGGGAAGGACAGCAAAGACAGTACAACTCGCTCTGGTCTCCTTGCAGCCCCGTCTAACATTGCAATGAACCAAAGCCTTGAAGGGCATTCTGCAAACATCCAAGTTATTGCGTGGAACAATGTGCACCACAAACTAACTACTTCGGATGCAAAGGGTCTGATAATTGTGTGGATGTTGTACAAAGGAACTTGGTACGAGGAAATGGTCAATAATAGAAATCGCTCAACTGTCAGGGGACTCGCGTGGTCTCATGATGGCACAAAAATTTGTATAGTCTATGAAGATGGTAAGGCACGTAAAAAGCTCAGACAAGGTATATAGAATAGAATTTTTCAAGAACCCAACTTTCCCACGAATTCTGTAGGAGGTGTCATAGTTGGTTCCGCCGATGGGAACCGCTTATGGGGAAAGGACTTAAAGGGAGTATCTTTAGCCGGAGTAACTTGGTCTCCAGACGCTAGGACTGTACTTTTCACCTTGACAAACGGCGAAATACATGTGTACGACTCGGAAGGAAATTATCTAGTACGGACACGAGTATTTTGCATCTTTGAGTATGAAAGATAGATACGCTATTCTATTACAAATCATCTCTGTTTGTAGTCTAAAATGAAATTGGAGAAAGGATCACGCTATGATTCCGGAGATGATGCTCCTATCGTATCAGTACGGTGGAAAAACAGCAGTGGCATAGGCAAAGGATCCTCAGAATCTGATGGTCCAGCTCTCGCCGTTATTTGGAGAGCAGGAAAGATATCCCTTCTACGTCATGCCAATGATGAGAACGCGTTGGTCGTTGAGTCTGGATTGGTAGCCTCGTGTGGGGACTGGAGTCCCAATGGAGCCTACTTGGCAGTAGGAGGAAGTCCTGTGGGGGGAACATCAGCAGGTTCTTACGGGCTTGAAACCAAGTCAGGAGAAGCAGAAGAAGTCCGCGTGTTGGACGAATGGGGGAAGCTCCTCCAAGTGGTCCGTGTTCCGGGAACTCCTCTCACATCTCTCTCATGGGATTCATTGTCTCTTCGTCTCGCAATCGGTGCAGGTAATCATTGTTCAACATGTTATCATATGAACTACTTCACCGAAGCCATATATCCAATACTTGTGATAAGTATCCGTACTTTGACGAATGAATCTTTACAGGCGCACACGTTTACTTCGCTAACCTTCGACCTTTATACAAGTTTGCAATATTTGGTGCTGGAGTCTTAGCCTACAACTTTATACGAAGTGATCGTTCTCATCACCTCGCCTTTTGGGATGGCACTAAAGTCACGACACAGGAGATTCCCGGTCGTGTTCTAGACGTAAAAGGAGATGAAGCGCATTTTGCAGTACTGTCTCAATCTGCCGCAACTACTCCGCCTTCATATTCCGTGTCTATATTGAACGCTGTCGGAGCTCCGATAGACTCCCTCATGATTTCCACAATGGATCCATTCACAATGGCTCTCACAGACGGCGTTCTAGTTCTCCTGGCTCCAAACTCTGTCCTTGTATGGAGATTTCAATCCGCAACGGCTCACAGTGTCGCTAATTTGTCTTCTGAATTGACGGCACGTCGACGTGAACGAATATTTCATGTCGACGATGCACCCAAGTTTGTTCCAGAAACTGGAGGCGACTCATCGTCATCGTCTGCTGCTGATTATGGACTAAGAGATGATCTCCGTGATCAGAGAATACTCGACCCTGCAGTGTGCTGTGATGCTAAGCCACATATTTTCGTGTTGGCTCGGGATTCAGGGAGACTCCAATTGTACTCTTTGCCCCATGGAGTACTACTGAACACTTTGGACATCGCTCAGGAACTGGGAATCCGAGTTCAGAGACTTGCGTTGAATTGTGATGGACTCCAGATGGCTATGGTTGATGTTGGAGGTAGGCTGAGTGTAGCCTCATTGTCCACGTCTTCCATGAAGACTTCAACCTTGCGTCGTTATGAAAGGAAAGACGTGTGGTCTGTTTTGTGGGCAAGAGACGATCCACACTCTCTCTGCTTAGTGGAGAAGACGCGAATTTACGTGATGCGTAATGGCGAACTAGAAGAACCGATTTTATCTTCGGGGTACCTGGCTACGTTTAAGGTACAATACCAAAAATGCATGCTGAGGTATATATGCACGTTTACTTGAAACTTTGAAATTGATTATTCTCACAGGACTTGGAAGTTACAATTGTTCTCATGGACGAAATGATGCAAAACCCAGAATCTCCTCAAAAGGATTTCTTAAGTCGCGTTGAATCTCGATCACTCCGGGACATTCGTTCGCTAATCACAAGTGGAACTAGTTTAGAAGACGTTGCCCGATATGTGGAAGACAACAGTCATCCTTGTCTGTGGAGACTTTTAGCTCGAGCGGCTCTCAATGCCCTCGACTTATCTATTGCCGAAGCTGCATTCGTACGATGTCGGGATTACGCTGGAGTTCAATTTGCAAAGAAGATATCAATTATCCCCGATGAAAAAGTCCGAAGGGCAGAGGTAGCTGCATTCTTCGATGACTTTGAAACAGCCGAAAAGTTATATTTAGAGGCTGATAGGAAAGACTTGGCTGTTGAAATGTGGAGACTGATTGGAGACTGGAAACGCTCTGAAGCTCTGAGTAAGACGAGACAAGCAGATGTTAGGACATTTAAATCCATGAGCATTGCGATGGGAGACTCTCTCTCAGAAGAGCAAGAATGGAGGAAAGCCGTGTCTTATTATGAGAAAGCAGACGATACATCACGGCTTGTCACTGCTCTCCTCATGTTAGAAGACTACTCAGCCTTAGATAAATTAGCAGGAACTCTCCCCAAGTCATCTCCATTGCTCCCTCAAATAGGAGCAGCTTTCGAAGCCGTTGGACTAACTGCAGAAGCCGTAAGAACGTATTTAGCATGTGGAATGGCAGAAAAAGCAGTGGAAACTGCAGTTGTCCTTTCTCAATGGAACTTGGCTATGGACTTGGCCCAAAAACACTCCCTTCACAATGTAGCCCCCGTTCTTCTGCGGTACACAGGCCACCTCCTCCTCAATGGAGAAATGATGCAAGCAGTTGAGTTACTTCGCAAATCTGACAAACCATTCGCAGCTGGAAAGCTCCTGGCCATGTTAGCACTACGAGAACTCCAAGACGAGTGGCCTAATCTAGTCCTAGTGAAAAAAGTATTTGTAATGTCTGCAATGATGTTCACGCAGAAAACTGGGAAACGGTCTTTTCCCGACGAATCTTCTATCCAAGCTCAACAAAGACCTCAATCAGCTGACTTATCATTCGAGTCCCACATTCCTCCCGAGTTCCGTCCATCTCCTGAAGAATTCCGATGGATGCGCGAAACCCCATGGCGAGGAGCGGAAGCAGTTCACTTCCTAATTCTCATTCAACGCTTCATTCATGGAGGACAATTTGCAGCTGCGTCACATTCAGCTCTACATCTAAGGAACTTTGTCGACATTGTAGGAGAAGAGCGTGTCTCATCTCTCCTTGCTCTTGCAGCAACAAATAACAAATGGCTCGGAGTCGCTTCAAAAGCCTTTATAAATCTGGAGCTGATTGACGAAGAGTATTCGGACATCTCGTCATCGCTCTTCTCCGACCATCCTCCTAAGGACGCTCGAGGACACAAAACAGAATGCCCTACGTAAGTATTGTATTACAAACTATACCACACTAACTTATTGTTCTTCATCCTAAAAGTAAGAAGTCAAGTCATTCATTAACTTCCATATGATATACCAGATGTGGAACATTAGTAGGAGAAAGTTCGACTTATTGCAGCGGTTGCGATTCGCGTTTCCCCTTATGCACAGCGACAGGTCGACCCATCATGGACACAAGTGCAGTTTGGACCTGTGACACTTGCAAACACTACGCCCACTCTAGTGAAATCATCCATAGGCGTTACTGTCCTTTGTGCCACGCTGAAATCGCTCGTTAAAATCCATGAAATACTTATACATCTTATGTATGCATACGTTCTCTGATCACCCATTAAATCTATTTTCCTCCTGAATTCTTCCACACACATTGATAATTTATTGAATCTCATATAGACACTTTTAATACTTGTACCTGACTTCCTTCCACCGTTATGTACCTTTTTACAACATATCGTCATCATAGTTCTATGTTCTATCCCATATACGTCAGTAAGTATATTACTTCAGTAAGCATACCTTCAGAACCAACTTTTAATAGTTCTAGTTGTAATACAACAACGGGAAATCTCTCGTACACCCTCTAATCATCAATCATCATCATTCATACATCATGTTATGAGTGAGTATATTTTAGTCTCTATCGTCATCATCTCATCATCATGTTGTAAACCTCTCTTCTACTACTACTACTACTGCTATTAATTGTAATTGGCTTCTAACAACAACAACGAGAAAGATGAGAGCGTGGAGACCATTCCCCACAGACACGTACACTACTAACAACTACAAATACTACTACAACTCACGTTGATTATCATTCTAACTTACCTTATTTTAGACTTAAGAAATAACCGAAGGGCGATCTCACGTTCCCCGTGCAAAAAAGTTGATGATGATTTGATGATGGGCAGACCCACCACCCTCGCGGAGTCACCAGCCAACCAACCACCACCACGAGTTCTCTTCTTCGTCTCGTTCTCATCATCAACGATCCTTCACATTCCCACACACTGACACACACACTGCTATACTGTATTTGATGTAACAATAATATTAGAGCACTTTTGGTTCCGATGGTGGTTGTGGAAGTGATATTAGCGGTCTCTTGTTGTAAGTACTTGTAAGAAAGGATAAGCGCAGCGATAAGAACGGAAAGCGGAAAGACTGACATGGCGCGGAGGTGGTGAAAAGGGCGGTCGCGCGCGCGATGGGAGTGGGAGAGACGCTCGTCTTCGTCGCCCTCGTCCTACCGGTCTCCCTCTTCATCCTCACCGTCTACGTCCTCTCTGCCCTTGGAAAGTCACTGGGATTCAGACGCAAGTATGTCTCCTTCCTCCTCTACATCTTCGAGGTAAGAAGATACTGCACAGCAACGTGACCACGTCATCATCATCGCATTCACCACGTCATTCATCACGCCATTTAAGAGTGTAAAGAAAGATCTGTGGGGAAAGACGCTGTGCATTGTTGTTTTTGTATACAGTCGTTAAATTGACTTAAATTGTTTGGGGAAGCCCGCAAGGTCTATTTTTAGTTGGTTTTTAGTCTTAAGAGTGATGGTGATGATGATGATGATGATGATGAGTCATTGTTGGTGTTTTTTGAATGAATGAATGGTGATGGATGATGGATGAGTGGTGATAAGATTTATCTGTTTATTACGGGGATCAAAGGTTAAATGGTTTTATTATTAAATGACTGGAATTTGTTTATCTTTTTTTAGTATGGGAGGAAGAAGATAGAGAAAGCTAATAAGGCGAAATACGAAGTAAAGAAGAAAGAAGAGGCAGAAGAAGAAGATGGTGATGAGGAGGAGGATTCGACTTCGGAAGAAGAAAGCGACGAAGTTGACGATGATTCTAATGCCAATTCTAAAGGAGGAACGGAAGAAGGTGACGGGGAAGTTAAAGTGGAAGTTGTTAAGAGAAAGAGACTTCTGAGTTCTAGTGGAGATGCGCCTTTGGATCTTTCCTTGGGCGATGAAAGTATCACTGATGAGTTTGAGTTGTCGGATATCTTTGAGTTTGTTCGGGGAGGCATTGAGGCTATTGTGGAGGATCAGGTTACGCAACGATTTGTTGCTGAAGAATTAAAGGTAATAGAGTTAGTGAGAATTGGAAGTTGGGGTTGAGTTAACAGATGAATATTTTTTGTTTTTTACAGTCGTGGAATTTATTGACACGGACAAACAGACATTATGAATTTATTTCTTGGAGGCTGTCGTTCATCTGGGTAGTCGGATTTTTCATCCGATACTTCCTTATGCTTCCGTTTCGGGTTACTATCTGTGCTCTAGGCGTAAGTTTTATTAGTGAATTTTTTAAAAAGATTTCTGCCCTAAACTCACTGCTATTGACTTGCCTACGCACTACCTTTGAAGACGCTCACACTGACGTCGTTGACGTTTCTCATCGGTTTAATTCCCCCGAGCTGGCGTGCAAGAAGAACTCTTAATAAGTACGTCTCTCGATTCTGTTTTCGTTTATTGGCTCGAGCCTTCTCCGCTATTGTCACGTATCACTGTCGGGAAAACAGGCCTACGTCCAATGGAATTTGTGTCGCAAACCACACTTCGCCAATTGACGTTGTTCTCTTGGCGTCAGATTCATCTTATGCGCTGGTATTTGTTTAGTCTTGACTTCGTGTGACGGTCTGACTTGTGACGCTTTTACTTGCTTTGCGCTCGTTTCAATTATGCTCAACTACATTTTGTTTCATGTAGGCCTTTTTTGTATTGTGAAGTGGTGGTGTGCAATGAGTTTTTTTCTTTAGGTATTATTCCTCACTATGTCTACAGCCCTCGTGGGATGTATACCGCGGTCCCAGGATGCCTTGCGAAATCGCGCTTACACCTACGTTTGTTTGACAGCCTTTGAGTTCCTCAGTTGGTCTATTTCTGCTGTGATCACACATCACGACAGGGAAAATTCACCAACAGTAAGGAAGAGCAGAGCGGAAGGTGGTGGAATTTGTGTTGCAAACCACACCTCTCCGATCGACGTTCTTGTCCTCGCTGTTGACCAATGTTATGCTATGGTAAGGTCGTTTTGCTGTGGCTGATTTGCGTTGCATGATGATGTGTATCGTTGTACTGTGTGGTATTTCTGGAAACTAATGAATTTTACTTGTGTCGCTCTAGGTGGGACAAAGCCATGGTGGATTCCTAGGAGTTCTTCAAAGAGCACTTGCACGTGCATCTTCTCATATTTGGTTCGAAAGGTCAGAGATGAAGGACAGAGAGGCTGTAGCAAAAAGGTATTCAGGATCCCTTTATGACGGAGAAAAATTCTACTGAACTATAACAGAGTTTCTTAAAATTTTAGACTAAGAGAACACGTAGAAGACGCAACGAAACTTCCAATTTTGATCTTCCCTGAAGGCACGTGCATTAACAATTCAGCTGTTATGCAGTTTAAAAAAGGGTCATTTGAAGTTGGTTCTCTCATATATCCTGTTGCTATCAAGGTAAAATATCCACAAGACATCTACTGAACTTTATGAACTTAACTTCAGAACTTAATTAAATATCAAGTTTAAAACTTCCATATTTTCTTTGCAGTATGACGCTAGATTTGGAGACCCATTTTGGGACTCGAGCAAGTATTCTATGATACAATACTTAGGAATGATGATGAGTAGCTGGGCTATAGTGTGCGATGTGTGGTACTTGCCACCCATGCGTCGGTCTCCTTCTGAATCTGCTGTTGATTTTGCCAATCGTGTAAAAGCAGCAATTGCACGCAAAGGAGGACTTGTAGATTTAGATTGGGACGGGCAACTAAAACGCGCTCCTGCTAAGAAGGAATGGCGTGAGCAGCAGCAACTGGAGTATTCAAAAAAGTTTACTGCATCCCCACGTCATCGTTCGACAGGAGCGACGAACATTCTGCCTCAAGAAGATGGGCCCAATCCGTCATCTTAAAAAGGAAAACTCCTCCGTCTAAGCGTTGTGATGAACCTTTAAGACTTCTTAGTTATATTCAGAGAAGTGGACATTATCAGCATTTATTTATTTAAACTCAAAAGACATTTCATTTATCATTCAACCATTAATTACCAGTTCATCGTGACCAATTTACTAAAACTGCTTTCAGTCAACTATGTTATTGAATCTCGTTCGGAAGTTGTATTCCGGTGGGTAGAACGAAGTTATTTATTCGTTCAGTATTTTCAGACTATTACAAGTGTATTAAGCATGACCCGAGTGTGCCTCTCATGAATTCTAACCTATTTCAGAAAACCTATTGCTAGCCGTAATTTGATTATATGATTATTAGTGTAGTTATCTATATAAGTCTATATTTAACGTATATAGAGTATATGACTAACGAATTTATGACATATACATGTACTTTGTTCAAATGCAATCTATGATGATTATAGCCTCATATACAATATTCAAATAAACCGAGATGAGTTTATTCTTGAGTGAAGATTAATCGGACAATTTCTTTCGAAATTCTACTCAATAATGCGACAAGCTATCATGAAGCATTTTTAAGGTATTCAAAACACGCACAATACTAGTTAACTTAACTTTCATAATAATCGATTTTTATTCAACTTTTTTTCGAGCTTGAGATACATATTAAACTAAACGATTATATTCGATTTATGTTCACATTAAATAAAACTTATCTTTCATTGCATTAACGACGCTTCGTATTTAGTAATAATAACAGGAATATTAGCGATATTTCATCAACTTTACGTGTGAAATTATGTAGTTTTCGTTTTCCATCTCCTTCAGTTTTAACCACAGATCGCTTCTACTACAAACAAATGATTAAACATATCAAATGTATTTGAAGTAGACTGGGTAGACTGCTGAATCAGGTAACAAACATCTTGTACACAAAACCGCTGTACACAATAATAATGCGCTTACTTCTATCCTACAGTTATGCAGTATGATCCCTTAAATTACGAACTATTAAGTTACGATTACTCAATTAATCCATCCATATTTTCATCACAGATTAGATTTAATCACACGCTTCGTGCGAAGACGTGTGCACGTGTGTAGCAATTACAAGAGTAATAGATTGATTTGGAAACTAACAACTACCACAAAATGGTAATGTCTATGAAGTAATTTCGACTTGTTTCAATACCACGAAGAATTTTTTGAACGAAAAAGTGATTTCAACCCACACGTTATAGGAAACAATGAAAAATAGTAGGAGACTGGTTCAGAGATAATACGTTAATTCGGTCCTTAGAGTGCTGATGGTGGCGCTGGGGGTTCATAATTCGGTCCCTATATAAAAAGTAATGAGTGTTTAGTCTAATATCCAGGAGTTCTAGTGAAATTGCAATTTTCTTATTTCTCTTTAGTTTAATGTCTTACCAGTCCATCGCGATTCTTGTCAGCAGGTGCAGGCAGGGCAGCCTTTGGGCGGAGGAAGAACAAGACAAGCGCAATTAGAAACCATAGTCCTATGAAATAGACTCCTGTAGTTCCCCCATCAGCACCAAGTCCTCCAGGCCCATCACCGAAGCATTGGGAATCAGTACAATCATCTTGATTGTTTCGAATCTGTAATTAGAATAAACCAATGCTCATAGAATCAATAAATGTTTAATAAGATCGTAAACAAATACTAAACACTACAATTCGATTAATACGTAAGCTAAAGATAGTAGCAACACTACATCTTTTTGACCAACGACCTTGCTAAATCAAAGGGCATGAAAGATAAAGTTATCTATATCTGGACAACATCGAGTCTGAGTCTGTATACAACATACAAGTAGATAGAAACATGAAGCCTGCAAAAGTTAAACCTACTCTGCCGATATGCACTATTATTATATTAATTGTCGTGTAGCTACTAAATGCACCCATAACAAACTGTAATACACATTCATGTATTCCACTCGTCATCGTGGGATAGGATAGCTGCGAGGAAAAAACTTTGGTTAACTGAAAAGATTAGTTTTTGCTGAACTAACAAACGCATTCAATATTATTATTGAAATGCACAAGCATTAACACATTCGACACCATCAACTATATTGGTGCGCTCTTAAAAATCCTTATCATTTCCTGATAATGTTTCATTCCCATTTTTCCCATTGTGAACTTTCAACCAACATTAATTCGCAATAATAACCATTATTCGAGCATTTTGTTAGTATACCCCTCTCTTAAAGACTTCATGCAGTTCTTACTCTAGTTGCGAAGAAATTGAATACATACTATTATTTTTCATCCATCCAGCATTAGCATTTTATGAATTTTTATGATTTAATCGGAAAAATTGATATTATAAAATCGGAAAAGCATATTTTACAGAAGATCCATTGATTACACTTATTTTCCTATAAGTATTTCTCAAACGCATCAATACGAACATTGCACTGCAGCCAATAATGCACATTAAGTTTCTAGCAGAACTCTTAATTATTATTACTTGAAATCTAGAAACTAAATAAATTTGGAATGCAAAAAAACATTTCAGTAAAATTCACAGAATGCAGCTGCGGTGTGAAAATGGATGAGCACTAATACTAGACTTGTGAGTATAAGCGTAACCTCGTTTCCTCAGTGAATGAACACGAGGAGACCTCAATACTTCCTGAATATAATATTCCATTTAAAAATACAGTACTTTTTATAACTACAATCACCACCACTACCACCACCACTACCATTTTACTACTACCTGCTACGGCTGCTCCTCCACTACCTACCTACTACTACTACTACCACTACACTTGTCCAACTGCATTTACTGCACTGCATTGTTCCCACTTGAACAATGCAATAAATCAAAATACACCTGCAACAATCTCAGAGCTTAAACGGTTATTTCTTGCTTTCTAATTCCTAACCCTCCGCTGAAAGCCTGGACTCTTATTAAACTTTTAATACAAAACTGCTCATGGCGTTGAATCTATTCCCGAGTTTCCCTGTTCTATACTTCTCTTCAATATCAATATGAAACAATTAACAATGCTTAAGATTTATAAAACTACTAGAAATTAGTATACTAGAATACTAGACACAAATACTACAAACCCACTAAAATAATTTTACTAGCTTTACACAATTGAATTCCACCGTCATATAATCAGCAGGTCACGATAAAAAAAATGTCCTTGCCCATGCCCACACACATAAGAAAACAAACTACCAAGAAGACTTCGACGGAAAAAAACTAATAATAATCTTACTATTCCCCACTTAATAATCTTATTAAACTTACGAGGTCAATCAGCCTCCGTGTGGCCAACTCATGACTCCAGATACATTCACAAGGGTCGAAGTCACCCCCACCGCCGCCGCCACCTGATGGATCCATCGCTTTATCTGATAAGCACCGTAATTTAAGATTCCTATTCCTACAGAAGAACAACAATGAATTAGAGTTTAGCCAATGTTAGTACCGTGAGTTCTTGAAAAGCCCCCTCCCCCCCAAAGATTGAGGTTACTAGTTTTAGTAATTTTACTACTACTACTAGATTAGCCTTTAGACTAGATTTGTCTCTGGAGGTGGGGGTCGACTCGGTCGACTCAAAGGTCGACAAAAGGTCCTTAATTTCGACGACTTACGTGGAGAGAGACGAGAATTTAGAAGAAGAGCAGCAG
>Ga0194135_10001244_pt1 | contig 15013 bp, 19 predicted proteins | sample LitLau_LLRF_2013_FD_134024 | JGI IMG/M metagenome (GOLD analysis project Ga0194135, IMG submission 134024) | Freshwater sediment microbial communities in response to fracking from North America - Little Laurel Run_MetaG_LLRF_2013 (version 2) | ecosystem: Environmental > Aquatic > Freshwater >...
ACATCTCATCTCCCTCAGAAAATGGTCGGATGCCGCTCGCCCAGCTGGGTTAACAGATAGGAGATTGCAGTACTCCTCTCTTCCGCTAGGGCGACAGTAACACTGGTATACCTCCCCGTTAAACTATGTGGTCATTTTGTTTCTTAAATTTAGGAAGAGGGGTCTCATTAGGAAAATGAAATGCGAGAAGATTCTTTGTGCTTTGTAGTTTTCGACTAACTTAAAACTTATGTAATCAAATCAATTAGAATGCAAAAAATCTTGAAGTGTTGACTCGGAATGAAGAATGAAGTCTTATGAACAAATTCTTATGAAACTACTGCTGACACAATCGCTGGCAAAACGTTGTTCTGTATAAATTTTTAAGGTGTATTAATTATTGACCCAATTTACTACGCCACCCCTCATGCTGTTTTATTCGTTAGGCATCGGATTCGGAACCCGCGCCATCCCGGAGAGAAGTCTTAAAGCAAACAACACAAAGTTAGATATAATGCAAGGGTAAGGCAAGCCTTTAGGTATATTTTCATTTGATCAATTCGATTAAGAGGCCCTCCTGAACTTGAACTGGCAAAATTTAACTTTCTTAGGAGGGTTTCCCGTTGAACCCTTGACGAGTAGATGGGGTCTTGCTTGGTTAATAACTTATTTGTTGTACGCGGACACGGCCTGGCCTGTCTAACTTTACTTTTTCCAAATCTTCTCATTCAAGCCATAAGGAAAACTGAGCGGAACGAATGCGTTGAATCTAGTTTTGTCTTAATTACCGATCGATGCTGGTTATTTTAGATTAATCAGCATCCGGTTCGGTTTATAGCTTGCTGAGTAATTGATCTTTGAACAGGAGGGAAAGAGAAGAGAAACCAACTTCTGTTTTTCTTTCACTTCTCTTCTGCCGATCTCTCCAGACAAGGTGTTTAGCCAGAAACCTGAAAAGTACTGCGGAAACCCTACTTTTCATCGTTTTTTGTCTTTCTCTAGTGAAAATTTTGAAAGTAAGTTGTCAATATTAAATTAATTAAACACCCTTTGCCTTTCTGGTATCTACTTTCGTCTCGAATCGCGTATTATTCCGTCGATTGTCTGTGATTCGAAGGTTCGATTCGATTGCTTCTATTAATAATGAAAGTTCAGTAGGTATAATGATATGGATTGCAAAGAAACACAAAATCTTAATTGTACTGAAAGAAAGGCCTGCCGGCACTTAATTCCAACAAATTGTGAATTGTATTTTTAATGTGGAAACATTTTCAGGAAAATGTCGGAGAATCTATTGGCTGCAGCGTTGTCCGCCATTACGGACACCACCATCATTACCAATGCAGCGTACAAGCAAAGGAAGAGAGCCGAGAGGGGATTAGTCTGTGGATCTGAGTTAAGCCTGGAAGCGCTGCATAACACCCATCTCATCCAGGGTGACGTGCCTCAGTTTGGGCTGGAACAGGAAGGAAGTATGAAGGACTTCATTTATGCACGAACGTTGACTGGGAAGAAACTGCAATTGAAATATTCTGGAAACTACACAATCCAGCGTGTCAAAGAGATTCAAATGAATTGCAGCAGATCAACAGAGACTTATGTTTTCCGGCCTACAGTTGGAAGATGGGCGAACGCTCACAGACTATAGGATTGGAGGGGAATCTACGCTTCATTTGGTTCTGAGGTTGAGAGGCGGTCCACCCATGACCGTGAACCTCCCACCGAACTTCCGGAGCCCAAGATTTGATTATGACTTTATGGGCATTACGGATGGGACGAGTAGCTTTCAGAGAGGAGGCTTCCCATACAAGAGACCTTGCGGTTGGAATCGGATGGCACTCAATGTTCTGCATCGTTATTGGAATAACATATGGATTGGAATTGGTCGTGAATATACTCAGGACTCGATGGCGAATGAGTGGCCAGGTACTTAGTAATTAGTCATCTCTTCTCAATTAAAAGTTTACTAATGGTCTTCGTGTTTCCCGTCTCTTTAAAATTAAGTTTCTTATCAGGGGGACTGGCCGCCACGAACTGCATTGTCCATTGCTGAAGAAGGATTTTTGTCGTGCAAGGGAAAACGCTTTCTTTTTGGACGTGGAATCTGCACCACACCGGATATTGACGTAGCTGAACGTTACGCTACCGAATTCACTGTTGGCGGTACCACTTACAAAGCGGTGATTCAGAATCGCGTCAATCAAAATTGTCACTAAAGAGGAGACTGGTGGCGTTGGTGAGTACTGGATTACAGCTAAGGAGGCAGACATTCGCCCATACGATATTTGCTTTAAGAAGAAATGAGACCGATTCATTTAAAAAAATGTTTTACAACAGTAGGAAACCCTCTCCTTCACTTTCTAGAAAATAAGCTAATTCAATTCAAGAAACGGTGAATTAATTTTTTTTATTTGAGGAGTATCGTGACCGTATACCAATTAATTAATGATTCTCTTAACTCTTAAGCTCTATTTCTATTTTTTCTTAACTTTCTTACATTTTTTTTTGCTTCTTTTTGGCCTATGTAAATTGCAGTGATTAACTTTCATTCATTGTGTAAGTAACTGAATTCAAACTATAATTTTTATCGAAAATAAAATCCTCAATTCAGTTTGATTAATAATTGTAACGATTCTGCCCAGGATGCTCATTCAGAATAAAAGCCGCCGCTCTTTCTGCAATCATGTAAATAGGGGTATTGGTATTGGCATTAATAATTTTTGGTATAATCGAGCCATCAACAATACGGAGTCCCTTGATTCCAAGCACACTGGCAAAAACAAAATGGATTCATTAAATCAAAATCAGTTGAACAAGAGGAATGTGAACTTTGGCTTACCGTAAACGAGAATCCACAACACTACGAGGATCGTTGGGATGTCCTATTAAAATGATACTTCGCCTCATTTGTCGAATTCGACTCATGTTGAGAAATTAGAGAATTAAAATAAATTAAACATACCCATCCGACATGTTCCGACAGGGTGGCAATCAGTATCCGTGAAATACCGAATATGACAGTCCCAATAAGCGTCACTCTGAAACACTAAGGCTTGGCACGTCGGTGGCATGTTCGTGACTACCAACTTGGCATCAATCTTCCGGTATGTGGCACTATTCAAAAATATGTCCACCACCGTCTTTACTCCTATGAAATTAAAAATAGTGAACATGATACATGACTATTTGAAAAGTGTCAATGCCTCCATGCCAAGTATCTGATTGATAACCCATAACCTTCTATTAGGCGAGCCATGTCGGATCTTTTCGAAAAAACTTTGGGATCAATATTGGGGTCATCTGAGAAGTATGTGGAAAAAATAGGATCATGAACCTTCAGAAAGAAATTGCTAATTTTACGAGTTATAAACCCAAACCTAGAGGATTTGAACTCCGAAGTCTGACAGTCCCAGAGGTGGTCTCTGGTTGGACCATGGTCACGCTAATCGAGCTCGAATCGGGGTAATTTTGGGACGTGAGTAATTTTGGGTCCGTTGTTTCAGGATTTCTAAGAGTAGACGCATCTACCGTTGGATTCCCAATCCGGTTCGTTCCGGACACGTAAAATTGGATATCTGGGATTGCCGGATTTGGATTCTGCTTCGTTGACAGGAACCCCACGCCAAATCCAACTGCAGGAATGGTAAGTGGACCTGGGTAAAATATAAATCAAATAACCAACAACTTCTTCCGGCAATTACAGTGTAATCCTGTTATGATGAAAATCACAGCTCACCAGTTCCTTCTGCTGCCCATTGGAAAAATTTCGAAGGGGTCAGGTCTCGTGGTGGCACAAAAGACACACTGGAGTTAAAGTTAAAGCCATCCACGACTGCAGCGACGTGATCCTGGAGGTTTTCTCCTACCGGCAGATCTCTGATCACCTTGATCTAAAATAATTGATTGGGAAAGATAATGTTTACTCACAATTGCTCACAAGATCATTTTGTAATAATTTTATTATAGTACATTTAAAGACTTCAGATGCCTTGCAGGTCCAATCCCAGAGAGCATCAAAATCTTGGGAGAATCGAATGTGCCTGCACTTAGGATCACTTCTCGCTTCGCATTGACGGTTCTCGTGACGCCATGTCGAATGTAAGTGACTCCTGTCGCTCTCCGATTTTCATCCACGTTGACCTTGACAACTTGAGAAAATCTAATGACCACAAGATTTTTACGGTGAAGAATGGGTCGGAGGAATGCCTGGTAGCCGCCCCATCGTCGTCCTCTTTTCCGGGTCATTTCTCCGATGGATACCACCGGTGGATTCTGGTTACCCGTATTAACATCCCCGAATCGAATTCCTTTCTCAGCCGCAGCAGCATAGAAATATTGTGACGAAGGACGAAAGGTAACCTCCTCTATTGAAAGTTCACCACCGACCCCATGAAACCGCCTGAAATCAATTACACAAGCGGGAGTTAAATAATTAGGAGTCCGGCAAACAATATTTTCGTTCTTACTCGTCGACTGGTTGAAATACTCCATGATAGTCCTCAAATTTTTTGAAGAATGGTAACACATTATTCCAAGACCAAGTAGGATCATTAGTCAAATTTGCCCAGACGTCATAGCACTTTCCGTCACCACGATGGTTCATCATAAAATTGATGCTTCCAGTACCACCAAGGCCCCGTCCTCGGATTTCAGGAACCACCTATACAAGCATTTTAAATTAATGGGATGTATTTTTGACCGAATTTATTCTTACCAACGAATCGTGTCAGATTTTAAAATGTTAATAAGAAGGTTACATACATTTCCGCTGGACCCGAATGCGTTTTGTGGGACACTGGTGTATCCATAGGTTGTTTCCGATGTAAGTAGCAAAGGGAAGTACATGGGAACGTCAAGCAAGGGATCTGGATCTCCGCCGCGTTCCAACAATAAAACTCTCAGTTTTCCATCCCGGGTGAGGCGATTAGCCAATAAACATCCTGCACTCCCTCCACCAACGATAATGAAATCAAACTCTCCCCCCAATTCCGGACTATCAAATCCAGAAACGGCATCCTCTTGTTGCTGGGATAGAAAATTAAGCCTTAAGAGGTCAGGGAAGGAGTTGAATATGGACGTGTAGAACAGGACATTGCTGAGAAGGAACCCTCCTCCAAGACGTAACCCGAGCCCACCCAACATGTCACCCGAAAGACTTCACCAGCGGCTGTGAGCTGACGAGATACTGAAGAAAATACTCGACAAGCTGATACTTTTTAAATATTGGATTATTAAAGATCAGCAAATTCCTTATGGAGATTGGTTGGATTGTGAAGGCAGGATATGTGGATGAGGTCTTATGCTTATGCCAACATTTTAAAAATAAGTTGTCATTCCACCACACCGGCATCAGCGCAGCATCAGCAACGTTTGTTTCTAAAAAATTGTGCTTGCATGAAATAATTATTCATGTCAGTATGTCACAGGGGCCAGGACTTTTCCCGCCATTCTTCTTGACGACAATTTTGCGGCAATAACTGCGGCATTCTGGAGAAGGGATGACGCATGCAGTTCAGATGCATCCCAACCTGCGCGTCTAAGGGGTTCCCGATACCGTTTCTCATCAAAATCTTCCATAATTTCTCAATGTAGGTATTTAGCTATTGATTAATTTCTTTGTCGATTGTTAGGTGGAATTGATAATAATGCGTGATGGATTTATTATGGAGATTAGAATAGAACCCCGCATTTTGCTTCCTCGACATATTCCTGGAAAGCGGTACGCAAGTGGCATCAGTCATTCTCATTATCCTCAAATTCTTTGTTCACGTAATTGTGCGCTAATTTGTAAACGCTCCGACGAAAAATGAATGCATTTCCTGTTGTTGTTTTGTGGACTGCGGACACTGATTATTGTGGGAAAGAAAACTCTAAAAAATACCTCTAAACGCAGTGATAGCTTTAGTTTGAAGTTTCATCATCATCATCTTCATCAGAAACGGTAGCGTTTTGTAGCAATGCAAAATGCAATGCAACAAATCATTCCAACTTCTCCATGAATGAGATTAACGGAAAAACAAAGGAAACGGAAGAGGAGAGCGCGTAGCAAAAAAAATCAATCAATGGCAATGAGCAGCTGATTAAAGTTGACAAGAGACGAGGACGGACGGGTTTTCCATTCTCTCCATCCATGTTGTTAGTTTAGTTAAAATCTAAACGTCCTTAAAGGTTATTTCATTATGCTTGTGGAAGCAAGAATATTCAATTGCCAATCAAGATCTCGTAAGTAACAACCAACTTAACGCAATTTAATAACCCACTCTTCTGCTGTCTGTCTGCTCCGTCCACATCCAAACAACACTTCCATTCCGTAACCATCATTCATTCATATCACAATAATAAATCCTCCCTTTTCCTCCTATGTAACATCCTGTAGTACTTATTCAATAAAGTGAACATTTATATTCCTTTTACGATGAACTAGTTATTACTACATTTATCTGAATCTTTCTAGCTCTCACTGGATATAAGCAGCCAGTCAACACACTCACCGCATGACCAAGGCTCTTTTTTACCGTCGTCATCTTTTGGTACCTGAAACTGATATCTCAACAGCTAGACTGCGTCTATACCCAACAATACAATGCGATGCAAGGAGACGAGGAGGAGGATAAATTCATTTCTACTAAATTCATCAATGATCAAGGGGATGACGAAGGGATTGACCACCATCTGCTTCGGTAAGCAAAGATCAACAGGCGTAGAGGCGAAACGTATTTTATTTAACCACCGCCAAGAGACGAAGAGTGTTTTTCTGGTCAATTCAATTGTGGTTCAGTTTAGATTAGAAATTATGTCAATCCTAAGTTCTTCTGGTTAAGTGACGGAGAATGCCAGTCCAATCCAGTGCAGTGTCCATTGAGTTTACTTTTAGTTGTGAGTTACTTGCTTAACTTGCTCCCCATCCATGCCTCATTGGAGATCCACTTTCTCTTTTCCTAATTCAAGCTACATGAACCGACTACGAAGATTTGTAATGGAACCGGATTCAGATTCAGTTAGTTTATTAAGGTAATCACACCCTAATGCGTATTTTATTTGAGAGCTTATTAAAATATATAATTTAATCCTTCTCATTTTCCATTTACAATGAGTAATCATAATCAACCACTCAAATTACAACTTAAAAATGGATCCTTCGGTACATAAGAAGATTCTTGTTTGTCATGAAATCTGTTAGTCATATTCTTTACTCCCGGAGGTGCTTGAGCTTAATAGGCGTGTTTTTATGGCCATTGGTCTGTAATTAAAATTAACTGCAAATGCCTAACGAATCCCACCAAGTCAGGCAATCAATACGAATGCAATGGGGAACATTAATTCCATCGTTAATCCTTCAAACGTTCTTTCTATGCCCTTTGGAGGCACTGATTCACTTTATGACGTTGAAGTCATGAGATTGACAACAATAACCGCTTGAAGCTTCACTTCGTGTGCCCAAATGGTCCAACAGTCTTAGAAAGGCGTAGACGTGAGTCCATTGAGACTGTTATGGGATGAGGGATAAAGTTAATAATTTCTGAATACAGTCAGTGAATTAATTGCGGATATTTCTGGGAGTAGTTAAACTGGAAAAATCAGGATCACGGATAATCAATAAGTCTCAAGATTTTCTGTATTTTTGGACTCAAGGATATCTCAGCTCAGCATTGGCCTATTTTTGAATCCAAGGAGTTTTATTAGACGTTGACGTTGTTTTCTTGTTTTGGATGCCAACTCCGCTCGTTCAAATTCCACCACGCGTCCTCAATCCCTCCTGTCCATGAATTAATTCTCAAAATCAGCGATTGTCTTCATCAATATCCCACGGACATAGCTGTTGTGGCGTTCATCTCCATCTTCACGTGTCATGTCCATGTCAGGCATGAATATTTATTGAATTTTGTTCAACAAACTCTTATGAAAAACACGGGATTCCAGTTTTCGCCAGTTTATTTTAAGGGAACAAATATTTGGAGATGAGCCCATTATCAATCAGCCAACAACCTCAGGACCACAGTATCTCTTCCAGACAAAAGTTATAACTGATCAGGTCCTAAGTCTGGTTTGGTGGGTTTTAATTGATTACCATCCGGGAAGATTGTTTAGACTTAAACTGGGAGTTACAGAGTATTCTCCTCCTAAGATAACCATAAAGTGCCCTTACTTCTATCTCCATCCTCACAATTATTTAGTTTCAACAAGTTCAAGTCGGACAATTTTAGAAAAAATAACCCAAACTCAATTTGTTACTGGAACAATTGTCAGTCTTCAATTTACCGGAACCAGTGAAGGTGCCGGGGCCAGGGCCAGCGGTTAATACCAAAGTAAAAAATGACGCGATATATCCCTGAGAGGTAAAATCAGAGTAATTTTACTTTAATACACTTGAAGTTTCATGTAGGGGATGATGGTGATAACCGTATTAAGGAAAATGCCATTGGAGTCGCCATATTACAAATTAAAGATTTTAGAAGGTCGTGTTCGCAGGTTCGATTTCTCAAACAATGAAGATTCGCATCTACAACTAATTAAAATGTAAAAGAGGATAAAACTTTTCGCTGTTAATTTCATACTTATTTCGACTTATATGTTATGCTAATTGATTTGTCATCCATCTCCTACTAGCCAATAGCGTCAGCGGTCTCTTAAGGATTATATATGTGGGTGACCTGTACCCAGTTTACTATTGTGGTATTTTTTTTTTTGCACTTCCTCTGAAAAATATGTCTGTCGTGTGGTTTGAAGCAAGGCTCCAGTCTCCAATTACAGTAGTAGAATTCCACCCTAATTTTATTCACCAATAATTCCTGTAATACGTCGCTCATTGACAACATAGAGATCCGATTCCCCCACTTGTTCATATGGTGATCTGTTTTTCTCAGTGCTATTTTGTGATTTTACGGATTGTTTTCTGCTAAAGTTTACTTCCGTCATCATCATCAAAGAGCTGCGTTCCGAGTCTTGATGCTTTTATTCAGTAGCCGCTCTTCCAGTTGAAAATGCAACTTGGGAAGGCCATCATACGTCGTCTTAGGTAACTTCAAAGTGTGTCGTAATTTAGTTTTTGTCGAAATCGAATTGTAGGTAAGGGAACCCCAATGCTTCCATTACTAATTTCTTAATTCCGTTCCTTGGGAAAGTGATGGTGTCGGTGTGGTGATGGAGCCACGGCGTATCTTGTTCAATACAAATGGTCATCCACGCATCAACCTTGGCAAATATCCTTGACGTAAATTGTGAACACTGGGTAGCGGCGGTGGTTGTTGTGGAAAAATTTCGTTTCTCAATTGCCTCTGTAGGGTTGGCCGTGATAAAAATATGAAATGTTGTTGTCCTCCAGAGTATCATTGAGGGTGTAATGAAAAGTGTTGGGATTTCGCAATCTAAAGATAGAAAATAATGCTAAGTGAGGATTAGGATAAAGAATTTCCTCTTCTTGAGTGATATCGACACCAAACGTGCTGACACGATGAGTAGTAATTGATTTATTTTGTAATTTTGACTTCCGTTCCCCCTATCTCCATGGTTAGGTTGTGTCATCCTCATCATTCACCCATCATTCCCCAATTGCAGCTTTATAAAAGAAATCTTTTTTTTAAATAAAGGAACGCGTTCTAAAAAAGCTTTATTATAAAAGAAAACTCCGCTGCGGCGGACGACGTGCGTGGCATTTGAAAGATCACCAAGTATGGCGACATCTGATAGGGCCTAGCTGATACAGAGATCTTCTCTTAAGTATGCATAGCCGTAAGGTTCGCGTTCTACTTGGTAAAGGATTATGAAATGTGACTGCGTTGCTGAGCTGTCGAAGACTATTTAAAGATGATGGCTGAATTAGTTTCCTTTATTTTTCAGATCCCTGTCTGCACAGGAGATTGATGAGCAGGAACAGATTCGATTGGTGGAGAGTCCTGACTTGGACCCGAAGATGAATCCGTATCCACCGTTGAATGACATCTCGCATTCGCCTCCTCGAATTCATGTTGACCGTCCTGTGATAAATCAAATGGTGCTTTTTCCAAAGTATGATCCACATGCTGGATTTCTTCGTCTCGATGGCAATGACGCCCCTTCTGGTGAGATTCGTGGGGTCATGGCATGGGATTTTGTAAAACCTAAACGCCCTCCTTTTATTTTTATTTTTCACAGGTTGTTGTCCACCATCAAGCTTGCAGAAATTCTCTCCATGGAGGCTGCTCCTCAGTCTTGTCCCAATTCTGGACTGGTAATTACCTAATTGATTGAGGCTAAATTACTATGAAAATCGTAGTTTCAACTTATTAGTATAAATAACAACCCTAAGATTAATAATCATGAATTCTGAAAAGCCTACATTTTACTAAAGGTTCCCACTATCCATTGCTGTAGGTTACCAAAATATGAATGGAAAAAGGACTTGAGCTTTGACCTTGTTGCTGGATTCACGATTGCAGTGATGCATATTCCCCAAGGTAGCTGTCATCACTACAGTTATTACGTGGACTTAACTCTTAATTTTAATCTGGTACGGACTGGTTCTCTTATATCAACACAGGAATGGCTTATGCTCTTTTGGGAAACTTACCTCCAATCATCGGGATTTACATGGCTTTCTTCCCTGTGATAATCTACTCTTTCCTTGGGACATCGAGACAAGTGTCCATGGGGACTTTTGCTGTAATATGCCTCATGACAGGGAAGGTGGTTATGGATCGTCTCACCTATGAGATAAATGCCAACATTACGTCCATACCTTCAGGAGTATCTCCGCAGGACTTTGACATGCTTCTCCAGGAAGAATCTATAAAGGCGAGAGTGGTGGAGATTGCGACCGCTCTTAGTCTTGTCGTGGGGCTCTGGCAGGTAAACAAACACCACAGGATAATGAAACTCAATTTGAATTTGCTAACCTAATTCATTCATGATTCCGAATCAACAGGTGCTAATGGGTATTTTCCGGTTGGGTTCCCTGAGTCTCTTACTTTCAACCGAACTCGTCAGTGGTTTTACTACAGGAGCCGCCGTCCATGTCTTTACTTCACAGATGAAAAATCTTCTCGGCATTACAATCACACGGCGTTCCGGCATCTTCAAAATTATCATGGTGATCAGCATAACTTAAAACTAATCCGAATTTTATAATTATGAATCTCAGTTTCTATTTATTCCTAATTTTCAGACCTATGTAGATATGGGTCGGAACGTTACCAGCACGAACCTCGCCGCTTTCCTACTTTCAACTATCACAATCACCGTACTCGTAGTCTATAACGAACTCATCAAACCTTACGTCAGTGCCAAAATTTCATTCCCAATCCCGGTGGAACTATTGACAATCATGATTGGGACCACGGTTTCATTCTATTGTAATTTGGAAGATAAATATAACGTCTCCGTTGTTAGCACCATTCCGACAGGGTGAGTTGACTTATTAGGCGCAGCGGAGAGTCATCACAACGGAACAAAAGTGATAAATAAGTTAAACTGTTTGCTAGGTTTCCAATTCCAAAGGAGCCTCCATTGGACGTTTTAGGCAGTGTCTTATTTGATGGTCTTATAATAAGTGTCGTTGCGTATGCAATTTCAATCTCCATGTGCAAAATATTTGCTTACAAGCACAACTATACCATAGATCCCAATCAAGAACTCCTTGCAGAGGTAATGCCTGCAAAATCTGCGATATATTTACAGCTCATATTATGCTGCATTTCGTTCTTCCAGGGTACGAGCAACGTTGTAGGAAGTTTCTTTAGTTGTGCACCTATCGCAGCTTCCCTCTCCCGAACTGTAATTCAAGATGCCGTTGGAGGGAAGACGCAGCTAGTCGGAATTTTCTCTGCGGCCATTCTCGTATTTGTCCTACTCTGGATTGGTCCATTTTTCGAGACGCTTCCAAATGTACGTAAGAACTGGAGAGTATATGCATGAAAATAATCTCAAAAGTTGCAACTTGTAATAAAAAAAAAAGTTTCATTTTATTTCTAGTGCATTTTGTCGGGAATTATTGTGGTGGCTCTGAAGGGGATGTTTCTCCAATTCCATGATCTGCCAAAAGCCTGGGAAGTTTCTAAAGTGAACGCTTTTGTCTGGGCGACTACATTCCTTGCAACAGTTGTACTGGATATCGAGTATGGACTCAGCGCTGGAATTATGCTATCAATTTTCCTCCTCGTTTGGTGCTCGACGCATGGGACGCTGTCCGTACTTGGCGTCTACTCCAACTATGAGCTGTACGCGGAGATTGCCACAAATCAAAATGTGAGTGTTTGTTTCTCGCCGAGATTAAAATTCAAATTGATTTCTTGTTATTCTAAACTTTGTTTCAGGCAAAGGAAATTCCAGGAATAAAGATTCTAAAATACACTGGCAGCCTGAACTTTGTCAATGCAGAAAAATTTGTGAGACAATTGGAAAAAGTAGTATCGACTCAAGATGAAGCTGCTGATGGTGACGGGTTGTACAATGACAAGATGCTCATCAATTCCATTTCTGAAGAGACGTCAAGGAACGAGAGGGAACGGGAGTCGAGAAGGGGCTTTGCCGCTCCGTTTCCAACTCAAGTTTCTGTAAGTGTTGGAAATCAGCCGCCCGGTTGTAGGCGTAAGCCTTAATTAAATTCTTTTTTTTAGATTGATGTAATAGTTTTGGACTTCTCGAGTTTGAGTTCCGTTGACCCAGCAGCGTTGCGACTTCTCGCAAGTCTCCACAATCGCTTTCTGAAGGAGGACGTCCAAGTCCTCTTTGCTGCATCGCCTCCACCCGTCCTCCATGTCATGGACACCTCCTCATTTCTCAAAGACATTGGAGTCACGCGATTCTTTCCATCCGTCCATGACGCCGTAACGCATGTCCTGAATCTCAGCCGCAACACGCAGCAGCAAGAACACTTAAGTATCCATCTCCCTTGCCGATGAGCTCTTACTGCTCTCCACAGTAAGTGTGTGATTCGGATAACCTGTTTCTATGTTGGAAAATGAATGGGAGGGACATGACACATGCATAAGAAAACGGAGCCCCCTCTCTTCTAGTATTCTAGTCCAATGCAATTTTAGTCCAATATATGTGCAAAAATTCATTTGGTGATAGAAACGTGTCATTCACTATCCTACCTTATGTACCTCCAAATGTGATTAACTTTATAGAATAACAAAATGATGAAATGAGTGTTAAATTAGGCTATAAGTAAAAGTCTCCCGTCATTGTTTTTTCTTAGGATAAATGAAATCTTTCCACCAGTAACCCGATCAAGTCCTTTGCTATGAATATTCTTAAGGCGAAGTTTGTGTAACGTTGGATGGTTGGCTGGAAGACTTGGATTTGGATGCTAACTTTGTTATTGAAAATCGAGAATAAATTTGTCATTATTCAAAGAGTCGTTTGCTTGTTTTCTTTTATTCAACTTCTTTTCAACAATCAGTTAAGTTTTACGCTTGAAACCTTTAACTCCTCGATGTTGCGCATTAATTCGCACACCTCCAAGGCTTGTTCAAACATTGGAGAATTTTGAAGTTGAGTCGGTGCAATCCACACAGCCAGATTGCCTTTTAGTCCTCTTCGCTGGCGGTGAACCGGCAGGAACCGCTGCTCCTCTCGTGCTTCTGGAAGTGGGTGACCCAAGGCTTTCTGGGATCCCACGAGAAACAGACATTGTGGGAGAAAAGATGTCCATGTCGACGTGCTAAAATCATTTAAAGATTATTCAGTAACGATTCTCATATCGTCAATTCCTCCAGGAGGAATCAGTACCTGCGTAGCATTGAACTCCTCCACATGCGCTTTCACTGCTGTCCAAACTTTTTCCTCCTGCAACATCGCTGTCACCGCGTCAATATCAGGAGACATGTACCGATCCTTGTCCCATGGACTAAAAAATTACAAATTCATAACTGGAAACCCACTTTAGAAAATCCTTCGCAGAGACACATTAGTGCAAATACCTCACGGCACTCCGCACGACGCGATAAACCTCTTCTAACGGCACTGTTGTTTTCAACGGTCGTAAGAATTCAATTGCCTGACATGCTGCGAGAAGTTCGATAGCAATCACACGTTCAACATTTCTCACAACCTATGAAAAAAAAATCCTTTTGGAAAACGTTGAAGGTCAACAAACTTTCGCACTTGCCTGTAAGGCTTTCCTAGCAGCAAATCCACCCATGGAGACATGATCCTCAGTTCCTGCGCTTGTGCTCAAGGAGTCGACTGAAGCCGGATGACAAAGTACTTTGTTCTCCGAAACTACGGTCATTATTATTTATTACGTTTGAACAGAAATTTTCCGATGTTTAGCAATTAAGAAAGGAAACGTCCCGGCTAATTTTAAAATAGGTAGCATGGAAGTGACTCCATACCCTATTATTTTAAATTCAGCGGAAAATGTGCTTTTTTAATTGCTAAGCACGTATAAGAAGGCTGCCAAAATTAATTGAAATTATATATTCACCTAGTGCGGCTGCTGTGCAGTGTGCCAACATGAATCCAGAATTTAATCCACCATCTTGGACTAAGAATGCGGGTAGCTCACTCAGGGCTAAATTAATCGATTATTATATGTAAAAATGGAAATGCAGAGAAATCATAATGGAAAGCAAAGTTAAGCACCTGGATTGACCAAGCGTTCAGTTCGCCGTTCACTCATTGATGCAAGTTCATGGACTCCAATAGCCAAGTAGTCTAGAACTTTTGCTGGATACTCGCCTAAACAATTACAATACATAGTAGCCATGGTGGTTGATTGATTGATTGGTTGGTTGGTTGGTTGAGAGGAATTCCGAGCATTGGATTATACGGAACGAAAAGAGTGAATACGATGGATCTCCATCGTATTCACTCTTTTCGTTCCGTATAATCCCCGTGCTTGCAAAGCTTCAATCCCATTAATCAGTCATAATGTCCGGAAGTTGATCTCCCAACCTTATAAAATGTAGAGCGCTTCATTGTTTTTGTTCAGGGAATCATCCGCATTATGTCAACACTGTTTAAAAATTGTCACCGAGACCATTTCAACGATCAGCGCTGCTAACCGGAAGCAGGCCTCTAAATGTTCTAAATTGCAGCGAATAGTTCTCATCCC
>Ga0194135_10001245_pt1 | contig 15009 bp, 18 predicted proteins | sample LitLau_LLRF_2013_FD_134024 | JGI IMG/M metagenome (GOLD analysis project Ga0194135, IMG submission 134024) | Freshwater sediment microbial communities in response to fracking from North America - Little Laurel Run_MetaG_LLRF_2013 (version 2) | ecosystem: Environmental > Aquatic > Freshwater >...
CAGTTTAATATAAATTACTTTAACGTAACGTTAGATCCCTCAAGAGCCTAAATTTTTCAATTTAAATTCAAAGATAGATTGTAGAATAAAAGTTATTTGCCGGGGTTTTCTCAAATACAGTTCACCCAAATATTCTCCTCAATTTATTAGAATAGCGTCTCGGCGGACATTCTTTTAATTTAATTTAACCCGAGGTTTTGTAATGGTCAAAGTAAGCTCATTAGGCTCTCGGACTGGTCATTAACTTATCATAAAGTGTAGTTAATTAGTTTACCTTCTAATTAAGAACCGGTCATAAGGAACTTGGTTGTGGCACCCCGTCCTGCTTCGGAGGGTGAGATTCATTTTTTCTGGATTCGAACGCGGGATTTTTAGGCTTCTGACTAATCAGCAGTTTAAGTTAATTGACACTTTTTATTAAAACTTCATCATCATCTGGTTAGACTCGTTTAAGCTTTCCGTTATTTCTTTTAGTTATAATTTTAACCTTTGACATGAGTCATCATCGAAGCAACAGTCTGGAAATCAACATGGAAAGTGGCGGGGAAGGCGGTGGAAATGAACTGGAAGCTTTCTTACTCCAACAGCGGGACAAGGACAACAACAATTCCCTCTCCGGATTCTTTTCCAAAGTAGGAACCAATGTCAAGAAATTTGTTCCAAAGAGGATCGGGGGTGCTGGAACTATAGAAGATGACATCGCAGTTAGGTTCGGAATGTTCAGTGGGCTCTCCTCGTCATCTGCAAACGGAAGTGGCGTAGGCTCAGCAGCGGAGGACACGTCGTGCCTCAGTCGATTCAAATGTGGATACACATTGGTAAGAATGAGGACAAACAGCTGGTTCCATCACTGGCTTCAAGGTTGAATAACTTTCCCAATTGACACGAGTTGAGTCTGAGTGGTCCTCTTCTCTCTTTGTACCTTTTCCAGTCTCGAAAGGAACGGATCATTGGATTCTTTATCCTTCTTGGGATGGGCATAACCTTCTTTGTTCTCTCCAGCCTCTACATCCCAGTCCTCCTCTTCAAGGCACGGAAATTCAGCATCCTATTCACCTTTGGCAGTGTATTTACGTTTGGCAGGTAAATTAACCATCTAAAATCGTAAAAATAACGCGTCAGCCTGCTTAGCTTGTTGGAACAATGTTAGTTAATTCTTTCATTTCTTGCAGCCTGTCCTTGTTGTGGGGATTCACAGCATTCCTTCGTCATCTCTTCGCATCGGAGCGACTTCCCTTCACCAGCCTCTACTTTGGATCCTTATTTGCAACGCTCTTCTTTGCAATTCAAATTCAGAGTACTGTATTGACTATAATTGGGATCACGGTGCAAATTCTGTCACTTCTATCATTCATCATCTCCTACTTGCCGGGTGGAGTTGCAGGTCTCACTTACCTCACGAAATTCATCTCATCGAGTTTCACAAGGACGCTTCCCATATAAATCCCATCGGGATGGGAGCCTCTGGAAACGCAATCACCACGGTGCTGGCAGCACATCAACACCAAAAACAACGTTGGTCAAAGTAAATCCTCAGATTTTTATAATTAACTAGCTTTCGCTCATATTTATTCACATTTCCGTTTTTTTTTCATACGTGTGTATTGTGTTACATTTGTGCCCTCTCATTAAGCAAAAATGGGAATTCTTCTATAAATTAATAAATTTAATAGTTAAATCTAATCGCAGTCGCTTATTGGCAGACCTATTTTTGGTAATGAAATCAATATCTTTCGCTTACGAGGAATTTTCACAAGGAAGAGGATTTGTTGCATCCCTAATTAAATCTATTTGGCAGCTGGAAGGAAGATACCGTGGAGTGATTGCGGAATTTGGGACGAGACCCGAGCTCGCCCGATTTCAGTCATGGTTTTGGCATTGAGAAAGATGACAAAGTCCTGTGTATTGCTTCGGACGTCTGAGCAAGTTGTCATCAGAACTCCGGCATCCTCTTCTCCAATTTCAGGATTCGGAACGAAAATGGGCTCTCCGGGGAATACAAACTCACTTTCCTTCCAAAGGGTTGTGGCACCGGAAGTTATATCAATTTTGCAGAGCTGTCCAAATTCAAATTCATAATTAATTGATTGGTCAAAATCAAAAATTGGAAACAGTAGCAGGAACGCGGTCACTTACAGCATTAGCAAAGTATCCAGGGAGCATGGACCCTGTGCCATAGACATAGCGATGCTTTTCAAATCTCTTCAGTGGGTTGATCTTGGGTCCTTCGAATCCATTTTCTCCGATCCCTTGGCTGGTCAGGAGGATCGTCTCATTCTCCCTTCTCGCACCTGCACTTGTGTAGTCGAGCTTCACCAAGTTCTCACCTTTGACCTCCTCCTGCAAAATGAGTCATTTATTTAAAATGTTAGACTGGGCAGTGCGAGGTTGAACTTATCCGATCCAATGAGAGTGTTTAAACCATACCTTGACGTTTTTGATAATAGGGAGTACGAAGCGCTGAATCCTGGAAGGGTCCTTCTGGTCCAGGTCCCCTGCGCGAAGGCGGGTGATTGACATCTTGTCCATCACTTCATGACTCGGGTACGCATCCACATCAATCACAATATGCTCACTCTCCTCATAAGAATTGACCAAGTGGAAAAAGAAGAAAGGGGTTTCCGAATAGTACTTTGTCTTCAGAACTTCTCCCGTTCGCTTATCCACGATATGGAAACGATTCTGTACAAACATTAACCGTGTGCATTAGCGCAACAAACTTTAAGAATAGTCAAGAAATTTAAATGATGCAACGAACCTTTTCGGTTGGCGTCCATTCCATGATATCCCGAATGCTCTTCCCTTCACAGGACAAAACAAATCAACAGAGAATGTTTTTCAAAAAAATGTTTTCAAAGGGGGCGAGAAAATGTCTGTCACCTTTCAACTTTGCTTCAGTCATTTTAATCACGCTCATAAGGAGGGGCTGCTCAATCATGATGATGAAGTTCTCTGTCATGGCAAAAGTGTGGTAATAGGAGAAGCAAGTGGACCAAGAGGGATAAATCGTAGCAACCACGGATGCATTCTTGATGGCTGGAAATGGCATGAAAAATGCAGAATATGAGCACATTCCGAAGTCAAAGTTCACCACTTGTCTGGAGGTACCAGTTCTTGGGAGATGAGAAGCGGGTGAGCGTGATAAAAAAAAATGATGAAGGAAGTGACTCACCATCCTTGACAGATCCATTTTTAGCTGCGGCAGGAATCCGCAGGACCTGATACTTGCATCCGGTTGTAAAGCTCGTCCCAATGTTATACCAATCTCCCTTCTTATCTTCAATAGGATGAGCGGTGGCCATGTGGACTCCAAATACTTTATAGTAGTCAATCTATCAAATCAAGTTATTAGTAAAAAGATGCGATGTGATGACAGTCAAAGGTCATTCCACTCCGTGATGGGTTAAGTGAGACAAGCAGGATGCTCATTAATTCATGTCAAGTTTGAAAATGGGTTTGGGGTTACCTTATCATTGCTCTCCAGCTTCTCCGTGTCGATACTATGGACATGGCATGTCTCCGAGGCGGCATAGACTTCCTCCCCGATTGTATAGAGATTGATGGAGCAGTTGTCTGTGATGTCATTTGAGCTCTGGAGACAGGCGGAAGAAATAACTCATAAAAAAATCATCAGCGTCTAATTAAATACAAAATTAGATTTGCCACGGAACTTACGAACGTGTTGGCGACACGAGAGAAGATGTTCTTGGTGGACGCAATATTTCCTTTAGTTGCAAATTCAGGGAAGAAAGGTTGCTTGTGCTCGGCTGCCTTCTTGTAAGCATCCGACTGGACATACTTCTTGTTGAAGGAAACTGAGCCATTCTTAATCTCGAACTTACTCAGCATTGCATAGCCGTCGATGAAGTGTCTCATGCAGATGTCCCCAATGTCAAACTTTCCTAAAGAAACATCCAGTCCAATTTAATTTCCATTTGCCCTCAAAAGTTTTCTCGTCGAATCAAAGTTGGCTTAAAAGGGAGTGTAGTGTAAAACGTGGCTTCACCTCACCTGGACCAACCCGTAAATAAATTCCACTCAGCCAATTAGGGATGCTACCTACGAAATCAACAGGTTAAAGTAAACAAATTGGATTTTTATCCCAAATGGATTCATGATTCATCGCGTGTGGGCAATTTAGAGTGACAAGGCAAAGCGATGAAGGGACAGTGAGGTGTCCTTGGTGTGGTACCTAACCTGACGACGCTAATTTGTAAACATTATCCTTACACGTCCATCGTGGCCTTTACTTTTATTTACCAAGATTAAACCAAAAATTATATAACATTATGGGGGGAATGACGGCGGAAGGAACGGGGTCAAGGTACTGCAAAGGCACCCCCAAGCATTTCTCCCCTAAAATCGAATCGCTTGAACTTGAATTCAGGCAGGGAACCCCCGAACTTTCCTCGTCTATTCTCAATGAGTTGATTTGCGAAAGCTGGCAATTGTTTGCCACGCCACAACAGAATTTAAGAAAATCAAGCTCCCTGGACCCGCCCTTAGCAGTGTTAGCTTTCTTGCGTTACATTGAGCCTTGCCTCCTGTTCGGATTATCATTCTGAGAATACTAGGCAGAGGCGTAGGTGCTAACAGTCGCGTGGTTCGACGATTACGTAAACTAATTTGCAAATTGCAATTCGTAGGGGACACTTACGCACCAGAGATGATTAAATTAAGGGGCGACTCTACTAAACGCACGTGTTACATCCCAAAAATGACGCAAATTGGAAACAATGCCAATGGGATGAGGATGAGGGTTGAGTGGAATTAAAATATGTGAAAAAGTGTTTTAGGCTTCATTATTGTTTTCATCCCTTTCATTTTTTGGGGGAATGATCCTCCCAAAAGGATATTTCTGTGTCAAGGCTGGCTGGCATGATGCATGCACTCAAGAACCGGCTCCTGAATCACATTACTCACCACCACAAGGAATGACCTTTATAAATTGCATAACAAACTTTTTACGTTTTGGGCTAATTCTGCTAAAGTGTCACCCCCTGCACTTTCCCCGATTTGTTTCGTTTAAGACTTTGTAGCCATTCAAAAAAAAGCGTAAAGTCATTTAAAGCGTCCTTTGAATCCTGCTGGAGTTAAGTAGGTACGGTAAATCGATAGAAGAATTTTGGATGCGACACGACTGGAAACCGTCTCTGTCTACTCAGTTGTTAATTATTCATTCTTTAATGTATTGTCCGCAAATGTGACATGATTACCTGAGATTAGAGCATCTTCTGGCTGATGGCTTTCCTCCTGATTCTGGAATAAGTTTGCAATGGACGGCATTCTGGAACGGGAACCGGTCAACTGACAACTGATGAGCGTTGACTTCTGCCCTCGCAGCAAGATGACCAAGTTCAAAGTGAGTGAGATGCAAGGCTGTGTGTGTGGTGAGGGGGAGGATTACCGAGGATGGTGACTGACTCCGTTGACACCCACTGAGCGACTGAATGGTCTAGGCCAATAACACCCACAATTTCATCTTCAATTTGATTAGGAGTTTCCTCTTCTTCTAAAGTTAAATTAAAGTAAATTGTTGTTAACTGTCACTCGTCTCTTGGTACCACTGCCACCCCCAACAACCACTGGATTGGATTGGATGCATGATGCATCATCATCGCGAAATGTCACACATGGTGACGGGGGACGCTTTTGTCACTCCTGTCCCAAGATTTTACTTCTTCGGATCCAAGAAGTTGGAGCGCGAGAAGCCACAGCGTCACTCCTGCAGGAACTCAAAACTGGAATGCAAAAATCCCCAGGCTCTGGACATGCACATTCTGAAAGTAGTACCCTCCTGGAGAAAGAAACCGAGAAATGCCGAAATCCCGCAACACCCGCACCCGCCATCCATCCCCTTCTTACTTTTCATGATTATAAAAACGACAACCTCTACGGTGGTACGGTGGGGTATTGGTATTTGGTATATCCAAGTTATCTCCAAGTGAAATCCTCCATCTGCGATGTTCGTTGGAGCAGGAGAACAATAGCAGTCTTCGACTTCTCCCAACTCTCCGCATCTCTTTCGTCGTCGTCGGTATCGTCGTACAAACTTAAATTATTCATACAACTGTGCGGTTCAAACTGGTTCCAGTTGCAGCAGGGGAGGAGATTTAATTTAACTTCAAATAGTTAACCTACAACCGTCGTCTGTCAAAGAGCACCAAACCAACAACAGGACAATGCGGTACCAGTTTCAAGCGAAAATCGTCGCATGGGTTGACATTGTAAGTATTTCTACTATTTAATTCATTAGCTTGACCTAATTTTCCTATTTTATATCATTCTTCATTCAACTAGTGATGTCACGTCTTTTCCCTCTTTTAGATCTTGTCATCCGTCGTATTGTTCTTTCTCATGTTGGGGTCATTCATAATCCTTACGGAACCGGAAGTTGTGGCTAAGGAAATTGACACTGAAGATGGAAGACGAGAAATCTCGCAGTTTATGGCTGGAAGCAGTGAGTTTTTTTTATTATTCAATTGGCTTCTCTTGACCAGGTTTAGCTTAATTGGATTAGTGGTACACGTTTTTACATTGTTGGGTTTGCCGTGTTGCAAATGTTTACAGTTTATCGGAGGCTTGGTTTCTTAATTTTAGCGCTGACCAAAATCCTGGTCTTGGCTCCCAGCATCTGCTACTTTGTGGGAGAAATTGTCCTTGGGATTTACTTACTAAAAGCAGCAGAGGCGGTAATTAATTTACATCAATTAAGTTTATCTGATGGCATTTCCCTGTATATCCAATACCTTTACGTCTAAAATTATCAACTTAATGCATAATTCTCCTTTGAATTGTTTAGCTGAACTACAAGAAGCTCCGGACTTGGTACGTGATTACGGTGACGATGGCGATCGTGCTTGGGATTGTCTCTATTCCGGCTCTCGTGACATCCTCCAACAGTGGGATGTCCCTTCTCTTCTTTGGCTGGAACTTGGCATTCACCGTCTACTCCCTCTGGATCGTACATCTCCTTCGGAATGAAATCAAGGCCAACAGTCTCCCAGGTCAATTCACTTACACCCAAGCCCCGCCTGCCTACCAAGCATCCTTTACCAATTCAAACTACTGCTTCCCACCGCAAGCCAACGGGGAGACCAAGGATGCCATGAAAATCTAAAATACTCCCACATGCTCGGTACGAATGAGTGAAAGGTGCCAGTTACTACCCTTACCCTCAATCATCATCTTCGCAGCTTCAAGGACTCCGAAGTCCAAAGGCGCCCTTCTTAATTAGTTTGTGTTTCTAATTTTAGCATTTCCTGTTCTATGTGCAGTAAGTTTCGTCATTCATGACGAGAGTTTAGACGGCTGATTGATACCCAAGTAGTACCAAAGTACTCAAGTCCAGTTCAAGCAGCACTGATATGTAGGCAATTAACTTACAACGAAGTATAACCTTTGGAAGGAATAACTAAAGAAGCTTAAGTATGCCAGCGTCAGCACTTCCCTGTCTTAATTCTGTACACTTTTCAACTTTGCATAATTCCTGTTTTCCAATTGTACTTTGCATTTTTTGCAAAATGCAATTTCATTTGACTTTTGCGTGCGTGAATGAATCATATTTCAGTAATAAAAAGGACATAAATGTTAGTAATGAAAACGGAAGTTATTGACGAGGAGGAGGTGGTGGTGGTGATCAGATCAATACGTGACAGGGTGATGAAAAACACATGAACGGGCCAAAGTTGTCCTTATCTCCAACCCATGACATTTATTGCATTCCCAATTCTAATTAGACAAGAATTTACGCAACCTCTCCTGGACTTAGTTTTTTATGAAAAGGAAGTAAAATTAGAAGGGGAATTTTGATTCCAGTTACGGGATAAGGATGGGAAAAAACGTTGTAGGGATGCATTAGGGCTCACTTTTCCAGCCATTCTGTCCAGAGCGTGGAAGAAAGTCAGGAATTGGTGAAAGTTTGAAGGGAAGTTATGAAGACGGAAGGAAAATCCCATGAAGCCCAGTAGGGATCCGATTTACAAAATACGCCCTTCCCAGTTCCGTCAGCGTCTTGGCATCCAAGTAGAGTAGAAAGTCCTGAGCCTCCGGTCGACTGTCCGTGACAGAACTGATGAGAACTCCGTCATCCTCTTCCGTCCCAAGCGGATTCGGGATAAAGATCGGCTCGGATGGATAGTTGAATGCATTCTCCTTCCAAATCCGGACCTCTTTCTTGTCTACGTTGACCTTGGAAATGGAATGAGAGAAATGGGACGGATTATAAGTCCCGGCCATGTAGTAGTAACTATACTTTTTCCCAAAGTATTTCGGGTTGATGCTCGGCAGTTCCGCCCCCCGAATTTCAGTCACTACTTCTGGACTGAGGATGATCTGGTCTCCGGATCGGACTGCCCGACTGTTGGACTTGACCGTGACCAAGTTGACGTTCTGCTCCACATTCCGCGTTTCCACGAGGGGAATGACGTAACGGCAGGCAAAGGGATGATCATCCAATTCACTCTCACCTTGCCGCAGTTTGGAAAGATTGAGCGTCCCAATCACGGCTGGGGAATCGTAGCAGTTGATGTCCACCACGATCTAAAGTTACAAAATACGTTAATTCAGTAAACTTGAAGAATTTGAAGAACATAAAAAGTATTAATTCCAATTTCCCCTACGGGTTACAACTAGCATCCTAAATTCTGAAATACTTTGACAGCATAATCTGCGATTGGTTTCATTTGTTATACCTGCTCATCCTCCTCGTAGCAGTTAATGAAATGCATAAAGTAGAAAGGATCCTCGGTAATGTAGTCCGTCTTGAGGATCTTCCCAGTTGCCTTTTCAATGACATAGAAGACGCACTTGTCTTCCGGGTGCCACTCGAACCACTCGCTGATGGTCGTGCCCTTGACCAGGGAACTGAGGACTTTGGACGTGCAAATAAAGTAGGGATGCTCAGCGACGATGATGTAATTTCGGGTCATCCCGAAACTATGCGGAGAACTTAAAGCTCCGTTCCGTCGACTGGGCAGAGTACAAAAGATTTTCCCTTTCTTCATCGCATCCTTTGTCGTTTTGACCCCTGCGGAAGCACTTGCAGGGATTTTGAGAATGTTCATTTTCAGAGCCGTCATGCTCAAGGACATTGCCATGTTGAATAAGTCCCCGTCCTCATTCTTGAGCGGATGGGCAGTCATTCCTGGACAAAGTGACAATTGTCAAATTGGAATTGACGTCAGCCATTATGTCAAAGTGTAACAAGAACAGTCTTCTCCAGCGGCACTCGGCAGGCTCCGCTCCAGACTGTGGACATTCACATACCTTCACAACCGAAGCATTTCTTGGCATCGTGTCTTTCCAGGGAAGCCAGAGACCGTGAATCGAGAGAACGGAATGCGCCTGATTCAGCCCCAACAAACAGTTCCGAGTTGAATTGAAACGGTGTCGAGTAGTTGTTGTCCGAGAGCTCTGGCATCTGGAAATCAATTCAGTCCATCACAAATCACGACGAGAGTTGCAACTCTAACAACATCTAATCATGTCCCTTTTGGGAAACTAATTGGGTGTTTTTAATGATTTCCTTTTGCTTACCAAACTTGCTACGACTCTGGAGAAGAAGGATTTGCTCGAATCCGAGAATGCCCTAAAATGAACATCCGGAAGATTGTTTCATTACCGGTTTATTGTCAAATTAACCCATGCTTACCGGGTCCCAAATTCATTGATGACGGGCTTCTTGGCTGCTTGGGCACGCTTGTAGGCATCCGACTCCAAAAACTTCTTTTCAAAAATCACCTTCTTCCCATCCAGGCCAAACTTGAACACGATGGCATAGCCATCACAAAAGTGGGACATTGTCGCTTCCGGAAGATCCCACATCCCTAATTCACAAGTTAAATTATGGAAATCAGACGAGTGAGGGGTGGTGTAACAGTTCCGTCATGCGTGTGACAAGGATTCAGGTCAACTCAGCCTCAGTTCACACTCTTACCTGGACCAACACGAATGAATTCTCCATTGACATAATCAGGCACGGTACCTAAGCAAAAGGAACAATTGACAATTAAATAATCGTGAAATTTGTAGACGAATCCCAACTATTGTTACCACTTGCTTTTCTGTGTTAAAAACAAATTTCTAGTAAATGGCATTCGGCATGAGACAATTTGCAACTTAACATAAACTTATTGCTTCTCGAAGGTTTTCAGCAAATTGTTTTTGTATTTAATTTGCAAGTCCTCATTTGGAACCTTGATGCAAAATGAGGGGCTCTGATTGGTTGATGAGTGCCGAGGGCCAAAAAAAGCTCCTCAGCCATTCCTCGATCCTTCGTGTCCCACTTATTAAGCGGTCACAAAAAAAGCAACACCGCCGCTCCTGTCCTTCCTTATCTGCATGCACTTTGAGAAGATCAACTTTTCAAGATCTCGATCACATTGACATACTAAACGACATTTTTGTTTCAGAATTTCATAATCATAACAATGGGTTACCGTTGGTGGAGGTAAACACCAACATTGATCTGCAAGGAATACTACCTCTGGGTCGTTAATAAACAATTACGCTTAGGAAAATACTGGCCAAGGTGGTGGGAACTCGAAACGAGGAAATGGGCAGTTCCAAATATTTTTTTTTTTTATTGGAGAATTGCTTCAAATTGCTCCAATTTAATACTGTTTAGTACTCACTCCACTCACTTGAGTGTTTTGCTTGTTATGAATTTGGATTGCTATTTGCTCAGTTTGCATAGAACAGCGCTGGCTAGGTTAACCCTGGCTAACACGTGTAACTTAAAAAACCTTGATTTTTTTTTCTGCTTAGAATCTGAGGATGTATATACTTTTACCTTGAACAGTTGCAGTTTCCGGTTTACTCGTTTCTTCAGCGTTGTAGAACAATTTCGGTTTGGGATCTGCTGGCATTTTTTCCACAAAGTTAGGCCGAGGAGAGACGGAGGACAAAAGGAAGATTTCACGGAAGATGAAGCGGTGAAGGAAGAGGGCTCCGTCGCGTTAAGGATCTCGAGACAAAATGCACAAACATTCATCAAGTTTACCTCTTTACCAATGGTCTCTACCCCAGTTGACCACCAAAATCTTCTTCGGGCATAAGTGGAAGTGGAATGTCCACTCCCACCCCCACCGCCCCACCACCCCTGTATCTTGTAAAAAGCTCTTTGGTTTAGCAATTATGTCTTCATCCCTCCCTCCCTTTGGAGATTTCAATGCAAAAATTCATCCCCTTCCTTATGGGACTCCTGCCTGCCTGCGTGATCCACGACTGTCATTCCTTTAAACATGTTAGGATTACTACGATGACAATTACGACAATAATGTGGGAATTGACTGTGGACTCTCATCCGTTCCTGATTAGTGGGAATGAGACGCAACAATTGAACATGTCATCCACTTAGGAAATTAATTGAGGAAATTGTAATAAAGCATTCAACTTCTATTCATCCCGGCTGGAATTCAAATACTAGAAAATGAAAGTGGTGGGTGGGATTAGGGTTATCCAATCGGAAATCCCATCAATTACAATTTGTTACCCAATCAATAATTTAATTCTGCCTTCCTCCGACACTTGCGACATGTATGGCATGTGAGGGTGATGTACATATGATGTTATTTTTGTAACAATTCCCATGAACCTCTGCAGATTTGGATGAAGTTGTAATGAAATGCAAAATCATTCTCCGCGTCACCTCCATGCTGGACTTTCCATTCAATTTTCAATCATTCCTCCATTGTTCCATCGTTTCAAGGCTTCCTGGCACATCTGTTGGAACCCCACCATCAGCATCCCTCTTCTGGCCCCATTGTTGATGTAACCTTCAACTTGCACTTGGCATACGATCCCTCGCTAAATCTAAAATCAATCCCACGTCCATTTTCATCCCCTGCGAGCAGATGCAATTCAGGAACGCTGCGTGAATGAACTGTCGTCACCTGTCGTGAATTAAGTAGTTCCAACGGACTTTCACTTTCTCACTGTAATCAATTACCTTTATTGACAAGACTTCCATAAATTAAGAGAAAATTAACCCTGACCGAAACCGGAGGGTGGAGACCTAATTTTAATTGATCCTTGACCTCCCTTTGCTAATCACTCCCTCAGGAAGAACCCATGCATTGCCTGTGGGATCCGAGCCTTGAAAGTGGCTCTTCCTAATTCCGTCATTGTTTTTGGATTCAAGAAGACTAGGAAATCTTCATCCCTTCCTGAGTTGGAGCAGGCGGAAATGAGGACTCCGCCAGCATCCTCCTCCCCTTCCAAGGGTTCCCGGAAATCTTGTTCAGGGATGAAAAGGGGCTCACCCGGATAATCACAGTCTGTCCCTTTCCATAGGACGGTTTCCTTTTCCTCCGTATTGACTTTACAGACCGAGTTGGTAAAATGGTTTCTGCAGATGGTTCCAGCAGCATAGAGGAACTTACTCGGCCTCCCTTGGTAGTGAGGATTGATGGTGGGGAGTTCGAGGCCGGATGGGGAAAGGGTCTCGGGTCCCAGGACTATCTCGTGCCGTTCCTTGATCGCCGTTGCAGAGGAATTGGGCAGCGTGATAAGATTGACGCCGGACGGAAGGGAAGAGAGGTCAGAGGTGAGAGGGAGAACGAATCGTTGAATGGAAGGGGGTTCCTTATCATCAATGTTACGGTTGGAACGAAGATTCTTGAGATCAAGCCTTTCTATCACGGCCGGAGAGTCGTAGCAGTTGATGTCTGCAACGATCTGAAAAGAAACAGAAACTTTCATTCTACCGTGGGAACTTCACTATCATGGGACTTATTCCGCTCCATGACCCCAAGTTGAAGCCCAAGCCCCGAAAATAAGAATAATCCGGACTGATTGACGGAACGATTGAATCGGAAAAGCGATCAAGCGATTTCTATACCTGGTTTCCCACTTCGAAGCAATTGACGAAATGGAGAAAGAAGAAAGGCGTGGGCACGACATAGTCCACCTTCCTGACTTTCCCCGTCTGCTTCTCAATCACAAAGAATTTGCAGGGCTCTTCGGGTCTCCACTCCAACCAATCCTTGAAGGCATCTCCTTTGATCATTGACTTTGCCGCCTTGGTAAGGCTAATGAGGTAGGGGATTTCGACGAAAATGATGAAGTTCGTGCTCATGCCGAAACTATGGAAGAATCCCACGCTCATGTTCCAACGACTCGGAATGGAGCAGAGCGTGGTGGAATGCCGGATGAGGTCATCCGAGTTCCCATACTTTTCATCCCCTGGGATTTTGACGACGGAGTACTTGGGCCCGGTCATGACGGAGAATCCAATTTGGTACTGATCCCCAAACTCATCCGTCAGCGGATGCACGGAGACCCCATTGAGCCCAAAGCACTTACTGTAGTCGTACTTTTCTCCGGTGGACAGTGACCAGGGATCCACTTGGCGGAAGAACGTCGTATTCGACGTCACGAACAAGTCCTTGTTGGGCAATTGAAAAAAAGAGCACGCAGCGTTGTCTGTCATTTCCGGTGGGGTCTGCGGAGAGTACAAAAAAAAACGTACGGGAATCCCTCATTGGCTTACAGGCGCACGCGCAGGGTTCAAAACGTAGAATTTGCAAAAATGGGATAAGGCCTTACGAGTGAGGAGATGATGCGGGAAAAGAGTCCTTTGTTGGGAGACTTCGGGTAAGCCTTTGTTCCGAATTCGGTGATTTGCGGCTTCCCAGCTGCCATTGCCTTGAGGTACGCTTCCGATTCCAGGAATCTCTTGGAGAATTTAACACTTTTCCCTTTAATTTCAAATTTTGAGAGGAGGGCATATCCATCTATGAATCAAGCAGGAATAAAAAGTTAGTCCAAATTGACCTCTGACGCCTTTTGGTTAAGGTTCGTCATATCAGTTTCGACAGTCCAAGGTGGATTTACCCAGGAAGTGGTTCATTGTAAAGTTCCCCAAGTCCCATTTCCCTGTGAATGCGCCAAGTACAATAAATTATTCCATACTGACAATTAAACCAATTGAACCGAAAGGTAAAAACTTGTGTAAAATGAACTGCCTGTTTACCTGGGCCAACTCTGACGAAACTGCCCCTGAGCCATTCTGGAATCTCACCTGGGAAAGTATTAATCCTCAATCAAAAACCTCCCTTAGTTTTTTTTTTTTGCAAAATGAAGCCTTAAATACATAGTAATTCAGAAGGCATTGCACAATTTCCACTTTACCTGTAACAATGGCTTCTTCCGGCTCAATCAACTCCTCCGCACTTTGGAACAATTTGGACAAATCCGAGGAGTTCATCCTTAATTGTAATCAAAATCTTCCGATGTGAGCCGAACTGTGGTATATGTCGTTTTGAGGATTTGGATTCTCGTGGTGGTGCTTTATGTGCCTCTCCTTGCCGTCATAACAGCCTGAGCACACTCTCAGCCAGTATTTGCCAATGCGGATTCGAGATGAGGATGACGACAATGGGTCTCCAACAATGGAAGTTGAGACTTCCCAAGAACCACGAACCACAAACAATTAAGTTTCCTTTGGCACTTACGGTTAGAGGAAGCGGAGAGCAAATATTTTCAACAAAAGAGAGGATTCGCGTCACTGAATCCGTCTTGAGCTCCATGCACCTTGCCCCTGCTAAACACGTGCACTCCAAAGGCTTCGGGACGCGGTGGGGGACTGCTGCTGCTTCCCGAAGGTGCAAGCACCACCACCCTTTTAATTAATCAACCAATTCCATTTCCCGTGTCGTTTTTTGCTTCTTCACAAAAAACAAGGCCGAGACTGAGAGACCGACGCTTCGTACTCGTGCTTCCTATTCTGCTGCTCCCAAACTAGACACGATCTCTTGAGGCTATTTTTAGCCCTTGTCAATTCAATTCAATTCAAGTCGACTTTGTGAATTGCTGTGTTGAAATTATTGATGAAAATGAAACTCTTGGTCAAATCCGTTTTCTCGTCACTGATGCTGCTGCTGTCTGCTGTCGGCAGTAAACTAAAGTTTCCTCATTGCGTTGATTTACAATTACCAATTCTAAAATACCCTGACCGCAATACCCTCGCTGGTTCGAGAAATTTTCACCATTTGCCAAAAGTGACCA
>Ga0194135_10001246_pt1 | contig 15007 bp, 9 predicted proteins | sample LitLau_LLRF_2013_FD_134024 | JGI IMG/M metagenome (GOLD analysis project Ga0194135, IMG submission 134024) | Freshwater sediment microbial communities in response to fracking from North America - Little Laurel Run_MetaG_LLRF_2013 (version 2) | ecosystem: Environmental > Aquatic > Freshwater >...
CCATTACACCATGGGACCGCGTTGTGCGGTTGGAGCTTGATAGCTTGTTTTAAACCCAGCCTTGTTCGCAATGTAGGTCATCGTATGCTTAGCTTATAATAAAACGTTATCTTTTCAGATGTGGATTTATGCTATTGGCCGGACTTTTCAGTTGTCTCTGAATAATTTCAGCTGGCCGCTCGCTAATATTTTCACCAATATGACCCAAGATGATCCTTCACAAAGAGTGTCACTTGACAATATTATCAAGGTAAGGAGTTGGCTATATAAGCTTTACTACTAAAATTTTTCACTGTGGTCAGGCTGGTGTAACTAATGCCGTAGATCCTATGTTAAGCTTACGTGGTCACGGTCTTAGTTTCACAAGCCCCACTACCTATTTATAGCCTAATGATATTAATTTATTGTAATTTTGGGGAAAATTATACAAATTGAATTGAATTAAAATTTAGATACGTAATTAATATTAAATACTTATGAATGTCATGTAGGTAGGTACCTTATACCTATTACCTACCTATCTATAAAGTACCTCTACCTTCTTCTACCTATCTATAATAATTCTTGCAGATAATATTGGAACACGCGGGTCAAGATGTTCCTCAAATTCAAAGCCTTCTTCTCATGTACCGAGAAGTTTTGGGAATTCAACCCCAGGTTTGTCTAGGTACCTAGGTAGGTATACAGGTGCTTGTACAAAGGCCGGCGGGTACCCCAAAAAAGGGCAGCCCAAAAGTAGGAAACCCGATTCTTTAAATAAAATTTCGAATCGTGGTTCGACTGTATAACAAATAGATAGGTATAGGTTTACCTACTTAACACCTATCCATGCCCGATATAGGTACTTAGCCTACCTACTTTATATCCATCAAAAATTTTAACCCCAGTCTATGCTAGAGCGAAATGCCTATAATATACTCGTAGCAACCGCACTATATTCTGTAGACAATTTGTATAATATATCCTTGTTATTGGCACATTTTAATACCTATACCTCGGCCTTCTAGCCAGACCAATACCCAACTACTTAAGCCTTAAGGAGGATCAATCGAGAAAAATTGAGGATTTAATAAACTTCTCCACTGGTATGAGTTATTAGAGTTATTAACAGAATCAGATTCAGCATAAAAAACTAGAATATATGGTTGTGAAAACCGTATTCCTCTGTGCAGGGCCTCCAATTAGCCGTAAATTGCATTTAAAGTTGTAGAACTCACGGCGTGGACGCCATCTTGCTCAGCTTTCTGAATCTATGAATGCAATTGAGGCCTTGCACAGAGAAACAGTTTTCACTATCCTGTCTTATTTTTATGTTGATAATGTATGATAAGCTCATACCAGTGGAGAAGTCCATTAATGTTGATACTCATTTTAATGACCATTTCAGTGCCTTTCATCGCCTGATGGAAAAGTATCCAAAGGAATTGAGCTTGCAAGGCCCCAGGTCCCCGGCGGAGCTGATTGTGTATGTAAACCCATCACATCCGAAACCACTCCAAAATCAGCCCCATCTACTCCGCTTTTCTCTCACAGGTAATCTTCAAAAACCATCTGAGGGCCAATAACGGTACCTACAATTCACTTTAACCTGGTTTAACGCTTTGTGCTTTTCTGTGGTGTCCTGGATATGTCAAGTTACGCCACAGATCTGCACTATTGCTGACTAACTAAACGGAGTGGGAGCACACCTCGATAGCCGAAGAGCGAGGACCTGACTTAAAATTGTTAAACCTTCGTTAAACGGATGTTATCCAGTTACCAGTTTACCAGTTAGTTCTTGCTATAATTTGTAGTACAAAACAAAAAATGGACCATTTATCAAACATTTTTCGTTGATGGGCCATTGAAGATTGTACTTGAAGTAGCACATAGCTAACGTATAGTGTCAAAACATTTACTAACCAATAATTCTACCTTGGGGAAAACCAAAATTGACACTTTACGTTGATTTTTTTTGGCTAGATCGCTGAGTCCTTTGGCAATGAAGAAGAGAAATCCAGTCCAAAGAGCGGCTTCCCGTTTGTACCGAGGTCCAGGGAGAGGGCCGGTGGTCCCTCAGTTGGCTTCGGAGCAGCAGATGGCCTCGACGTGCGTGGGGCCGGAGTTCATCCTGCGGGCGCAGGAGAAGGCGATGGTCGTGCATTTAGGGGGCGCTGCCGAGCTCTCGCCCCGCCATCGCTCAAGGCCTTCCGTCAGCGTCCTGCTCCTTACCGGCCAAAAAATTTCTCTCTCTGTTGATTACAAAAGTACCACGGTTGCCCAAGTCTTTCAAGTAAGTTTAGTTTTCCTCGAAAATTAGGGTTCATACTAAGGCCCTAAGCGATGACCGTTTCACCGTCGGATATTAAATGTTTTCCACTTTTTCCCGTCACCCGACATTTTGTAACCCTATTTAACTTTATTTCTTTATCAAACAACAAATTTTTTGTAGATTTGTTGTGGCTTTTAATTAGAAGTTTGATGGGAGGTCTTCGTTTGCGTTTTCATTAAATTTTAATTGGATGTCATCAACATAGAGTTGTTAAACATAAAGTAGATAGGTGAAAACAAGAAAACTTTAATGAAACCTAAAAATTATGACGGCCCATTCTGCATTTATTTCAATTAAATAATAAAATTTAAAATTTTGAAATTTGCGCCAAAATGTCCGAATCAATTTATTGAAAAGTTCTATCTAATTACTTTCAGTTTTAGAAAATATTTGCCATTACAAATTCATTTTCTACTCGATCATAAAGTAGGAAATAAAAAACTATACCAGGACCTATTAATTGCTCTCAAAAATAGGTAAATCGTTACTTTTAGTCGTTGTCAAAGTGTCAGTAGAAATAATATCTACTTATCTAAGAAAATCTGGATCTTGGAAGTTGGATGTTGGGCCCTTAATTATACTTAACCTTCTCTATAATGATTACAGGTGGTCATTCATTTAGGACATTTCCACGACAACTATCTCCTAGGTCTGTGCGCTTTCATTGCTGGGGATTTCGTTTTTCTGCCGGATGAATTGAAGCTAAGCAAAATGGCTGCTTCGGACTGGAAAGACGCCAAGTCGACACCTTTGCTGCTCTACTTACGGTTTAAGTACCTCCTTCCTACCCTAAGAGGACTCAAAAGGCTCGACACCCAGCACCTACTTTATTTACAACTTCGGAGGTCCGTACTCGAACAAATAATCTTTTGCGAGCGACGACAAATTATTGTTCTTGGAGGATTGGCTTTGCAGGTAATTATAATGTTTGACTACTTGCGGCTTGTTCTTAATTGGATCTTGAATGAGACGGGTCCTCTTTTTCTGAGGGACCGAGTTGACTTAATCATGTCTCAACCGCACCAAAAGTACGCAAACCCAATCGCTACTCTTTAGCATTGGGTCGAGTTCGATGAATGTCAAGATCCAATAAGTAGGTTGTTGGAATAAAAAATTGTATGTACCTTGGCCATAAGTTTAGTGGCCTTTTGGCTCAAAGACCTAATTATAATAGGAACATGTTTCTCGAAATTAGAGATATAACAGTAGGTGGTAGGTAGGTACAGGTACAGTAAATACTTGGATCCATCGGATAGGCCTAATGTGGATTTTAGGTTACATGGGCGCGATTCCTAAGATCGCATACCGACATACTTCCCGGAGATCGTGCGCCTATCCCTCTCCAATGGGCCCGCACATTAATAATCCGTTAAATGTTCAGGCGGAGTTTGGGGATTATGTAGAAAATCAACACGGATCCGCTGAATATTTTGTTGTGGAGCACTACGTTCCCGAAACTTTGGCTGACGACTTGATTCGCGATGAACTGCAGGAGGCGCACTCTTTTCGAAGGGGCATCCCGTCCAAGAAAGCTGAGCAACTTTTCATCCGCGAAGTGCAGCGGCTGTCAGAGTACGGGCAACACCACCATTCCTGCAAATGGCTGAGGACCAAACAGAACCCATCTACTTCAATCCCTCTCACTCTCTCTATATGCCCCAATGGAATCTGTCTGTACACTTGGAGCGAGGAACGTAGAAAACTCCACGAGTTTTATCAGTGGAAGTGCATTCAACGACTTACCTACAACCATAAACATTTTTGCATTTTCCCCCATGATATTGGAGGACAGCCGGCCACACGGTACAAATTGAAAATGGACCAGAAAAAGTAAGAACATATCCTTATCCGTAGGTACGGCACAATTACAAAATCGGAAAGCAGTTTTCTGCTATATTAGATAGACAGATAGTTTAATTTATCCTCATTGCATGATGAAAAATGTCGCCATAAGTAAAAGTATAGGTACGTGCGGTTCAAATAAAGATGTCGATATAAGATGCTATAAGTCTAGAACCCCATATTATTTACTGATACTGATAGATATCCTTAGCCTTAGTGCTTAGCTTCAGTTCCCCAAATCATGGGCACAACCGAGCACGTCGGAAGATAATATGGCGTCAGCGTTCTGATCTACCTCACTGATAATACGTATATCTATGGTTATTGGTTGTTTCTTTGACAATTCGTTTTTTTTCAGAAGTTTTTATGTGTTTCGATTGGCTTCTTTTCACCACCAAGTGTTCTTAAAGCTGCACCTAGAGCTGTGTTCGCTCAACACGCTGTCGGCCATCTTTGGGACTTCTTTGCAAAACGAAAATATGAATTTCGTGCTGGAAAACAAAATGAATACTCTGCTGGAGAAGGAGGAGAGCATTGTGGAAGAGTGGCGTGGACGAAAGGGCGTGAAAATGGGAACTCGCGCCATTACGAGTGAATCCCTAGGAACACCTAGGCAGCGGCCATCTTCTTCACAGGCCTCCCTCTCTTCTATTGAAGCCTACGTCATCGACACGGAGCCTTGTACATTTAGCCTTGATCTTCACGAATCTCTGCCAAGTGCTTTGCTCGGCAAACTTAGGGACCTTTCATGCGAAAGCGAACGAATCCTAAAAAAAGTAAGTTAATAGTTTCTTCGATTCCAATGTAATCTGCATACCATTATTAAGCAACACTTGCTAGGATAGTTCATACATATTTTATGTTTGAAATTAGCCAATACCTATCCATATCGGGCAAAATCTTTGCTAAAAGTGCTATAGCTATTCCAAATTTTATGGCGTTGTGTTTCTGCTTAGGTGGTGCTACCTAAAGATAAATTTGGTTGCGTGGGGTTAGAAGTATCTGAAGGACCTACAGGCGCACTGCTGGTGCAGAATATACTACGTGGAGGTGTGGACACAGCTGAAGGGTCCCTGGAAGTGGGGGATGAACTTCTGGCTGTAGATGGTGTGTGCGTGGTCGGGCGTGGATATTCAACAGCTCTAGCGGCCATTCGTGCCGCCGGCCCCCAAGTGCACTTTTTGTTAGCAACGCATCTTCCTAGCCACGCATACCTTCGCCAGATTCGGTACAATACTGCACCTGAAACTGACAATTGTCTCCTTGCTAGTAACCCTATCGACAGACATCCCGCTAGCTCTAGTATCAGGTGAGAAAAATTGTGTAATGTACGTCGTATCTGTGTGTTGTGACAAGTGAAAACCACCAATCAGAGCATTTTCCTTATGTACCATAAACTTCACAAGAACTCTATTGGGGCGGTACGTAGGTCTCAATTCAACTTGAGAGAAACCGCCGAAATAGACTACCTAGCAGCTTTTTTGGTTTCCATTTTTCATAATGCGAAACTGACCTAGTCCCTATTCATTTGCATTACCAAAAGGGTGATTTGTGACGTGCTTTCCAATCTTAAGATGCAGTATTTGACTAGGGCTCCACGTGCTAATACAGTAACGGGGATATTAGAGGAAATTATTGTTTGGCTTCACTAGATAAGTGAGTCGCACGTGAGCAGCCTCGAAAGGAATATTGAGTGTTAGTCAGCGGGAGAGCGCGCTTAAACGGGGGTGTTTTTAGTTGTGAGTTGTGGCCTAGTTTTAAGTACGTTTCCCACTAGTTCTACATGCACTTTGCACCACTTGTGATGGGTATGTTTGTTTTTAACTGAAAATTGTCAAGAATGTTGCTAATCGCTATATTACTAGAGCTTATATATCTTACGTGCCTTTTTCTTTTCAGATTCTAATACTGAACCACCCATTCCCAAACCACGTTTAAAAAAGAATAAGGGATTAGCAATGAAGAGCGAGTTTCCTCCGCCGCGCCCCTCCGCTCCCCCTAGATGTCTTATTCCAGTGCCTCGACACAAAAAGACTTTGAGCCAGGGCAACATTACTGAAGTGGCGCTAGGGGATTACCCGCAGGGTGGAAGTGAACCCTCCTCTCTACTTACACCTAATTGGAATCTTTTACCGGATGTGACCCGGGTGATTGTGCTTGAACCTCGTCAAGAATCTCTGAATGCCTGCGAATGGAGCGAGCTCATTAACGGTTCAGAGGACCAGCTCTTCGTAAGCGAATGGGCCCTTCTGAAGGCCAAAGAATTGGAATCAGAAGAAGTTTTGGAGGTTGAGATGGATGGAGGCCCCAAGGAGGGGAAGTACATCATTAGAAGCACTCCCAGTCCCCAACCCTCAGATGCCTCTCTAGAACTTTTTGAAATAAGAAGACATTCGTCCACTCCACAACCCCGGCCGAGTCCTTTAAATCATTCTAATTATTGGGAAAGTTTCAGCATTGACAGCGGCCATATTGGACTATCCCCTGTGCCTATTAGTCCCGAGTTTTCGGATGGTGAAAATAAATTGCGGCCTGTTAGTGATCCAGATGTAAATGGACTAATCACTAATGTAAATACTGTAAATAGTTTTAATGATGTCGATACAATAAGTTATGTCTTCCATTTAGATACTACGGATCCCCAGCATGACATTGAAAGTTTACCCATTAACTCTGATCTCTCAGCGAAACAAGCGGATACAAACTATTGCTTCTCCCCCGTTCCTTGTATGATGGGAGCATATGTAGTGTCGAACAGTGTGGCTGATAATGGTACGACCATTCCTCCGACATTAAACGATCATAAGCTTTTACCTTTAAACGAAAAAGATGAAGAAAGTGAAGGAAAACCCTCTTTGGAACAGTTCTACCCATGTCAGAATAATTCAAAACAATTCTGTTCTGAGCTCGAAAGTGACGAATTTGTATTGGAATCAAATTGTTTACCCCAACCGCAGCTGAATCATGAAGACGTTTCAGATGGCAGTATAGTAGAAGAGAGTATTGTTGTTTCCAAAGAAACCATTATTCTCCAACAAGCTCTCGATCCACCTTCGCCCTCAGCTCCAGAAAATATCAACCTCTCTTCGCAAGGACCTGAATTCGACACCGTGTCAAACGGATTTATAGAAAAAGATGTAGAAATCAAAGCCAAGGAAAAGTGCATCCTGAATGAATCTATTGCAGAAAACAAAGAGCCGATACAATCACATAGTGAGGATGAAAATAAGAAAGTGTGCACTGTGATCGTGAATGAATGTATTGTAGAGAACGAGGAACTGATTCAAAAACAAATATTACATGCCGATGTTAAACCCGATGAAGAGGTCATTATGAATGAATCTATTGTTGAAAAAAAAGAGCCGGTTCAATCCCGAGCGGTCTATGCTGAGGACAAAGGATCTCATCTAGTGACGTCACCAGAAATCTCAGTTTTACAACAGTCTTCGGTTCATTCAGTACCCCAAAATAGTTCAGGTATAGCAGCAGTTACTTCTGGGGCTACTGATATCAATGCAACAGATGTGGATCTCACTCCGACAAATATCATTAGCAATTCTGATAATTCTGCTGGACTTGGGGATACACCATCGTGTCTGGAAACCGATGAAATTAGTAAAAGAAGTTATTCTTCTTCCCCTAAGAACAACAGACCAATGACAAGCTCACCTCTAACGCCAGGAAAATATGAAGCTAATTCTACTTCTAGTTTAATGGGTCCTAAACCGTATCATATTTTTCTAGAAAGTTACTTAAGCCGACAGCAGATGCCTCACACTTTGCTTCCTATGACAGCCTCTTTTGTGAATATTGCTAAAAAGGAGTCGGTGACTGGTTCTTTTTGTGCTGCAGATGAAATTCATTCCGATTTGCCAATCCTGACTGAAAAGGCGTTGTCGGTTTCTCCACTGCTGAGCTTTTCCGTTTATTCCACCCTACCGCAGTTATCCGAACCAATACTACCTAATACTACTGTAAACGAACTGAACTCACCTAGTGAACCATTAGAAACCAATGGTGGGATAAAAAGTGACATCGTTAATGTATTTGAAGATGATTCCATAGAAGATGTTTGTGTCATCATTCAGGAAGACGTTCACGATAGTGATGATAGGGAAAAGGACTTTGTGGATTTAGAACAAGAATGCAGAGAAAGTGTTCAAAAGTCGAGTGACGAAAAAAGGGAAATAGTCCCGATTGTTGACAATGTGTCATCGAAAAGAGATGAACCATCAGTATTATCAAGACATCCTTCATGCGTCTCTCCTTTAAGTGACGCAAAACAGGAAATAGTCGACAATGCGACACCGAAAAAGCTAAAATCATCCGAATTATTCAGAGAACCTGCAAGGGAAAGAAATCAGGTCATAGTCTCAATTGTTAACAACAATGCGTCGCCAAAAAGACATGAACCACTTGTATTATCAAACGATCCTTTTTATGCCTCTCCATCAAGTGACAACAATCAGAAAATAGTCCCGATTGTCGAAAATGTGTCACCGAAAAAACATGAACCATTCGTATTATCAAGAGAACATTTTTGTCTCTCGCCTTCGCCTGATTCCACGGCTGCCTTAAAGTCACTTCGCTGTTGTAATCTTGGCCCCAAAATCGCTACTAAAATATCCCAATTCGAAAAGCCAGCAGAGGAAATTTCCTCTGGGACAAAATCACCCTTACTGCCTTATCTACCTAGCTGTAATATAACTGTAAAAGTAGAGTCTTGTAACAAGAGTCAGTTTCATTCCGAAGCTGAAGTCATGAACTCAGAAGGCAATCTTGACCCAAGTGATGAATGGCTAAGCAATTTGATGAAGTCCAACTACAAAGTGGCGCCGAAGGAGAGTCCAACTCATGACACATGTACTGAGGCAGGGGATAAAGTTTGGACGGATGAAAGTGATATCTGGTTGAAGAGAATGTATAAGTCTGATTTAAAGAAGCCATCAGAGGATTGGTCCGGGCCGAGGAGAGTGAAAAAAGTGCGGTTTTTGGATGCAGTTGAACACATTCCTCACTATGATCCGCATCACTTCAATGAGGCCACCACAATAACCAATGCTTCAGATGAGGAGTGCGTGATTTTCGAACAGCCTGTTGAACCTCTTGTACCTGATAATGACTCTGAAGCAAAGGCTCCTTTGGCATCTTCCATTCTGACTTCCCCCAACTTGGAAAAGGTTAGTAACTTTTGCTCCTTGGCATCTGCATGTCCCTGTAAGTTGGTACTATGATAAACACAGGGCACCATGGTAATTCTGGAATACATTACAGGTCCGAAGTTGATACGATAAATTTAATACCTACCCATACCCAATTTGAGTTTCCCATAGACATATATATATAGATCATTCATTGAAGTTTCTCGAAAAAGACAGTAGGTAGGCACATACCTATACGAGTACATCACTCCGCGTACGAAATAAATTAAAAATAAAATGCATCCATTTTATGCGGACTTCAAACATTTCCATTATTGATTATGGTAATAACGCGCCGCTATCCAACTTCCCATAATTCCTTGCTCTCTATATCTATCTACCTAGATAATTTCTAAAACAGAAAAAATCTGTTAAGAGTACATATTTAGGTCGTAGGCACTTAAGCTTACTACATACCTATTAAGAATTTGCGTAAGTAAGTGAGTGAATTTATTTTGTTCCAGAGGGAAAAGGAACGTGGCTGCGAAGAAGGTAAGACTTGGAGAACTGTCTACTTGGTGAGCCTCTGATTAACTACTACTCAACTGAGTTTATATTATCCTATACTCTTCTGGGCGGATACATACATATTACCTATTATGATTTTTTCATTTGATAAAATATGCGTACACTTAATTACCCGCCATTATTTTAAGTGGAAAATTATTTACAGCATAGGCATTACTTTATTACCTACTTCAGATTCAGTCTAACGGGGCCATAAAAGTACCTACCTCCGTAGCAATACCTTTTGATAATAGTGAGTGGGTAAGAATAGGGTGCCGATATTATTAATCAAAGTAATTTTAGACCTGATATTGTTTTTAAGATGATAAAGACTCGTATATTATTATGTAGTTACCTACATGTATTTACCAAATCAGGTAGGTATCAGTTATCAATCATCACCTACAAAGTAGGTGCTAAACTATTAAATAGGTTAAAGTGTACCTATAAAAATATACCTACTTACCGAGAAAAATTATACCAACCTTTCTTATAAGGATATGTATAAATTTGATATATTTTTTGTCCTACCTATAACCAGAGAGGTATAGTACCTACGTATAGTTATATGCAGACTGTACTATAGCTTATTTTGTAGCTATCTTCGATTGTGTAGGAAGGAGGAGCTTATACCTCTAGCCACCTCCATATTCTCCATATCATTGAGTACCTACCTATGCAAAAAATAAGTAGGTGCCTAGGTATGTCCCTCCTACTTACTTTACCTTTACCTATTCCATAACAGTGTTATAGCAGTGCTTTATTCCTTTTACCTAATAATATATACCTACCTAACATAGACCCATTACTGTTTAGGTACCTACAATATTATAAGTAAAGAAAAACAAGGCAATATTAAATACCTATAGCTATACCTATATACCTACATAATATGTGACTAAGAAGTTATGGTACCTATTATAAATATTATAATACTGTACCTACCTATTTAGTCTATTATTATTATTACTATATAGGTAGGTATATTGCTTGCCCGTTGTGTGTAAGCGCGAGTGTGTGAGTGTTGGCTTCAGGCCAGCATATGGATATTATTTGGACGTTATTTGTGGGTTGTTTTGCGATGATGACCCCGCGAGTTTAGTGTGTTTTTGCTTTCCGCGCGTCTCACGCGCAATAGCCGAATCTTAGTTTGTTACATTTTTTCTACCTAGGGGTTCATTTCCGCGGTGCATGAGTAGTTTCTGTATTTAGTGTTTCTTCTACTTGTTGTGGGTATTGGTCAGACCCTCTAATACAAATGGCATCCTGTGCTTCTCTGCTGCCTCAGCCTCAGCGGCATCACGGCTATTCAATTTGCCCAGCCTCCGTATCAAAACCTCCTCAAATTTGTGTAAACCTCCTAAATATACCGAAACATTGGCGAATTCAACTCTATACCGCTTCGACAAGTAAAAGGATAGTGATTCCTAATATTATTATTCACAGTTCAGCCACTTATAAAATACCTAAAAGGTCCAACCAAAGATTTTCCAAAAATAAAGGTAAGAACTTCCTTTTATTTTGTTCTAGAATATAAAATCAGAATGTCCGAAGTTACCATGGCAACCACCAGGTCGCGTTACAGCGCTCAGCCAATAGGGAAGCAAGTTTCTTTCGAACTTCGGACATTCTTAAGCTTTCTTACATTCTTAAACTTAGAGTGAATCCGATTAATAATAATAATAACAAAATCTGTTTAAAAAAGCGCGGAAGCTTAGTTTAAAATGTCGCTCCTAGAGTTGTTTGCCATAAGATAAGTTAGTGCTTGGAGCGCTAGTGTTTCCTGGATAACGTCTTCTGCATCATTTGTTTTTGTTAGCGTCTTCTCTCCAGCTTTTTTTGTAGATTTGTTATGCTTATAAGTTAAAGTTACCATGGATACTTTCTCATCCTAGTGACTCTGGACACAAATGAATATTTCTGGACGACATTTAATTTGATTACTAGGTATGTTGAGTTTATTTCAGTTTTAAAAGTTCATTATTTTCTAGGTTCACCTTAGGTACCTACCATAATAAAATCAAGGCCATTGGCTCATGGGAACCATACCTTACCTTACCGTACCTTACAATGGAATGCCTTGTTCACTTAACTCATTTTTAAAGAAACTATCTTTTACCTAAAGCTTTGTTTGTTCTTGTCTGCCTGTTATCGCAATCTAGTAGTGGGTCTACACGTATGTGACAGGTACTGGCATGTACCATGTTTGCCATAATATATCCCATCCCGTAAGTCCCCTTTTCTGTAGACAGGTAGGTACATAACTCTAGAAATCATTTAGCTCTATCCTCTTTGGATTCTGAAAATGGTAGCTCCCAACTGTATGCTAGTAGGCACCTCTGTAATATTTCCTACCTGCTTGATAATTTATGCCTTACTTGTAAATAGGTACCTACCTACTATAGAAGTATTGGCTCCTACCTAGCCTAGGACCTAAGATATTAATCTCTCTTAAAGACTTTGAGCCATGTACATTATGGAGCTAGGTATAGACAATGTACCAGTAGATTTCCTACATGAAGAGGTACTACCCATAGTGTAGTGTTTGTCTAGGTATAATTAAAGCAACGGCAATGTTTCTGATGCATGAGACCGAGACTGGACGACTTCCGACCGGAAGCTACTGGTTATGTTTGCTAACGGCCATGCATCACTCATCTTTTCACTGTATTGTTTGGTAGGTAAGTCAATAGGCATGGGGCAATGCTAGGATAGTCAAGATGGGACAAGTAGGGTGGTAGTAAGTGTGAGCAATTATTTGTTTAGGTTCACTCCATATTCAGGGTTCATTCCATTATTTTATATTTTATTTTATAGGTAGGTACCTATGTCGGTTATTAGTACTTACGTGGTAAGATCCTACTTAGAACTTATGTAGCATAAGTACAAATATTTATTATTTTTTATTGCCAATTTGTAAGAATCGCTGTCTATCATTTTCATATTTATAAAGAGATGTAGGTACGATTGTAGGTGTAAAATATATAGAAGTAGTAGCAGCTTGTTGGTGACTCGGTAGCCTGGCGACTAATTGGCAATTGCTAATGTCGGTATCTTTCAGTTCTCGATTTATTTACTGGAAGTTGGCATACAAAGTTCTAAAGCGTATTATGAGAACATTGGCATTATGATATGATATGCAAGAGGTGGGTTGTGGATGTGGGTACCTACTAAACTCCAACGAACGAACCTGTTCTCGACCTATTGGTCTCAGTGTAGTAGAAGTCTGGAAGTCGTGTTGTGCCCAGTGGCATACACATTCCCTACATCACTTTCCATACCATGAGACTAGGACATGCTCAAGTTTTGGGAAGCATTATGTGGTAACAATATTCCTATTCTAGAAGTGACACCTGGGCAATAATAATTGTTACTTATAGGCACTAGTTGACGACCTTCAGCTAAGATGGCGCTTAAAAGGAGGTCGTCAACCAGTACCCTATTAGTGTATTTTCCCATTTGGAAGTACCACATGGTTTCTTTGTGATTTCAGAAGATGTTGGTAAACATGCCCCATACGCGCCCTGTGAGGAGACCTTAGCTTTAGTCAAAGCTGCTTGTCTAGCCCGCGATGAAGCCGCAGCTGCTATTGTAAATGCTTCCATGGGCTCGAACGTGTCCCGCCACACAAGAAAAGTGCTGGACGGTCGTCGGACTAGATCAACGGACAACCTTTGCCACGGAGCGAAACTTCTGGCGCCCACAATGGGGAAACTGTTCAGTCCATGTGGTGGGGGCGCCCGCGGTGTGGACTCTCACGACCGCTACCAGTTGGGCCGTTCGCTTCCCACCCATTTGAATGAAAAGGAGCCCCCTGCGGGGGCGTATGTGGACAGCACTCCGGGCTCGGAATATGGAGCTGTGTATGGGGTGGACTTGACTTTATCTAAACTGGCGAGCGATGCAACTGTTGGGGATCAGGGGTATTCTAGTGAGAAATCTTCTTTGAGGACACCTGACGCCCCTTCTACACCACTTCCTTTCAATACAGGTGCCTATGTAAAAACATCTCATATACTTATAGTCTGGCTGTTATAAGATCGACCGTACGGATATATCTCTCTTCCACTCGCACAATCTATAGGTCTCTTCTCTCTCTCACACACTCATATTTTTAGAAGCAAAGGAACACACCTGTGGGGTTAAAAATTCAAATATCTTTTCTTATACTGGGCTTTCCTCAATATAAGACTGAGAAGAGAAGTAATAATTCTCCGTGCTGGCGTTCTTATAACTTCCAGACTATAGCCTAAGTGTTATTTGTTATTTACCAATTCGTCTTTGAAATGATGTTGCTCTAGGTACTATACTTTTCCTATTTATAGCTAAACAGGAGGAAAAGTAGCCGCTGATGAAAAATGTTAAAAAAATGCCTTCCTACAGGGTTTTACCTATAGTAATTAGTGTGATTAATAGTAAGAATGAGCCCAAGTTTCGCCACACCATACTTATTATAATCTGATCGATATTTACAGCATATGATAGTGTTCATAATTGATTAAAAACACTATTTATAATATGGCCTATTGTATTTGTTGAAAAGGAATTTTGGAAGTTGAAGTGGAAAAAGGATGGCAAGGCTTGGGGCTGAGTCTGTCGGGCGGGGTCGGCACCGACGAGCCGCTTCATATAAAGACCGTCTATCCTCACTCGCCGGCCTGGAAATCCGGCCTCCTCCAGCCAGGCGATCTTCTACTTCAGGTGGACGACATCCCCCTAACGGGCCTCACAAGAGACGTAAGTTTCTCATATAATATTTTTTCTAGAACTTCTAGGACTAGGATTAAGTTCCGTTTAGACCCAACTATTGGGTTAGCGTGCTTTTAGTTCGGTTCGTAATTGAGTCAACGTGGCTCCGCAGAAAAAGGTGACTCAATCCACTGTGGTTCCGGCAGAGGACACGGCTTCTGGTATGCATATGTTGTACAGAGTGTTGATGTAGTGTGGGTCCTATAGGACCAACCGTAGGTACGGAGATATCCTACATCTCGCGTCTCTGTTTCTCACTCTTATTGGGGTAAGCTAAGTATTTTTTAAAAAATCGTACGGCACTATACCCTGTCCGAGGCTCGGAGTGGAGTGGATTGGGTGGATCTCATGGCTGCCCAGGGCGCCTTTGGGACCTATTTTTATGACAGGTCTATAC
>Ga0194135_10001247_pt1 | contig 15007 bp, 8 predicted proteins | sample LitLau_LLRF_2013_FD_134024 | JGI IMG/M metagenome (GOLD analysis project Ga0194135, IMG submission 134024) | Freshwater sediment microbial communities in response to fracking from North America - Little Laurel Run_MetaG_LLRF_2013 (version 2) | ecosystem: Environmental > Aquatic > Freshwater >...
GACCCTGACCTTAGATGACCTCGCAGGTCAAAGCTGCAGATCAAAAAATTCTTATCTCGATGTTTTCTATAAGGAACGACCGTCAGTTGGGGGTGTCGTTATCGTGACCCACCCCTTCAAAATTCATCTGTAGTTGAGGCTAAAAAATCAACCAGAGTTAGCTGGCCATTGACAGTATAAGTCAAAAGAACCTGAATCTATCTCGTTCACTTGAGCGTAAGTTTCATCATCTGCTTCTTTCGTTTCTGGTTTATCGTGGAATGCAGTACCAGGATCTTCTTCCGGTGCTACAAAATCTTTAATATGGAATTCCAGGTAATTTCTTATCAAGAACAGGAAGGCCATTAAGTATATTTTGTAATGTTTTATTGTACTCTAACTTTTACCTTGAACTGATTCAGCCAAACTTTGAGATCGGGATCTCGCAGGGTAACTCTGATCCCGATCATACGGAGTTTTTGGCTTTGATGAAATTCCAACAGCATGGCACTTCGACTAAAAAGTCACACATCACCTAAGTTAGTCATTAATATAATGTAATTAAACTCAGAAAACAATTGTACCATTGATTGAAGATAGTTTCCCTTTTTCATCAGGCGATTTGAAGTCACAAAACTTTTAGTTCCACCAATAATGTCAAATCTGGATCGACATTTGACAGGGTGGGACTTCTTGATAGGCTCATTTCCACAATGCCTGCAGAATTCTTCACCTTTATCTTGGAACACTGAACGATGGTGGTTACATGCATCTCCAACTTTTCTCTTCTTTCCCATTTTATTTTAGTAGATAAGCAACGAGGAATCTAACTCGAATGAATTAAAAATTTTAGTTTTACTTAAATCCGACGTAAACCCTACTTAAAATTAGTTGTGACATTCAAAGAGCTAAATAGAGTAATTGTAGATTGATTGAATTAAAAGAACAGACAGATCCTGTCAACTGTTGGTGTCTGTATACTGCAGATCTTTAAATATTATTATTATTAGTTATTTATGCTACCTGACGTTATGTTTCGTGTGAAACACAGCCTGTGATGATCAAACTATCTCTAGAGATCTCGAACCCACACATATGCATCGTGTGCTCGAAAGTCCCGAATGTGTCATCCTCCTCTCCCGAAGTTCTAGCAGACGATCCCTCTCATCTTAAAACTGTGCGAGCTTCCTTCGTAGACACATTTGCAGTATTTTTGAAACCATACATGGTAGATAAAGATTGCAAGCAGATGTATACTAATGGATACTAGGTTTAAGTCTGAATATGTCTTGTCCCGTGTTTTGAAGTCTCATTTTTTGTGACAACTCATGACACTGTTTCGTTTGTAAAGAAAACACAAGTTATTTTTCTCCAAATATCCAAAGAGTACATACAGGACCAAAAATAGTTTGTCCGTAGATAAATAGATTTCTAACATACATGCTGCTTGATGATACTCATGAAATATCAAACCAACAGAAAGAAAAAGGCAGAACTTCACTTATTGTTAGTAACTAAAGACATATAGACAGTCTAGCTACAATGTATACTTCATTTCGTAGTATTTACAATGCGTATTATGCTACTGGAATAAAAGTCTTGCGAAGTTGAGCCATACACCAAAATTACAAAGCTAATCGGTTTTAATGTACACAATTTATTGTAATTCACAGTTATTGCCGTGAAGAGAAAGTTCTCTACAGAAAGCCGAAGAGACACACAGACCAGTAGACCAGTAGTTTGATTTGCAATTAAGATTTGGTTTCATTCTCTGTGAGTTACAAAATGTGTTGAAAATTTGACATCGTATAATATCAAAGCGATCATTCTGGGTTACTTAAAGTCAACTGTAAAGGTTGGATAGGTCGTATACATTAGATAAAAGACTTTTAGCCTATCACCAGACCAAGACCATTTATTGTATAATATAGTGTCATCACTATTCACGTATATTTGAAAATTCGTCAGTATGTGTATTACACAGAAGTTCCATAGTTGGGTGATGGAGTGTAGACTATAATCCCTGAAGGATCCACGGGAACCATCATTTTCATTCCTCTCTAAAAAGATGAGGTAAAGTTAGTAAAGAAATTACATAACCAAGAGAACGAAGTATTACTTTTATACACAAACCTCATGCATTGAACCTGGCGTTTTTATGTATAAGAATAGCATGTACGCAGGAATACAAATCAACGAGGACATAGTCAATACCCATCCAACAGCAATTGACCACTTCGGATACTTGTAGTTCTCCACCTCCAGGTCTTCATACGTCCACAGTGAGGCAATAAAGATGGTCTATTAATTTAAATTGCATTTTTAGTTTGAATTCTTTATCATTATTTATATGCAGTACTCTCATTTCGTCCAAAAAACTAACCAAAAGAAACACAGGAGTTATGTAGTTCCAACATGTTCTCCAGAATATATTCGGCTTGTGCCCGATCATTTTCTCGACATCTGAAGAGAACCTGTCGACTCCATAGATCCAACAGACTCCTACAGCTTCAACGAACACCACAAAGAGGATCGAGATTCCAGTTCCGTATATTTGGAAAAAAGTGACCAAGTACATTCCTCCCTAAGACCATCAAACTCGTAAGCAAAAACTTACGGAAAAAATGAGGAAAAAAATAATCTGATAATTTTTGAAACATTACCTGCGTGCATGTGGGAAACGAAGCTAGAAATACAAAAGTCAGAAGTACTGCTACGAATATTTCTCGGTTTCTAGCAAGTAGTCTTGGGTATTCGTCACAGAACGCCGTAATGATTGCCTCAAGTCCTCCGAAGGTGCTGTCAAGGCCAAGTGTAATCAACATGAGGAAGAATATTATCGCCCAGAAGTTTGAAAAGGGCATTGTTGCGATTGCTTCAGGATATACAATGAACACAAGTCCGGGACCTGTTCCACACACCATGAAACTGTTTAGGCTTGAACAACTCCACAATTACACACACGACACAGGATAATTATCTGCTTTCACCTTCCAATCCTACTTTGTCAATACTTTTGTTTTGTTTCAGAGCCATGTATCCCAGTACTGAAAATATTACGAATCCTGCAAGGAAACTTGTTGCACAGTTGATAAAGCTTGTCAGAATTGCATCTCTACGAAAGTATGTTCAGAAAAATTCATTCAGTCAGATTCAAAAACTTTCTATTCCAAATATAGTTGCATTTCAAGTAAGCTGAGACCTGTAACAGTTATTGTGAAACTTGTTGTAACTTGACAATGCCAAGAGAGTTCCAAACCCAGGACCGAGAGAGAAGAAGATCTGAGTAGCTGCGTCGATCCAAACCTACCAATAAACCAAATAATTATGATTACAATAATTTTCATAATAGGTTGAATGGAAATGAGTAGCATCAAATTATACTTTAGGGGCCTTGAGTTTCTCCCATTGTGGAGTTAAGTAGTAATATATTCCATCCGCAGCACCTGGAAGCGTTATTCCACGTCCCAAAAGAATGAACAGTACCACATACGGGGCCAACGCTGTGACCCAGACTGCCTGGAAGATTAGATGATACTCGTTAAGTTATGTATTATGCTTTTACTGACTTAGCATGATCACAGCATCGGTGATAGTGATATGAAACAAATTTAGATAACGCAATTCTTCCGTCCCTGGTCTATCCGCAGCATTAGAAATTTCTGAATTCGTTTCGTCATTACCCAGTTAAAAAATTAGGTAGAACAGTAAAGTCTCTCTCATGAATAATTCAAACTAGTCAAACAAAAGGCTTGCAGAGCAAATAGTTCAAAAAGTACATTCTAAAGACGAAAAAAGTCTACAAGAAACGTAGCAGACAGTAGTCACTTAACAAAAGTACGAAGTACTTCCAATACTCCGTACTTTGACTCCATACACAGCTTTTCAACGTATTCGTAAGATTCACAAGAAAATTACTCTTCGTCAGTTTCTGTTTCCAGTCCCGGAAAAGAATTGTTCGTGTAGAAGAAGCATGAGAATTTATATGGCAATGGATAAGCGTGAAATACAAGGAATGGAGTCAACAGGTTTGCCCGGAGTGCCTACTACACACTAGCAGCACTACAGTCCCGTCAGAAATGTGGGTAAAGACGGAAATTGATTTGAAATTTAAAAGAGGCACTAAAGGTGGCAATATCAAAGCAACAGATTTAATTTCATAGTAGGAACAGATACAATCACTGCGGGCGAAGAAAGCGAGTAAGTGCCAATCATTCCTCCAACCCTACGTTCCCAATGTGCAAAACTTCCAGATTTGTAATTCAAAGTTCCAACTCACGTCAGGCCAGTGTGAATTACGGCCTCTTCTTTCCTTCTACAAATGCTTGCTAACGGAGAGAGGCTTTTTACCCTGCCAGATAACTAGAATACGCTTAATGGACCTCACACATTTTTACACTATAATATTACCATTCTCATATTAGTCTTCTTCCGCAGTAAATGGAACAAGCCTTTCGACTTTAATGAGCTCATATTAATACAAAGCGACTCATAATAAGAAGGAAAATTCTCCAGAAATCAAACTTGTATTTTTCCACTCACTTCTTTAGTGTCTCTCTCGAGAAAAAAGAAAACACTTTTACAAAGAGCATTTTGGAGCTATTTGATCCCTCTCTGATCACTTTAGCTACAAAACGACAAATGAGATTTGTAAACTAATTCAAATTGAATTCAACTCTATATAGCTTTCCGATCTGGTGAGAGAGTAACAAATGGCACATCTAGGATTAAAGGATGTATCATCTTGGATCAGACATTTCTTAATCTTTTCTCATGTTCCCTTCCTGAGTCTAGTAATTTATATCACATTTACACAGTTCCATACAAGAGATGATAAAGAAAGCTTTGCTTTCACTTACTTTTCCAGAGCTCCGCACACCTTTCCACAGAGAAAAGTACACGAGGACGAACACGACAAAAACAGAAAGTACAATTGACCACCTGATTGATCCAAGATCATCCATGCCATTCGATTTGTGCAGCTCCAGTACCTTCCGTCTGTTGAAACGGAAGTAATCTCTTTAGCAAAAGTAACCGTAATATGACAGACAAAGTTTAGCAGGTTCATTTATTATCACACACGTTTCATTTTAGTCTCACTTTACCTCTTCTGCTCCTGACACTCTGACAGACAACAAGTATACCGAATCTCCAAATAGAGAACAGACTTACCGTAAAAGAAGAATCGGACTTACTCATAAAACTCTCTGGCTGGGCTAGTCGTATTAGAAGAATCTGTCAAGTTAGCCATATCATCTACTTCTGTACAATTTTCTGTATTCCACTCGTTGTTGCAGGACAGCCATGGAAGAGTGGTCTGGCATGATTCCACTAAGTAATACACTGCCCATCCGATGATCGTATTGTAATGTATCCCAACGTACAGATCAATGATACAGATCGCGTATCCAAGACCTGAAAAATGTACACAATGATCATATACACTCCAGCACGCGAATGTGTCGACTTATAAGCTTCATAAGCTTATCTAATGAATTGGTCTTAGAATTGCTTATTAGCCAAACTCCAATTCACAATCAGAGGAACACCATTAAAGTAAATGCTTTCATCGATTCTTATAGTGTGGGAGAAAGTGCAAGGATATATAAATCTCAGGTTTAAATTTAAACCACTTCTGGGGCATGGGTTAATGGAAATACGAGTAAGTACGGATAGTCTCTCTAATGACAGCATAAAGGCTCACATTATCTCCTCTCTATCTGTAAATCAAATCATTTTCTATCAGATTATTGTTTTCTCTCAGGTCATTTATTTCCAGCGGATATGTGAGCTGAGATACCATCTAATTGATCTCTTTTAATTCTTCAAGGCACTCTCCAGGCCACTGAGATTCGAAATCGCATTATATGGAAGTAAAGTGAAGTGGAAACTCTTCAATTACCTACATACGTCACTGTAGACGCGCGGTCACGTGTGAGACTAATTGGTTTCAAGAAATAAGTTCTGTTCTCAAGACGATGGTGCGTTTGTGGGGACGAATGACCATTAAAAACATATTCCAGTGAGCTCGACTGTGGTGTTTAAAGTAAACACGGGTGATATGATAGTCTAATAGAGTGATACATTGTAGGAGAGTGCAAACAGGGAAATAAACAGGCAAGTTTGCACTGACGTTAAGGCAGGACAGAAACAGAAAGAAGGGAGAAAGGATCTTTTTGGGTCCATTAATTTCTCGCCAGGCCAGAGGTGTGAGTGGTTTGTGATTATGTGATGGAAGCCAGAAGCTCTCAGCCTCAATTTAGTATATCATGACGAATCATTTATCCACGGGCTTGAAGTGTTAAAATGGATTCTAGTAATTGGATGTCTGCAAATCCCTGGGCAATCGTTTACGACCTGAGTGAATCGTGCTATTTAGCTTTTGTTCACTCATCGTTGTTATCTGTCGATCGGGTTTGCGTTCTGTAATAACCTTAGTTTCATCTCTCCGAAGAATAAACCCTTCTTCACATTTCCAGCATGAAACTTTGACACCTGAAAAACTTTAACTCTGTCACACTTGTCTTGTAATAAGACTTCCGATAATTGTTTCCTTCCTCTTTTGTCTCCTCACATACTACGCTCACACTCATTAAGTTACAATCCTCTTCATCATTGTCTTCGTGTCCAATTAAACCTCTGCCTTATGTGATTTCCTACAATTCTTACTATTTTCTTATATTAGTTCATTAAAGATTTTAGCAATAACCCTATCTCACCCTTCAATGCTGGACAAATATGTTTCCAAACAGATATGCATCCACTTCGGTAGTATTGTCCAAGAGCAAGTTCCAAATAGAACAACGGCAAGCCTCCAAAAATCAGCATAATGCAATAGGGAATCAAGAAGGCTCCTGTATCGAAAGAACATGATATCGGTTACCGCAATTATTGCGTGTCCCACATGAAACAAGCAAAAAGCAGACGGACAGCACATTAAATAACTGCATTTACTCTGTTAAAATATTCTTATAGTGGATTGATCAGCATGCCAAATACATGACATTCGCGTAAGTTAATAAAGATGATATTATAAACTTGCACAGAGTTTAATTTCCGTGTAGCTTTCAACCGTTTCCCTATACATATATGAAGTCCATGATGAAGATGTTTCTTATTAACCCCATGTGCATGAAATAAGTCGCCTATTTCCTGCCAAAACTTAGTGGAAATTGAATTTTAGAACCACTTACTCTAATCCTTGAACTATAAATTGCTTCTTGTCGTGTCTGCTTGTGTCCTCTTCTACTCATCCCAATCACATACAGATTCACTATGAGCTCATTAGGGAATGCATCATTGTTTCTTTAATAGAGTTCTCAGACATGTACTTTTGTATCTAACAAAGTTATGAGCGAATTTCTTTATACTTTCATCTGGTAGATGTTGAAAATCTATTACATAAGTGAGAAAAGAAACGTCTGTGCTTGCTTTTCTAGTCTGAAAACACTAAGAGTGATTATTTCAAAAAAATTGTATTTGGCAATTGACCACAATTCTACAAAAACTAGAAAGTTTATTTACACGAGCCTAAACAATATAAAATCGAATGGGGAAACCTCATATTATTGTTCTGTTTTCTTGACAGAACCTAGCACCTATGCCTTGTAGATGGAAGAGTGAATTGTATATTGTATGAATGCCAGTCATAAGCACTTTATAGCTACTAAGCTTCTCCAAATGGACATTCAAAATGACTCCTTAATGAAATGCTAATTAATGCAGAAGGCATTAAGTTGATGGAAAGCAAAGATATAGATAGATGCAACGTGGAAAAGATTAACTTATAGGAATGTCCAAATGGTTTTAACTTTTAACCGACACAGACACATAGACTAACAAAAGTGTTAATGAAAATATTGACAGTTCACACTTATGAAGACGGATTTACCTCCTCCATTTTGGTAACAGATGTACGGGAATCTCCACACATTTCCAAGGTCCACGGCAAATCCAATGACAGCCAGCAAAAATTCCACCTTTTTGTCCCATGTTTCTCGCCCATCGGATGCGAGGGCTATCGTAAGTGCTGTTGTTGCACTTTTGCAAGGCTCAGGAGCCAAATTATTGTCAGATTTCGTCAACCGTTCCGAAACGTACGTATTGTTACCATCTTGAGGAGCAATACTATCTGCACTACTTCCATCACTGGTTCCCGTGGAGCTGAGCATCGCGTCGTTTCTCAGCCCTTGTCTTTTTACTACGTGCCTAATGGGTTGAATTCTTCCGTCTTCATGTATAATAGCCGTCGACTTTCATTGCAACAACAACATGGGCATATATTGATGATTTTTGCCACACATAATAATATCTTGTTCGATTGAGTGTGTCCTACATGGCAAAATCTATATATTCGTCACTCTACTACTGTCCAAATACACACCACCATGGAAGGAAGTGCTAAGAAAACTTAATGAGAAAAGTTGAGGAACAATGAGACGATGAAAGTAGGACTCATGAACTGATTTTCTCATTAGGAAATAGAAACGCGATAGAAAAGTCCAAAAACAACCGTTCATCTATTTCAGAGACCGAATAACATTATTATAGTTCACACACACGGCTCCTTATTTCTCTGTCTGCTGCTGCATATCATTCACACATTCCCCATGCATTTCTTCATCTACCTCAACAACATTCACTCAATCAACAAAACTCTTCTCAACTCTCTCAACTACTTCTATATACTTTGTTTACACGTGATTAGTGTGAGTTCTCTTGTGGAACTGTCTTTTAATGCCACCGGACACTGCTACAACTCTTGCTCCCATTCATTACCTTTCCCTACCAAACTACCGTCCAAGAAAACACTCCAGATCACCAACAGCACAGAACTTCATTTATCTGAAATCACAAAATTCTTGAAAAGCTGGGGAAACCACGTCTCGCTGAACCTTAGAATAAACTGCTCCTCCAAATTGTCCATGTACAGGTTGTGAAGCGATGAGAGTGTTTCTGAGATTTCCAAAGATTCCAGAGGCAACAAAAGTACGCACCGTCTCACTTTCCCCATTTAACTTCTTTCCGTCGATGCGTTCCCTTCGTTGCTCCCAGTGCACTCGGTTTGGTGTGATCAGATCTTCTGAAAGCCTTTTTACCACAAATCAGTTTCAAATACCTTTAAAATATCATGTATACGTAGGGCAGGAAGCCTCTAATATTGTTTAACTTTGGAGAAGAGTCGCAAATGTAATTATTGAAACAAGTTTAAGATGAGCAGAGAGAAAAGACAGGAAGGCGTGGAGAAAGTCGATCAGAGAAGAGATTACTTTTGAGGAAATGAAATTCTCAACTTTTGGCTCACCTGAGAAAACTGACATGTACAGTCAGAGTGAAGAAACAGAGGAGAAGGATAATCGAGATGAATAATATGGTGATGATTATAAGGGATGGAGCAGATGAGAAGTGATGGCACTCCTGACGGATCCCACAGACCGATTGATAGGGAGGTTTTGTCTTTACTAACCTATGTGACAAAACTACATGTCAACTATTGTCAACTGAAAGGGGCAAATTGAGGTAGAGTGGACACACTGGCTCTGGAAGAGTGTACTACAATAACTACTACGCGATGAAGTTAAGAAGAAATAGTTCGGGCACACACACTCAGCACAGTGGCGACCGAAAAACTAGAGAGACACGATGATACTTTCACTCGTGAGATCCTAAGAACATTGTGGATTCTCATTCGAGAAAGAAGAAGAGATTGTGAAAAACGCTGAACACTCACCAAACAATATTGAAAGTGCATTTATATATACACACACTCATCTCTGTCGCCTAGCCAAGGATGGCTGAACGGATTTATTGGAAGAAAAAGAATTCGAGGTAGTCAGTTCTGATTTTTCGGTTGAGGTAATGTTGAGGAGGCCAGACCGATATCACTCACCGTTGTACACTGCGATGGATGGGGTCAAATTGCTTTCACGGGTTCTGTAGACTTTATTAGCAAAATGAGGAGACTGATATTATTAACCTCATCTTCAATTCAGTTATATATTTTAGTAGAAGCCTTTTAGATTATTAGCTGGGAACCAAACGGAAGTTTGAAATGAATATCACGACAACATACTTTTAACTTTCCACTCACCTGAACTATACTGTCTAGTCTTAATTACCAAGCTTTCAAATGCAGCGAGTTGACAATATTTGATTTCCAGATGCTCCGCAGTTTGAAATGCATGGACAAGAAGACTTGTCATCCAGTCTAGCATCTCAGTTTACGGAGAAGATGAATAGTTAGGTTCTGAATTAAAACCTGCGACTTGTATTGCAGGCAGAGCGTACACTTCATGTTCATATTCGTCTCTTAACCAAACTCAATCTCAGAATAATTGAACCGATTAATTTCTTAAAAGGATTCATAGAATAATGAAAGCCTCTCTTTTTTTATCATTTGCCTTGAACAAACAGTTACATACCATATCAAAGCTCTGACATGAGCGTATCACAAACACATAATATATGATGAGAGAAAGCTAATAAAGCGAGAAATGTTCAATTTATCTCACATTTTGTAAAGCGACAGTGCTTCGAAAACTATTTATACAGAAGCAATTTCACTTCTTCGTTTTGTGTATGCTTTCATGCGAATTATTCCATCTGTCCAGCGTGGCTATATCATAAGTGCATACAGCATTAAAGACCACTCATTTCTCTCTTTTAGTAAATCCAACCCAATCCAAGTCTTTTGTACTTGCAACGCAGCTAAACTCGTTAGATTTCAGCCAAACATAGCCAATGGGTGACCGTTCATGATTCATTCCTTGATTCCTGACACCTAAACTAACAAACGTAAAAAAGTCATTTCATATCTACTGACATCGATGCCTACACCTAACCACTTGACCACACAGTTGTTAGATTGACTTGAAATTCTAATTCTTAAAAGTAAAGATTGACTTAAATTGTTAAATTTACTCATTGTAGATTTAGGGGTAACTTGATACAGGTTTTAATAATGAAGTAATAAACTCAAATAGTATTTACTTTTAACTTGGTGAATGTGCCAAATACTGCTAGAAGTGAAACATATATGGTTAATTATGAGACTGACTTCTGGCTTAACAGCCGAAGTGTAAATCGCTTGCAAATGCAAACTGGGAGAAGCTTTTGGTATCAAGGGAAAGACTGACTAGCTCACACTATTTCTAATGAAGGTACTTCCGTACTTTTCCCGATCAATTCCCATGATTTCGATTGTCCCATTCCAATATACTCAAACAACTGACCTCGTTCAGAAATACTTTTGCTTACTGCCAGAGTACAGCAGCTAGAGGTAATCATCCGTAAAACTGTTATCATTTGTTGGATGTTTCTTCTTTAGAAAAGTCGGGAAAAATAATGATCAGTGATGATCTGATATCCAAAATGAATGTGAAAAACAAAGAATTCCCAATGGGCGAGTTTCCAATATTATTCGTAGCATGAAGATTGTTAAAAAATAAAGTAATAGATTCATAAATATCCATGCATACTATTTTATTAGTTTATAAAAATTCAGTAGAGTAACGATTTTAAAATTCATTTCTAAAAAGTAGCGCAATATAATCGACTGAGTTTAAGCTTAAAACTAACAGTACAAGTAGTTATCTTAAAATAATTTCGATGAACGAATGCTATAAAAATTGCGTTAGGGTATTACGTCGTACATGAACGAGTCAGTTGTCAAGTCATTTAAAATGGAATCTGTGGAAGTAAAGGCAAGTTGGTATCCAGGACATTGATCCATAGATTAGCACAAGAAGAATGGTATGTATTTCCTTCACATTCAACAAAATCATCCCAGCTATCCTCTTGATTCTTGCACACCCCACAGAGTTTTTGTTGCTCACAGGATGTACTTATACTTAGGTCATCCGCAGACGTTGTGAGAATTCCCTTCAAAGAAACATTGAATACAATTTACAGGTAACATTAAGACGCTGAGTCTGAGTGATAGCAGTTAGCAGTTCACACTTTTAAAGCAATTTATGGAATGTCTTACCATAACCGATGTGCCAAGAAAAAGAGAGATCAGGGTATCCCATCCGTTTTGAATTTCATTTTCTATGTCACCTACTCGGTTACTTTCTCCTGCCCGTGAAATAGACTTCATTAATCTACAGTGCACACGGTAAACAGCGACCAGATCTGTAAGGTTATAATGTGAGTTAGTGTCATTCAAATACAATTACTGATAACACTTTCTAACGAGCATACTTTTGACGTAGCCAGATCCTTTCTCTTCAGAAACGATTTCACGAATGACATTGCTACTGGGAGCGACATTAAAAAGTTCAATGGCTTGATTTAAAAGATTCTTGCAACTTTTTAGACACCGAATCCACGCTGCCAAACATTTTTCCTTGTCCTATAAAATTGTAAATTAAAATCCACGCAATATTGTTATTTCGCATGAATAGTTCATAAATGCACAATAAACGAATCTATTAATACTTACAGTATCTAATTCTTCCTTGAAACACTGATATTTGTCTTTACTATTAGTAGGAGAGGATGAGGAATGTAAAGTATTATTAGCCTTATAAAAGTCATACTGTTGGACAGATTTCGATGGTTCAAATGGTAATCCCATAGTTAATACGGCATCTTTGCCCACCATTTCATCCGATTCATATGGGAAAACCTGCTCAGGATTTCTTCCTATATCACAATTTTCATTTGACGTGCAGTAGTTTCCCAAGTCTAAACTTGCAATAGAACGAGATTCAGGCGAGATATCTATTGAAGGGTGTCTGGTGTTTAGACAAGAATTAAAAACATCCTTCTGTCCGTAAAAACTGAGTTCTAGTGAGTCGTGGTTTATTTCGTTAAATGAGGCACATCTTGCTGATGATTCACTGGCATCAAGTATCTCAATTTTCGTACTAACCAATGGTAAAGGTAACAGTGTTTTGGACGCTTGCTCCTGATTAAAAGTTTCTTGAAAATTAATGCTGGATAAATACTCAGGGGAAGTAGGATTTTCAATACAACTATGAGAACGGTCGACATCAGATATTTTGGAGATTCCTTGAGATTTGTGGTGTGAATTGTTGGTTAATGTTGATAACCAATCAAAATCAGTACTAGGATTTTTTTCGGTTTCTGAGTTCCACTGACTTCCGAGTAAGTCTTCGAAGCAATCTGTTGTTGGTTTAATTTCTTTCAAGTTTGATGACGAGGTATTTTGTATAGATGTTTGTTCAACGCTGACGAAGTCTCCAAACTCATCAGTAGAAATAAGATCTTTAGAGTTAGAATCAGCGAATCCTGCAAGTTTCTTGATATTGTTCAAAAGAGGTTTTTTCGATAGATCAAAACTGCTCACGGTCCCAATTAAATTACTTTCAAAGAAATCAGGCTGAGTTCCTGAAAAACTCTGAAAATCTCCAAAATCCGTTTCAGTTCCAATACCCTCTTGAGCATTTACAAAGGAGTGATCCGAAAAAGTCTGCTTCTCATTCAGTTCATGATCTTTAGAATCAACGTTGACTAGAACTCGCAGGGCAGCATACTTATCTTCCTCTCCAATGAGTAAATTTGGCCCTGAATTTCCTCCACAATGATTCCTACTAACAGATCCTCCATTACTCAAAGTTCCTGAAGAAGGATGGCTGAAGTTACTCTTTACACTATCCAATATTCCAAAACTATCTTCAGCCGGAACAGATTGTCTCATTCCCAAATCATAATTCGCCAGGCGACTTCCAACGCTGTATTTATCTGTGGAACCTGTTGGGGGCGGAGGAACAAATCGTACACCATGCTTATTAGTATTTGGTGTAAATGAGTTGAACTGATGATGTCCAAATCCTTCAAATGGTGAACGGGCACTAGAATTATTCACTGTTTGAACTGGAAACGCCGTCGAATTCCGGGAACTGTGCTCCAGAACCCACAATCCATTTTGCGCTTTCAAACCATCGCCACCACGAGAAGAATGAGGACCAACAGCCATTTGGAAATCCGAGAACTCGTCCATAATGACTTCTTTCCCTCAACAAGTCACGTCATCATCCACAGCAACCTTTGTATTTCATCACGTACTTTCACATAATCTGTAAGTTGTAATCAGGAATATTTATTTCATTTGCAACCTTACACAAAACTGATTAAAACCCTTAAAATAACATTACGTCTTAAATATTCGCAGAAAGTGAAGAATATCTACTGTATTACCACACACTAACAACACTACACACTCCGTCTACTCATTAATCAACTCAACCTTGACTTAATTAAAAGGTTGAGAGGCTTCTCCTCTGCCTTATTCTGTTCTTTTGTCCTTGATTTCACAAGATACACAAAACGTACCGATAAATTCACATACCCTGCGGAAGTGCCCCCGTGGAAAGTGTCCAGGTGTGTGGGAGATATTGATGGACAAGTCTTGTTCCAGTCAGGTTAATATTATTGTGATTGAACCACCCCATTCAATCTCGCGCACTTCTGTCGCACACCTCTAACCTGTGTGGTAAGTGTGGGCCTTGTGTGGGTGTTGTACATGTGTCTAGCACTGTGTGTATATTACTGCATATACATCTTATGCGGGGTGGCACGTCCCAACTGTGTAGAGCTACACAGCTTTTATAAAGTTAAAGTTCTCTTTATAGGCTTTATCCCCGGTTCAATCTTTGACTGTTCCTCCACCAGTGTCTCTTCCAAATAGGGAATGGGGACCCTAATGGGAACTAAGGACCTAATCGGTACTCCCATAAGTACCAGTTCGAACCCTTAGCTACGTGCTCCGTACTTATAGATCCCGAAGGGACACACCGAGCCAGACACGATTAGCAAGTGTATGGCAGAGGGCCCAAGATGCGATCCCCCGGGTTCTTCACCCAGAGGCTAGCACTCAAACCACTCCACCACAGAGGCATGCTTAAATACAGATATTAAACAGCTTTTTTGCAGCTTTTGTACAGCTCTTATACAGCTTTTATACAGCTCTTATACAGCTTTTATACAGCTCTTATACAGCTCTTATACAGCTTTTATACAGCTCTTATACAGCTCTTATACAGCTCTTATACAGCTCTTACGC
>Ga0194135_10001248_pt1 | contig 14998 bp, 15 predicted proteins | sample LitLau_LLRF_2013_FD_134024 | JGI IMG/M metagenome (GOLD analysis project Ga0194135, IMG submission 134024) | Freshwater sediment microbial communities in response to fracking from North America - Little Laurel Run_MetaG_LLRF_2013 (version 2) | ecosystem: Environmental > Aquatic > Freshwater >...
ATTTTTGATGTCTCTTTTGATGATGATGATTGGGGTACGAGTGTAGCGTCGGACTGAGTAGGCCCAACTACTAGGATGCATGGACGCGATTTAGAGGAGGACCTGGCAGCAGCAATTTCACCCCAACTGATATCAAGTCCTTCTCGAACGGAACTAACTTCCCGCCGTAAAAGGGAGCATGGGCAGGGCCAAAAGGGTCATCTGGCTTGTGAGAACATGGAGGGGGGTGGTAGCGTCCCTTTATGAAGTCCGGTGGCTGTCCCGTGGCAGGGGGCTGGCGCTCAACCATGGATTTTGGACTGGGTACTTCTTCGTCACAAAGGTAAGGTAAACTTTCTAATAACTTACATTTTGAACTAATAGACATCTAAATATCACATCTAATCTTGTTCACTTTACTTTCACAGTACACTTCAGGCCGGAATGGAGCAATGCTGGACGAAAGGACTTTTGAAGTCGCACTGGATCTGGGTCAGACGCTCAACCATGGCATGGACAGAGGAGGTCAACTCCGGCACAATTACTAATTAAAACAATATAATTCATTGTTAGATATTAGATTACCAGTTATAATTGTTAGGTTAGAATACTAATTAGAAATTATGTTAGGCTTTCTCAACCATGGCTGCGCTTGCTTAGCTACCTTGATTAACTAACAATGCTTACTAATACCGAACGACTAACGAATTTGCTTGACTTAAATTAATCATTGCGTCACCGGCGGCGCTCGTAACCGCATTCAATTGCATCCTTGCGGTTTTTAACTTTTAAAAAACTCGAAAGTATAAGCGCTCGTTTTTTTTTATCGTTGCATTTCAGCGCTTTAGCGCTAGCGTGTGGGATGCTAGGGAAGGAAACGTTCCCGTCGTACATCCTGTTTAACCTTCCAAAACTTGGAGGAGAAAGGAGAAAACTTTTATTTTAACTTTTCTCCTTCAAGTTCCAAAAAGAAGAACACGGCAAATATTTATTTTTGAAAGCTCTTTTATTTTTGAATGAGTTTAGTTTTTTTTTAATAAAAGTTATTCTAACAAAAACTATTCGTGTTCATGTTTTTTTTTTGAATTATTTTATTCCAACTGTCATCGGCACTGCAACTAAAGTTAGTAATTGAACTAAAAATGGTCAACTTTCCTTTGTACCACTATTTCTGCCGATATCCATTCTCACCTCCTCCGCACGGTTTTCCGGCCGACTCGCAGAATGTTGAAATGGGATTGCAAATTCTCAAATTCAAGCATTTATGTTGGTCTACGTTCAATGCCATCCCCTTCAGTTTCAAGTCTCGTTCCAGTGTCGACCTCGTTTTTAGTAAAGCCTCCAAAGTTGAGTCCATTTGCAACTTCTTCCGCTTCAAGAGGTCAATCCCGTTTCGGAGGACATGGATTTCAGTATGAAGTGACATCATGGCTTGGTCTCGACACAGTTCATACCCTGGACGCTCTTTGCGTTTATCCAACCGACTCTCCGCCAACTGCATAAAGAATTGCAAAAACCATAATTGAGGACTCGATCAATCCATTAAATTTTACGGTTCTAGTCTCTGAGTACCTGAAGGACAGGAACTTTCGACATAAGCGCATCCTGGACTTCTCCAATGTGGGACTGGAGAGAGGTGATGTCTTGGTCCAATTTCTGGATGTGAGACGCAATTTGACCTTTGGCTTCAACAATCTCTGAAATTCGGCTCTTCATGGCTGAATTCGTAGAATGCCAAACGTTGGAGGCATCGTTAGCCGCTCCATGCAATTCTTTCATTACTTCCATTCCCAACATTTGAGCCAAGTTTCGCTCATTTTTAGATTTCTGGAGTATGTTCTGCGTGAATTGGATCCAGGATGTCGGTGAACTGTGGCTATGAAGGTGAAAGCATAATGAAGCATTAAACTTAAACTTCTTCTACAATTCGAGTTGATTAATTCGTCAATTAATGAAAAATTCACATGGCATAGTGATGAGGGACGGTGACGGTTCCAATATTCTTTGACCTTGTTGACAGTGCCTTGACAGACTGGTCCGTATCTTTTGCTTGCATTTTCTTTTCAATGTCAATTTCAATCTCATGACGAACACTCCGGAGGCGAGCAATTTGCTCATTCACTTTCTCCATTTCCACCATAAGGAGCCCACGCCACTTGTGGAACACGTCCATCTGAAATGAATTTCATACTTTCAAACGATGAGTCAATGAATATGGACGAGATTGACCCTTGACCTCATGCAGAAGTTCCTTCTCGACTGAATCCTGGACCATCTCACCCCCTTGCCTCGTCTTTCTCGTACACAAATTCTCCTTGGAAATCTCCAACGGTTTCTCAATCTCCTGAAAAAAAAAAATAAAGTGAAGCCAGTGAAATCCAAAATGGAGGCGAGTGAAGGTAATATTTGGGCGGCGCTTTGCTCCAAAATGTCGATAAACGAACCCTCAGCACTCTTGAAATTCTTTGCTTTAGTTCCAGAAGCTCCTGAGCTTGAGCAACGTTTTGTTTCAATTCTTCACGCTCACGATTCGTCCATTGGCTAATTTCGTGAATCCTTGAATTCAAATCCTGTAAAGTATCCATACTCCGCCGGAGTTGCTCCTTGCCTACAGCAAAGAGAGACTTCACAGCTTCATCTTGGACCAGGGTGACCGCGTCATGCACCGCGGCGGCTCCAGAACAAAGTTCATGGGTGTTCCAGTTCCAATCTTGAACGGAGAAGCTGGAAAACCAAAAGGAAAACAAAATGTAAAACGCCTCCGAGAACTGAAAGCAGCGACTAACTCACCTTTCACTGTGCCATGAATTTGCTCGCGCGGCATGTTCCGCAAGAATATTGGAGCAACTTGACAAATTTCGTGAGTTATCATTATTCTCACTGGAAACAAGACAATCGAGGAGGCGGTGGTATTTGCGACAAACGATTAACAAAGTATTGTTTCCAACTTAAAAATTAATTAATTTTCTCTAACCGGCAAGAGCATGATGTTTTGATTTGGTTGTGATTCCCCGAATTTCCTGAATACCTCCAAGGTAAAATTCGACTGATCGAAGAATCCTGTACTGCCTTGAGATCCTTTTCCAAAGAAGCGTCTCCACCGTGGGAACTTTTCTCCCAAGGCCATTTTGTATTTGTATTGTCTGCCTCAATGTAATGCTTCATGCATCTCCAAGAATTCCCCTCGTAAAATTATTCAAATTAATTCAATTCAACCACCTTCCGCCAACAATGAAGACAACAATGACTTACGACTTTCGCAGCAACAATGGGAAGAACGGGGGTTGGATGAAAGTATTTGTACTGATACTTGTAAATATTTGGGAATCGATCCGCTTCCAGAATTCCAGTAAATCGATTCATTTTTAACACAACACCAGTAAATAGAAAGATGATAAAGAGCCAAGGAACGCGAGCAGTGGGGTGCAGTGGAGATACTGGACTCGGGTGGGGTCATGAATATAATAAAAGACGCATCTTGACCTAATTTCCGGTGGTCGTCTTCTTGTTTTATCAATACAAAGTTTCTCTCCAACGGAACTTGGTCACGATCACTGAATTCTTAAGGGGAAAGCAAAACACGCATCACTTAGGTACTCATTCATAACTATGCAGTCCAAAGACTTTCACTTTTTCCTGATTTTCTATTCCGAACTTTGTGAAATTTCCGTTTATTCCAGATTAACGCGTGCGTGGTTTTACTTGATCTTTGGTCAGAAAACCGTAGATTACAAATGCTAACTTTTTTTTAAATCACCAATAATAATGCAAGAACAAAATCCAATGAGGATTCAAAGGAATGGCCACATTCTAGTCCATGGTAAGGTAAAAACCTCCGCTTGTTGTTTTCATCTGAACAAACCGCTATGACACACGATCCTCCGGATTTTGATCCAAGATTCGGGGCATACTCACGCTTGAGCACCGTGGCACGGAGGACGGACGGTGCGGTGGTGCCCGATGGAGTTCTGAAGGAATGAGGTCATTGAACTTTTATACCAGAAAAGGTCCCAAATTACTTTGGCAACGTCGAGCGTGGCGATGACGCTTTTAATTTTTGGCGGTTTTAACTTGACTCCTCAGCAGAAGAACTGAGCTCAGTTCTTCGTCACTGCTCGAGTGGGAAGGTTGTTGTCAGTCTTCGCTCTCGTCTTTTGTTTTTCCTTTCTCGGGTCAGGCAGGGTAAGACACTTCCACAAATCCCCATCTCATATTTGTAATTAATGACCATTCTAATTAAGCGCTAACCTTTTGTCTTATTAAACCTTGCTTTGTAGCGGAACGACGGCGAGTAGACCAGGTCAAACACTTACTGATTTGTTAATTGGCCTTTTGATCGTTGCTTATATTCTACTCTTCAACACCTCAAAGTAAATCCGGTTTTTGATTGTCTGAAGTCCTTTGTACACTGATCATCATGAGCTGCTCCGACGATAAGGTAACATTAGAATAACCTCTGTTATTTACTCTTGGACATTCATTTACCTTACCACCAGGACTCTCCCATTTTAATTAACCAGTTACTTTTGACTGTTTCAGTCAGTCAAAGATAGCCAGAAGTCTCCAGAGGAAGGGTCATGTCAAGATGGGAGCATCAAAACCGTGACCAACTGCTGCACTACTACCACCATTACTTGCCCTCCACCTCCACCTAAACCATCCAAGGAAGCCGGTTGCGAGTCGGAGCAGGTCGTTCTTCACTTTATTAATCATTTAAATCCTTGTTGGTAACTATAGGTTTAACCTCGACCCCTTCCTCGTGTTGCTTTTCAGAGTTCATGTGCGGAAAAGGCGAAGGAAGCGATGAGTCGATGTGAGCCTGCGCCTACCGAGTGCCCTCCACCACCACCAAGCGATTGCTGTTGTGAATGCGGCACTCCTGAGCCAAAGGCTGAAGAATGCCCACCTCCAGCCTCACCCCCCGTGGATGCGTGTTACCAGCCTCCTAGCTGCCTTGCATCTGCATCCACTTGTCCTGCACCGGAGCCGGCCGTTGAGGCACCGCCGCCACCACCACCTCCAGTTGACAACAACAAGAACTCCGCCTGCCGAAATGATAACTCATGTAATGTCGCACCACTCTTCTATGATGGAGAAGTACGCCTCCCAACCGTATACTCCTGTAACCTTTGACCAGAGGAATAACCTTCTCTTTTCATTTCAGAAGACTTCAAAAGATGCCTGCAATTAGTTGTTTGACCAGAAAAAGACAAGACGATCGAAGAGCATCCTCACTCCAACCCACTCACGCAACGAGCAGACAACGTAATTTTACTCTTCTAAATTCCACCCTAAATTATGAATGACCTACTCACTCCGTCTTTTCGTTGAGCTCTAAAATTCAAACATTGAAATAAACTTGCAAGAACAAAAAAGATGGGAGCGAAGTGTGTTTAGTTTGGCTTTGTGGGTTTGTGCTCCGGTTCGGAGTAGCTTAAGTTTACCCCACCCCCCCTTCAGTTTCAATTACGAATTAATTTTGAGTGTGAGAAAGATAATCAATTCAATGGTTGGTTATCAATCAACACTTACATCAAATTAGGCAAGCATTTTAGATTAATTTATTATCGTCAAAAAGATTTCAAGGGAGAAATGAGTATAGTTATTATTAGTGCAAAATAGTAAACCCTCGACATTACCAAACGTCCATTTGAAGTGGATGTCGTCAACTAATAGATAATCACACCTTTCGTTCTCAGCCCATGTCATCCTTGCATGAAATGGGAAGTCATAATGTTGAATTCCCTCATTCTGGTAGCAGCAGAGGTAGGTTGGAGAGACGCGCAGTTTGATTGGCCCTTTCGAAATGGACCGAAGTATTTTTGTGCTGGTGCTACTGGGACCCCTGACCCTCGGCTCAGCAGCGGTCAACCGGGAGGAGGTTGAGCGACTGGGTGAAAACTTTAAGGAACAGATGGTACCATATCGGAATCAGATCCAGGCATGGGCTATTCGACTTGTGTCAGACCAACGCGTTTCAACGCAGGCTGAATACTTGACTTGTAAATGAAGCCCACCAACTCACCTGTAGGGACCAATTCTAGTCATCTCAAATGAGAATTTTTTTTTGTAGGTGACGTCTGTCCACTTGCGTTGAACCTTGCCCGGACTATAATTGACCTTGGTGGGACACCAGATGACATGGTTTTGGCAGTCTCCAAAGTCTGTGAACTGATTAACCTTGCACCGGTGGATGACATGTGTGAGGCTACGATTCGTGGCTACGTGGACCCCATTGACTACATGCTCCGGAACAGTAACTTAACCACAGACAACTTTTGCGGACTCATCAACGAAGGCTGCAGGCCCGTCGACCCCTCCTTTACCAGTTGGGAAACGCACGTTGCCGGCGGAAAACCAGCATCAGTGGAACGTCCACCACTTCCGGTAACAATTGAATGATTGCGTAATTTGGGATAGCAATACCCACCTACCGCACCTTGTAAACTTTCAGAGCGGGATCCAACGAACCAAAATCCTTCAATTCACGGACATTCACCTCGACCTGGACTACATCATTGGGAAGAGCACGAAATGTGACTATTCCTCTTGTTGCCGAGAGGTCAATGGTGACCCGAATCCAGCCGACCCGGAAGACGGGGCCGCTGGACCTTTCGGCCATAAAAGGTGCGGCCTGCCCTACACGGCTATGGACGAACTGTTTAGAAAGGCTGCGGAGGATCACTCGGTAGGTCGTTGACGCATTTTATGAACCACGGGTGACTATTATATAATTTCTGCTCGCCTGTATTTGCTGATCTTAGGATGCCAAGTACATTTTCCTGACGGGTGACTACATTCACAACCGAGTAGATCTGTACAGTGCGACTGAGAATGCTCGCCATATTGCCAACGTCACTTGGAGCCTTCGGGGAGCTTTCCCCAACACGTCCGTCATTCCGCTCACTGGGAACCACGAGCCCAACATTGTGAACATGTACCCCCCACCAGAAGTCCAGCAGGGTGACCCAAGATTCAACCTGGACTGGATGTACTCGGCCATCAGTGACCCCTTTGTGGAACACATGGGGAACTCTGGTCAAGTCGCACTGTTCAAACGGGGTGGATTCTTCTCCGTCTCTCCAACGCCGGGACTCCGCCTGCTCGTCCTCAACTCGAACCTCTGCTACATTCAAAACTTTTGGCTGCCCTTTGACCCCATTGACCCCATTGATCAACTCCAGTGGTTCTCAAACGAATTGGGCAAGGCGGAGGCTGCAGAGGAACATGTCTACGTTCTCTCTCACATTTCACCCGGTGAGATTACTAACAATTAAAATTGGATGGTTTAAGCTGAGAGTCAAGGGTCAGCGTGAAACGTCAAGCAGTTTAGTCAATTGGATTTTGTATATTTTAGGCTCGGGGTCATGCTGGTCTCATTGGAGTAATCAATACGATCGGATCATCAACAGATATGCGCATGTCATTCGGCTTCAAATGTTTGGTCACAGCCATGATGAGTACCACGTTGTTTCTTTTGATAGGGATGGTAAGGCTACAGGGATCTCTTTGTTTGTTCCCCTAACTCATTCCTTTACCTCTGCACTTGATTGATTAATCATATTTTAGAAAAGGAGAAACCAAATTGCGTTGGATTCGTCGGGCCGAGTGCGGTGGCAGATCGTGGAGGCGTTGGTACGGAAGACAATAAATCCGAAACCGCATACATTCTTAATTTGGTTATAATTGATTTACAGCCTTCAAGGTTTACTATGTTGATGGAGAACGGGAAGCGGATTCCACTTGGGAAGTAATGAACCACGAAACTTGGCTCCTCAATTCCACTAAATCCAATCTGGAAGGAAGTCCCACCTGGTTCAAGGAGTACTCCGCCTCTGAGGAGTTCGGCCTCGAAGCTCACCGACCGGAAAATTATTATGACCTCACACTCCGCATGCTCGAGGATCCGGTTCTCTTTGAGAAATATCGCCGAATTTATAAGAAGAGCGACAATGACAAGCACTTTGCCCCTTGCGACCTCGCGGTGGAGCCCAACTGTATCGACGGGATCATCTGCGACACCGTCCAACATAACTCGGCAGATTCGAGCATGTGCGACAAGCTCAAGCTGATGCGAGAGACTGGAGATGGTGGATTAGGAGATTCAGGAGCGCCTAATCTAATTTCATCCATTCTAATATCCTACCTTACTGGAATTCTCCTAGTCCTACAATTCTGAAAACGTTTGAAATAAATCCCAAAACAGATAACCTTGGATTCGGATTCGGATTCGGATTCAGACGATTATTATTCAAATTGAGTTCGCTGAGATACGAATATACTCTCTACACTGCTAATGGCCACAGTTTAGAAAATTGTTAAAGGGGGTTACTTTCGTTAGTTATGATCTCGTAATGTCGCAATACCACACACATCCAAGGAGGAAGAGGATCCAACGAAATGACGACATTTTGTTCCAGGCTGAACTGGCCCTGCTCTCAGTGTTACCTTTCGGGCAAACCCCCTTGACGCAGGATCCAAGATTCTGAGCATACCCGCGGTGTTCGAAGGACTTCCAGATCTGAAGGGCTTCATCTGTTATACGATTAACGAATACAAATTTACAATTAGCCAGTCGCATCAATTTGTTCGGCCGAATTAGGAAACTTTGAAATTGAAGAATATTTTAACGTATACCAGAAATTTTCGTTGCACAGTTACAGTCCTTTTTGTTAGGCTGTGCCTGCACAAATCCTGCCCAAATAATTAAGAAACTCATAATCAACAATGAGCCTCCTCCGATGGACACCCTCAATTCTGGACGAAAACGACTGAGGATGACAAGAGACGGCATTTCCAGCTTTCTGTCACTTTGGCTCCAGAAAAAATCGAAAAGTAATTTAACGAGAAATGCTACTTGTAATTTGTAAATCATAAAATCATGCTCACACTCGCACTCACGCTATTGAACGTTTTGAAAAATTTACATGATTGTTGCATTCTTAGACCGTCAAGACAACGTTCCGATCCCGATTTCTGCCTTGTTTTGAAAATTTAATTTCGAAGACACTGACGATACGACACGACATACGACGACACGATAACCACTGCACTGCTGTCACGCTCACGGGGCGCAATTTCCTCGAAGAATTCTCACTCTATTCAATTTCTAGTACTACTTGAACACAAAATGGCATTTGAACCGTACTTGTCGGAACGGATGCTTCGGGACTGTCGCCGGGGACAATGTGTTAGTAATCCATTTGATCCAAGCTGCACCGTGGACGAACGGCGACAACTGGCCCGAGACCGTTGGAACCTTGTTCGAAATGATCCCTGCCAACGCAGCAGTTACTCTCCGCCTGGGGATGTTTGCAAAATGCTACGTGACTCTGCTGGGTTCCCCCAGACTCTTCACAACAAGGATATTTGTGGGTCAAAGGGTATCGGGGAGATTCCTGGGAAGGATTCGATTTGTCCCCCTCCAGCATACGCCAAGAGTGAAACGTCCTATCGCCAACATTACCCGTATCCGAAATCACACAATTCCATTGTAAGCTCGACCAATGCTTTGTAATTGCATGGAATTTTGAAATTAGTTCTGGATTTTCTAATTTTAGGATGATTGCTGTCGTGCCCCTTGTCCCTGCGATGACAAGTTTCCGGAACTGCCGACAAACATTTACTACTGTGCCAGGGAGGATGAAAAATGTCCACCCTTGGAGACCGACACTACCTACCGACACTTTTATGTCCCACATGACGTTCAGCGGAGACCACCCAAGGAAACGGAGCCGTGGGATCCCTGTGAATGTCCCATGGAACGTAAGTGTTCCGGCAAATGGATGCTTAAGACCCCTTCATCCTACTGGTTCCTCAGAATGACAATTTTTTTTTAAAGAATGTACCATCAGTCGGACTGACTTCCAACGACGGGAACCAATCCCAAACGGTCCGTCCCCTACGGAAGTTATCAAGCATGGCCTCTGGTCCACCAGCCAATTCTGCAAAGAGTAAGCGATCCAATTAATTGTAGTTATAGTTACCTAATTATTTCTAATCTCAATGGAAATGTTTTCCAGTTTTCCCGTACCTATTCTATATACCTTGCTCAATTTGTAGATTCACGGGAGAGACGACGACTGGTACCGAGTTTGTGCCGAAATGTACAGAGCGTCGGATGCCATACTTCAAGCCGGACAACCTTACACCATGCGAATGTTGCCCAATGCGGGAGGACACAACGACCCGAGTTGACTTTAGACCCCAAAAAGGAGAGGATCCTTGCTACCCCCATTGGATCTCAAATGACGAGTACCGGAAACCAGACACGAACATGGAACGCTGCACTACGAATGCTCACTACTACCGTCCATATTGTATCCAGGCCCCGGTAAGCTCACCACCTCAACTAAAAATCCACAATCTCCAGAAGGAACCACTCATCGGTGGCGACTGTGACCTTTGGTTTTCCTTTCCAGCTCCAATCCCTGGACGTAGGGAGTCCAGGAGCGATTCCATTCTGCACGACCAATGACCTCTGTTACAGTGGCCATGACCCGGAACCCAATCAAAAGACGCCAGTCGAAATGCGTGACAATGACCCCTGGCCAGTGGTCAAGACGATTCCGTTTCGTTACACGGACAACTTACAAACGGATCCTTGTGCTCCGTTCCGGGACGATACGATCTACAAACAAGATTACTACGCCAAGACGACATGTGGACGCGTGCGATCCGTTCGACCTACGGTTGGCTACGTCCCTACTCTCATCCCACTCAATGGTAACCTCTGACCACCGACATCCCAATTGGGGTCAATTGACACAGAGAAGTTAGAAGGAATTAATGTATTGGGCTTTACATGTTGCAGATGACACGACTATGAAGATTTCGTACCCTCCTTACAATGCCTGTCAGTACAAGAACGCTGTCGGAAATGCTGGAAACCCGAACGGGGTCAAATGGGAAGTCTACAAGTGCCCTCCTGAAGGTGACAAGTGTCTCCCGCGCTTCATCCCTCCTTATGGAAATCCATTGAAACCTTTTCTAAAAGTAAGTTCAGACATGGATGGATAGACAATATGGATTGACCTAACTGATTGAGAAGATCTAAGTGCTAAGTACCATTTTTGTCATTTTTCTGCTCAGGGTTACGGTTGTCCCTGTGGACCTTTTGATAATCGCTCATCCTACAACCGAGATTACATTTTCCGTAACCCCAAAATAGTGGAAGAGGAGGAGGAAGCAACTTGTCGCCAATTGGGTATCCCAAAGGGTGACACCATCTACCGTTCCTCTTTTGTTGGGGTTGGGGGGAAGAAAGCGGCCGTCATGGAGCCTCCAAACTCCAAAGCCTATCGCTGCATGAATCCCACAACCTTCCGCGACACTGATACGCTGTATCGCCTCAACTATTATGACTTTTGGAAAGGGTGGGTAAATAATTGATGCAATTGGTGGAGATTGATTACAACACGGCAGGTTAATGAGGTCTTAATTAAAATTAATCCACCCAGGCTCCAGCGTGACAAGTTGGAACTCTACAGAGGTCACACGACGAAACCCAAGCAGAAGGTAACTGAAACCCAAGGAAACATGGATGAGGAGACGCAATTTGTCTTTTACCCAGTCTATGCCAAGAAGGATCCACCAGGAGAGGTCACGGTCCCCAAGACGCTGCCCATGGACGCTGCTGGAGGAGAAGTGGAATTGCAGGAGCAGCGCTACCGGGATATCCCATACTCAGGGGCCGACATCCTCAACCGAGCCAAAACAGCGTTGGTTTGCCACGGTTACAAATGAAAAATGAACTCTCAACTACACTGAATCTACCAAAAACCAATCAGTCATTCATAAGGCACACGTAAAATGCTCAACAAAATAAAAATTGTCATAATATTATCCAATTTAATAGGAAATGGCACCATTCTGTATCTCAATTGCCCCACAAGCGCGCCCATTTCCAACTTTGATACAAATTAATAATTTATTAATCGACTTTTAAAGTCGAAAAGTCAAAAGTTCAAAACTTAAATTCGGCCTCAGGTGAAGTCAGTCGGTCAGGGTCAGTGACCTTGAAAGGAAATGAGCTCACTGACGCTACCCTAGACAGATCTAATTTATTCCTCTTTAGTTTGACATGCACGTTTCTGCACAACAAGAATTTCTTCAGACGAATGACACGGCAGCGACAACCACGTTCCTATGGCTTTTGGGTAAGCAAGTGAAAGCGAAAAGCGTTATTCTTAATTGCGAGCGACAATTGCCTGGCTTTCAAATGAACGTGGGATTCATATTCATTGTGTTTGTTTCTTATAGGGAAGTTGAATGTGGACATTGACTATGCAAGATGGTAAGCCGAGACACGTTGGTTTTTTAACAACTTCCACTATTCGCTAACGCTAATCTGAAACTTCAGTTTAATGGATATCACTTGTACTTTCGGAAAGGTTGGGATGGCTGTTTACTCCAGTTGCAATTGTGTTTCTGTTACCCGTCCTGATCCTCATTTTTCTTTACATGAATGCCTTTTGGCTCTTCATTTATAAGTACAGGTGAGACACGGTGCCGACGGTGCCAGGTAAATTCCTTAAATGTATCTAAACTCAAATTTCGTGGATTGATTATCTAGACGTGGACTCGTGGATGCGTATCGGCACGACTTCTGGGATGGAGCGTTCAAGACTATTGCCGTTTTTTGGGAAACGATTGCTTGGCTTTGGCACGGTCAGTCAGTCAGTTGAATTCTTAAGCTCCGACTCATTGCTGAGGTATGGTTGGAAAATCCTGACTGATTCTTCTTATTCTAAACATGCCTTAGGCTACGAAGTGGAGGGACTTGAAAACATTCCGAGTGAAGGGTCCGCACTAATTGTCTATTACCACGGAGCCATTCCCATTGATGTCTACTACTTAATTGCTGATGTGATTCTGAAGAAAGGGCGGCTGATACACACCGTGGGTGACAATTTCTTGTTTAGGATTCCAGGTCCGCCTCGTCTTTTGAATTCTGGTTTGGGTCTGGATATACCTAAGCCAATCTAATGCTGATTTTTCTTGGCCCTTGACCCTAGGTTGGTCACCCATGTTGGAAGCCTTCAAAGTCATACCAGGGACCGTCACATCTTGCTCAAATGTCCTCAAGGACGGAAACATGCTTGCCATTTCCCCTGGCGGAGTCTACGAGGCTCAATTCGGAACTGAGCACTACGAAGTCCTCTGGAAGAAGCGAGTAGGATTCGCCAAAGTTGCCATTGAGGCCCAAACTCCAATCCTGCCCATGTTTACTCAAAATATTCGGGAAGCCTTTCGAACGGTGCAGTGGGGTCGTCGGTTCTGGCACTTCCTGTACTCCCATACGAAACTTCCACTGATTCCAATCTATGGTTTCTTTCCGGTCAAAATGAAGACAATCATTGGGAAACCAATTCCATACGATCCAGACAACACGCCTGACATCCTAGCAGCCAAGGTTAGTTCTCATGAGCTCAACAGCCAACCTCAATTAGGAATTGAAGTGAATCATTTTGAATTCGTTTATCCTTTGATAAGGCGAAAGCCAATGTCAATTAAAACGATTCATTCATTTTGAATTCGTTTAGACGTCCAGTGCAATTCAGAATCTCATCTTGGAACACCAAGTCCTTCCTGGGAGTATCTGGAGAGCTCTTTTAAATCGAATTTGGAATACGCGTCCCGTTAAATCAGTATGATACTGTTAACTGCGTAAGATGCTTTACAATATAGACGTAACAAACGTAATCTCACGCCAAAGACCAACTAGCTTAAACACGAACCCTGTGACTGTCACCCATGACTTAAAACAGTATTAAACGTAATGCAGTTTCCGTAAAAAAAAAAGTTACAATGTTCTGAGGAGCTCAATGATTTTTATTTCACAAGATTCAAAATTGAGGTGGACCGAGTCTAATTTCCAGACAAGCACACTTTCTCTAAACATGAATGATAAAAGGGCTTGACAATTACGCTTTCACCATGATAAAGAAACAAAGTTCTTGACAAGGCCTGGCATAATTTCTATTGCACTTTCTCAAGAGTAAAATACTAATAAGGGCTCCACTTGAGTACTCCAGGGACAGACTGATTAATTCTCAAATTAAACTTAAATTCGTAAGGGTTGAACTTGGAAGCTACGTGTTAACTTTTGTAGAATTGAATTATTTGAATACACAAGGGGTAGTAAAGTAAGAATTAGGATGATTTACGAGGAGGGTCCCGGTTGATGGTCTTATTTGTCACATCGAATCAACTCCACATCAAAGATGAGAGTGGCATTGGCTGGAATGACTCCTAGAATGGCAGAAATGACAGAATATTAGTTGGCATCTTACTAATTGGATCACTTTAAACTGATTCCCGTGTCGCCGGTCCCCTGCCCCGGGTTAAGTTTAATGGTGCGGCATAATTACCTGGATGTCCGCGTTCCCCGTATGCATAGTCCGGAGAGCAAGTCAGGGTTGCTCGTTGGCCGACACTCAACTAGAAAATATCAAATGCGGATAAGCGAAATTAATTGAATAATTGAACTTTTATACGTTTATTTACCTGGGCTACACCTTCATCCCACCCGCGGATGACCTGGCCTTCTCCAATCTTGAATTTAAAGGGTTCATTCCGGTCACGGCTTGAATCAAACTTCTTTCCATTCGTCAAGGTACCGGTGTAATGTACCACTACGGTTTGCCCCTTCTTTGGGAATGTCACCCCTGAAAATAATTAAGAATAGCTTTCAGTTCAGTCAACATAAAACGTACCAAAACGCACGATGTAAATCTTGTAGTAAGCGAGTGTTAGTGTTAGTAAGTGTCAAGTATCCAGTTCCAGATTCATGTTTTATGTTAATCTTACCATCTCCAGCTTTGATGGTTTCAATTTGTACGCCCATTTCGACAGGAGTTAAGCGTGAAGTCGCAGTTGCACTACTGATTTCCGGCGAATGATTAATCAAAGAAAAATGAAGCAGCAGCGGCAGAAAGGAGGAGAACGTTGCTCTTGGTGTGACCTTACCTTACCCTGACCGAGACCGACTCTGAAGACAGAGAGGAGAGTAATGGAA
>Ga0194135_10001249_pt1 | contig 14997 bp, 15 predicted proteins | sample LitLau_LLRF_2013_FD_134024 | JGI IMG/M metagenome (GOLD analysis project Ga0194135, IMG submission 134024) | Freshwater sediment microbial communities in response to fracking from North America - Little Laurel Run_MetaG_LLRF_2013 (version 2) | ecosystem: Environmental > Aquatic > Freshwater >...
TGAGAGTCGCTTTGAGGAAGTCGCCTCATCATCATCGTCTTAACTTTATCTTATTGAAGTCTTACCCTTATCCTTATCTCCTCTCAAAATCCCCAGTTTTAATTAATATTGAGGTTGTTCTCCTGGCGAAGATGGAGACGAGTACTGGAACTTCATCGACGACGACCCCGCAGAGCAGCGTGTCGCCAGCGAACCCCAATAACAACCCCGAGTTAAATAAACCGATTAATGGAAGTCAGTGTGGAATCAACGTTAAGGAGCTTGATCAGTGGATTGAACAACTTAACGAGTGCAAACAACTTACAGAGAGTCAGGTCAAAACGCTCTGTGAAAAGGTGAGCCCTCCGTTTATCATTTTTGGTGGTGTTATCGGGAGAGGAATTTAATAACTGAAGTTAACGGGAGTTAACGTTAAGGAGGAGAGGGGAAGGTGGGGGTTTAATTGTAGCCATTGTAGGGGCATGAGTGTAGTGGGTTATCATTAGTTAAGGCCAGGACAAAGGTTGTTTTGATTTCGAATTTTAAGGAAAAGGGCTGGAGAAGAATGACGTCATTGTGGAGAACGAAAGGGTCGTACGTACCCAAACAAAGATGACGTCAACGGTTGATTGTTTGATGGAATTATGAGTCATCACCAGTTAATCGAAATAGTAATATGAATTGTTTAGGGATGGTAATGGTCGGGGGGTTTTAAATTGGTTTTAATGATGATAACCTTGATAGGATATAGATATAGGTAAGGAAGTTTATTATAGGTGGTCAGTTTTGTATATTGAAACATTTAAAGCGAAAGGGCTTTTTAAGAAAGCTAACACTAAATAATAATTAATCATTATTATTAATAATAGCGATTGTTGCATTATGTCGAGAAGGATTCGAATTTAATGACCATTGGTTGAGTATTGATCTTGAACTAATTTTAATTTATTAGTAATTTGTAACGCAAGTTCAGCTCTAGACAGTGTTTACTTATTACTGAACTGTAAATAATATCTGAGCCAGCGCTCAAAGAATTAGTAATGTAATAAGCGATAAGTAATGTTAATGAGTTTTAACGGAAGGTTTGTTGAATTTAATTATAATAACAATTTATTAATGATGTTTGAATATTTCTGTTTTTGCAGGCGAAGGAAATTCTGACGAACGAATCGAACGTACAAGAAGTAAAATGTCCTGTAACGGTTTGCGGGGACGTTCACGGTCAGTTCCACGACCTAATGGAACTGTTCCGGATTGGAGGGCGGAGTCCCGATACAAATTATTTATTTATGGGGGACTACGTCGATAGAGGTTACTATTCTGTGGAGACAGTGACACTACTGGTAGCCCTTAAAGTTAGATACAAAGATAGGATAACTATTCTCAGGGGTAATCACGAGTCCCGTCAGATTACTCAGGTACGTTGTTTTTATTCTGATTTCTGATAACTCTAAGAAACTCGGAAAAGTGGGTCAATCAATAATGTTGTTTTGTTGTTGTGCAGGTGTACGGATTTTACGACGAGTGTTTGCGTAAATATGGAAATGCGAACGTATGGAAGTATTTCACTGACCTATTTGATTATCTCCCATTAACGGCGCTAGTGGACAGCCAAATCTTTTGTCTGCACGGCGGTCTAAGTCCTTCAATCGACACACTGGACCACATACGAGCCCTAGATAGACTTCAGGAGGTTCCTCACGAAGGTCCAATGTGTGACCTCTTATGGTCTGACCCTGATGATCGTGGTGGCTGGGGAATTAGTCCGCGTGGTGCAGGATACACTTTCGGACAAGACATTTCCGAGACATTCAATCATTCTAATGGCATCACACTTGTATCCAGGTACGTTACATTTATTTACAACTACGTACTGGTATTGTTTGCGGCAAGCACTCTGTGCCAAGATTATCGCCATATCTTGTATCAATTTTTACTAGCCGCAATATCAAAGTTGTCAATAAACCTATTCCTGGTGCAGGGTATTATTCTGTGCTGGATTATTACTATTGATACACTTCTGCTAAATTGATTAATTTATTATTAGAAGTACATAATAATTTCAGGATTTCACTCGTTAACTAATAATTGGTTTTGTTAGAGCACATCAACTTGTTATGGAAGGCTACAACTGGTGTCACGATCGTAATGTGGTAACGATCTTCTCTGCCCCCAACTACTGCTATCGGTGTGGTAATCAAGCTGCCATTATGGAGCTCGATGACCAACTTAAATATTCTTTGTAAGTTTAATATTTATGTAATTTTGTAGTCTTGTAACTGTAACGCGATTGTATTTGATTATAATGTTTTGAATTTTTATTGTGCAGCCTTCAATTCGACCCAGCGCCACGAAGAGGAGAGCCCCATGTAACAAGGCGGACGCCAGATTATTTCCTTTAAAGTTTTAGCTAATAATGCTTTAGTTGAGAAGGAAGACAAGGACTTTAACTGTTTACATACAAGAAGAAGAAGATGTCGAGAACATAAAAATTGTGTAAAATGATTCTATTGTCCTTGACCTATATAAAGTACAGCAAACAAATTAATTATCTGCGATCACATTATCATCACATCATCATTCTTCACAAACACACCATCTTAATAGTATATTATTATAGGGTGTTCTCCATTTATAAAAGTCGTGTTGAGGAATATTATATTGTGGCTGGTGACAACTCGGTCTATATATATTATATCCATTTTAAAGACTTCTATAAGCGTCAGGTTTTGTACGATGGGAAGTTATCGACTGAAAAGAAAAGAAGTTTCGTAAAGTCTCCGACAAGTTTAAAAGAACACCCTGTGCAATACACACACACTAAAACAAGTTTCAAAATTTTATTAACGAAATCTAAGTTTAAAGTTTGGCTATATTATACAGAACATTGAGTGGATTAAGTACAGTGTATAAATGCAATGTGTCTAATTATGAACTGTTTTTCAACTGTGGGATGTGTATGTGTAACAAATAGGATTGAAAACCTATCGTAATAATAAAACGTAATTTAAGTATATACTCCAGTGAATTGAGATACAGTATGGATGGACATTATTTGTATTACTGCATTAAGGATATTCAGGAAGCATATAGTGAGTTCATTTTTCGATTTTGCTGCATTCCATTAATAACAAACTTCGGGCCTCTTTAAAAATATAATTATAATATGTAAAGTGATCATAGAATTTGGAAAATTATTTTTGGCCATGAATAGAGTTTGAGGAATTCTGAGAATGCATGAAATGCCATCAAAGTGAGCCGTTGTTGAGGATTTGGTGGTGGTGAGTGGCTGAGTGGTGGGCGCATTGTTTATCAACGGACAACTTTCATGAAACTCTCTCTCAGTCATCATTTCCTTTGTGTTCGTGTTGTGCCAACTTTTTTTAGTAGTTCTGTTATTATTTCTTGCTACAGTTTAAGTGCATACTAAACAGATATTGATTGGCTAATTATAATTGATACGAGTTTCAATCACTGACGGAGTTCAACTGCAATTCTATAGAAGGTAAGAAAGCTAAAACTATTTTGATAGTATCTTCCGTATCTTCATAAACTTTTAATCCGTTATAGCCATCCCATAACATAACATTCACGTGGGAACTTATTTAATAGTAAAGAAGGATGTCGACAACGGAAGACATTGAGGTAGGAGGAGAGGACAAGTTGACCGCACCACAACCTTTGTTAACGTCAACTCCAAAACAACTTCTGCGCCATAAGCGAGTTGCTTCCCTTCAAGGTGGAACTCCAGTGTTGAAAATTCCGGCGTCCCCACTCCTTCATCGTTTGGGATATGGCTCAGGTACAATAATTTATTAAATACATGCAATGGAACGTCTGAAATCGAAGGTTCTTGATTGACATTGATTGTTCTTATCGTGGCGGCAGGAGTGGACGTGTACGTGATGGAAAGATCTCCAAAACCATCAGGCGAGTTGAGATCCCCATGGGCTATAAAGAAAGTCCAGAAAGCACGTCGAGCTTCATGTACTTCAAAAGCGATTTTTGCAGGTCGACTTGAATATGAAGCGGAAGTTCTGCGGAGACTGAGTCACCCAAATATCGTTGAGTTTAAAGCAGTCCTTAAAAGCGCGGATGGAGGAGCATCAGCGTTGGCTATGGAAAAGGCTTCGAGGTCACTTGGAGAACTTATCGCTGAACGGATGGAAGGAGATATCTCAATGATTTGTAGGACGAGTGCTGACGTTGATGGACTTTATCCTTTGGATCCGTTTCCTCCAAGACAAATCGCTAAAGTGGCGCTGGATATTTCAAAAGCACTGGAGTATTTACATGGGGAAGTGAAGATGATTCATGTAAGTAAAGTAATTACAAGATTTGATTTGGATTTAACTAATAATTAATTAATTGGATGATTCTGTGCAGGGAGATGTGAAAAGCGCGAATGTTTTGATTTTTGGCGATTTTGAAACTGCGAAGCTTTGTGACTTTGGAGTATCAAGGAAGATAAAAGAAGATGGGACGATTGAAGGGGAATATGCTGGGACGGAATGGTGGAGTCCGATGGAAGTTATTCTCACAAGAGATGGTGAGATTGTTGAAAATGATTATGCATATAAAATGATAGGTTGGGGGTTTGAATTGTTTGTGGTGGTTATCAGGGGACAAGAAATACAATGTAACGAGCAAAGCTGACATTTATCCATTTGGTCTGACGGTATTCGAAATGATATCTCTTCAGCCTCCGAATCTACCAACTCTGGATGAATCCATGGAGGATGACTCCGACTTTGATGACTCGTTCTTTGATAAAGCGCTTGTTGAATCAGTTGGTAAGAATCAATGAAGGATATTTCATTAGTTCGTTTGTGAAATGAATAATTAATATGAATTAATAATAGGAAAACGACCACCTCTGCCGGATATTGACTTTGATGAATCGTACAATGAGATTCTTGCGTTGTTCTATTGTTGTACAGAAGAAGATCCAGAAGCCCGACCTGCAGCGTCAGACATTGTCAAGCTTCTTTCACTTCCTTAGAAAGTTCAAAATGCAATACGTATGAAAGATCGGGAGAAACTTTAGGTTTTGTCTTGTTACCTTTTTATACGTCCTTAACGTACTTAAATATTTAATATTTGAATAATCTCTTGGATATTCCAATAGTTTGTATTTTGGAGTTGACTTAATTGATTATATAAATTACACTATTTATGGTAATAAATGATGGTTATTGGTTATCTGGGTTAGAAATAAAATAAAATGTCCTTCGAAATCGAGAGTTGCGTTTCCGTAATAATATTCGAATATTCATGAGAGAGTATGAGAGTGCCCCAACGGCTTTTGGCTGGGAAGGCGGAAAACAAAGAGACACGTGGCTCCTCCTCCTCCTGCAAACGGACAAATGGGCAAATTGCAAATACTTCTTACGCCTTTGTTTCGGTATGAAAGTACCCGGCGCCAAGCCCTTCTTCAGTCCTCTCGTTGACATTGTTCTTATTATTGTTCTTTAGTGTTTCTTCTTGTGGTCTCCTGTCCTCCGTTCCTGGGACAATCGGAACAGCGTCTTTGCATTGTGTAACGACTTGAAGACTTGGTTGATAATGTAAGATTCAAAGGGATATACATAAAAATAAGGATTGCGGATTAATTGTTGCTTTGATTTTGTGTGCAGTAAAGGAATGTCTCAGTCTCAAGAAGGAGGTAATTGGTCTTCGCAGTCGTCCAACGGCGGCGATGGATTTTGCACTCCAAAGCAGTTTCGAAATAGAAGGGTAAATGCATTATTGTGTGAAGAAGGGGACTTTGCGGGATGTAAGACCCCTCCAGTTCAAGTTCCGCCGTCGCCTGCAATGAAGCGAATCGGATATGGCACAGGTACACAAGCATGCAAATTATTCAAATTAATGAATGTGGAAATTAAGTTAAACAGGTATTAAAATGATTTAATTTAATTCATAGGTGTTGGTGTGTTTCTAATGGAAAGGTCTCCTCGTTGTTCTGGAGAAGCTAGGTCACCTTGGGCCATTAAGAAGATTTCAAAAATAAAAGAATCCAAAGGGATTTATGGAATGAGACTGGAACTGGAAGCTGGAATATTGAAACAATTAAGTCATCCGAATATCATTGGGTTTAGAGGATTTGGGAAACCGGCGACGAGCAATAATGGAGGCGTATTTCTTGCAATGGAGAAAGCTTCAAGTTGTTTGGGGGATTTGATTGAACAACGAGCTGACGAATTAATAATTGGAGATGGTCCATCTCCTTTTCCTGCAAAGAATATGGAAAGAGTTGGTGTAGATATTGCCAAAGCTCTGGAGTACCTACATGAAAAGAAGAAATTAATTCATGGGGATTTGAAAAGTGCGAATGTCCTTATCTTTGGAGATTTCGAAGTAGCTAAATTGTGTGATTTTGGAGTAGCGAGGAAGATTAAAGACAATGGGACGATTGAAGGGAATTATGTTGGAACTGAGATTTGGAATCCAATGGAAGTTATTTTGGAATCTAGAGGTGAGTTTTGAAACTTGTGTCGTGCTAATTTTAGTTTAAAGTTTATTAAAGTGAGTAATTAAGTAATTGCTTTGTTTGATGTTAGGAATGCGGAAATATCCTATAACGGCGAAAGCAGATATTTATCCATTTGCCTTAACGCTTCATGAAATGATGAGCTTGAAACCCCCTCACTTTGGAACTGCAGAAGATTTCGTGAATTCTATGAATGATTCTTCGTCAGATTCCCTTAATCCGACTGGTGATAAAGTGTCGTCTCCTGCTGATGATGAAGATGCGTTTGATAAGGAGCTTTCTAAGCTTCTAGGTGAGGATTTATTACTATTATCAATTATTATTATTATTGTGTGTTAAATGAATCGATGTCACATTATAAAGTTACTTGACTTGTTATTTTGAAGGGAAAAGACCGGCACTCCCTGACGTAGACTTTCATGAAGACTACAACTTCATTTTGGGAATATTTTACTGTTGTGCAGAAGAAGATCCTGGCAAAAGACCCTCTTCAAAGGAACTCGTTCAGATGTTTAATGAACATGGCATTAAATAGGATAAAGAATAATCAGTCGTGAGTTGAGAAGTGTTTTCCTTGTTATTGTATCTTACATTATATAATTATATTTTATTGGTTGAGGACTTAACACTTATCTGGTTATCACTTTCTGTATGTAAATCATCAGGCAGGTGTTAATTTTAAATTTAGTAAGAATCGTATATAAATCAATAGCGAGAACTGTAAGTTTTTTTATTTTATTCAACACAATTAAATCTTTGATATGTACTTACAAGCCAATCCGTCTTTTAAGATGACAAAATGGGTTTAAAACTTATAGGGTACAGTGATCGTAGTATTTGTTACGTGAACATGAAATCTGCTTATAATCGTTTGGTTCACTTGTTTTAAATCTACTTTCTATCATCCCTGTTATTACCGTTGTAAGCATCATTTAATTAGCACATGAGAATACAATGATAATATATAATCTATTAGGGTGGTGGGGGTGCTAGTGGAATAACTTGTTTGATATTACATTTATGTATTAAACTATAAGACTAGACACTGATATGAATTAAAATGTTAAAAAAATGTTATTATTTTGTTATATGGGAAATAGTGATATTCAACTCCGTTATGTTCAGACTTCAGGAGAAGTTCAAAATGGAAACACGACGAAAATGACCTTTCTAAGGTGTGATAACTACTTTGTGTAGTAAAAGTGATAGATAAGATATACATTATGTCGATATGCCTTAGATATTTATGTTAATCAATGGCTCTGATGGAGCTCTATGTTCATTGTTATAAACACGCTTTAATTCTTGAAATTATTGACTATTTTTATTTCACTAATACTGATAAAATGACTTTCAGATTCTCGCATTTCATTTCCATGTACTTTGTGGAAACGCAACATGGCTCTTAAGAACCACCACTATCGATTGTTGAAGCTAAGGATTTATGAGCAACCAGTACCTTTCATCCTCTATAATAATTCATTTAACTTATGTTATTTATTAGTAGATGGGTATTTTAAATTATGTCGTCGTTATGTCGTCGTATCATACTTAAAAGTTAAACTACCTATAAACACACATTCTGATTAATGTTATTAATTAGTGTATCCATCTGCATCTACTGAAATTGATGATTCACTTCTATCTCTATTAATGAACTACATATGAATGTTTATAGCTTTGATCTTCTCAATACATTCCAAAATTAATGATATTGCAAATATTCCAATATCAACTTAATTCCAAATATATGATGCTATATACAATACGGTGTTTTATAAAAATGTATAGATTTTCCATATCTATACCTATCGAATATTTCCATATCTAATTAGTTTAGTTGAGATTTCACCATTTGCCTCGCTTTGATAATAATGAACCACCTTCTTACTAATACTGCTGGTTCCACAAAGCGCGTAAGTTTCAGGGTCCTATTTATTGCGATATCAAGATGAAATTACGTTAAATTGTTAAAACTAATCAAAGTTTTATAGCTAATTAAAATTCTAATTGTAAGACTAACAGAAGATCTTCATTAAGATCTCTGAACACTCTCTGACCTGACCATACATATATATGGAATATAATGAATTGTAATTTTATGAATGTCTAAAGATATCTCTTCGCATCCCAAATGCGAAATAGTTTTAATTCTCCTAGAGTGAATAATTTTAAATATTAACCCGATTCAATTATACAATTTCAGTGATGATATTTTATAACCTTAAGTGTTATGTGTATAATTACATTATGGTATTATAATTATGAAGTGAGTGTGGCAAAGCAAATCGTTGGAAAGAAGAACACTATTTCCCTGATACTTGTTTCATAGAAATTCTGTTGTATGAGTTATAAAAGCAACTTTGGCTGCTGCTGCTTAGGATCAAGATTGAAATTCCAATGAGCCATGCTAGTGGCATTGGGTTCCCTCCAGACACGAGTGATCCAGATAAAATAGACTTGTCACATTTTCCAGGCACTGAAAAGGAAATTTTAATGAAAGATAAGTCAGAGTGGCTTTGGGAAGAAAGCGTGTGTTTCGATATGTATTATTGGAGTCCATTGGACACTCACATGTCATCGTACCAGGGGGAATGAGGGGCATAAATTCGTTCCAGAATGCACAAGTGTGAGACCTTGGACCTCGGCCTGTTCCACGTTCTTCAGCGTTCAGAATAAAGTAGTTTGGTTTCTCTTTGGTGTACAGTGGCCAATCTTCGTCTTCTGGTTCCCTATATAGAGAAAGAGCTACCAAGTTATATTAAGTGGTAGGAGAAAAGGAAGAAATATCGGCAGTTTGGCAATCTCAATTGGCGTCCGGGTCATTATCAATTAGATTATTGATAGCAATATTTTATATTCATCCGTTCAATTTCGCACAGAGCATTAAAATATATAGATTAGTTTTAAAGCTTGTATTTAAGTGCATGCTGCTAGCTCTGCTTTCACATGCTCATAAGAGTTGCAGAAACAATTTGTCGCGAAAGCGTAACGGTTTATTAATATTGATGTCTGAAATTCGTGCGATAATGGCAGGAAATATTAAAGCAATGATGAGTTCACTAAATGATGATTAATATTACATATGATGTATGAAATTCCTCAATTAATTTATATCAACCTGAATTTGTCTAGCCTTGCGTTGTTTTATCATAGGAAAACATCTATTTGTTATGCACAACTCCGGAAGAGATGCACGTTAGACAAATTTTGATTAATGGCACGTTATCACCTTGCACTCTAATCAGAATATGTTTGGTAGATACGATCGTACTACTGCTTAGGCAAGTCAATGCATTTATTCGTGTATTTTGCGTTGTATGCCACGTAACCTTTATTCTATTTGATCAGCTCGCCTTTCTTTACAACGAACGAATTATTGTATAGTCTATCAAATCTCAAAGACAGACTTACTCAGAAAAGACAGCGAGCGAGAGTAACCTTGCATGTCCTATCAACGATTCTAGTGAAATTGAAATTATTATTATATATCGTATTATTATATATATATTTGTTGTTTATTGTACTTTCTCTTTCTGAGATGCCCCTGGCACTTTCACTTTATTGTATATAATTGTGTACAAATCCTATTCCATCTTTATTCCGCTCGACATCACAGAGAGACTGATATAAGAATTATTGTTACGACTGGCTGTCATATATGTATCAGAGAAAGTGGAAGGAGTGAAAGTAAAAGTCAAAGTTTCGGAGCATTGGCTATATAACTTGATTTCTAGGTGTTTACACTTTTCATTACGCTTCATCTACTTTCTTCACCTCTCCCTAAGAAATATATTTCCACGTAAAGGGATGATATAAATTATTATATATAACCTACACTGTGTGTGCTCCTTGTCATTTCCTCTTTCTAGAAATCACCATTCCAGTAACCTTATTGGTATTATTAATTTGTCCAAGTTCTTAGATCAACTGCTGCAAAACAAGATTTCTCTTTATGCAAACATACACACACAAGATAAACACGAAGACCTAAACTTTGTTGTGTATCGTGTGAACATTTGTTACTTCTAAGTAAATCTCTTTTGTGCCTCGAATATTGAATGTATAAAAACGCCTAGCGAACGGAATAAGGAAAGGATTTATTTATTACTGTATGAAGAAGCTACAACAAGCATGTATGGGGAAGGATAGAAATCTTTGTCGTTCATGCAGAAGAACAAAAGTGAAAGGCTTAGGAAATGAAGCTCGATGATGTAGATGAATAGGAAGAGAGAGAGATAGAAGAAAGCCTACCACCACTCATTAGTAACAGGTGAGGTAAGCACAAAGGTAGTGCTAGAGCCACGACTAAGATTTAGCAGACTAAGATCAACATCAACTGATGACGAGGGTACTCTTTCATTTGTTCTCGTGCCATTCACTGCTTTAATAATGGCAGGTGTGGTGGCTGGTCTGGTGATGGAAGAAGGATCAACAACGGCAAGGGTTCTTGAAGAAGTTGTCGTGCTACTAAAGATACATTCATGTTTTTGCATTCAGGGAAGGCAAGGGATATAGATTAATGACAATCAACAAATATTTGTATCACATACATTTCACTTCATCTGTATCTTTTTAGTTTGCGTGGAATGTGTAAATGTGTGCGAGAGTATAAGTATTTGGGAACGTACCCTGTGGCAGCGAAAGAAGTAAAGTACTTCATAATCCTTCTGGAGAGGTCGATTTCGGATGGCGTGTGTGAACGGGAATTATTGAGAGGGAGGCCAAAGACATATTCGATCTCATCAGCATGCATGACGCCCATCCAATCCCCCCAGGGATTCGAACTTGTCCTCTGACCCAATAAAATAACAAAATATGTTATACATGTGAATCTTATCGATGAAGTGCAAGCGACCATAAGGAGAGATCGTATAAGGGAGAGAGAGAGTAAATGGGATTACTATTGGGGAGAAAGTTGAAGTTTGGTATTATTAATATGGAGAAAGTCTGTAAGATATAATCTCGTATATATATCTATATATGATTGGGATGAAAGGGAAAGTGTGAGTTCACCTGAGTGAAGAAGTAGTAATAAACTGGAGCACCGTGGGAAGCATAAGTCTCTGCGAATTTGTTAGTTGGGCAGATGAAGTAGTAGTCTCCAACAAAGTCAATAAATTTCCTTGTTGCCTTGCAAGGATCTTCAACGTCTTCCCAATGAGTGTACTGTGTATGAAAGTCGTATCGATTAATTCATAAAACAATATGGGCATATATATGGTATTAGTGGTATTACGTTACTTGTAATGAGAGAACAATTGAGAGTGTGTTTAAATAAAGTGTGTATATATATATATATGGATGAAAGAAAGGTAGATAATGAAAAAGTCCAGAGTGACTGAAGGATTGGTGAATAAAGAATAAGAGAGGTTTGGAGAAAGAAATATGGAACAAAGGAGAGGCAGGGGGGATGTGGTGGTGGTGAGAAAGCTCACCTGTGATTCAAAGTGAAAGTGTACTTAAAATATTGTACAAGACGACCTTTCTCTATTACAAAAGAAGGCTAGAGTGGAAAGTATACACATTCTGCGACGACGATGTCATGACAGTATAATGAGCAGAGTGTGTAATACATTAGAGAGCTAATACACAGCAGCAGCTTTTGAATGTGATCTTTCCTGCTTTCTCTAGAATAATGAAAGTAGGTCTATGTGTGTGTGTTCTTGTTGCTTCTTTTCAAAATGGAGTAATTATGGAGTGAATGTGTGTCTACTACGTAAAATATAAGTGTGTTGTACAGTGCATGTTGTGTGTAGTTCGTACCTGAAACCGAATGGCTTCCCGTTGAGGAAGACTCAAGTTCTGGAATACATTGCTGTAAATGTCTCTGAAGACGTCGGGTGGGATGCAATTGGGTCCGTCTTTTTTGAAGTGATCAATAAAGTCATAGAGGATGAAGTAACTACCTGTATAAGGAAGAGGAATTAGAAATTCAATTTGACATAGAAGAAGAAGTGAGAGATGAATTTGAATACGGAGAAAGTATGTGGTGAAGATTATCATTCTAGACTAGTTTGTGGTTGCTTCAAATGCTAATATAATATTTGTGGTTGTGTAGAGAAGAGTTCTTTTTTTCAATAGAGGCACATCCTCAAGAAAGAAGTCTCCTTTTCTAAATCTTTTTTATACAAATCAGTCTTCTGTGTGATTCACATAAATCAATTCACACATTCATGTCATTCATGCGAGGTACATTTTATAAAGTAAAAGGTTGCACGTTTTTTGGCGATTTCCTAAAAAGTAGGAAATAGCCTGGTGAGGAAATATTTGCAAGTCAACAAATTCCGTAAGAGTTTTATTAATGGTGATTTGGGGTGAATTTGTCTTGAATGAAAGTAACTTTTCATTTGAGCATGAAATGCGAATAATGATACTGAGAAGAAGAGATATAATTGGACAGGGAACAGTATAGTTGGGATTCTTAGAATAAGAATCATTATTTGGAGTTTCTTTAAAGAACTACTGTATATACGATGATCATATAATATATAGTAATTGGAAGGAGATCCTATGTATTATATATATATATATGTCGTTTTGATGGAAATGTGGAAACAAATCTCTCATCGTTACCTCTCCACTTAACGATCTCTCTTCTTGTGAATGGCATTACAATTAGTGGAAGAAGATATATGATTCGTATTCAAAGCACATTGCCTCTTCAATTTGTTCATGCATTGATGAGTTCTATAGGTATAGGAGACTAATTGTCAAATCTAGATTTATATCTGTACATTCTCGAGTTTGCCAAATATATATGTACAGGAATCGTTTTCGTCGTATGAGATTCTTTTCTACATGTTTGCCGGTGTTTTATTTGCAATTTGCAATCACATCCATGCACACCCAATCTCTGCATATTATTGTACTCAACAGCTTTCGCTTGCTGTGCATATACGCACAACTATTTGATTTCTGATGAATATCAGTCAAAACCCTAATGGAATTTTGCAAAGACTAGAATCACTCCAGGGTGCTTTCTTTGAATCTCATCAGGGTTACTCATATTCTGGAAAGAACTATACCTGAATTACCTGTGAACTTGGGGAATAAGGCCTATAAGGGAAACCTCGACAATTTCAATATCCAATTCGCAATAATGTTCAGTCAGTCAGTCACAGAAGAGTCAAGTTTATATCTCATATATTTGGCATGTATATTGTTGCGTGATGTCTCTACCTGACACTCTCGGGCTTTCTCTCTTTCTTTTGTTTGATGGATCTACACTCACAAGAGAAAGCCTCTATGCACTGTTGACTGTGCAGACATAATAATCATATGCAGACATTCATTATAGTCACATAGTCAGCTGTATTATTGTTGCTTTCGTGATTGTCAGAGACACTCGTCTGTATTATGGAAATGTCTTGTACATATGACAAGGAGAACAACTCTATCAACTTGAATTGACTATGATTCCTCATGAAATCGCAGTTGTTAATATTTAATACATATTTTCTTGTTGTTCCACTTCCATTTCGGATTAGAGGATTAATTTCCGCTGGAGTTAAGGTCTCTGTCTTTATGTGAAGAATAGTACCAATAAGATTTGTTCGATTGTTAAAAGAACTGCATACATTGTACAGAAGTAGGTACAGAGTTTATCCGTACATAGTGAGTGAGTATAGAGCGAGAGAGAGACTTGAGGAGAGAAAGAGAGCGTTCAGTTTTTGAAGTTGATCGATGGAATCAATTTAATTAAACCTTGAGCTGCTCCTTGTTATTACCTGCACTGTTTGGTGGTGTGTAATATAAGACGAGTAGATTTTTTATATCGTTGAGATTAATCAGACACACATTTTTCTCCTCACACTCACCTTCATCACGATTTGATCCAATGAGTAAAGGAATTTTTTTGAAATCCCCTTCTTTCAACATTTCCATTGGGTCTTTGGGCAAAAACTCCCCGTCGATTGTTGGAGCAGACATGAAATTGAGAATTGTTGAGTAACTGTTCCATTGTGTAGCAGAGATGTTTGTTGCAGGGATGTCTCGCAAACATTGAATTGATTCGGGAACGCTCTATGTGTAATGAAAAAAAGCCAGGAGATGAAAGTATTATTAGTATTAGTAGTAGTGTTTTCTAAACGGGGAAAGTGATTTGAAAGTTAATACTGGAATAAGTGCGTAGTATAGAAGACGAACGGGTTGTAGGAATTCACACACGTGGTAAATTAACTTACAAGATTCAGACTTTGTAATGGGAGTGAAAGTTTTTGTGTGTGCATGCACGGATAGTTTAAATTGGAAATACAAAGTTTGCCTTGTGGATTCTTCAAGGTGGACTAAAATAGAAAAGCATACACGCATATGTGTATGTTACGTACCATGGCAGTTCCATCGTCATTTACACAGCCACAATCAACGACAAGCTTGTCAGCGATTTCTCGTGCTCTCTCTGCAGTCATGATACTCCACGGAGCGTTGATAGTTCCACTTTGAATGATTCCACGATCGAGGAGATGCCTTGAGACGGGGGAGATTAAATGGAAAGTGACAGAACCTCCCCCTTAAATTAATAATAA
>Ga0194135_10001250_pt1 | contig 14996 bp, 7 predicted proteins | sample LitLau_LLRF_2013_FD_134024 | JGI IMG/M metagenome (GOLD analysis project Ga0194135, IMG submission 134024) | Freshwater sediment microbial communities in response to fracking from North America - Little Laurel Run_MetaG_LLRF_2013 (version 2) | ecosystem: Environmental > Aquatic > Freshwater >...
AAAGCACGAAAAACTTATTTCAATTGAAATATCATTCCATTCTTTCTTGAACAAATACGAACCAACACGGGTAAAAATAAAAACAAGTCCAAAGGGCAAATAAATAGAGTTTTTCCATAAAAACCATAATCAGTTTAATAAAATGAAGCCGAAAGTTAAAAATATATATGGTTGGGCCATAGGGAACGCTGATAGAGATCTAATTTCGACTAATTCAATGTACACAAACGGTTGACAGTGACATGAAAAAAGTTTTGTGTTTCATTTGACATCTCACACACAAGGAATGATGATGATGAGTACGATAATGAAGAAATGAACGGGTGGAGGTGGAAGTGGTCGTGAAACTGGGTATATAGAAGGTTCTCTCATTTCGTGTGTATTGATTTTGTACACTTAATGAAAAAGGCATATCAAATATATTCAACTCATCATGACACCTCTTGAACGTCTGGCTTTCACTTTATTATTATTATTGTAAAAGTCTCCCTGTGTGACGAACTACCCTTGATGACCAACAACACCTGCACGCACTTCAGTTCCTCTTGATCCTTATGGACATTTGTCAAAATTATTACTCATTCATAAATTCTATTGGGTCGTATGCATATTATTCATTATTATCCTTACGGAGCCATAAGGATAATTGCTGTCTTTACAAAACCACAATAAGGACTCTCTTTACTCTTTATTGTTTGCATCTTGTTTGTTGTAAATAGTTTAACACGTGTCTGGGACAATAGCCACATTTATTACTCAAGTGGAACATCTCTTTTGTTGTTACCTTTAAATGAACAGAAATGCACACAAAATTCTGTTCTAGTAGGGTTGCGTCGTTTTTCTATTGATGGTCTTTTGTGAACTTACTAATGAGATGCGACGCTTATATTTTGTAGTTAGTGCAAACTAATTAATTACCTATTTATTTATTAACCTCCGAGTTAAGCACATAGTTTAAATATATTAAGCCACGCAAGTTCACACAGTTGTTGAAAGAGATATTTGAGGAGTTAACACTCTCCATTGAATTGTGAGACATGACCATTATGATCATCATCATCGTCGTAACTTCTTGAGAAGGACTTTTTTTAAAGGAAGTGTTTTTAAGAGTGTCTGAATTTTTGAGAGGGCAAAGATTGTACAATTGCTAAAGCAAGTTCATCGGGAGAGAGTAATAATAATAATAACAAGGATTAAGATGGTTGGTGTGAGCGATGATGAGTGTTTCAAACTGGACAATAGACCGTGAGGAGTAATCCTGAACGGCCTGCCCAGGGCACGAACTCTTCTCATCCATCCATTTGAGATTTTGAGAGGAGACTGACGGGTTTTGGCTCCACGGTCTCTTGTTATTGTGGACACACACACACACATAATATAAGAAGCACCTTAGCAGTGTGGGTGTTAATGGAAAGAACGAAAGATCCATTTCATCATTCACACTCATCATCGTCCTTCTATTCCTGTCTTTAGAGGAGACTCAGCTAGAAAAGTAATCAGTAGAATCACACACACACACAAAACTAAAGCCCTGTGAGACTTGGGAACATCAAATCTCATCACAGACCACAGTAAATCCACGTCATTCCATTTATCCGCACGGAGAGATGCAAGGGAGAGTCTTTAATACACGAGTAGTCACAATGGTCTGTGTGCAAAATGTAAAAAAAACAAGAATTTGCAGAAGAATTGGAACATCAGGATGGTTTATGAAATAAAATGAGCGAGAGAGGACTACACAGATGCTCATCAATCATTTAATCCAAGTTGGTTGGTAGATTTGTCATGTAATTAGTCTGCATGGAGTTGGATCCAAGAAGTGTTCGTAGCTTTTACAGTTTAGCCTGACACTTGCAGATAAGCGGAAGAGCTTGAGATCATTGATAAAACAAAGTTTAAGCGTTATCTCTCTCGAAACATTAAACCTTGTTTGGTGTGAGAGAGTGTGAGTGTCATTTACAGTCGGCCACTTTATGACGTTACATTTAAGTATGTAAGCTCTCGATGTGCAACCTTTCCGCCCTGCAATATACCATACGAACGGTTTTAATAAACACCTATCAGGAGTGTTTACAACTTCCTGAATACATGATAATTCAAACGACTATATGAACTGACCTCTGACCTCAAGGGTGGCTCAGTTTATAATGACTTAACTTACTAGTATTGAGGATGACTAATGTAAAGTACTGGAATGGATGAGCGTGTGGCAGGAATAGGCAAGTGAACAACAAGATTGAAGAATAACAAGAGAGACAGCAGATGATTCAAAATAGTGATAAACGATAACGAGGAGATTACACATTTCTCCCAGCAGGGATCTTGTTCTCAACTTTCCACACGTTATTTATTTATTAAGGGGACGACCCAAATGTCCTACAATTTGACTCACTTGGATGGTAAGTGATAGTCACTTTGCTCCAGTGTAACAATCCGTTCATTCATTTGAATCCTCAGGGGGTCAAGGATTCATATCGGAGTTTGTACTGTTCAAAAGTACAAAACTTCAAAACAACAAAATATTTTGCCACTCGTGTCCTCCTTCATATTCTTATCTTCCTGTTCTCTTTGAAACTTCCAGCATACAAAAACATACACGTCACACGTACTTGTAGGAATTCATCGGGGTTATCAGTTTTGTTGTCTTCACACTTCGTCCTGCGATTTGCCTTGATTGAAATTAGTCATTATAGGTTGTTAATAGTAAAATAAAAGATCGAGACTGAGATGTATGCCATTCGGAATTTCTACATTTCGTTGAAGCATTGCATTTTATTTCGTCTGTCAGATTATTAATAACATGAATTGATTGTTCATGATGAAGATTTTTATAGAATTTTGTGGGCAAGTTTGAGAGCTTTCTGAGGAGGCAGGCAAGTCTGCCACACACTTTTCCACTCCATTTTAGGCGAGACACCTACTTGAGTACTTCACCTTACAATGCATGTCTCTCTCTTCGAGGACACATTAAGTAGTCTTTTAATTCATCACCACTCAATACCAAAAATCTAATCCTGTTCCTTTCTATTCGATAGTTAAGCACCGTATATACTTTACGGATGAAGCAGCAACCCTGCTCAATTTATTTATATTCTGGTACAGGCATATATAAACCCAATTGAATGTCTGGCAATGTGTGAGATATATTGTCGAATGCTCGGTAGAGGAATCTTATTGTACGTGTACAATTAAATGACACAGAAGAAACTTATTGGATTAGAAACTCAACTGGAGTGGATACGTCTCAAAATAATAAGGGAAATGCTCTTTTATATGAATTGTCAACCGTAGAAATTGCAAATGGATATAGTAGCGATATGATACGTCCATTATAGAGATTGGGAAGAAAGGCCCTAAGGATTTTAGCTCAAGAACTAGTTGAAATACTGAGAGAGTTGAGAAGTTCCTTGAGAGGTTGAAGGTTGTACATTGTAGTATGCGAAACGAAAAGTTTTTGATGAAACATTTTAATCCTCTTGCTGTGTATGTGTATTATTGTGTGTATGGAAAAGTAATCCAATTAGAATATATACGATTGGATAATTGAATAGGAGGTTTTCATCCTTTTTATTAGTGTGGAAATCCACATGGGTCTTTTTAGAGACAAATTGAGGGAGACGTGAGATGAAAAGGCAGTTCGGCAGTGAGCCTCGTCTATGGCAGTGGCAGCTTCGTATTCAGCTGTCTCATTTGTTAAAAATGACAATGCGGATATAATGATTCATGCTCGTAGGTAATCCATACGGATAAGCTGAGCGAGGAAGAGAGAGCTGTATTCTCTCTTTTATTATTACATAAAGTATGAACCATTTACCCATCATGAGGATTTCTACTGTGATCAGCGGAGGTTTTTGGTTTACTTTAGATATGCAACGAAGGTTTTGGGAAATCTCTTACAGAATAGCAATAAAAGTTTTCAAGTGTTAAAGAAGATGTGACGATCATTGTCCACTTAAAAACTCAAATGAAGTTTGCAGTGCGTGCTGATTTGCAAATAAACCTGTTATCTGTGAGCTCACATCATTGCAGTGGATGAAATATTCAACTGTATGTAACAGCTTTGTAGCTTGTAAGCTGACGAGAAGATGAGGAAGCAATTCTAATCACTAATACCTTGTCGTTATAATGTTATATTCTTATTGAGATTCCTAAAGTTCATTCAAAACTTTCTCACACTTTATTTCTTTCACTAAATAAAAGAAGAATTCCATTCCTACGGAACAATATAACTTGTTTCTCATTCTTCTGTTGGTTAGGAATGCGTGTGTCTATATAATAAAAGCTATGGTCTACTATGTGGGTGCACAAGAATCATTTCCCATGGCGAGATGAATAAGAAAAGTCAGCAGTCTTTACAGTGGACAGTGAAATAAGATTCAAGTATTCAGTATAACACCTAAATGAACAGACTTACTTCGAACTCCAAGGATTTGTATTTATTTGCTTAATTTCACGTGGAAAAAATGAGCATAAGTTCAAAGGATTGTTGAAGCCTGAAATAATTTATCCCAAGCACAGTTCCTGGGGTCAATTTTGGGTTTCTTCTTAAGCACACAATATTACAATATATAACCCAAGTGAAATCATGCATTTAGCTTTGCTAGCATTGACAATATCAATTATTGAGCAGAGACATTCGGAAATAAATTTTGTTTCCTGTATCGTTAAAGCCTTAATGCCCAATAAAATGTTTGATATAAAAAAGGGGAATTAAAACTGAAAGGACACAATACTTTTACTTTTGTACTCTATGAAGCTAGGGAGGATTTATTCGTTTCCAGCCCCTCTACTTCTACAACACTTCTGGTAGTAATAATAATTTCGGCGGAGAGTAAAAGTTCAGTTGGATATGCAACGACGAGAAGAACATGAGGCTGGGAACGTGGAAACGATTTCCTGGTTTGTTTGCACAAGTCTTGAAATGAAAGAGCCTTTCTTGTGCTTTCTGATGCTACTCATTCACTCTCCTCTCTGCCTGTCTGCCTCTTTCGGCCACATGCAAAAAAGTCTCATTTGTGATAAGCTTTGATAACCCATCCTCATCTGGGGATCCATACGAGCTTTGCTAGAAATATTGCAGGATAGAACCACCAAAGATCAATCTTGTCTCCCTGTCCCTCACGACACTATGAAATGATATCACTTTCAACCAGAAAATCTATTTCCACCTTTAATATACACACTACACGAGCGTTTACCATTAAAACGCATCTCCTCTCTTTTTTATTCAAACCAAACATTTGTATCATCGATCATCCACACCAAACTGCTGTTTAAGGAAGCTTTCACTTATATTTTCAATTCTTGTGAGCTGTACAAAACTTTATTCATGAAATTTGCCTTCTCAGCAAATTGTACTCACGAGTAATCATAAAGAAACAAAATAATAATAATCATGACGGATCTTTATTCAAAATGAACGCGACTTTTTCGTATAGTCTTTCCAGAGGAAGAACGCTGGTAAGATTTTATACATGAAAAGTCTCCTGCTTTTCAATTTGTGACTTTCCCCTCGCTCTGTTATGAAATAACAACGAAGAATGTTGTATCCGTCCCCTTCATCTGGCCTTCTCTTTCGTCTTTAGGTAAGTTTTAGTGGAAAGCCTTGAGGGAAATATTCTGAGGATTGAGAATACATAGATAGACTTTCATACATGGCAGGTACCGAGTGAGGAGAAAGCAAAAGGCTCTACTCTCCGAGTCACCCAACCAATTCGTCTTTCTATCAATTTGAAGAGGAGGATTGAATTCCACAGGGAAATTTGGAAGCAATAAAATGCTCCGTTTCATCACTTTCCTTCATCTTCTACCTCGGAACATGATTCTATAGGCTTTTATCTATCTGGCGAAGTGAATGAATAGTCTCTCTATGTCCTCTGATCACTACGATAGGATTCTAAAATCAAATGCTATGCAGACACGTATACTCCTTTATCTTTATGTAGAAATATGATAGATACATACCTAGTCCTGTTCTACATGCCTGAGATTTTATATATTCTCTTACTTAGAAGTTATAGGCAGAAATATTGTGAATCTGTTCAAGTCGAAATAAAGTTACCGTATGGTGTACTTTACTTTGTAGTTGTGTCTAGAAGTATGAACACGACATGACAATAAGTTCTGTGCGATGATTTGAAAAGTTATTTACACTGTGAAATCTGACAAAAGAATGATGCTGCCACATATGTTGCGGTATTTGAAGAGATAAGTGTGAAATGTGTAAATATCTCTGCGAATATCTGGATTTCTGAATGTACAGCTATTTTATTTGCACACAAGAATAATATAAGACCAATCTGTGCCAACCTAAAATCCCAGGTGTTTCTGAATTTCAACTTTTGTTTGCACTTTGCATGTTAGTTTCATAAATCTCTGGGATTTTTGTTGAGTTTGAAATATTGTAGAACTCAACGACAACATGATTCGTAGAGAATATGGCTTTATTTAAAGGGTCTCGTTTCCACGAAGGCTGGGAGATATATAATCCTCCTGTAAAAGAGGAAGTCGAATTAATTGCATGTGATTGACCAGCCACGCTCTCAATTTTTCATGTGAGACCCTTTGGCACTAATGTGACATAAGCCCTTTTCCTCCTTTATTTGTATTTCTCAGCTATCATCACACAAGCACATGCACGACTGATCCTAATAAACTGCAATTTATTCTTTGTTTCTGCTTTTGCATTTACTGGTCGGTATTTTATTCCACCAAAAACTCAAATTCGTTTCAAACTCAAAATGAATTTCAGTGTGTTTAGTATTTAAATAAAATACAATGGAATATTTTTAGAGCAGCAATCTCTAATGAAAATATAGTTTGAGACTTGGAAAATCTTAAATCGTAATTGTTCTTCTCCAGGAGAAGTGATAGTGTGCGGTACATAATTATTTTTGGATAGTATAAAATATCGATTGACGTGCGATGATGAGCTTGTGAGGAGAGTGATTGCGTAATAATATTATGGAGCATGACTAACCAGAAGGAAAATGGAAAATGAAACAACGCACACGCGAGTTCACGTGAAAACTCGTTAAAAATGCATCCTCCAACCGGATGTTCATTCTTTGTCCCGTGTTATTCCAGCTAAACAAAACGATTGCGTATGATTGTGACCGTCGATGCTCATCCTTTTATTATTTTCCTATCAAATTATGAATTGTCCTTTAGTGGTTCTGTGCTTTATCGGCTGACACAACGCAAAGCGTTGCACGTGCCTGCTCTGCCAGGTCTTTTATTCCCTGAGCCTCTGACTGAGTGTTGTTGATACAAAACGTAATATTATTGTCCTACTTCGGTATATATATTCCATCACTTTTTATTGTTGCTCAGGACTAAAGCAGCCCTCAAGTTGATATCCAACCTTGTCCTTTTGTTTGTCATTCTTTATCTTCCACAAATTAGGCAGCAGCTTTGTCATTCCTTATATATTCTCACATTGCTCAAAGTAAGAGTCAAACTAAAATTTCCTTTTGCCACACAACGATTTTTAATTGGTGTAATTGCTATGAAACTTCGAGTCTGTCAATGCTATAAGCTGTGTTTTCAAAGTAAGCTTGGAAAGATGAAAGGAAATCATAAAAAAGTGCACAAGGAAAAAGCCTCCATGTATTTAGTAAGGTAAACTGTTTCAGTCATTAAAAATGTCCAACTACAAATTGAAGAAGACATCACTCGCTAATTAATTTAGAAATTCCCTTCACATTTCGCGTTGGGCTTTGGGAGTAGCCGACTTGTTTAAACACTCGTTATTTTTGGTTATTGCTTTAAAAATTAATTTCTGTGAGACACAGGGAGAAAGAGAAGTTGTGGTTGTGTACACAAAAGTCAGAGAGCTTTATATGTGTTTTATAGATATAAGAATGAGCTTTGTGTTATTACGGTATATAGATAGCTACTAATAAAATGTTCTTGTGTAACACAAGACGATGAAGGTTCTCATTTATGAATAAACGCGAAATACTTGTTAGAACGAAGGTAAACATAAAGGACGGAGGACACTGCACAGCTGAGATGACATTTTTTGTTAATTGGAAACTTTTTCTGAGTAAGTGCCAACTTGGAACTTGCCAAGGAGTACCATATAAAATTGGGGATGCCATAAAATCCCAGAAATGTTCATAAAACGCGTCAAAAATCGATGGAAAGCTGCCACAAAGTACAAAGCATAATAATAAGCAGCTTATTATTTCTCTTCTAGAACTGTTCATTACTTTGTCCTAATCACATTAAACTGTGACATTCTCTCCAATATTTCTCACCCTATGCACTTGTTGTAATGTAATTCAATAAAACGTTCATATTGCTAATCAACTTTCCCCAAAAAGGCCAACTTCACTAGTGCTTTGATAACTTAATGCATTTCGGCTATAAGAATGTTATTTTTAATAAACTAAACATTCATTCCTGCAATAAATCAATTTACTGTCGTAAACTAAACAAAATTCAGTTATTGCAACAGAAATGGAACAAAATATTGAAGCTCATGCGATTTCTCGGAATAAATTGACACGGATCACAGCGGAAAATTCTTTTGAAACATTCAAAACTCAGAGCAAACTAAGAAAATAAGAACAGAGAGTAAGAAGTTGACATGACCTGGGAATTAAGGATGGAAAGGAAGATGAAAGGATCGAGACCTCCCAAAGACATTTTTAGCGGAGAAATATTATTAAGTGTTATTAAGAATAAGGAAGGCTAAAGATGATGATGAAAAAGGTGGTGGTGGTCGAATGATATATACGCCTTTTCCATTAGATGACAAGGCAGAATTGAAATGCCAAGTGTTTTTGACGAAAGGTACTTTTGCCTACTTAAACTCATGCTATGCTCATTCAGTCTACTCAAGTACCGTGAAACTTCATCCATCTCAAGTCAATTCATTTCAATTCACATTCGTACATGCTTTAAAAGATTCCATTTCTCTCGTTTAAAATTCTGCATTTGTAATTCGTATATTTTAGCTTGCAATATCTTATTTTGGGTGTGATCATAGGTATTGACAATTCAGGGAATTATAATGTTAGCCTCCACAAAGAGAATCTTAAAACATAACTTCCTGTGGAATAAGAAAATAGTAATCATGTCATTTATTTAAATGTGGGGGGTCTCCTTTTCGGAAACATTTAAACGTGCGCTGTTGAAGATGAGGAATTAAAAAACGAGGAAGGAACCTTTTCTCGTATTTAGTGTTAAATGTCGGGAAGATTTTGAGAACTGAAGGAAGATGAATGACGAAGTAAGAATATGAGTAAAAAGAAAAAGGAGATGCAAGGAGCGTAGAGATTGTGCTGTAGAGATGATCAGCCCCATGTAAAATATCTTCTGGTCATCAGAACAAAACAAACATGGACAATAACGCAAAAGCATCGACCCACACGATGACAAGCGAGTGGTTAATATATATATATATTTGTATGTACATGGAGTGGCCACAAGGGACAAGAAGAAGCAGCAAACCATACAGAGCAGAGTCCTTTAAATGTCAGAGAATTCTTATTTGATTGGAGTGGGTCCTTATTTCCAATAAGCCTAAATCCAGCTCGAGGCTACATGAAGAAGCTACGGAGTGAATGTTTGTAATTACCATAAAATCCTGAAAGATTGTTGATAAGCATGGAGACAATAATAATAAGCTGGAGAGAGGAGACTACGCCACAAGACCGTTGGGACAATCATACCGCACAGCCACAGAACATTTTATTCGAGCCCCCAGCGATTTATTGCCAAGTACTCTTTAACCCCAGTCTGGTTTATCATCGACCAGACGATACAAATTCACACGGAATCAACAACCCTTCTACTCACTCAATCAGTCTCTTATTCACGGGATATTAGAATATTAGAAAAGTACAAAGTACTTGTCCATGTGGGTGAAATCCACCCGCTACTCCACCCGTGCTTTAATAATTCACGTGGATATTAAGGAAGAAGGGATTCCCACGGTAAGAAAAAGCGTTTAAGCGGAGGCTAGATAGAGATGGATTTATAGAGTGTATATTTACAGTGACTTATTTGGTTTTATATGAGTGTACGTGTATAAAGTAGAACGGATGTGATGATCAGTTGACAAAAGGTTACGGAGAAGGACTTGATGAAAGGCAAAGTGGGAATCAAATTATTTCTCAAAAGACTGCAAATATTTACAACTGAGACATTAGAAGTTCAACAGGCTTTTTTGCAAATATTGAAAGTGCAAATTTACTCAGAGATTTCCTTCAGTAAACACGTCTTTAAAGGGTTTATATCATTTATATCTCGCTACTGCTTTTACTTATACTTTTACCCACTTTCTCTCCGCGTATATTTTTGTATTAGCATTAGCCACACATACTCACACACATTAGAGATGAGTATATAAGTAGTTGGTACTAGTTTCATATATAGAAAGATGTGTTTTATACGTGTGTCTTTGTGTGTTCACGTAGTACTTCTCTCGCATTGTTATCTCACGAATGAAATTATCATCATGTGTGTGAGAGAGAGCAAACTATTTCTGTTCAAATATAATCATTGCATCACACACGATAAATCAAAATATTAGTCGAAGCATTCTTCTTTTGATATATTTGAATGGATGCAAGGCAAGTGTCATATGTTTTCAAAGAGTGAGATGGTACATAAACGTGTAATGCAATATATTATCATGCATATATTGTAATCTCCACTGTGTACTTGAGGTTTGTTAGTTTAAAGAAACTAAAAATATAAACTCAACTACATTGAGAATAACTGAGTAACATTCAAATTAAAAAAAACTACCCGAGACAAATCTTGCTTACCAGGTTATAATGTGAAGGTATATATTATTATATACTTGATGATGATTCACGTGCCCTCAAGAGCATTGGAATTTTAAATAAATAAATAATAATGAGCAATCCTCAAGAATGTTTGTATTTGTCAATCTCTGGCTGAATTTTTACTGATGACTTGTTTACGTCACACCATTTCATACCATGAGTTTCATTTCATGTGAAGGTATTATACAAAAAACCCTAAGAAGTAACTTATTGAGCTTATTTAGTAAGACTGAATAAAAGAAACCTTCAGATTGAGATTCGAGAAGTTGTATCAGGACCGGGGCAGAGTGAAATGCCCGATTAAACTTGTTCAATGTGCTTACGAACGACGGAGAATAACACAGGAAAGCATAGTCTCAAACTATACACCAACACGCACAGGACTACATTGCTAATAGAAAGTGAACTAACGAGCGAGAAAGTCGGCCAAAAAGGGAGTGATCAGCGAAGATTTCCTAGCGCATCACCAATACCATCTTTCAACGAACGGAGTATTACATGACAAATTCTGAGAGTCAAACAGTTTATCTTCTTTAGCTAAATGAAGTTTCGATTTTAAATTCATTTCAAGACTTTAGACACTCTCTAGACCCTACGTTATGGTATAAGTATATATGCGGGTATCTGAAAACGAAGACTCGTTTTAGTTTTGACTCTGCTTTCATAGCTTTCTTATTGTTAGATTTTTGCATATGAAATCTAGCTGTTAGCATTTTACATAGTCTGCTTCCTTTTATATCTAGTATCATGTAACATCTAGTACTATACATCTAGTGTCATGTAGGTAGACTGCAAGACACAATAATTAAGACAATTTTAAACATCTTGGATGAGACTTTTGTTTTCTATCATTCGTTACTAACAACTCTGAATCTTCCACACTGCACCCTTTTACTAGGAGACTTGACATAAGTAACCGGAATCTCAAGTTTGCTATTCCAAAAAGCATCTTGTTCTGAAAGTGCCTTCAGCTTACATCGTAATATTGGCTCATAGTCTCATAGCAGGTAATCTTGAATCTATTCAATGGCATACAGCATTCATATCGTATTTGTAGCATGTGTGTGTGTACTATAGAGAGTGAAATGTGTGTGTACAAGTGGCGGTGTAAAAATGCCGTTTAAACTCGCAGTATACAACATCACACTCTGTCTCTTATAAGAACAACATAAACAAATACGCACATAGAAATAATTATTGATGCAGGTGGATGTTAAGTGGGCGAGACAAGGTTATCTTTATCATCATCGATGTTACATCCTACTTAAATATCATCATCATCGTCATCACCATCACCGCTCTCTCGAGTTCCAACTTAATTTTAATTAGCTTACGATGAACTCACTACAAACCCTGAGTTGCAGCATCGTGTAGAGTTAGAAATTGAATAATATCTTTTGTATCTTCTACGCATACTACTTAATTTTTGTGATAATGATAATTATCGTACCTTTTGAATTACAACCATTTGATATCCCTGTGATAAAATGTTAGAAAATTAAACACCTGTTTTACTGACAGATCGAATATTATAGAATTGAGTTGAAATAGTTTGCGAATTCGACTTTTGGTGGCACTTTTCATTTCTTACTTAGACAGATATTACGAACTACGAACATCTTTATCCACTATGTGACATTCCGCTGTTCTTAGCAATTAAACGCTACTGATCCCAGCTGTTTGTAATGGCTGGTTCGCAGTGATATTTATTTTTTACACAGCACGTGAATAAGGTGTTAAAAACAGTTTAGTTCAAAGTTAGGTTTAATTACAAGGTGATAAATGACTGCGAAGACTAATAAGAGTGCTGCAGCGTTTGGAGGACAATGATAGGAGGCTATCTGAACGGCGGCGGAGAGGTCAACAATATGGCAGCCAGTGCATCAAGTAGTGGGTACTTTTCATCAAATTCGCCGCAACAAACTTTGTCGACTTCTGATAGCACTGCAACGCATCATCATGAGAAGCGACAGAAATTGAAAGAGCTTGTGAGACCACTTTTTCAGGAGTCGTATTTTTCTGCTGAATAGTAAGTGAAAGTGAACTAACTAATACACTTATTAAAGGAATCGCTTGTCATTGCGAATTTGAAGCACTTCATGTATATTTTGATTGATTACAGTTGTCTACTTGGTGCTGTTCAAATCAATCAACCTGGGAAAATGAGTGGCATGTATGCTATTCCTTCAGCACAGTCCCCTTTCTGTAAGATTTCATGGCTAAAATATGCAAAAATGTTTTAGAAAACGATCGGTGGTGATGACATAGACAACGTAAATCTAACAATAAATGTAATTTATTAATTAATTTGTAGTATGGTTCGGAGTGTTATTTGTAAGGAGTGGATATTGGCAAGGAGGAGTATTCCGGTTTGTGTTGAAGTTTCCTGAAAATTTTCCTGATGCTGGTCACCAGAATAATTTGCCGGTGAGATCACATAAAATTTGAAGCAAATATTCAATAAATAATAAATTCGAACATAATTGAGGATTATTTTACTTCTAGGTTGTTCAGTTTACTGGAGCATTTCCAAAAAACCATCCCTTCATTTACAAAGGGGGTTTTGATATAAAGCGCTTCCATCGAACTTACAACAGAACGCAGAATCACATCTGGCAGCTACTTAAATGTACGCGGAAGATATTCTACAAGTTTGAAGTTCTAGAGAAGACGCAGTACCCGAATAAGTCGAGTGCTGATTTATATCTCCGAGATCAAGAACAATTTAAAAAGAAATGTGAATCAGATGTACAGTCAAGTGTGTCTAAAATATACGAAGAGGATTCGTGTTATGGTAATGACCCAAACTATATTCGTTTCTCCAAAGACTTCAAAAAGACGGAAGGTAGTAGGGTTGAAGTTGTCGCCCAAGTCGTGAGGAATTCAGGAGTAGGGCTTTCATGGATGGATTCTTCGTCTTCAAGTCAAACTCCACCAATGCTACACCAGATGAAGACTGTTGTTGATACGGGTAATTAGACGTGAAATAGTTAATACAACAAAGAGAAGCGACGGGAAACGATGCACCTCCGAGATGCCATTTTTCAAAAAACTTTTTCCGTGCATGTGCCAAGTTGGAACTTCAAGAGGTGCCACAATCAAAACGGAAATGTTTTAACGTAACATAAGTAGATATTTAAATTGATTATCGCAAAGATACAAAATGGTATTTATTAAAAATTCACGAAAAACTACCCAGAAAGCTTAAATACCATACCAGTTGCTGTGTTTAATTTTAAACTTCTGTTAATTCTAATCGAATGCTTCTCCCTCTGTATCCAGTGTACAAAACTTTCAATAAATTTCCTATACTATGTGTACAATTATATTTCAGATGCTCACAAAATATTTATTATGCATTAAACTACTTATAAATTACTGAATTCTGGATTACAGAATTCAGAATATGAGTTGACTGAATTCAGCGAACTAGAGGGGGTTTGTAGTTTATATGAACAGACTTTGATGGTACGTTATTTGGACATATTTGATGTTTGATTTTGCGGAAAAATTCTATAACTTTTAGTATTTAAGTTCACAGCACTTACTTATTTATGAAAAATGATTCGTAACTTGAAACTATATTTATGTAAGCAGAAAATAGGAGTCCATACTTAACAAAATAGACAACAAAATTTGGTTCTACATCATTGTCAGTAAATTTACATTAATTTCAAGTTAATTTGTATGTTAGAAGGCCCTAGTAGTAAGATACACTAGTTTTTTATGATTAGAGAACCCTCTAACTATTGTGTTCCTCATAGTCTTGGCCTGTCAAAATGAGTTTCTGAAGAAACGTGAAGTACCCACTACTACTGATTAACGAAGTATGCACAAGATTTACACAAGTTTTACTGAAATTATTTATAGGTTTCTGAATCAGCTACAAAATTAGCACACGCCGATGTCAAAATTCTTAACTTTTGATTTCCCTTTAGAGCTTTACATTAAAGTATACTTCATTTTATGCGTGGAAAAAAATATCAGAGGTACTTCGCAACCAACTACGGTAAAAACGGAACGGATTTGTGGTTCAAAGATAGTAGGTGAAACAAAACAAACTGCTTACTAACTTCATTGTAATAATATAAGGTTGAAACTTGCGTTTAATTGCAAGTAATAATCGTATTTGTGAAAACAATTAAATCGATCTGAGATGGCAAGAACTAGCCACCCGTGGTACAATGTCACTGC
>Ga0194135_10001251_pt1 | contig 14994 bp, 8 predicted proteins | sample LitLau_LLRF_2013_FD_134024 | JGI IMG/M metagenome (GOLD analysis project Ga0194135, IMG submission 134024) | Freshwater sediment microbial communities in response to fracking from North America - Little Laurel Run_MetaG_LLRF_2013 (version 2) | ecosystem: Environmental > Aquatic > Freshwater >...
AAGAGCAGAAGCATGAAATACGAACGTCAATAAATCCAACTTCATTTTCCATTTTTAATTTACCGAACTGGGAATTGAACAAAGTTCACTCGTTCTCATACACAGCCCACGAAAGGCTTCTGAGATTCTACTGAATGAGTTATATAAAGGGAACAAACGTGCAGGAGAGAAAGCCGACGGCTGTCATGACAACCCGACTTCGTCAACTCGACTTTCACCGGCTCAGTGGAATTCTTCTCATCTGCTCCCGCACAGGAAGGGGATGAGTAGAAAATACTAGAGAGAGAGTAAAGTGAAATTTAATGGATATTTACTAAACAGTTTAATACCAGTGTAGTACTTTTATTCTACGTATTGGAATTGGAATTGGGAAAGTATGGAGACTCAGGATACTCCTCTCCAAAATATAAACTGTCTCCAAGATAGGCTAATGGTGAAATCAAATTTATTCATTCACAAGGAGTCGCTAAATAAGTAGTAAAAAATATTTGACATTTTCAGAATAACCAGCCAAGTATTGGGTTCAGTCCAGACCGAACCAGATTTGAATCCCCACGCACTGAAGGACAACTTGGATCAATGGACATTAACAGTCTCATCCTCATGGGGAACAAAGAGCCCGCTGGACCACCTTTCTCTTCCGATCCCCAACCACCGCATCAAAATGGACTCGATGGAGGAAAAGTTCCTGGAAGCGGGTCCTCGGGGACTCAACTTCAGAAGAGACTGGAGCGGCACATTGCTCATGCAAATGCGAGTAGTAGCTCCAGCAACGGTAACCCGGCACATGGACACGGAGGTGAGAACTCTTGGTCTTCAAAACAATCCGGAATTAATCCCTCCTCCGAGTCCAGGAATAATGGGAAACTGAAAGGCCCAATCCCCACCAGCCCCAATCACTCCACTACATCTGGTCTTGACAGTCGGACCAGAGCACTACTTCCGCCTCAGAGACTCGCAATTCCCAGGAAGCCCAACACCACCACCTCCTCCTCTCCTCATTTACATTCACAAGAGGCGAAACCACTCGTTCAGTGGGATACCGACGACAGGTAAAAACATCAACCTCTCCTCAAAAGTTCTGCTTTCTCTGCTCCAGAACTTTGCCATCTTTGACATATGGAAGCACATAAGCATAAAGACTTCTGCCATCCTTTTCAATTCAATTCACACCAGTAAACTTAAGCAAGCGAATTCGGAAATCGGAATCCCCTCCCCTGTACCCTAGTAGTAGTGCGAGCCGAGGCGTTAGAAGTGAAAGTAAGTCAGATGCTCAAAATGGAAAGTAAATTGAGTCTGGAAATTCCCAATTCCCTCGTCCGTTCCTAGTATTTCCTTGCCGCGTGTCACTCGTCTCCTCCGCGCATCAAATACACAGAATCCTGAGAAAGCCTCTCAAGTCCCAAGACGGAGATTCGATTCACTAATTTTCCCCCGTCTTCCCATCCCCCATTGCTCATTTGACAGGGACATCATATGCAGTGAGAGAGGCCGGATTTGAAAGCCGGTTTAATGATGAAAGAACGTTTCCCCCCTTTCATGGAGCCAAAGTAAACAGGCAGGACGTCCACCATTGAGTCCACGGCAGAGTCATAAAGAAAACCTAAATGCTGGAAACGTGCTCTTCTTAAGATTTTGTTGCAATTTACATCGTCCGAGCCCTTTTTCTCAGCTTCTCCTCTCGCTCGAATTATCACGAATGAGACGGGTAACTCAAGAAAGGATTTCATGGAAAATTCGGAACAGAAACATTCCCTCCGTCTTCCCAACTTGCGTTTTCTCCGCCGCTCCGCGTGAGATTAGTTTTAATCTTCTTTTCCCAATTCCAGTGTAAAATATATCCTGGCCTAGATCCTAAGAAATTGAAACCCAAGAAGGTAGCGCGGCAGATCATTATTAGAATTTTCCTCCTGAGAAACTTTTTCCGGATGAGGAAGGAGCAACACGGCGGGATGTTGAATAGAAAACAAGTAATTTCTCCTTCCATCATCATCGGCCTCCTCTCTCATCTCAAACTTTCCCCTTGTGAAACTGCATGCATAAGGTTGGGACCTATTCCCTAAAAAATTTGATTGTGATTTCTAATGAAGAAAAAAACGGAAGGGATTCTAATGTTCGGTGAGGTGGGTTTCCTAATGGGATCAACTCATCCCTTTCAAATAAAGTCCCTCGAGAGACTTTCCCTTCCTTCTCCCTCCAGAAAATCGGAAACTTTCTCCTCGGAAGCCTCGAGAAGGAATTTTCCAGGGGAATGATTCTATTTTGACGGATGCGCCTCCCTTTGAATACGTTTTGAATCCGGAGGAGCCTCCGCCAGAGTTCCGTCTTCAACTGACAGTTTGACATTTTATTGTTTTCCAGCGAGGAGGAACTTTCCTTTTTCCCACAAGCCAAGGCAAAGGCCCGCCTCACCGACAATCTCTCAATTGACAACCTGAGCCTTTCCGGAGAGGAGGAAGACCTTCACCTGGCCCCGCCTCGGTTGCTACCTTCAGGTCGATGTCCCTGTGACCCCCGTCCCTTCCTCCGGCCACAGTGGGACAGGGTGCGGAGGATGAAGCAATGTCTCATCGCTTAACAATTTCAAGCCTCCTGATGAGAATTTTGTGGTCAGGGGGCAGCCATGCACGGGATTAGGCCTCGGTGCGGGGCTGAGCCGGAAGAGAATCCTTGGTCGTCATTGGATTTCCGTCTGAGCCTTTGTTGTAACCACAACGAGACCTCATCAAAGGTCCTCTCGTCTCACACTCCCAGAACCTATATTACAATTACATAGCTATGAATAAATATTTTAGCCTCCTTTTGCATTTGCCACAATCCCTGACTTTTCATTACGACAGCCAGCTACCGAGCTTAACCTCATTCTCACAAACTTTTCACAGCTTCATATAAAATATAATACTTGGAGGAACTGCAATAATAGTGGAGATTGGAGGTATTAAATTCCGACTGCGGAAAGAGTGTCTTTATTTCAAACTCAATGTATCAGAAAATTTAAACGTTTTATCCCAAAGAAAAGTTAACTTTTTGGTGGGGGTTCAACTGAAATGCAAAACGGAAGGCGCCGTCCATTAAATCCAAGTGGAACCAGTGAATACGCGGTCTCTCCCGCCCTCCTTTCTCCAAACCCTTTCCAAAATTGCGGGTTTTGAATAGTTGATGAGATTTCACTCTTATTAGCCGGTGGAATACAAAAATAAACTAATAATTCCAGGAAATCAGGAAACGCTAAAAGGCTTCGTCAATACAAAAATCAACTTGGCAAACAATAGTGAAGAGAACCAAGCTTGGGGGAAATCTCATTAGGAGTCAACGGATAAAAAATTCTTTGGTAAGCAGAAGTAGCACCACCACCACAGAAATCCGAAACGCAAGTTTTTTTTAATTCCAAGTTGTTCAACCACTCGACTTGTTTTTCATTTTCAAGAAAATGAGCTCTCGAGTTGAGGGGAAAGGCGGGGAAAAATTTCTGCCATCATTAGTTCGTTCCGGTTATTTGCATAATGTGTGACTCTGCGGAAGACATTGACCGGAAATTGTTGTTAGGAAGGAAATTAGTGTAGACAGCGGAAGGAAACTCGTGCGCAAAAAGTTTGAGTCTCCTTTCCCACCGGAGGAAAGGAGATCCCGTCTGATTTTCACGGGAGCAGAAGGATGAAGAAAGGTGGAAGGCGGACCAAGAAGAGCGTCCTCAACTCTGAAGCAAGGAACAGCAGTTTGGCTGTTCTGCTTCCTTCGGCACAATTCATTCAGTTTTTCCTCACCTTCCGGCACGACCAAATTCAGGCAGAATTGAATAAAGGAGTCACTGAGAGACTCGTTTCCTCGAAATTGTTTATTTCCAAATAAACAGAACAGGAGCACAAGCAGTTTCTCTGCTGAGTGAGTTACGATGAGTCTTAAACCTCCGAGATCAGCGTCTGTTCGTTGGAACCAACGCGAATTCCTATTTGAACCAGTCAGCCACCAGAGAACTTGCTCCCTTTACGTTAGAAGGTAAGCCTAAAATTCAGTCATTTAAACTCCTGTAGGCTTATTATTGTATTTTGCAGCAACCCGTAAACGACAAAATTCACACCAGGTTTACAAAAAAACAATTTTTTGACGACGCCTGCCAGGTGTGAGTTTTTTCCTGACAATATTTTATGTTGTCCGAACTCAAAGAAAGTGGCCGCGTATTCTTTTGTGTATATTTGCTTTTACAGGAATCTAAATACGCAGGTAAGGGTTGACTATTTAATTATTTAAGTATAATCAATGGGTTTCCCATTGCAACGAATCAAACTTCGTTGGAAATGAGCTTCATTCGGTCGACTAGAAGAAACTTGTGCACCAAAGAAATGCTTAGGTTCTGGAATTGTAATTAACGCAAACAGGAAAGAGAAAAGGAGTAAATGTCACTAATTATTGAGGAACTGATTGGTCCAACTGGGAGAACGAATGAAATCAGCAGCCAGTAGAATCAAAATTAATTACAAATTGTGAAAGGAATATTTTCAACTGTGCTAAGGACGAAATGAAAGGATCTCTTTCTCATTCCTTGATTACTACGAGGAAGGAAGGTAATGAATCTCAACCCACAAGGATTGGCTGTTTCAAGTCGGCGGAAGGAGAAATGCTGAAACATCATCTGACGAATTCCGAATCCCCTGACTAAAAGGAATTAAATGAGGGAACAATTGACTTAGGAGCGTCTTTTCCGGAAGCTTCTGTTTCCTTCCTGATTTTTATGAACATGGAAGGATGCTAAGTGGAGAAAATCTCCTTTTACCGGATTGAGTTATGCCTATGCCTTTGGGTGTAGGCCGTGAGAATGACTGGAGAAAGTGTTTGTGGAAGGAGCAGTGAAGAGTCTTGTTCGTTTTGAAGAGTTTGTCGAGAGGACAATCCGAAGGAAGGCGGAGACCCTGTCTGGGGATATTAGGAGGAAATAATGAAATCCTCTTCAGATCCAATTTGTCTCTCAGCGCCTGAATGAGTAAACAAATGTCAAATCTAATACTGCTGTAATCCTGCGAATAGAAAGGCGCACAAGAAGAGGCTTACTGGGTGAATAGGAGAAAGAGAAAAGAAAAGGAAGTCCTTCATTCCTTTACTAATTGACAATATTGCCATAATATCTAGTTATAGTCTTACCTGGATTTCTTTTCCATTGTGGACGTGTGCTTTGGTTGGTTGCAGTTTTCCTTTGTGGATTCTAACAATAAGTAAATGATGAGGTAATAACGAGCCCCCTTTCGTCTCGACAGTTATATTGATGGATGACGCTATTCCCTTCGTACCACGCCAAGTAGAAAGGGTGTATCCATGCCCATTCGTTTGGAGCTAGTCGCAGTTAATTATGCACCAATGCAGAATTCTATGCCTACCTAATGAATCAAAGTTATTTTAGCATTCACTTTGCAATTTCTTTCTCGCAATTGTTCCACTCTCAACAGTAATGATGATCCGTGGTTAAGGTGGAAATGACAAAGAAAAACCCGAGTGTTAGACTGTGCTGCACTTTCAATATTGGACGAAATCTGAGCAGTGCATCGTGAAAGTCAACTCCTCCTCAATCATTTTTGGTGCATTCTGTATTATTTGGATCCATTTTACAGTTGATTGAGTTCAGTTGAATTCTAGGAAGGACGTTCACCTTAAAATTATTCCCTACTAGCAGGAAGATTTGGGTCATGTCAAAGGAATTACATTACTTTGGTCCTTGCTGGATCTTATACTCTCTCACTCCGTGCTTGGAATTGAGACTTCAGAGGAGAGAATAAGGGAAGAAAAGATGGAGGGAGGTTGAGGTATATTATAACTTTTCCTCTTGGAATGAGTTAAGATCAAAAGACTTGTAAGGGAGGCAATGAAATGAAGCCTTTTGATCTCAATCCTCGATATCATTCTCGCTTTTGTTCACGTTCCAAAGGCTAAGGTTTTGTCGCAACGTCAGTGGTCGGGAGAGAGCTTTGATTTACACGAGTACAGTCACTTTTGTTTGACTCCTCCGGTATAAGTTTCCAAAGGTCTTCAGAAGTTAAGGTGTAATGAATGTTTGCTCTCACTCCTTTACTCCTGCTCCCAATTCAATGTGTAATGGAAAAATATGCTGCGCATTATCCGAGCACAATGAGACTACTCAAAGGGATCTTAAACCCATTTGAAAGTGAAGGGAAAGTCAGATGCGGCAGAGTGAAAGCTGGAGATGTTGCTGGGGCGAAGGTGAACAAAGGAAATTAGAGCAGAGGTCGCATTGTCTTGATCAGAATCCACCGAGAAATACGATTCCCATCGTCCTCATCCCCATCACTATATCTCCATCTCCGTCTTCCTGCCTGAAGGATTTCCCTTAGAGATGGATTAAATAACAGAAGGCAGGATTATTGACAAAAGGGAATTTTGGTAAAAATAGACAATGAAAAACCTCCTTCCCCACTCCTGCTGATCATAATCTTGGAATTGTGTAACTTTCATTCATTCTCTACCATTGATGGAATTCATTTCGCAGCTTTCTCCCTCTCAAAAAAGTTTTCCGCGCCGGGTATCGATCCCCATTTCCAAATATTTATTTAATTCCGAAACTTTGACCATTCTTTGAAGCGGGGCGAACAATTCATAACCATAACTCTCGCCTGTGTACCCTCTTAATCTCGCTCGCTCGCTTGATCGCTTGTGCAAGAGTGCCCAGCAGCGTCGCATCGACTGCCTCTTGGATTTCAATCATGAGACGCCTACTGGAAGACAAAGGAAACCAGTGAGAGGCCTTGACGTGCTGCTGGAGATGAAAAAGTAAAATCTAATCATGACGAGGACTGGACGGGACATGAGAGATATGATCTCAAATTGAGTCGAAAGATCACTTGGAAGAGAAAAAACTTTTCCTTTTGGTCAAGAGAATTGAGAATGTCACCAACCGCTCGCTACCCGTCCATTTCTGGAGTACCCTTTGATAAAAGTACAAAAGTGAAGGAGGGGGATGCTGCTGATCCTAACGGTTGAAGAGACTCCCCTGATTGGGAAATGACGGAAATTTTGAAGTGGACAATGATTTCTTGTGTAAAAAAAAATATTTCATCGCTATCACCGTCTTATATACCAGAAACGACGGCAGTTGCTCACCTCCTATTTGTCAGGTACACAAGCAGGCTCTCAGGAGCAAAGTCCTGCTAGTTAACCTATTCATCTTTAAGCATGTACCACCTCCCGCTGTGTCCAGATCCAGAGGAACTCCTTTCTTCTTTAGCTTGTCTAAGATCCTATCACTGGGAAGAACGTTTGATGAAAAATGAAATCGGGGATCGCTCAGGATAAAAGAAAAAGGCAACGTTGTGTTGTAGAGGACTCTCCAATAATGGAGTTTCCGCTCTTATTGATCTCGGCATGGAGTGAAAGCCGGGGAATGACATGCCCATCACCGGAATCAAATTAAGCTATAAAAGGAATTTCGCCATGGCTCATTGACTCTCATGACATAATTACAGGTTACATCTCATCTTAACTCAATAACACCCTCTCCTCTCCGCTAATCCTTGGTCCTCCTCCCCCTTTCCCGAGTTTCCGAACCTTTGGCTTGCCATATGTGTATATAGAAACCATAAAAGCTTTCCACGAGAGGATTTTAGTTTAATTAACCTCCGGCTCGTTTATCCGCTCCAGCGAGCAGTGTCATCATTAGTGCAGCAGTGACAGTGAGACTCGAGACTCCGAGCCAGCGACTCACTTATTCCTTTGACTTTCCTCGAAAGAGAAAGGGACGAGGGAATTTTCCCTGTCCTTTCTCCCATCACCTGCACAATTTGAGCCGTCAGGAGCCCTACTTGGTCGAGTAATTGGACCCTATCACTTCATCTCATCATTTCATATGATTGATTGTACCTGAAATCAATAGAAGGTCCTTTGCCCTAATTATACTCTTCACTGTGAGAATGTCCTTTCCACATGTTTACTTTCCCTTTAATCCACTCCACGCTTTCTCACCGTATGATTCCGCCCGCACGCACACGTGCCGAAGGAATGTCTCCATGGAGTCATTGTCTGTAGATAGGAGGAACGGGCGCAAACCCTATCTACAGACAATGATGGAGTTGAGCCTCCGTCTTTCAAACGTTACCCTCATAACATCTCGGATCCCCATCTGCTCCCCCTTGTTCTTCTGTGAAGAATTTACGACGGAAGGTTTTCGGAGTTTGGAGAAAGTTGAGAGTGAAAGGCTGTAGAGGCCGTTGATGAAGGAGCGAGCGGTTGGGTTGGGGAAGCCTGGGGAAGAGGGGCAGAATTACCTGGAGCTGATGCTAATGCTACTCTCGGAGAAGAAACGGTTCCTGGGGAAAGCACAGCTCTCGCTTTCCCTTCTTTGTTACTCAAAGGAAAGGACGTTCTCCTGTCTGCTTGATAGGAGACAGAAGTCATTCGTGGGGAAAACTTCCCAGTTCCAAATCCTCTTCCAGTCCGAAAGCCACCTTTCCTTTCTCTCGAGTCCACTACCACAGCGACCGCAGAGTTGGAGAGGGAGAACGAGCAGCAGAGGATTGGTGCTAAGTTCCCACGATTCCCAACTGGTGGATTGACTCTAAGCCCTCATCCAATCAATTGTGGTTAGTTGGGCCTGTCCATAAAGTTGGAAACATTGACGGGCATCAAGAGTGTCTGCTGCTGGAAAAAGCGAGGGGGATGCCGGTAGTAGGGAAAGTGTTCTGGAGACGTTCTGCTCGGCGGTTCAACGGGATCCCATTTCACTCGGAGGCTGAGGATGAAGGGAGAAGGTGAGAGTGAAAGTGAGAACTCATGGAATCTTGGAACAGTTTTAACCGCATCGCGCCCTCAGCATCCTCCTCCTCAGTCTTGTCCCAACTGCTCACTCTTCCATTGTTGCTCAGCTAAAGATGGAGGCTCATCCCCTTCCAAATCCACTCACGGCCCGAATTGCTGCCCCTTCCCGGAAGAAAATTCTTCAAAGGTGGGCCTCGGCGTAAGTCTTGCTGCTCTGAGTATTTACTTATTAATTCCTTGGCATTCTTTCAATATTGTCCGATTGGGGATATTAATGACACTCCCTTTCCCTTCTTTCTACTACCCCCGCCGTTCCACTATTACTACGATCATCACTTGTTGATTTAATGGGAGTTTTGTTCATTGATCGAAAGAATATTACTCGATCAGGTTAAAATTGGTATTCGGCTCAAATATTCCTTCAAAGAATCCGCATATGTTATGATTCCTTACAAGAAATAGGCAACTTGTCTAAAAATACAGGAAATAGGAATGGAAAGGGGTGTGGAATATTTTTATTTTCCTTTGAATCGAGGCTTTGCAACATCTCAGGTGGATTTATTGGAATTCTGCTGAAACGACTGTTGAAAAGATCCCAAATACGAGTAATCGTGCATGAAAAAAAAAACCGACCTAAGGGCATTCACAGAGACTCTCCTCTCCACGACGATGACGGAGAAAGTCTCATAAACCATCCCAAAAAGTTTTGATCTTGATCCCCTTCCTCCTTTTTTTGTGCAACGTCGTCAGAAAATGGAGAGTGAGCAAGCAGGGATTAAAACGAAGCTTTCTCCATTCTCAGCCTCTCCATCCTCTGCCTGCTCACTCTGTGTGTCCCCGTGTGTGTGGTATGGAGATTGGGGGAAACACTGATAAAATACCTCCACTTTAGCAAAATTCTCATAAATCTCCGACGATTTGGAAATTAGACTTCCAATACTGGGGGCTGGGGGACTGAATTTATGCTCCGGCGAAAGAATCATGCTAGAAAGGCATCCCATCAACTTGAAAGAGAAAGGGAGTATATGAAAATGGGAACTTATGGAATCCCATTGTGTTAGTTGCCCTCTGTCTCCATTTCGGAATTAAATTGTCATTACTAAAGTACTTCCTTGATGACTATTGGAGTGGCGTCGTCGAGTAGGGACGGAGACATTTTGGCTCAATTGATCGCACAGGCAGAGGACACTCAGTTTTATCCAATAGTCTCGTCAGCTCAATTTCGGCTAGTTTGAGGAGATTTACAAGAAACGTGGAATAATAAGAAAGGAAAATAAGAGTAAAGGCATTATTGTCAGGCTCAAGTTGTTTATGGACTTGATTGAGTCCTGCCAAACTGACATCCGTCCATTATGCATTGATGAGGGAAATTGAAGGCGTCGTGAGTTGGAGTGTGCGAAGTGTCCACCTGGAGGATGGACAGCCCTTTCTGTCTCCCATTCTCCTTTTTCCGGAGGCAATTCAATTGAGTCATTCAATCAAATGGATTTCTCCAAAAACTTCATAGGCCGTTAGCCTTGGAGAAAGGAGAGGATGAGTATTCAGCCATCCCTGTCAGAGGGGATGAGCCTAAAGTTCCCTTTTTGTAGGCCTGCTCTGCTATACAAAGGCCGACGCCAACTGGACCACATTGAGGGATTCCGGGGAGGCGGACGGGGCGTTATGCGGTCCATTTCTTCCTCAAAACAGGAAAATCACTTTTCTCCAGTAGTTTCCAGTAGTTGCGGAACTGTTTTCCATGCAAGGGAAGGCAAGGGGGATTTGAATCCTTTAAACGCCTCGCAGGATCTCATTATGGCCATTAAATCCCCCAATTCAATCTCACTCCAGTGGACTTGGGCCCGAGCATGCACGCTGGGAAGGGGTTACGTGTAGTTAGTTTGTATGGCTTCCACTTTAACCAAGTGAAAGGCAAACATGATGCACTTAGTTGTTGTCCATAAAGACTTTTCCAGGGGAAGAAGGTAGTATAGGAGTGGCGGAATGGAGGAGGTTGCCTTTCCTTTCCGATTGGATGGGTAATGATATCCAGGGAAGGAAAAGTATGAAAGGCCGAAGTAGGAAGGAGATTTCTTTCTTTCAAATACCGGTTCTCCTTTTACCTTTGAGAAAATAGGATCAGGAGGTCAAAAAGAAGAGAAAGGAGAAAGAGAGCGGAGAATCAATAATCAAACTTAAGGAATCACCCCCAAGTGCGGGAATGATCGAGTCTCACAGCAGCCGCTCTCTTCCGTCTCTCAATTTGGGGAGATGGGAAGATCATGTTATGCGTCCTCTCGGTCTCGGTATTAATCAAACACAACCTGGGACACCGACAAGCTGGTGTCCGCCTCTTCTCTTTTCCGCATTTTTATGATTTCCCCCACCAAATGTCGAGAAATGTATGTTAATGGTTCGAGTCGAAGATTGGATGATTTCCTCCGTCCTCGTCACATCTTTTGACGAGGGATGCAACTACTCGAAACATTTTAACGAGTCACTAATTGGAAGTTACGGGACCTAGCGTGTTACTACCGCTTCCCGTGTTCCCTTTCCCGGGTCCGCTTTATTCTACGAGACGTTAAGCAGTCGGTTGAGTGAGCGAGGAAGACGTAAATGTGTTCAGGAGCTTATGAGAGACTCGTTGTAGTTCTGAAAGGAGGCTGGAGCGGCAGCATTCCTTCTTTTACGAATTATGAGAGTTCTAATTCAATTAGGATGGGGGATGTAATGGATCTGTCCAAAGGTTGACTTTCCTTTCACCGTGTTCACAGAGTGAAAAGGAGTCCGAGCGAGCCTAGTCTAACGTCTGCTGGTGACTTGACTTTCCTTTATGGGGGAGGGGTGTGGAGACTAAACTTTCACCAAGGGAGAGTCCGCTTTTAGGTTCCATTCGATATCTTCCCGAAGCAGACAATTATTCATCTCAATTCCCTGGGAAATTATTCAAATATTGAGTGTGAATTTGGGAAAGGGAAGATACCCTGGTCTGCCCGGGACTTTCTCTTCCTCCCCGTGTCCCTGGGCAGCAGGGAGCAGGCAGTCGACTCGATAAGGAAGAGAAAGATAGAAAAAGTGAAAGTTTTTGTTAAAGTGAAAAAAGGAGACTAGCTAAGCTCCTTATGCTAACACTTGTGCCCATCTGATACCCGGGGAAGGACTCCAATGGGAGAGCCAATGACTGACACCCTTTTCATCCCGCAGGAGTTCAAGAGATAGGAAGGAGAAAGCTCTAAGACTCCTTTCCCGTCCTTTCTTCCCTTGGAATTCCTTGAGCCAGTATGCAAATTCAGGGAAATCCTTTTTCCATCTCACTGCCTCTCCCCTCGACTCAACGGTCTTCCAGTCCCATACTTTTTCATTTGAGACATCCAAGGAACACGGCGGAGGCTCTTACCAAAACTTTTGTTCAAATAATCCACGGCGCTCTCCCGTCTCCGGCCCTGGGGTCATCATTAATGTGGATTTAATTAATCCTAGGGGAATTACCCGGCCAGAAAGTAGTGAATATCCGAAACCGGATCAGGGGGGATCAGATTTGGTTTAGGCGGATTAACCTCCACAGCCCTCACTTTTCCTCGCTCCAATGGGTCCATCAAGTGAGAATTGAGTTGCTTACAACAGGATGATGAATGCGGAAATTGATCCAAGCAATCCATCACCTTCCCCACCTCATCACATCCAGCAGGTGGGTGGTAGGTAACATATTTAGCACTCGGAGCAGTGGACCTATTTACGCAACCACCCACCCGCAGACGAAACTTTTCCGTTATTGAAATCCCCGCCTCCCTTCTTCTCAACCCCCATCTTTGTGTATAAATTTGAATCGGGATCCGAGGCGGTACAGCGGAGAAAATGTCGTAAACAAGTAGAGGATGACGGCATAAATGTATTGTTGTAAAATGGAAATGGTGAAGCATAAAAATATGACAACGGAATAGGTTCGATTATTTAAGGCTTTCCGCCCTTATGGACTACGCTTTTGGGACACATTCTCTCGTAACCGGATCTGAGAAGATCCTCAGTTCTTACTTGTCTCTGAGCCCGTAAATCTCTTGGGGTTTGCCCTATCCAGATCCCTCCTTCCTAATGAAATTGTTACCAGAGACTGTGACATTTGATTTACGACTAATGTAATTATGAGAGCCAACTCGGGGCTAAAGGGGACTTTCCGGATCCACCATAAATCTTTCATTCGTAAAACCACGGTCCTAATAATTCCCAGACACCTTTTCCAGCTTCTCGGATCCCGTCTCACCCGCGCCATCAAAAAGCAACAGTGTGGTTGGAAAGATGCGGCGACTGAGAGTTTAAGATTGGAGTTCCATTGGGTGAAGCGTGTTATATCAAAATGCGGAATTAGTATGAGAAGAACATCTTGGAATTCATCGAGCGTTCATCCCTCCTCACTCTCACCACATTTCCAGGAGGATAACCCGGCGACTAGGAACGTCTTTTGCCAAATCTTTCTTGTCGGCAGCATAAGTTGCCTCGTGAAACTTTTCCGCTTAGGAAGTCATGTCCCCTGACAACAAAAGGAAGTGGAAGGGGGGGGAGCCATGTGAAGGAGTCCGTGCTCTGTGAGAAATATTAGATCCTGTCGTCGCTTAGGCCGTTTGTTCGTTTACCTTCTTTCTTAAAACCTCCGGTGTCGTCAGTCGGTCGGTGAAAAAGTGTTGCTGCATGGGTCCCTGCTTCCCCGACATCGTCCTCTGACTTTGAACCGGGAGATGATGATGAAGAGTAAGTGAGGATAAGACGAGTTGATATCCTTCCAGGCTTCATTTTTTTTCAGCCTCCTCTCTCTCTATCTACCAACAATCGAAGAAGGAAATCCAGGGAAAAGTCTAAAAATAGAAATGACATCCGCCGACTCCGTCCTCGTCCCTGCCGCCGCTGCTGGAATTCCCAATTCAAACTTTTTACTTTCTCTTATCCATTCCAACGACGCCTTGGGTCCACTTTATTCAAATTCTAGTCAAATGAGTTCATTAAATGGGAAATCGATTCCGGATCTGCGGAGAGCGTAGAAAGGAGATTCAATTGGGCAATCAGCAACTGTCGGCAAGCATCCTCCGGATGCTTGCCCACCCAATGACAATACTAATTGTTATTATAGACGGAGGATTAAATGTGTCTTTTCCAACTTGCCCGAATCTTCTTCTCCAAACATCCCATCCCCACCACATCCAGGAGAGTCCGAATGGGGAAATAGGCACTTTGGTATTGTAGGGAATTGAGTTGTTGGTTGTAAATTGAAATGCTGGAGGACCCTTGAGTGGACTCCACTTGGGAATGGAAAGTCAGAGAGAGTTTTAGTAAAGTGAAGTCGCTGGTTGGGAGATGTTGAGAGATGGAGTCTAGGCATGAAAAAAAAACAATCGATTCAGGATGGATAGATTCTGTGCTGGAGGGAGAACGGACTTCCACCTTCTTCCGAACGGAAGACATCCAGAAAGCTTATCTTCCTCCTACCTCATCTCTTCCAGTAGGATTCTTATTCCTTTCTCCTCTACCTTTTACCATCCCTCACCCCAGTACTTTGCACATGGAAGGAACCTCACGAACGTGATGCATCACGTTACCAACGTGTGTAAACCCACCGATTTTACTAACAAAATTCCACATATCCATCCACTTACTTAACGTTCCCGAACCATCGAAACACAATACTCTCTCGACAATATTTTAACACAACAGAAAAGGAAATCCAAAAACGAAAAGAAATGATCAGGAGCAGGAAGGTGAATTCGTATTACCCCGGCACGACTTCCATTGAGAAGGGACTGGCAGGGCGTTAATGGATGAAAATTATTGCAACCATCCAACTTTGAAATTTGCAACCGAAGGATGATTTTTGAAACCATCCGCCATCAAATCAAAAGTTGTAAAATGAAGTCATTTGGATAAGACCGACGACGATGAGTTTCATAATAATTTATTTTTGCGTTCATATAAATGAGAGTGTGAGATGAGAGTTTTCGTAATGAGCTTAATTTGGGATTGCTACACAGGTAGGTAGGCATATTGATCACTCGTTCATGGTATTGTAGGAGGTTCTATAAGAGCAGTAAAACAATACATTAATATTAATTATCATTTCACCAGAAATGGATAAAAAGTTTATGACTAAACAGTTTTAGAATAGACCTGGCAGGATTTGAGTACGTTTTCTGTCTCCTCTTCATGGGATTTGTAGATTTTCCAGACTCCAAATACTTTTAAACTTGGAATTTCTCCATCTCTGCTCAATGTTACGAC
>Ga0194135_10001252_pt1 | contig 14994 bp, 16 predicted proteins | sample LitLau_LLRF_2013_FD_134024 | JGI IMG/M metagenome (GOLD analysis project Ga0194135, IMG submission 134024) | Freshwater sediment microbial communities in response to fracking from North America - Little Laurel Run_MetaG_LLRF_2013 (version 2) | ecosystem: Environmental > Aquatic > Freshwater >...
AAACGTATGTCTGAAACAATTTTTCGTAAAACCAATAATTTCGGCGGGGAGGGGGTGGGGTCGTGGCCCCAAAATAAAACAGTGCGGAATGCCGTCATGTGGGGTGTGGTTGGAAAGGTCCTTTCAATAGGTACCTACAACTTTTGTATGACACACTTTCTTCTTAACCCAATATTTACCCGGGTAAAGGTTAAAATAAAAAATTTAGAAATCTACCTGCGCCTGCGCCTGTCTCTCTGGCTCTGCCGAAAGGATTTTTTTTTAAACCGGCTAACCTTGTGGCCTCTACAGTACCTACCTAAAATGTAGGTGGGTAACTACGTACAACTACACAGTATATGAAATTCCCTTTTTTGACTGAGAGAAATACTAAAGTCATGAAAAAAATGCTATAAATCGATACATCTAACATTATATTATTATTATGTAGGTACCTATATACCTATAAACGTATAGGTACCAGCGAAGAACATTGTCATTCGGTACGAGAGGTAGCTACCAAATTTAGTCCGGTCAAATCTGCCAAGACAAGATTCTTGCCAAATACCTACCTCAGGAAAAGTTGAGCTGTATAAGTTATTACTGTTTTATTGGACAAGTGCGTGCGAATAAGCGTGCCGACTAGACCCCCTAGCTGGGTCAAAGTCGAATACCCCCTAATGGCAACGCAACACCTCGCTGTCTCATGCTCCGCCGCCGTTATATCTCACATGTACTTTCATCAACTACTGTCAGATTAACACTTCTTATTCGCTATATTAACGCGTGGCACTGTTTTAATTAACATTGGGTTCTTATGCAACAGCACGGGTTTCTGCTCTATGTTTGCGTCAAGTTTCTATTATTAAAATAGAAATTTATTCTTAATCATGCGTCAAATAAATAATGGAGGTTAAATCCTCAGACAGGCTTCCTTAGTTTTATAGATATCACGTAGGTATTGGTAGGTAGATACCTACACAGGGGTATTACAGGAGTCCATCAAGGTGTGTGTGTGTGTGTTAAATGCTTTTCTAAGTTTGCACAGTTGCCTCATAAAAATTGTAACCGGGAAAAAATTAGCACAATAATATTCTAAATGGCGTAACCTCATAAAAAAGCTTACTTTCTATGTTTTTACGTAGGTAGGTACGTAGGTATATGTGTTAAAACGAAAAAATTGCTACCCCGACACTACCTCCAAAGTGGGATAGTTATATTTTTAATATTATATATGTTTCTCATATTTTTAATCGTGATAAGCAATGATAAAATTTTTATGTTTATGAAACGCTTAAATTTCGTTCATGTGACATTCTCACATTTTTTATTATAGCTAGTTATAATAAAGGTGCGGAGCTTTAGGAACATTCAAATTTTCATATTTAAAGGTATACTTGGTAAGTAACTGTGTATTTTTTGTTAATGAACTCAGCTTTACTAGGTTGGTACCGAGGAAACATGCATGTAGGTACATTGTCGAATTAAAGTTCACAAATAACATAGAAATAACGGAAAATTTACATTTTTTCGACATTAATTGACAGTTAAAGATAAGAAAGTCCGCAATAAATTACAACACAGTTTAGTGTAATAGACAACATTAAAATTGGTTGACCTATGACTTGGATATAATATTCATAAAAACAGAACTAAATGAACCAATCAACAGAGTTGATTGTGATATTTACGAAGTTTGATCCAACATGATATGGATAACTGAAATAGTTATAGGCACCGAGGCACTACACAATAGAATGGTTTGTAATTTCCTATCTTAGTTTTTAATGTTAAATCACCCCCTGCAAAACCCCACTGAAAGTCTTTTTTTAATATAAGGGGACTTCACTGTGCGTCGTAACGAGATTTAGAAGAAGAAAATGCTGCATTAAGGCAGGGATTTCGTAGAGTTAGAAAATGCTGCAGGGGCGGGCAGGGGGAGTGGCACTCACTCTTTATATCGTATAGTACCCTACGTATGAAAATACTATAGACATCCAAAGCATGAATAGGTATCCATAACTAGATTTGCTGACGAAAAGACAAGACTCATACTTATTAGGAAAAAATGTTAACGTAAAAGTTTTACATTTCGACGATGGAAAACAGAGTACCCCTACTGAAACCATAAACATCCATTTTCGTCTTATTTTCACTTATTACCTATACCTATACTATACCATAGTTATCCCTCGACAGATTAGTTTATTTTCACTGTTTCTAAGATTTACCTACAACTTTTCATTTCTGTATGGAAAAGGATAGTTTCCTTTTATAGTGCGAATTTCCCAATCGTTTTGAAAATGCGCAGTGACCAAAACTGACTATAGTGACAACATTGTTTGTATCTCCTATTAAAAATAATTCGATATTTTTAGCATGGAGGTTATGTGATTGCATAGTCATAATTTTACACGAAGCGGCGGTATTACCTACTCGAAAGAAATATTTCCCCGTCCGTGGCTAATTAATGGCCCATTTTTGATAGGGAAATAAGTTTGAGTATAGATACCAAAAGGTACGAACCTGTCCATAAAAAGGAAAAAGGAAGGGTCATTAATTCGTTCCTGTACTATACTTTTTATGTATATTGTAATATAGGCTAAAATTAATATAAATATCTAAATCGATGCAAACATGTATCGCTGAAAGAATCCTCCTTATATACTAGGTATCTAGGTATTTAGTATTTTGATTTTGTAAGCGAAATTAAAAGAAAGAAATAATGGAATCAGGTAGAATATTCTCGAACAAAACAACGAATAACAGATGGCTTGGCATTAATTCCGGGCGCTGATTGGTGAATGCTACGCGTGCGTGGAATGGTAGTCTCGATTATTCTAGAAATTTCTATGCTTCGCTTATGGCGCTATATAACCGAGTGCTCGCATCAGTCCCGCCAGTTTACAGTTTGAACTTGAATCGTGCATTTCAACAAACTTCAAAAACTTTTTTCGCATTATAACCTGTATTATTTGTTGTCTACAAGTGAATTTGTGCAAAATGAAGAACCAAGCTATTGGAATTGATTTGGGAACAACCTACTCTTGCGTCGGGGTTTGGCAAAACGGAAAAGTCGAGATCATCGCAAACGACCAGGGCAACAGAACAACTCCCAGCTATGTTGCCTTCAACGACAGCGAGCGACTCATCGGAGATGCTGCGAAGAACCAAGTAGCAATGAACCCCAATAACACCATTTTCGACGCCAAGCGACTCATCGGCAGAAAATTCAATGATCCTAAAATCCAGGCAGATATGAAGCTTTGGCCATTCCAGGTCATAAATGAGTGTGACAAGCCGAAGATCCAAGTTGAGTTCAAAGGGGAGAGGAAAACTTTCACACCTGAAGAAGTGAGCTCAATGGTTCTCATTAAAATGAAGGAAACTGCGGAGACTTTCCTCGGAGGTCCTGTCAAGGATGCAGTGATCACGGTACCAGCATATTTCAACGATTCTCAGAGACAAGCCACCAAAGATGCCGGTGTTATTGCAGGGCTCAATGTCCTGCGTATCATCAATGAACCCACGGCAGCTGCCCTTGCCTATGGATTGGACAAGAATCTGAAAGGTGAGAAGAATGTACTCATTTTCGACCTTGGTGGAGGTACATTTGACGTTTCTATCCTCACCATTGATGAGGGATCCCTTTTCGAAGTAAGAGCCACCGCGGGAGATACCCATCTGGGAGGGGAAGACTTTGACAACCGAGTAGTAAACCACCTTGCTGAAGAGTTTAAAAGGAAATACAAAAAAGATCTGAAGGGTAATCCTCGGGCCTTGCGACGTCTTCGAACAGCTGCTGAGCGAGCTAAAAGAACCCTTTCCTCTAGTACTGAAGCCAGCATTGAAATAGACGCACTTTACGAAGGGTTGGATTTCTACACGAAGCTTTCTCGTGCCAGGTTTGAGGAACTCTGTGCTGATCTTTTCCGATCCACACTAGACCCAGTTGAAAAAGCCCTCGCCGATGCCAAAATGGACAAAGGTGACATTCACGACATTGTGTTGGTTGGCGGCTCCACACGCATTCCAAAGGTCCAGAAACTGCTTCAAAACTTCTTCAACGGCAAAAACCTGAATCTGAGCATTAACCCAGATGAAGCAGTAGCTTACGGTGCCGCTGTACAAGCGGCCATTCTCAGTGGAGATACCAGTTCCCAGATTCAAGACGTGCTCCTCGTTGATGTGGCACCCCTCTCACTTGGCATTGAGACTGCAGGAGGCGTGATGACTAAAATTATTGAGAGAAACATGCGCATTCCATCGAAACAAACGCAAACCTTCACCACGTATGCTGATAACCAGCCGGCGGTCACAATTCAAGTATTCGAGGGAGAAAGAGCTATGACAAAGGATAACAATCACCTTGGCAAATTCGATTTGACGGGCATTCCACCTGCTCCACGAGGGGTTCCAAAGATTGAAGTTACATTTGACATCGATGCTAACGGAATTCTCAACGTGTCAGCTAAAGACTCCAGCACCGGCAACTCCAAGAACATCGTCATAAAGAACGACAGGGGCCGCTTGTCACAGGCAGATATCGACAGAATGCTGTCTGACGCAGAGAAGTACAAAGCTGAAGATGAGAAGACAAGGGAGAAGATTTCAGCACGAAACCAGCTGGAGGGCTATTTGTATGGTGTCAAGCAAGCCCTCGATGAAACCGGGGACAAGTTGACAGCGAGTGACAAACAAGAAGTTCAAGCCAAGATCAAGGAAATGACGGAATGGCTAGACAACAACACCATGGCAGAGAAAGACGAATACGAATACAAACGAAAGGAGCTCGAACAGTTCTGCATGCCTTTTATGAAGAAAATCCATGAAGCCGCAGGGGGTCAACAGCAGCAGCCGTCGTCATCGTGTGGACAAGAAGCTCGATACGGAGAACGGCAAGGACCCACAATCAGCGAAGTGGATTAAATTTTCTAATTGTTACAAAACAAATAAGTACTCTAAAAAAACCTACTGCACTCCTCTTGTACATAATGTTTTACTGTCTGCACTTGTAATATTGGTGTTAGTTCCTATAGATGTAATAATTTATTGCTTTTTTGTCTTAAGACTGATTTTTTTAATTAAACAATTTTTGATGGTTATTTTGTCTAGTTTCTTATTTTCTAAGAAGTTGGTACGCAAAGGTTAAAACGTTATGAAAGAACTTCGGTAGGTAGATAGGTATTAAGCGTTCTATTGAAAATATCCATGGGTTAAATAATTAATAATATCTGGGTGAATTACCTACCAACAGACTAGGTATAAACTAATACTATGTAATGCCGTAATATGTAACCAGGTAACAAGAAAATTCTAAATCTGAAGTAAAAGTGCAACTCCGGCCAAAACCCATTTAGCTGGTTTATCTTTGGTTTTCAGATTGAATGTCCACACATAAGTAGGTCCTCTAGTCCTAGTTTTGTAGACAGGACATTCGTACATGTTCCTCAAATCGAGTTTGTCCTGTGTTATAGCCTACAAAAGATTTGAAATAAAAATCTTGCACCACCGTCTGGTAAATCTACAATTTTCTGCAATATTTGCGTAGTCAGTGTGGTTAGATACCAGTGTTTATTGATAATTCCACTTACCCTTATGTTGATAACCGGCATCATAGGGAATAGTTCTTTGAGTCGAGAGTCCATAATTACTCCTTGAGTTATATCCCATCGGGCTCCTTCCACGAATAGTCCATGAACGTAAGCCCCTTCTCGAGGAGCAGCTCTGAAAGTAAAGGCTTTATTATTTAAAATGAAAACAATACCTACATTTCCCCCAAGTCTTTGAAGAAGAATTCCATTACCCCTCCACAGTAGAGCAAACGCAAATTTATTGCAAATTAGTAATACTTAATACAAAACTCACATCATACAATTTCAAATCCCGATAGATACTTTTACTCGTACATTCAACATAATCGCCTCTCTATTAAGACATCAAAATTTTTAAACCACAAGTATCACTTATTTTCTTTTTCTACCTAAACTGCTTTGTTTTAAATTAGTTGCTATAAACACTTACGAAAAATCCTCTTTATTTTTCTTGGTCACATCACACTGAAGACACATTTTGTCAAGAGGTAATTCATTCTTCCTAGCTGTACTCTGCATGATAGCTGTCAAGAAGGACTGAGGGTTGAAAAATCCCGCCAGCCATACAGACGCTGGAAGCTAAAAGAAAAATTAATTAGAGTATTTTAAAGGACTTCAGGAATTGGGTTGAAGTGGATGGAGATAAATTTTGAGATAAGAATTTTAGGCTCGTGTGTCAACGTTATAGCTTTCCTTACCACAAAATCAGTTGACCAAGTTTCTAATTCTCGTAGCCGCAAAAGTAAATCCGCAAACCAGGGGGTCAAACCCAATAGAGAAGGATATGCCCGCTGCGTCCAAATAATTGGAACTTGGTCCAAAAATAGCGCATTTTCCAGTTCTTCCATATCTGCTGTGATAGTAAGCTCGCCCTAAAGCAAAAATATTTCCTCATTGGCTTTAAAAATCCATGTCTATATTGCATAGCTGCAGGGCAAATGTTTTCATGATCCACACGGTTCACGAACTCGACCCAGTGTAAAAGACCAACGATAAATTTGAGGTTGGATTGAGTTTACATTATTATATTGGGCTGAAGAAAGGTGGGGTAAAAGATGACTCAAGCCTGCGGGGATCCTGAAAATAATAGCTCTAGTGTAGCTGATGTGATGAACAAAGTACCTTCAATCCCAAGTCCAGTTCTCGCAACGAGCGCTTCATTTCCCCCGTGAGATAATTCATTCTTTCGCACTCTTGAAAGGCAACAATAACATACGGAGTTCTCTCTTCTACTTTTCCCATAATTTCTGTCATGTTAAATTCTTCTGGTAACTTCTCCAGAATTTCGTCAAGAATTTGTTTAACCTACAAAGAAGATATTTTTTATGAGCAAAACAGTTGAATGTGAATCCAGTGTACCTCCCAAGCGAGCCGACTAATGCTTTGTGGGTAAATATTATCGTTCAAAGAATATCTTGTAGAACTGTTTATTTAAATTTCTTTTACTTCTGTGGAAGGCCGTTGAATTTATTGCACGTTCAAAAGGTAACTTTGCATTAACATTTGCAGGTTGAAGAAGGGATCATGTTCACACCGTGAACCAAAAATCAGTCCAATATCCAGTATTACAATACTTCTATTCTGAAGTTGAATGCCACTTGCCTTGTCCTCTCTCGTGACAGAAGTACCAGAACTGGCACCAGCATCTCTAGGCTGCATCTCAAAAACGGTTCTAAAGAGATTTTCCGCCGTAGTTGTAAGGAAACCAATTTCTGCATTGGGATGCAATCCATAAAGATTTGGGCTTTCAGGTGGCATTGCTTCATCAATGTATGTGTGAAATCCAACAAAGTCCAAATTCGGGGGAGCTTGGAAGCCAGGTGCCAAAAATAGTTCACCGTCCACCTAAAAGAATACAGAAGTATGTGTGTCTCTATGTATGAATTAAGTCTTATTTTCATTGACGAATTTCACTTTTGTCACCAATTTAGATAGATAGATAGATAGTCATACCAATAATTAAAAGGTACCTACACAATTCTCATCAAATACATAACTTACTAAGTCGGGCTGCATCAATTCTTCAAGATACGAAATGCAAAGTCTTCTGTCCCAGTCATCTGTAATGTGGCCTCCGTACATAATCTCTCCGAAAAGGTACCTTAGATCCTCCCATGGTACCTTGCTATTAGCTTCAAGGTAATTGTACAACACACTTACGCTTATAGTCAAATCACCTGGATGAAAAATTGGCTTTAGATCAGACATAACATACCCAGGAAACAGCAAAAATTATTCCTGGTCCTAACCCCATATTTACAACTCTACACAGTGCAGAGATTCCTTTGATACGCAGTATTAAAAAAAATACAAACCGACATTGAAAGGGTAGACACGATTCCACCCTTGAGGTCCAAATTTCCTCCGTTCGGCAACTACAGCATGGAAATAGCATAGAGAAAATAGAATAGCTTTGAACTCAGCTTCTTTGCCACACATTTCCAAAGTTTCTTGATTGAAATTGTCGAGCGCTTTGTGGAGATTTGCATTCATTCCGGTAGGGGGCTCGTTTGTTATTTTAATTGAAGACTCCAAAATACCCTAGAAAAAACGAAGAAGTAAAAAAAGTCTACAGACTCAAATGTTTTTAAGGTAAATTCATGCTAAATCATATTCAGGGAAAGGATCGTACCTACCTGTGGTATAATATGGGCGCTAGCCGTGGCAGCTGGTTCAGCGCTCAAAAATACACGATAATCGGGATGAGATCCCTCACTGTAACTTTCAATTTTTTTCTCCAAACTGGGCAGCCATTTTTTGACTAAATGTATATTTTGCAGAACAACCCAATGGCCCTGATGGGCTGCTATGTCCATGGCCTCTTCTGCCACCACTTCTTGTCCTTGCCCAAGCGAAACATTGTGGAATTTACCATTGTCAATTGTGTAACCCAATTTTCTTCCAAGTTCTTCAACATCCTGCAATCAAGAAACCAAAATTGACATTTTGATGTTGAACATTTTTGTTTGTCAATTACTACCTAATCAGCATTAGCATGAGCGCAGTGAAAACGAGTCAAGTTTTGACGTCTCCTGCCAGGATTTAAAAGATTGAGCTACTTAGACAATAGGCATGGAGATTTGTTGACAGGTATCCTGAATTTATGGAACCAATTATAATTTAAATGATCTTGCCTTGAGAGGATTAACTCCAGGAGAAAGGATAAAGAATATGGGGGTGCTTGGGCTGGCTTCTTGAAACGATTTGCTGAATTCAACGCCCTTCCCTTCGGTGAACTTGGGCCCTAACTTTTCTTCAATAAAAACAGCAACAGCATATGTCATTCTAAAAAGAAGTATACGTTAATGACCAAGTATGAAGTGGTGTAAAAGAAGAATAATCGGGTGGGGCAAAGGTAACTAGCAGAGCCCAAGGCTAACCCTATAAGTGGAAGTCAGGCGTGAATAACCATAAGAATAAGACTTGAATATGTATCCACTATTAATATACGAGTAGTTCTTCTATAATAATTCATTTACCTGTCAGGGCGGAGCGCTCGCATCATACAAAGCCTTTGTAAAGCAGTTTTGTTTTTCCACTCTTGAGGCAGTTTTTCCCTCTCAGGACAGTCTGACTCCACAAATTTCTTCCACCTCTTCGACGAGCTTTCAATGTCCCTGTCCAAATTTCTGAAAAAAGAATTGACTTTCAACGCCACTAAACTGCAAAGTGCAAACTTTAGATGGTTACCTCGTTTACGAGTACATGTCTCTCATAGGTATCAGTCTCTCAAAAATGAATGATGAAATGATACTGTAAAAAACAGGATTTTTGAACTAACACCGACTGATATTTCGAAATCGTATCTGGTTACCAAGCCTTTCATGCGCTCGCTGAAAACTCAAGAAAGTCGAGCAGCATACTTATCTATACCTTGTTGATCCCTCTGTTTCTTTCGAATTGCAAAGGGTTACTGTTAGTGACTAGGTACACTTATAAGCCTATAGTCTTCAACTTTTCAACTCATTAAGCCGTAAGCTAAATGGTTCTGGTCGCAATATCTGTGTTACTTCAGTACTGACCTGTACTCATCTTTCTGTGCAAGTGTTCTAATTCCACCCCAGCTATAATTGGAAAGGAAGTCAACAGGACTCGTTACATGAGGAGTTATGGGAAATCTCAGAAGGAAGTCCAATTCAGCTGGCATGATTTCTTCGTTGATTAAAAGAATCTAAAAATAATTGAAGTTGAGAATATACCTATACAGGGACCGGTTTGATTACTAGCAGGCCAAAAACAGAAATGGGCCACCTTGGTTGCCATTTTACCTATAGGTACATACAAAAAGTTGCGATAATAAAGCAGGTTTATGCTTATGATAGTATTTACCTGGAAAGCCATCTGAGAGGTGAATATATGTTTGTCGCATTCGAAAAGACCCCTCGTGGTGTACATGAATACCGAATATGTAATACAATCGATGAGATTATTAACTCTTGCAGCCACTTCATCCGCTACCTCTGCTTTTTCTATAGCCTTTTGGAATACCACGCTGAATGCCTAAAACAAACGAAGATGTAAGAAACTGCTACCGTAGCATTGTAGATGCAAATTAAACATTTTACAATAATGACAATTTTAGGACAATTATGCCACGGTTTTCATCCAACGTTTCAGTCCTCGACGCTAAGAAAACACTACCATAGGAATTGGACACAATAGGTGAGGCGGTCAGGGTCCAACAAAAACATGTTGGCCGATTAACGATTTTAATCGGTGCTTTCCCATGGCTTTAAATTGTTAACTCTCGGTTAAAGTGTATTGTACCATTCGCCCTAGTATTTGAGATCTAGATCGATCTCCAGGCAGGTATACATCATCAATATGCATTACTACAAAACACAAGAAAGTGTTCCGTTAAAAGTCTGTAATCTTTCCCCAACAGCTGAAACTGGCTTACCTTCAAAGAGAATTGATATATTGGATTAATAGTATTCAGGTCATTGAGAATGAAGTATAGTAAGCTCGCACGAGCAGCTGCCGGGCGGTAATGTTCCCTAGCCTGATCGATTTTGATGCTTGTAATTTTGGCCTCAGCCACACGTTGTTCGATTTCAGCAGCCGTCTTCTTTGTAGTTTCCAAGTTTTCGACAAGTGCTGTGTCTCCCAAAATATTTTCTAGAAATTACAGGAGATAGTCAGTAATGAAACACTAGCTACTCGAAAGTAACTAAACTCAGGATTTCATCCATGGAGAATTTGTCGATACACTATTTCATAGCAAAGGACTCAGGAATACGAACCTCCAGCAGAAGACAATCTACAAAGTAAATCGTCCTCCAATTTCTTAAGCATAATTTTGAAATCATTTTGTTGTTTTGTCAAATCGGCCTTTAGCTCTTCAAGATCAGGCCGTTCCGCCTTTACAACTTCAGCCAACAGCTGATCTTCCAGACCGTCACGTGTTACAGTGAAATTTATAAGAGTCGTTTGCGCTTGCATTTCTGGCTTGTAGTGAGGGTTAGCCAGTTTTGTGTGCAGGATCAAATGGAAGTTTGGGTTGTATTCTACTTCTTTGTCTCCTATCTTTATCGCCCTGAAATTATAGTTAATTGTAGTAGCCTTCACCAACATCGTCAGAGTTATACAAAAAATGATCTACGGAGAAAGTTATGAAATAGACTAGATCACATTGGATCAAAATATCACGGATTCGTCACTCCGCGTTTCGTTTTTTTGCAGCTTGACAAAAGCAGTAACACATCGATAGTGGCGTGATAGCCGTTTCTTTGTATTTTAAAACTCTGAACGTACCTTCCCTTCTTGATTAGGTTCCTCCCGAGTAATGAGTCCAGGACGGGATCAACATTCTCTCCGATGCTCTCAAATAATGTAGTCGCCCCTGACCCGAGAGCTTGCTCAATCCCTTCTAGGTAACTAATTAACAAAGTCTCATTAGTAAAATCAGCCATTGAAGTAGTTAATAGAGAAAATGACTGAAGCGGGTATATTTTCCTACTTACCCCTTTTGACCTAAACGAACAACTTTTAATGCGTCTCCGTATTTCTGTTTGATCCATTTGACACCTTGCAACTGAAAAATATTACAGTAACATTACTTGTATAGGTTTTTGTGTAATGATGTTGGCGTCATTTCCAAAAAGGAACTTGGACAACGAAATGAGGGGATCGAACAAGTTAGTCAAGTAGAAAAATTGAAAAAATATACCAGAGTGTTTTGCCACCATACAAGGGTTGTTTCCTACGTTTCAACCTCTGTTGGGATATATGGAGAGACAAACCGACAGACCTACCTGAGGATCAATCATGAGAGGCCATCTATCAGAGTTGGAGAGGATAGTTGCATTTTCCGTTGACATTCGATCACTGGGTAATCCCTCGTTGTTCCAGGTTGCAATCTGAGCGTCATCCGTCAAAAGAGACAGTGGATCTAGTCCTTCCGTAATCGGAATCGGTGGCTATAAAATAAAGAAAACCCATTGCCGCCCCTGGCCTCTTATTTAGAGGTCTCACAATATTTATCTGCCAACTAAATTAATAATTTACCTCGAGCGTTTTTAAAAATGGCAACCACATCTTGTTCAAAAGGTCCAATCGATATTGCTTGGTAAAGCATCCAACGTATGATATAAATGCCGTTACAACAAGAACGTCACCAGGCAAAGTTGTTCCTTGCTGCATGAAACTAACCCCAAGATAAAGTCGATAAGGTAGAAAATATAGCCCACTATAGAATCTAATAGAATCCAGAAGGGATCTGGAGTGCAATCGCTCCAAGAGCTACAAATAGATCCCAATCCCAAGCATGTTCAACTCGACTATACCTTGTATCAACCTGAGCTGATAGTAGCCTACCTGGTATTAAAGAACGCGCTCATAATATCAACCAGATGGAAACAGGGTAATACTCGCACAGCACTTTCGTCATCGTCACTGTCTGATTTACCTTTAAACTACATATTTATCTTTACTATGAAACAGGGAAAACTTGACTTACTTAGCAACGGCTTCGGCCCAGCGGACGTTCTCGGAGCCAAGTCCACCGACGAGTCTGTTAGCCAAAGCAATCGTGTTGTTGGTCGCGTCCGCTTCTCGCTGACATCTCAATTTTTCAGCAGTGGCCTGCTCAAAATCCGCTGTCAATTTTGCCAACATTTCCTCCAGGGACTAAAAAGTAAACAGCGAACTTTAGGGAAATATTCATTTCAGCAGAGAGTGAAATAAGAGTCAGGGACCTATTAGCGAATAAATTTTTTCCCCGAAATGCAAGGGGTTTGAGCTGATACCAAACGCAACTTGTAGTAACGGTCTGATATGCGAAAAAATTGACTTACTCGTATCAACCGTTATTAATGTATTGTTTGAAAGCACTATTGTCCACAGAACCACTAGATTTTAAAATTTTGGTAAATATCGGAGACACTTACGGCAACTTTGTTTTTGATTACGCGAAGTTTGTCTTGGGCGGCGGCTAATTCAGCATTTGCGGCTTGTAGTGCTTTTCTTTTGGGCTCCACATCACAATAGACCTCATAAAACCGAATTATGTTTATAACCCATGCACACAAACCTGAAAATATGTCATTTCTTTTGAGAACTACCCTCGGTCGGGAAATATTTAGCGACCGATTCGAGATTCGAACGTACCTGCCGCAGCTCCTGATTTCGACCTGATAAATTCAGGCTCAAATTCTGAATCCTTCAGATAAGGTTGAATGGATTTAATAATTTCCGGATGAATGTTCTCTTTGTCATAATTGATCAACATATCCAAAAACTGATCTACTTTCGCCATCACTATTTTCGCTGACTTCCAGCTCCTACAACGAAAACCAATGCGTCAGCGTTTGATAACACATTACTTCAGATTACGACAAAGCCCATAATAGACCAATTTGTAGGTAAACACAGCATAAGGAACTAAAATAAAAAAAATAGATCTATGGTTCAATTACCTGTCTTTGGGAACTTTGCCGTTAGGAGCAAGTAACACCATAACAGCTGCCGTCACATTAGTCACAGCTCCTGGTGGAGAACCGAATGACTTCAACTCGGTCAGATTGGCCTAAAAAGATTGTACATATAATATAATAACACGTGATTCCCTTTTTCTAGAAACCACCTCATCGCTGTACCTTATTTAAAGTATTAAGTGCTTCTTGGGCGGCGAGAAGAGCGGGTTCGGCTTTAACGAGATCCGCTTCGCAGTCCTTTTGTTTTTTGGAAACTTCTGCAGCAATTTCACCTACTCTACCCTCTTCTTCGTCGGCAACCGCCTTTTCCTTCTACACTTTCTCTGTCTCCACACCCACAATTTCAATTAGACGGTCAGCTGCTTCGTTCTTTACTTTTAACTCTATCTCTTGAATAGCCAGTTTAGCTTTCAAAGCATCCACCTGGAAAAAAGGTCACCAATTCTTGAATTTACAAAAAGGTTTACCTAAAGTACATTTATTTTTTAATTTTCCTTGCGATATGTACAGCTTGATCACTACTTAGTTTATTCGAAAGGACTTACTCTGAATTTTCGCAAGAACTCACTTGTTCAGCAGTGCTGCGAAGTTTGGCTAATCCATTTTGAAGTCGTTCGACCTTCCCACTCAGCTCAGCACTCTTCATTTTAAGAAGCTTTGAGTAGAGGGAAATTTGCTCCAAAAAGGACTTGGGTGTTGTGTAGTTGAATCTCCTCTCATTTTGGAGGTAAATTCTCGAAGTCGTATTAACAGATGTGTGGGCATACGCCATGAATCTTGCTGCCGACTCCCTAAATAATGGCTGCAAAAAACAATAAATAAGCAGTTTTCTTGACTGGATTCTTACACCTGTGAATTTTCATTTCCATAGCACATTGCTACTAGAAACTAGTGCATAGATAGAAGCCCGGCCAAATATGTTTTTACATGCTGATTTCTGTCCATTTTTCCCATGAATCAATAATTATTATCAAATACCATACATGCTCAAGGGGTACATAGCATCTCGAAATTTACAACGTGAGATGAGCGACTCACCTCACATTGTAGACTGGATGAAAATAAAATTATAAATGAATAATATTCCAGAATTAAATCAAATTAACATAATTCACTGATCCCAATTATTAGGTAGTAAAATTTGTCATCCATATGAGCAACAGTAGGTATACAAACTCAAACCATTTATAGCAAAACTACCAAGTAGTAGTAAATAAAAATTGATTGACTACCGGTAATGGATCCAGTTCTTCAAGGAATTTTTTCGAAACGCTCATCAGAGCTTCCTGCGGCCATTCGTGGAACCAGTTGATGGCAGTGCAGTTTGTAATGGCCGGGAACTTTCTAGATCGTATACGAAGAGTGGACCCCACGGGCGAGAAACACAAGACAACCTTCAATTGCTTGCGAACTCTGTCTATAAAAAACTTCCAGCAATTTTCTCTGGTGTCCACTATACCTGCACCTTTCACCTGAAAATAATTATG
>Ga0194135_10001253_pt1 | contig 14991 bp, 15 predicted proteins | sample LitLau_LLRF_2013_FD_134024 | JGI IMG/M metagenome (GOLD analysis project Ga0194135, IMG submission 134024) | Freshwater sediment microbial communities in response to fracking from North America - Little Laurel Run_MetaG_LLRF_2013 (version 2) | ecosystem: Environmental > Aquatic > Freshwater >...
CTCTGGTTCTTGTTCAACTGGCGGCTCTGGTTCGATGTCCAGTGCCGGCTCAGCTTCAGCTCCACTTGGTTCAGGTTCTTCCAAAGCTACGCCGGGCATCGGCTCCACCAAAGCGTTGACTGAAACTGGGGTTGTGAGATTTGGAGCACTACAAGAACGCTTGACCACTTCCTCCTTCATACATTTGTCGGGGCACATATTATCACTTTCTGTTAAGAAGTTGAAAAATGCGGGGATACTCATCATGCGAAGTAAACCAGGAACGCCAAAGCTATCGGCTGCGGTGTCGGTGTCAGGGCACTTCTGACATTGGTTGTCATATTCCGTTTCAGTGATATACTGGACCAACGTGGGAACCGCCATTGACATCGTGTCAAGTATTTTGTCGAAAATGCCGCTGCTCAACTCTACGCATCCTCCCGCAACAGGTAGTGGAGGAGGTGTTGGGTTTTCAGCGACAACCTGCGGTTCTGGTTCCTCAAGAACGGGTTCAGCTTCAGTTGTCACTGGGATTTCTTCGGACACAGGCTCCATTTCAACGACTTCTGGAATTTCTTCAGACACAGATTCCATTTCAACGATTTCTGGAATTTCTGGAGGTACATCCTCCTCGTATTCAATACCAGGGTCTGAGCTATCATCTGAGCTTCTCCCTTCGATTAACACAATTTCATCATCAGTAGGCTGGAGACTTCTAATGTCGCTGACCACGATTTCCCGTTTACTGCCTGCGAAAAGATTTTGTAATCGTCTTCTTGCTCTTTCTATTGAGAATTGAATGTTAAAGTTTAAAACACTTACCTGCTGATTTCATTGAACGCTCGGAGGGGTTAGGTGTAGGGCCAGGCATTGTGAATCTTGAGATGAAAAAAAATTCAATTAAAAGGTTTTAATTAAAATAAAAGTCAAGCACTTACGAGTCCAAAATGAATATTGAATGAATAAAATGCACTAACTTACATTTGCTTCCTGGTTTAATTTTGAAATCTGTCAACGCTACAATGCACAAACTGCCTACACGCAACTAACTATATTGCGTTTCCGGGCTCGGAATTTTGACTTCATGCAAAATGGTTTGACCTTTTCTGAAAAGTACCGTCTCGCCTCCATCGGTCTCCATCAGGGTTTTCAAAACTTTATTTGTTTTGCACATTGCACTCCCCCATCTCCATTGACAATTTATTTCGAAAGTAATTGCGACGTCCCAGCAGCCCCGCCCGCCTGCCCCATATACATACCTCCGCTTCTTGGAGGAGAAAAGATTACGTTGCGTTGTTGGTACGAAGTAATTATTTTTCTCCTCGAAACCTCCAATTGTTCAATCTTGTTCAACTCGGATGCACCCCGGAAACGATAATGCTGCATCCTCGGGTATTATTTGGGTATTATTGGTATTCTTTGTAGGGACTCTTATCACCTTTAGATACTTCAATAAATCTAACCTACCGATAAATTATGATTGAGAAAATTGAAAGAAAACAGCCGAGGACTAACCTAATAACCTCTATTCATCAATAAGTTAATTTATTTAGGCGAAATGAGAATGCCGCACTTCTCATTTCCTTTCAAGATGAGGATGTTGATGTAAGTGATTTTATTGGGATTCAATTACACTTCAATTTGGATTGGACCAATAAAGTTACTGTTATTAATTTTATGTGATAACTCCTGGTTTTTTTTTAGCTAATTGTGCATCTACAGCAGGCGTTCTTTGGCTCTTCTTCCGTATTCTCAACAATGCTTTGTTTTTTTTTCTTCTTCTTTTTCTTCTTTTTCCGTGGTGGCGTTGCGACTTCAATTTCGCTAGACATAACAGGAAGAATACTACTGTCGTCATAAGGTTGAATTGCCGACGGACTCTCTTCCATCAGAACAGATCCTCGAGTATTGTGATTGTCTTCGTCCACTGGATCTGGTTCTCCAGCCGCCCCTACTTCAGCTACCGGACCCTTCTCGACACACTCTTGTTCTTCGCCGCATCGGAAGTCACAAGCGTTTCCTTCCGTGAGATAATCTTCTAAATCATCTTTCAAGAACTGATAAATGCTTGACTGGAAGCACTCTGTGTGCGGGTCGGCATCGGTGAGTGGAGCTACAATAGAGGAGAGCCCAGTCATCTGGGCAATATCGTCGACAATATCGGAGAATACGTCGATGAGATCTGCACGACTACGACAGCGTTGTGGGTCGGAATCCTGATTGACGGTTTCGGTAGTTGGCTTCAAATTCAAGGAATCGCTGGTTCCAAATATTTGCAACGACAATGACGATGGCCGATACGAGGAAGCATTCTCCGAGTTTTGCTCCAGGTTAGTGGCGAAAGTGTGACTGCTTGATCCCAAGAGATCATCCATTTGCATATCAAATTCGGAGCTGACAAAGTCTGTTGTTTTGCTATAACTAACTGAAAGAAAAAAATATTCATCATTACACTTTAAAATCTGTCTTGATAGCTGTAGAAAAAAAAATATAAAAATAGGCAGTTTTACCGTTGAAAATTATCGTAACCAGTGCAGTTTCAGTGGTAGTTTAATTCTCCAGTACTTGGGATGTTCAATTCCGGATTCAAAATTACGAAATGCAGAATTTATAAAATGGAACTTCCAAAACATACGATTTGATTCAATAAATCTTAGAGTAGAAAAGCCAAAATTTCAACTTTTCTACTCTAAGCAATAAATTCATTTCCTTGAAATTAAACCTCAAAAGTTCATAAAAGGAAGGAGGAGACCTTTTATTTACAAAAACTATATTTTTTGATTTTCAAACTTTTATAGAAAATACTTCGTCACCCATAGTGATTCGGAATTAACGATAAAATAAATCTCCAAGTTCTTTTCCTGGAGGAAGCCTTTCCTTCCATCCCCTGATGGCAGCCGCGTTACCCTGTTGTACCGTAATGCTAAGTCGCTGTATAAGGACATGCTGATCCTGAATGATACATCTTGATTTAATGCTGAAGTTAAGTTAGAGTTAAAAAAAAAATACAAATGGTTTACGACGAAGTTTCGTGAAACGTTTTCACGAGTAGATTTCCCTATTCTAAAAAATAGAGCGTCTCATTTATGATGCGGATTCAACGGAGGCCGGTTGATAGTCTCACGAACCCCAGCCCAGGAACTTCAAATGTTAAGAATTCCCTTTGTTATTTATGTTTGTTTGTGTCGTGGTCGTCTCTTTATCATCTCTGTAGCTTTTATGTCCAGTTGATCTGTCATCTTGGCCTTTGGCTAACAACTTATCAGTCACACTCTTTTCGTTCGTTTTCATTCGTTCAATTTTTTCAAATTAACCAAGAATTTTAATCACCTACATTCGAGAATTTGAATTCCAATTCCGTCAACGTCAATTCCAACAGCCAGAAGCGCTGTGGTTGGTTAGTGAATTCTATTCTGCTTCATTATACCATCTTGATATGGCATCACGATCCAGGTAAATAACTTTACAAGTAATAAACGCCGCCCCCGCTACCGCTGCATAACACTATAATAAAATATGGGAATTAAATTGCGCATTTGAACTAATGACGTGGCATAGCCGGATTTTCAGCATCTTTTCGGTACACTTATTGACTCGCCCGTAAAAGCCAACCACGCAACCGTGTATAATTCACTTCCCAACTTCCCATTACAAAAACTCTCAGAAACGACTCTCAGAAAGTCCCAAGTCAGTGGTTGGCTTTTACGGTCTAATCACTTATTGTTATTTTATTATATGTACTACTTTAATACTATGCTTCTCTATGCTTGCTTGTGGGTTGACGGTTGGCTGGCTGAGGTGAGGTGAATTGTTTCGTAGTAAGTAAGCATGATCCGGGAACGTATATATTATGGCCGCGTCTTATTTATATCACGTCTTTAGTTCTCCATTTTACTGTTTCTAGAATCCCCAGCTTTGTGACTGGCACGGCTCTACAAACCTCGCAACATTCTACATCGGAAACAGCTCCCACCAGTAGTTCTACAACTCCTGCGTCTAGACCTTTGCCGATAATTCGTAAATCCGGGTCATATTCGCCTCTCGAAGTGACTGGAAGCCCATCTACTAAGTCCACGATCTCCAAGATAAAGGGAACAATGTCCAGTTTCTCGAAACATGTGAAACCACCCCAATCATTCCTCCCTGGACCTTCAAAGTCTTTTTGCGGAACAGGAACTGTGGATTCTGTTCTCCAAAATAAGCCTCTGTCTCAAGGGCCAAAGTTTGGCTCATCTGGCAGTATCAACTCATCTACTCCAGTGGCTAATTCCGCCGCTTCAACAGTGAGAACGAGACATTCGTATCTCACTCCGCCTTCCAGGATGTCGGCGGCTCAGTCATCGCCTCAGATAAACTCGATTCCTTCTGCGCCAAAGTCTAGGTCCATTCCGCCACCCCTTTCATTTAGAGACTTGAAAGACTTACAAAATAGTTCACCGAACTTTTACTCTGTTGGCAGTCGATTATACTCTACTTCACAATCTGTCGTTCTGCAGTATAGTGGGAACGAAAAAGCAAAAGCATCTGCCTCTCAGGGGGACTTGACACAGATTTCGACGCATGAGACGATGGGCATAGCGAATGTCGTCAATACCCCACCGAGGAAACCACCTAGACCTTCACTCTTAAAAACTCCGCTGCCGGTGGTTGCATCTATAAAAACCTCGAGTAGTAATATTCTACAAAGGATTATTTATTTGGATTACTTGTTAATGGTCTATCCTCAATTCTTGGGAGCCATTTGTTCATTGGATTTTCTGTAATTTTTTTTGATAGTCATCGAGTCGACGCTGCCGGGATCGTCTCCAATGTCAAAGAGGAGGGGTGGAGATAGGTTTGTCGATGCTGATGGGGGTGGGGAAGGGAATACTGGCGGAACCTCTTCAACTCTTGTAGGAATTTATAGTAAGAGACAGCGCCGTATCTCTGAACTAAGACTGTCCCCAGCTTTAGCATTCGGAACTCGAGCAACAGAGTATCGGATTTGTAGGAAGTTAGCGACATCATATCCTTCCTCCGACCCCGCTTCGAGACCCACCGCTCCGTCATCGTCGTCAGCACCGTCCAACTCCCCAGCAACCTCTCACGGTTCTGTTTCTAAATTCCAATTTTCAGCAGAGTCTAAGACTTTTCGACTAGCTACGCGAAACTTCACGAGGTCTGGTTACTTTATTTTATTTTCCCACATTCCACATCCTTTTCTATTCCTATACATCAATTCCAAATTATCCCGTTCGTTTTTGAAGATACGTTTTAGTTGATGCTGAATTAAATCAGTGTGGTTTCCAAAATGACTACCGTTTGTAACATTTTGATAGCAATTTCTGTCTAAGGGAGAGAAAGTAAAATTGAATACTTCTGAGTAATTTTTGATTAATTTCGTGATTGATTTAGAATACCAATTTCTCGGACTGGCGTCAAGGACTCACCAAAATCTCTTCAAACTTCACCGTCTGGATCGAAGAGCAGTTTGGCTACGCCCACTACCACAAAAGCTGATTCCAATACTTCGAAAAGACAATCGTTTGTTGAGGTAATTAGAAAAGTCCAATCAAGCATAGCAAGGATGCTCTTTTGACTATCCTCGTCCTATCCTGTTTTCAGACGATTGCGGAGACAATCGTTCCGCAGTACACTCAAGGTGCTTTGTTCACCCCAACCTTGACACCAAGCGGCACTGGACCACTGGGAGACGATAGATTTGGTGCATTGCAAACTGCCGAAGCCTTAAGGACTGAGGTGAAGGACCTTAACGAGAAGTTGGAAGTGCTGAAAGGTTGTAGTGTATTTGGCATTGGTTTGAATTTCTTCTTCAATCTTGTTATTATTTCCTACAGCCAAACGAGCAGCGGATCAGGATAAGCTACGAGAAGTTGATCGTCTAAAACTCCAAGTTGAAACACTAGTTGAATTCAAGACCAAAGTTTTGGAAAACCAAGGCTCCTTACAAAAGGAATTGAAGAAGGTTTGCTTCGTTACGAGTGTATGTGAATATTAATTACAAAATACTAATGACACCGATTGTTTCGGCAGGCTAAGCAAGATGCCCGCGATGCAATTGTGGCAAAGGAACAGCATGCTGAAGAGATGGCTGACTTATCAGAAGCGGTTGAAATGGCTACTTTGGATAAAGAGATGGCAGAGGAAAAGGTGAAAATCTTAATTTATACACATTACATGTGGCATGTTGGCAAGAATTAATCACCGATCTGAAAAAATTAAAAAATTCCATATTTATTATGGTTATTTAATTCCAGTCTGAAACTTTACAAATGGAATTGGAACAAGCAAATGAGAAGATTGCACAGTTGAGTACGGAATTGACTGCTATCAAAGATGAGCTCTCTGGAAACATTGACCCGGACTTACAAGCCGCAAATTCAGTCCAAATGAAGCAGCTTCATGGCGAAAACGCTCGGATGAGAGAGGCACTCTTGAAGTACGTAAATTTTTCCTTCAAGTTATGTTATTGATCACTATACTGTTCGAAATTGTTAGACTTCGAGATTCTGCATCACATGATAAGCATCAACATCAGAAACTTCTGAAAGAAGCAGAGACCCATAAAGCCGATGTAGCAGAGCTGTCAAAAATGAAGGAGAGATTGGAGAAAAGATGCGAGGAGCTGGAAGCTGTGATAACGGATCTGCAAGAAATGGTATGCTACAAAACGCTTCGCGTTTTGAATTGAAGAGAAATTGTCATTAAGTCTTGCATTTGTCCATCTGGAAGATGAAATGAATGAGGAAAGTAATTATGAATTGACTTTTTTTTACTTGTACAGAACGATGCAGCACTTGGTGCAGAAGAAATGGTCGTGAATCTTACAGAAAAGAACTTGAATTTAGAGGAGAAAGTGACACAACTAGCCGAAGCCGTTGCTGACTTAGAGGCCCTTCAAGACGTTAACGATCAGCTTCAGGAGTCTGCTAGAGAGGTCGAAATGGAGTTGCGGGATGAATTCTACCGAGCGACTGTTGCAAACTCAAACGTAAGAAAACTTTAACAGTGGGACACTGGCAGATTAGTTTCCAACTTTCCTTGAATTTCATACCAATACTTGGCATAATTAAGAGTCTAAATATTTTTCTGCTTTGTCCAGATCACACGAGAGAAAGAGGCACTTATAGAAACACTTACAGATCGGGAGGCTACAATTGTGAGATTCAGGGAATTGGTACAAAAGCTCCGGGATGAAAATGATATTCTACGTAAGAACTTGGAAGAAGAATCTTCAAAATCGATTCCAGGATTGCCAGAAGCTCTTGATTTCAAGGTATAGTTCAGTTTTTTTCTGAAAACTGTAATTCAAAATTGATTGTAGTGTAGTAGTGATTGTGTAATGATGACTTGAACTTTTAGAAAATATTTTCCGAGTCCAAAGCCCAGACTACTGCAATTGATCTTGAGCTGCGTCGAATAGAAGCAAAGGAAGCAGCCCTCCATGCCACTTATCTGAGCAGCTACATGCCTGATGGATTCATGAAGCGCGGTGGTAAGGACGTTTATAATGAGCTTGTCATTCCCTTTGTTGGGTATTCCACGTTGGCCTTACTTTAGGTGACAATGATGCTGTGCTCGTCCTCCTGCTGGTTCCGCGAATGATATGCAAAGTGGAACTCCTGTTGAGTCAAGTCAGGGATAAGCTGACCCCAGCTTCATTCGCTGAGGGTGGGCAACCGGATGATCAAATCGCTTCTTCGCCAGATGTGGAGAGATATGCCTTCTCTTGTCAGTTTTCCTATCTACTCTATGCTTTTCTGAGTGAGCTACATCGTTGGTCAACTGCACTCAACGGCTGCTCAACGGATGACTTCCTCAACATTGGCTTACTCTTAACTGACTTGAGCGTCCAGGAAAAAGCCTTGGATTTCTACTTGGAATTATTACGAAAGAGTCAGGTAAGGTTGTATCTGAATCTATTATTGCGCGTACTAATCTTAGTCTTAAGGTTACCACCAATTAGGGGCTAGCGGACTTGGAAGAAAGGAAACTGATTTGCATTCGATGGAACTTTCATTTTCTAATTCCACATCGGGTGGAGTTGTATTTCCTTTGGTTTTTTTTCCCTAATTTTTATCTTGCCTAAGCCTTATTCAATTTAATCAATTTTCTTTGGCTTCGCTGGTGTTGTCTTGGTGGTCTTTGCTGCTGGACTTCCCTTGGTGGCCTTCTTTCCAAAGTAAGAGTTGTAGAAGAAGTGGGCAAAGAGGATGAAATAGGGGACATATATTCCAAATGAGACCTTCAATCCAAAGTATCCACGGTCACACTCATTCCCACGACCTTTTGAAGTGTGTCATAATTGTTAAAACTTGGAATTTGGATTGGTGGGAGTAGGAAGGAATATTTTGTTCAGACGAAGCTTACCCTGGAACCACATGAGATTCAAAGCGTAGATGCTTACAGCTATTCCAAAGAACATTTGGACGAGCTGGAGGGTGGTGATGAACATGGCAAAGTTTCTTGGGACTCTGAATCCAAGGGCCTTCAAAAACGACGGACGAGGGTTCACAAAAGTTAGCTTTACTAGAGTAAATTAGTAGAAATTAAATTAATATGGCCGACCTTGAGAGCATAGTAGGAGTACATTAATCCGTGGATGAAAGAGTTCATCACGATGTACCATAGTTGATTAGGCTCATAAGGCTCGTACATGACCCACCAGCTCAACAGCGTGGTCACATGATGATACCTTTTAAATTTGGATGAATCCACTTTAAAATTCTTTCCACCCCTTTCATATGCATACAATTATTTATTAGTATTGATTATTACCAGTGGAGGAAAAGGAGGTTTTGTTTCCGTAAAACTACAAAGACCGTATCCCCGAGCTCCACCACCTTGGACAGGAGTAGCAACCAGCTCCAAAAGGCCGTGGCATGGTTGTGAGAAGTCCTATTTATTTGTAAAAGTCAGGGAGACCAGACCATTTCATGTACATGTCTGATGGATGAGCGTCTGGTTTAGAGAATAGAGATGGATTCGTTTTTTTCATACCAGTGGCAGACAGAGTTGTGGAATCCATTTGGTGAGGATATGACATGAATGAACTCTGGAACCGTCCGAAGAAAAGCTACAATGGAAAAAACGGCGAGGATTGAATTCCAGGTTGTTAGGATTCCCGTGAGTTTAAAAGGTTTCCGATCTCGCATCAAGTATTGAGTGGTGAAAATGAAGATGACGTATGCAATGGAGGTATAAATGGTGAAATGCCAATTCTTCCCAACCCATCGTCGCCAACCATTCAAATCGAACTTCTCCCATTCGTAAGTCGTCATGTAGCTGGGTTTGTCGACGAGGTTGACAGGGTGGATAATTTCCATTCCTCCGACAAGTGCTTCGTAAGCAGAATCTGGATAGCTCACTATTTTTGCCATGTTCTGTAAAAAAAAATAATCTGCAAATAAGTTTATTATAATATAGTTCAAGTTGGATGTTTAATTTGTTAGTTTAATTCAAGTTAGTGTAGCAGTGAAACATTGATCAAATCAAACGAAAAAAGGTTTTAGCAATTTTAGCTTTCACATATAAACTCACATAGCCGTTGCACTCGTTCAGTTCCCTTATCCCTTTATCAATTTCCAAGACCTGATAAATGAGCTTGAACCTTGAAATGACTCCTCTTTTATTGGAGTGTAAGTTTTTCCTAAAGGCGGTACAAAGATCATTGTACTGCCTAGGTTTCAAATCCTGACACATGACACATAAAGCACGTTTGCATAACGTGGGTGAAAGCAGAGAATTCGGTAGAAATGTTTTTTCAATTCTTACTTACCTCAAATAGAACCTACGCGTCTTCTAATTTTCTCTGCTAAAAAGCCTACAACGGATTAAAACCGAGCGTGTTAGCTTTTTCCTGGACAACTTAAGGTTGACTTGGTGTGAAAGTAGGAGTGTTCTTCCTCCGTTCCTGCCAACGCCTCGCCGACAACTAATTTCTTCGAAGCTGACTGGATTTTCAGACAAGACAAGCACTCGTCTTTCTGCCACAGCCACGGCTCTTCAACCTACCTACACGTTATTGCAATTTTGCAAGCAACGCGCCGGCTCATATAAAAAGTGGTTCCCCTCTCCTGCTAAGCAGTTTCGAAAGCCTTGTCCAAAAAGTTACCCTAGGCAACAAGCTCTGTTGCTGGACTTGCATTACATAGCACGCACAATAGTGGACTAGGGCTTGGTTAAACTTAAGGAGGCAGAAGGCTTTATCTTGATCATGTCAATTTGAATTTCATTGGAAAGAAAGGTTGGGTTCGAAAAGTCAGCAAAAATTTTTTGGAACTGCATTTAACTCTCATCGCCACTTTCACGCGTGCAAATTTTCTGGGCGGCTCTTTAGGAATAATTTCTTCATTTATAAATCCAACCGCAGAGCACCGAACCGAGAATGTTTTTGTTGTTGGTTTGCTTTTTTTCTGTTTTTATTTATTATGGGTAATTCTTAAGACGCTTCCAGAAAAATGACAGATCGCATAATACTGCTTAAAAATTGACTGAAATAATTCTATTACATAATAATTTTTAGTTGGATGAAAACATACCTCTGGACGGCTTGGAAAAATGCATCTCATCTTTTCAAAGCTTCTACTCAATTCATCTCGGAGAAGAACAAATTGTGCCCACCATGTTAGTCTCAGATCTTTGCCTTGCATCTGCTGCAGCAAGCGACTGTCTAATTGTCGATGTTGCAAGACTAATTCATATTATGAAGGCAAGTGCCATTTATGCTCTTACCTTAGCGTTTTCATTTCTGAGGCTAGAGATTACCTTTTTGTTATTCATTTAGAAAAATGCAGCGGAATCCAACGTAGGTGCCTTACTTCAAGACGTAAAAACAATTGGGGAATCTCTGAGACAGTTGGCTAAACGGACACGGCGTTACCTTCCGGACCTACCCAAGCAGCCACCCGTTTCGAACAAGCTGCAGTCACAGCTACTCAACGACGCAGTCACTCTTACTAAGGTTGTCAAAGTGTTCCAGGAAGCCTGCAAACAAACTGTACATCATGCGGAGATGCTCACACGTGAGACATTATAGTAACTTAACTGTCGAAGCTTGGTTGCACTAGTTAGCTCACTCTGGTTTACTTTGTTTCCTTACTAGCGAATGAAGGAGATGGAATTTCCAGTTCCAAAGTCGAGGAATACTTTCAATCAGCAATGGAGAAATGTGATACTCGAGTGGAAGGTGCTGGTGGATTCAAGGAAGTGGTGAAGGAGTGGCTCACGACTGCTTTGATGACCATGACGGATTTGGCTCAAGTGGTGAACGAGGCACCAGTTATTCCCAAGGAAAAAGTGAGTTCTGAGAATTTATCTCCCGTTATTAATGAGTGGGAGCTAGTTTCTTAGGCTTAATTAATTATTTCCCGTAGCCACCAACACCACTGTCCCTGCGGGCGCAAGCAGTAAAAGCAGAATTGGATCAGTCTAGAAATCTCAGGATTCAACTCGATGACAAGGAAACTACCATTAATGTAAGTTCAGAAGTTTTCCAAAAGGGGTACGAGGAGTTTATCGAGTATTCGGTATATTGAATCCCGGAACCTGTTTATGTGAAGAGAATGAATTTGATGGGTATTTGTCTAATAGGAATTGAGGAAGGTCATTAGAGCCAAGCAAGAGGAGTTTAGTGAAGCCAACATCCGGAAAGAACTAGCCGAGAAGAAATTGTCAAATGCAACAAAAGATAGTGAGATGACAATCGAGAAACTGAGCGTAAGTTCTCTACTTCTACAAGTAGCGGTGATGGAATTTAAGTCTCATTTTTTTTATATTTCAAAAGCGAAAATTAGAAGATAGTCAAACGAATCTTCAACGAAGGGAAAGGGAATTTCAGGCCACACTGGAGCACTTCCAGTCTGAAATCGAAGCAATCGAAAATGAGAAAGGAGAGCTGAAGGAAAAGTTGATGACTGCTTCCAAGCGCAGACTTTTGGATGGAATCGCCAACTCCGCGGGTAAACAAGATTTTCTTCTTCCATTTTCACTGGAAGTGACTGACTGTCTTTCTGACTTTTAATTTTCAACCTTCTCTGCCTAGCCTCTTCCCCAGTCTCGTCTCCAGCTCATGGAATTCCCGTGTCGCAAGTAATGGTAATGTCCTCCAGTACTAGATCAGAAGTCATGCCCAGTCCAGGACTTATGGAGTATACCAGATACCTTCAGCGGCAAAATTGGAAGTTAAGGGCTGATAAGGTGTTGCGCCTTGTGAGAAGCTGGGAACCAATAAAGGTGCGTTTTCAAATATGCTTTGGAGCGTTTTGAAAATTTATAAAAGCGGAATTCTGTATTTCAGCTACCGAAAAGGGAAGATTACGAGGACGTGAAGCAGATACACAAAGATTTCTGGAAAATTAAGCATGTGAGGCTATATTACTTTAGCATACCCTCAATGTATTAGTTATTTTTATTTTTAACGATTGAAATTCTCTACTTAGGAAGCCAATGGTTTATTGTGTGAGGAACTCAGAGTGAAGTTCAATGATGAGTTGACTCCAGGAAGGAAGAGGGTTTTGATAGGCAGGATTAATCTAAGGAGGGCTCAACTAAATCCCAAGATCGCTGAGCTCGGTGCCAGAATCGACGTTCTCCTGGCTGAGAAAAAGGAATTTGGTTTTATTAAAAGGGATTTTGCAACCTTCTCATCGTCATCTCATCTTACAGCGAAGCCGGTTAGCTTAAACAACGTAACGTGTATTTCCTCTCATCAGGAAATTCATTTTTTGTTTTTGTCTCTTTTCCCTACAGGAAAATACAGAAACGGTGAAAGTAGGAATGCTTCGATTTCCAGGATGGGAGAAAAGTACAGAGAAACCACGGCGTATTGTCCTTAGCCCTGAACAGCTTCAAAGAATCCACGACCTTCTAGCTCCAATAGGTTAACTCATTTTTGTAACTATTGTAATTTACACCGTAAGTGAACGTATCATTTATTTTCTGCTCGAGTCTCGAAACAGTTAAAAAAAACAATTGGAACTAACAAAAGGAAAATGTACAAGTAAAATAATTTTTGCGAGCATTTAAGACCCACGGATCTCATGATTTGAGGCTACATTGGAGGCGGCGGTGGCTGTGGAGGAAGTGAAGGAGAATTTTCCGAAGATGGAGGAGGGGGTAGCTGTGGGAGTGGAGGCTGCGGAGAGTTGAGCAATATTGGTGGAGGTGGCTGGTGAGTAAAGAAAGGAGGGGGTCCACCCATGACATAGCCAGGATTAATTTTCGATGGAACTGAAGAAGAGTAAGACGGTGGTAGGCTTGTAACTGGCGGGACTTGTTGGAACATTTGTGGAGGATAGTTGAACCCTGTTCCTGGAGTTTGTATCATTATTGCTGACCCGGGCGGTGGTAGTTGACGAGAATTTGAGTTTGGTAGGGGTGGCTGTGATGCGGATGCATTTGATGGATTAAGTGGTGTTGGTGTGCTAATCCCAGCCGTGGGTTCAGACAGTGCTGGCGGTGCTAAACCTTGCGCGGTGGAGTAGAAGTCTAAAACTTGATGACAAATGTCCTGAAATAAACACGAGAGTTTAGACTGAACATCGCACATCAAAGAAACGTATGTTAGTATTAACCTCTAGAACGTCAATCGTCATGTCCTCCACGAACATATCCCACCACCGCAAATGATCATTCGTCCGTCCCGTCCAATCCGTCACTTCAAACTTGCTCAATTTACAAGCAAGGTACATAAGAGCTATTGCAATGATTTCTGGTTCCCACTGAAGGCAAAGAGTAGTGCAGAGACTAGAAAAATAAAAATAAATTTAATTAAAGTTTTCAGAACCGAGTTTCTTGTAGCAAACAGATGAATGTAAATGCTGGATACTAACCTGTCATTTACAAAGTTCCAAGCCATTTGCACCATTTTCTCCAATCTGTTCTTCTCTCCTTTGATTAGAGTGGCATATTTGAGGAGGAATTTGTATGGATGTTCTAGTTGTAAGTCAAACTTTATGGTTTGAAGCAAAATCCTTTCCAAGGTCATCAGTTCTTCCTAAAAATACATCTCAATTCAGCACGGTTAGTAGACCAAGTCACTACTAAATCTAATCTAACCAATCGATTCTTTTCTTCTGCTCCAAATTGCTGACTAAACTTGGGTTCTTCCAGTAACCGTCTAGCAGATTCAATCATGTCTCTGCACTTCTTGGGAGTTTCCTCCACCTTGCCAGCGAGGAAGAGGCAGGCACATGCAGTTGGCTATTAAAATAAATGGATTACAAAGTGAAGCCAAAGGACATATATAATGCCTAACTAAGCACAGTCAGACATTTTAGGAGCTGGTTGGACTTACGTATCTTGGAAACTCTTGAAACGAATGGCACATGTAAAATCGATGGTAGAATACTACAGCCGTAGCCATTGTTGTAGAGAGACCTAACGTTGAGAAATATACTCTTCAATAGACTAAATCCTTCCTCCTTTGATTATTTACTGTGTACATTTTTATTATTTTATTCGCCGGCCTGATACTGAGTATAGGTTTGGGGAGTATACTTACTCAAGTTCATGGAAGTCCCAAGCTCGATAATAAAACGTGCACCTATAAGTAAACCAAACACGGATAATTACAATGGCTAAATTCCAAATAACTTTTTCATCAATAAGCCTTTGAGGTTGAGGTTGATAGTGAAGGACGCGAGGCTGAGTGGGAGTGGGTCATACTTACCTTCACGTCTATAGCGAGCTTCAATTGTTGAATCCATTCCTTTAAGAACCGACGGAGATTGTCGCAATTCTCTCCTTTGATAGTACCATCGGGGCATTTTCTCTCTGCAACAAAATCATGTGAAGACAACAAACCGTTTTACAAACATATGTCAACAATGCTATAATGACAAGGTATATGGGTTGAGTATGGTAAGGTCCTTATAAAGTGCCTGTGAATAAACCCACCCCACCCCAACCTACCCATTCACGCTCACTGAAGAGGAGGTAGTCATTTTTTGCTGAACCGCCGCACGTAATTGCTTATTTATTGACTCTGTCGGCTGGCTGCTAGCTTGGGCC
>Ga0194135_10001254_pt1 | contig 14984 bp, 10 predicted proteins | sample LitLau_LLRF_2013_FD_134024 | JGI IMG/M metagenome (GOLD analysis project Ga0194135, IMG submission 134024) | Freshwater sediment microbial communities in response to fracking from North America - Little Laurel Run_MetaG_LLRF_2013 (version 2) | ecosystem: Environmental > Aquatic > Freshwater >...
ACACTTATGAGGGACCCTTCCAGCATGTACATCTTCACAGATAGAACGTTGCACTGTGTACGTAAACGTTTTACGATTTGATTTTCAATCCCTCGTTATACCCGTTTGCCACGGTTTATTTCTCTTTGGTCTGTCTCCTCTGCTTGTATACGTACACGAATTGAATCAGCTAAGTGCAACGAGTGTGCCATTCCCAAGGGCTGTGTAGTACGTCGTTACGGTTTAATGGCTCACAGAGAACAACCCTTGAAGTCACCTTACACAAACATGTATGAATACTCTGAGGAACTAAATCGAGTCTACCTCATTCTTTATATGCCTTCTCTCAAATATGCATTACTGCTATTATTAGAATTGGAAAACTCAATAGTGGTTCAGATTGCGCAACCTTAGGGCCCATAATCATGGCTTAGAATGGAATTTGTGTGTTACGAATAACCAATGAGGTCAGACGAATAATAATAATAAATCCCTCAGGGAAAGTACTTTTCGAGCGATTCTTTATAACCGCAAATGTCGGGAGAGAAAGCAGGCTGTCCGTTTGTCTTACAGTTAAAGTCTTTCATTTACCAATCTTCCTAGTTTCTTATCGTGAGGCTTATTTTACGACCACACAGTTCACAGTTATGACTGGATCCTACTTCAGTGGAATTTCAATATGTCTCCCGTGCAAAATCTAGTGAATTTTCTTTCGAGGGGTACTACTTCGGTCCAATTACAATTATTGGATACATGTTCAATCTAATCTAACATTCAAAGTAGTGTTTTGTAACCAAAAGCATCCTTAGTTAAATTGATTGAAGGAGAGTTAATTAAAAAAGTTGTAGAGAGACGTTGAATAAAGATTCGATTATCGATTAAACAATCAATACCTCACGAGAGATGAATAGCTAATGGATAATTCACGAGAAATCTGACCAACGAATAATGCTGCTCGTTGTTTGCGCAATTCTGGTTGAAAGTTTCACTTCATTCAAGTTAATTATCTACTTGGCAGTGGGAGAAACATTTCTGTCAGTCTTAATTAAGACTCTTCATGAGATTCTTCATCCAACGCAATAATACAATGGACGGTACTTATTAAATTCCTGCTTATTTTCTAAAGCTTATCTTCTTCGGTCTGCCTTCGTTTCTTTTAGTCATGCTATACGTCCATCTGAGACTTAAGTAGTTTCTTTTGAACTAGACAAAACCCCCGTCTCTTATGTAAGGGCTTTTCCTTGCACATAAAGCATTACAAAAGTTGAAATTGAGTCGAAACTAGAAAGATTAAAAAGTATGCTTTTGTTAAACAACTCTTCTTAAAGAGCAAAAAAGCTTCCGGATTTTATTTCAATCTACTTACATATTTTATTCTAAGATATTACGGAAATACTTTTTTCTTGTATTCTGCAAAGACAGGCAATGCATGAAGATAGAGTAACAGAAAAAGAAGATTTTAGACAGAATCTAAACCCTCAAAAGAATCGAACACAATGGTTTCTTCATTACACAAGAAGATCTTTTCTCTTATCGCTTCGCCATGATTTCTCTCACGATCGATTAAGTACCTATAAACCACTCTGTGTGCAGTAGTAGCTCTTATGGCTCAGTTGGATGATAATTATTATTGTACAGTCAACAGTGTGATTGGTTGAAGCAGCAATGGTTCTATTTCTCCAACCACTAACAACTACACGAACCAATAATGTCTAAATCGTCTTAAATATTCATTTTATTGGTTTCACTACATTGAACATTTTAATTCCTCCTTTCATCAGCCTTATATTTTATTTACTGGAATCGGGAAGAAAGTAAGGATTGAGAATGACAGCAGTAAAAGTCGAGCCCCGGAGGACTTTTCAGGTATGAAATTGCCCATACATTTCCACTTTCAATGGAATAAAACACCAATATCGCTATGCTCTCGTTACTCTCGTACGTAATGTCTCGAGTCGAGTCCTTAAACAATTCCGTAGGCACCATCGATAATTAGATCACGATACAACTGATACAAGACTCGAATGGTTTCATTTATTCGTAGCGACGTTTACAAATGACAATTAGTTTGTAGTGATAACGAGTGTCACCACTTAAATGGGATTGGAGGGGCATATGGTATGAGAAAGTAAGTTTAGAGAATTACCTTTGTTATTAGCAGTTGTGGCGTACAGTGGCTGACTGTGGTCGATACGTGTGCAGATTTTGAAAATGGTTGTCGCTTTCGTGTGATGGAAACTGCAGAGGCTTCAAGTAATTTTGACGATGTTGAAGTTTGCATAAGTATTGTTGACGTGTCGCTTATTTGCTCTAGGTATTCTCTCAAAAGCGAAGAAGGTAGTTTGAGATACTTAATTAGTAATTGTTGCTAGATTTCGGAACGGAATCTTCATCTGAACTATTTGCTTGGATTTTATGAATATTGCCTACAGTATTACTTTTAAACATTACAAGTATCCACAGGGAAAATGCAGTTTAGTGTTAGCAATGGTGCTGCTGATGTACTCAGATTCTTAATTAAACTTATAGGAGAGACGTATCAGAACTGCTGCTGTTTCTAACGGCTTCTTCACTTTTCTTCAGGAGTATTAATTGATCACTTGGAAGCGGCTTCGTCCTTATTAATCGTCTTTCTTACCATGTGCCCTTTAAACTGAGCTTGAATCTTAGTGGCTGCTTTGTTCAGTTCTGGATCCGTGAGATCCGGCAGTTCCTCCTCTTCCGCTACTTCCTAATGGTGCACACAAAAGTAAGAACAACGTCAATTAAAACTCCAACCTAATTAAAAAACTTCATCTTCCTCTTTGGACACAAGACTCTCGGCTCTTTTACTTGCTCCAAGACTTTTCACAATATTCTTTCACCGTAGTAGAACTTTCTTGTGAATAGTCAGAAAATACTTCCGCATCAATTGTAAGTGTAGTATCAACTAGAATGAGGAAGTATTTCAAAAAAACTACGAGAGTTCCTGTTCCGAAATTCCTTTGCAAAATGTGCAATTGTTTTTTTTATCATATCACACTGGATGTACTTTTACAGAACAGAACTGTACGTTGTTCAAGTGATTTTCTTTGTGAAAACTATTTCAGTCCGTGTGTATGTCTTCCATTAGTAAAAGAATACTTGAGGAGTGTGGCGAAGTTCTTGAGTGAAAGTCTCGTATGACTTGACGAAGAAGATGTTGCCTAACTTATTGAGCCACGAGGAAATGCAATGAAAGTGCTTTCTCCGCCAGCTATTTTCATCTCATTTTTGATGTTTGTTTAACTCAAGAGCGGAGGAGTTATTTCGTCGACACAATATAAAGCTCTCTCTCTCAATTAAGACTAAACCAATTACGTTTGCAGTGCTATAAACAAGTTGTTGGAATGCTCTTCGCCTTTTGTCGTGAATGCACAGAATAGGTGATCAGAGAGACAGAGAGTATACTTTGTATTATGTTGTATGAAGATGAGTAGATTCCATAAAATAATGTGTCCCAGTGTTCCACTACTACAACAACTGCCATTATTTTATTCCTTTGAAAGGACCAAGTCATAAAGAATATACTAGTGGGGCTAGTGGGGCATACTGGATGATGTGAAAGCCCCTAAGAAGGATATGAATGGTCTTTTGGCCAAGTCTCAAAATGTTCTACTACGCTCATACCCAAACATGACAGACACTTGCATATTTTACGATATTAGATTAAAGAGAAAGGCCAGGGCATGTTGCCAAAGAAAGTTGGTCTATGTTGTCCCGTTTTGGAAAAATCATTTAGGAATTTATGAGGGAGCGCGTTGGGTAATCCAGAAGTTTTAGTGGGTGGGGCGCAGAAGCCCGTCCTTCAATTTCGGCAAACGCGTCGTATCGCTCTCTGTACATCCTGATGATGATAACAGAGAGAGAGTCAACAGAGAGACTCATTTCTCCCCAGGTGACCATCAAAAGGGAAACCAAGTAATAAGGCTAAGTGGACCGTAATGTGAAGACATTGCAATAATCATATTATGACTAGGGTCTTAACGAAACGCAGAGATACGGAGGATCAAGCTTTCTATTCATCGTTGTTGTTGATAGCATGAATAGCTTCACTTTATTCCTTCTTACACTCCTGAAAACACCCCGTCGTTACTTCGCTCTCTTTTGTGAGCATCGCATTTTATTAAGTTGTGTGATTTTTAACAGAGGGAATCTCTCACAGAAAACAATGGTATTTCGTCGTGTTCATTAACATATAGTAATCTTGGGGCTCCTTAAAGTTAGTTGTTAGTACAGTCCACAAAAAACACAATGGATGGAAGTTTTATGGCAAATGCAAAGTAGTTCTGATGTCATTTTCGTCTTTGTTCATCCCCCAAAAAACCCATGTCATTTTCGGAGTCACGAAAGAGTTGTAAAATGGGCATAATAAAAATGTAGCTGCAGAAAATGATTTCAGCCTGCAGCTTCTTTAACGTAATTATTAATGAAGGAACAGGAGAAAGTTACATTTCGTGACTTACTTTTGTCTTCAGCTTTTCAAGCTCCTCACTAAGCTCTGCCTCTGCCTTCGCCTTCTCAGCCTCTCTGCGTGCCTTGTGACCTCGGAATGAGGCTTGGATTTTGGTGGCAGCGACACCCACCTCTGAAAAGGATCCGAACAAAAGGTCCCCATAGATAATTAGTCATGTCGAAGACATACACAAAGATTAGACCTCTGAATCAAGTCAAGGGCTGATCATGAAGACGGCATTCATTCATCTCTCAAAGTTGGGTCGTAATGAATTCACACAAACTGTCAGTTATGTGTGTTATTTGTTAACGTATCTTTAATGTACCTAATTTAATATCGTTATATGGATTCCCTCTTGCATACTGTACACCATTGTGTTTCCCTTGATCGTGTTGTTAATTCATCCGCAAGATTCTTTGTTCAAGTAACAATGACTTTCAGCTCAGGAAAACGATTGATTAATGATCTTCTTGACGTTTCAACAAGAATGAAACACTAATTTCCTTTCAAACTTTCATTTACGTAGGAGGAAAGCAAGAGTGCTTTTCCTGTAAACCCTTCAAAGCGTCAAAAGTCTGAGAGCTTCGATTCCTCCTGACTGAGTATTTCATGTAAGCCTCTCACACCACACGTCCTTCATAGTCTTAAGGCTATTTGAGATTAGAATTGATGTCACACACATACATACTGGTTAGTGTACACCTTACTCAGAGGAAATGATGTGCCCTCCCCTCTCCACTACTGAAGAGCTTCATAGCCAACAAAAGAGATTGTGTACCTTAATCATTAATTCAAACTCATGCATGCTCCCGTGCATTTATATGTAAGCTCCTGCTTTCTCCATTCTTTCTAACTAACACGAATGAATACATAGATGAAAAAGTTTACACTGACTAACTTTAGTTTCATTTACTTATAATTTGTCAAAATTGTTTTCTGTAGTTTGCACTGGTTTTCAATAAGTAAATGTGGTTTCATTCGATAAAAACACTCGAGACTTGAGGTAAATCAATAGTACTTAAAGTCAGATTGCAAAGTATATAGCAGTCATGCAATTTACCACTTCCTCATTCTACCTTGTTTCGAGTCTCCGAAAAATGTGAAGTGCATTTGTACGTGTGTGTATTGTTTGCATACAACACAAGAAAATTACACATAGAGTCAATAAAGTATAGAGTATAGCTCGGGTATCAGTATCATGCTGACTTTCTGTCACTTCAAACACTAATTCATAAACTTGTGTACGCAATGCAAATCTTACACTAAGCCAACAAAAAGAAACCCAACACTACCATGCACCAAATAATATTCTTCAACGACCTATAAACACCAAGACCATGTATATGAGGTTTGAAATTGATGGAATAAAACATCGGAATTTGGTAGTTCGCATGCTTACTAGTCAACGACATTATTTCCCAACCATATCGCTCTTTTTAACTTTATGAGGATTCATATTGAGCGATTTCCTTTTCAGGACATAAAAAGAGCCAACAGTAACGCAGTTTAACTGGTTGAATCCTACTGCTTGTACTCGCAGTTATTGCTAATGAAACTTTTATTCGTCCGTCCTATTTGGGTTTCTCATATTGCTCTATAATAATGTTCCATTCCAGAGGAGGCTTACTCAGCCATTAATTTGTCCTCAAAGCGAGTAAAAATTTCCTAGTTGTTTATTTATTTAAGATTAAAAGCAGACGCGAGAGAAAGCTAACAACCAGCTTCAAATATGATTGCACTATTGACATTTTGTCGTTGTGATGTGAAGTATTCGCCGATCCTGACTTCAGTAATAACGAGTAAAGAAATCAAATTGATAAAGAATCCTCGACTTCAATCCCTATAATAATACGACATTACTCGTGATTGTCTTCGAACTTCGAAGTAAGTAGTAATTTCAAATTAAAATTAATGTCAACACGCTATCATCATTTTGTCGAATCACAAGCACGTGAATTAAAGCAGGTGGAGTGAATAAAGTTAAAAGGATACATTGACAATTGGGAATATAGGGACGTATCATAATAAAGGTTTATTGTGTATCTGTTCTTCTCACCTGGATCGTTCAGATCAATATCGACAACTTCCTCTTCTTGTTGGTTAGACATGTTTCCTTCGGACTTTTTCTCTTGAATTTCTTTTCGCGTCAGATGACCCCGGAAGGCTGCCTGGATTCGGGTAGCCGCTTCGTCTAGTTCTGGATCGTTTAGATTAAATCCTGTAACTCCGTTGCTGTTTCCTGCGGGTAAAACAGGTAGACCACAAAATCAAGCCAGGCAATAAGATATTAAAGATTTATCTGCGTAAAAATACTAAAAATACGATTAATTTGATTTCAATTATCATTCAATCTATATCCATCATAATCTCAGCAGATATTCATATATTAGACTCACTCACACTCATTGTGGGGAAAGCTGATGATATGAGTAGAAGACGTGAGTGGTCCATTACATTTACTTTTCTAACTGAAAAGATCTTTGTACCCACATAGAAAATTCTTTGCAAATATTTCACGAGAGTATTTTTGCTTTGAAGATCAAAGAACCAGACAAACTCAAAGTGAAACAAGAATGAAACACACCATTTAGTAGCAAAAAGAGAAATTGGCTTGTGTGTATTCCAAATAATATACTCATAAGTTACACAGTCCCACACCAAATCAAGCTTTCTGTATTTCATAAAACTTGCAACCTTCGTGTTCGTGCAGAACCACGCCCATTAACTAAAACTCCACGTGAGTTTATATGCTCCAACTAGAGAGGAGTGAAGAGAACAGAGTTGGTGAATATGATGACTACACTCATACATATATGTATACGCAAAAACCCGATTGCTCAACTAACATTTTCAGACGAATGAATTTCGGTTACTTCCTTCTAATCCTAATTTATTGCACGTAACATTCTCTCTCAGTCACAATAACCACAGTGTACCAATGTGCTCTGTGCACCGCACAAGAATGGACCATTATGGATGGGATAATAAGCAGATAAGGAACCTTACTTTTGTTCTTAATGCCCTGTCATTTCTACGAATTCTGGCAAAAGTATCTACGGCACACAGAGTGCAATCTGTAAATGCAAACTCACCTGCCTCGAGGAGTCCCAAGGGTGTAAATTATTAATAAAACACTCACATTGTACGAAGATTAGGCTGAGATAGACTAGGGTCTCCTTTCAAAAAGATAAGGTTCAGAGAGAATGTACATTTACTAAATTATGAAAGAGTATTAGAGCAGAAGAAGAGCAAGAATTTCTATTCTTGTCAGCCCAGCAGACCAAACTGAAAGGCACAAGAAGACACACAACTTCCCTACATGTTCCCTGCTGCTTCAGTTAATTAACTCTTATGTGCTATAATTATTACTTTGCTACGAGCCACGAGCATCAGACTCGCTCTCTATATCTAGGTAACTGCATCCACCAAATCTTGGCATTTCTTGTTAAACCGTTAAACCATATGGTCCCTTCCACTATATCAAATCTTCCTAATGAGGAGATCAACTTTCTCCCTCGTTTATTAAAGGATTTCTACTCTTGACTGCTCCATATACCTTGTGGCTCATCTCTAAATCTTCACACAGACAGGACAATTTATCATGTATGGGGATGTGGAGGAAGATGAAACAACAGTTTCCCAGCTTTTACAAGTCATCTACACTTTCCCCGAAATTTCTGTTCAGTCAAAGGACCACAATGAAACATGAGAAACGTACAAGATAAGTTGCACAGGAGCAAAATGATGAACAATTACGAAAATAGACTCAAATTCCACCATTCTACGGATCCGAGAGAGAGAGAGAGAAGTAGGTGGAACTTCAATCAACAAGACCTCGGCTGTCTCCCAAATGGAATGAGTTTTGTAAAAGTTAATGGGCCGAGACGAGATGAGAAAGAAGATCTTTCTCCACACTCTCCTATCTCTTTCTTCCTGTAATAAGCTCTTCTTCCATCGTTATTCACTCCTTTGAGTTAAAATAATTCCCTCGACTAACTACAGAAATTCATCAAAATTTAATTCTAATTTCTTTTTCTGTTTCAAAGTGAACATGCGATCAGCAGCAGGTAAAAAGGCGAAGAAGATGAAAAAGATATGTTCCTGTCATTCCTCTGCTGTATATGCCGTGCCGTAATATATGCATAGAGTACGCTGTGCAAACATAAATTCCATACATGTTTCGTCGGACTTTTATCCCTAAAACGTAGAAGAAGTTTGTCTATTTTCACCTGAAAATAAGTTAACCCAAAGGAGCTATGATTCTTAATCATAAAAAGAAAGACGAAAAAGTCGAGTCTCTCGTGATTTGATTACTTTCTCTAGACTACCACCAGCATTGCACAACTGTGATCTATCTACACGCGTCATCTCATCATGTCTATAAGGTTCAAGTTCCGATAATAATGTCCAGTCTGTGTCTTCTTGCAAGTGATTACTGACTGGTGGCTCAACTTGTGTCGTGACTCCTGCGGGAGGATCGATCATTTGCCTTGGACTCTTATCTCCGTAAAGCAACTCTTCTAAAAGTCATCCCTGTCTTCGCGAAATTGGTAAGATATACAATGAGGTACTGTCGTCAGACTTTTATATACGTACGTACACGTCGTTCTCCTTATAGTGCTTCTTCAGTGTAGATAGAATCAATATTTGTTTAGGATCGATCACACACTCGGGAAAAAGATGGATGTGGAAGTCATGATCGAGCTGACTACATGATACATTATGATCGTACAGAATTTCAAATCGAAAGCACAGCCACAGCAATATAGATAGATAGCCCTGCTTCGCTTGGTTGTTGACAAGAAGGGCCTTTTATCCGTAGTGAAAGTTTAATGAACAAGAAAGTTTTTGGACAATTAGAGAACAAATATCCCGTAGGTGACGTGTAATTGATAAAAGCAGTTCCCTCGACTGAACTCAATATTATATGCACACACACACACACACACACACAGCCACCTCACAAATTCTGTTGTGACAAGGAAGGCGTTTGTCTAGTAACATTTCACCCCATGAAAAACTTCCACTTACGTGATGGACCTCTCCAACCTCACGCATTATGTGGAAACTTAGGAAAAAAGTGCCTCGCAAACAAATGGACACGTATTTCCCCACATGAATGGTCTTTGGAACATGCAGAAGCTACTTTTGAGAGTCTCCACCTCATCACCCGACATCGCCGGACGAAAGAAAGCTAAGGAAGGTCAGAAGTTTATCCAGTTTCATTCTCCAAAAGAGCATTACTACATGTGCACACTCTCACTCTAGTAATTCGGACGATGTGAAAGCAAAAGAGAAACGCGTGGTACTCTGTAGGGAATCCTTTTTATTCATTTCACTGTGTCTGTGAGACTCTCTGTCTCTCCCTTTCTTCTGGAATCCATACCAGCAGAAACTTACATTCACATGCTTTCTCCATATGGCAGCAGCAGCACATTCAGTCCAATCTAATCCTAAGTACACCAAAACTCGTTTCTTCAGGGTTTTGGATTAAAGTTTCCATTCTTTCATTCTTATATATACACTCAACCTCAAATGAGCTTTCAACAGCCATCAAGATACTACACAGATACAAGAATCATTCGTACTACAAAGAAAGTCTTTTCTTTGAAAGAGTAAGAGATTATATTGTACACAAGTCTGTGTGTGCTCGTTTTGGATGGAATTAAAATCTGAGGGAATATGCACGTACGTACAGCCTTAAGGTGATACACGTATGTGTGTGTAGTGAGCAGATTATTATTGAAGAAAGGAATAAAAAAGCTTTGAAAAGTTCACATGAAAGAGTGAGCGGTATTTTACTGACATTTAAGACATAACGAGAATACGGTTTGGTACTTGGAGCGAAGAAAGTCAGTAGAGTTGCTTTTCTTTAGCGCACAAGTCAATTAAGTCTGAAAGGGGGTAGACGTGAGTTTTGAATCCACCTAAACGAGCTTAAATATAGGTTGGGAGAGACATTAGGGAAGGGCTACCGCCGTAACGTGCACTATTTTTTCCTGTGTTATTACACAACCTTATTGCATATTTCTCGTACTGCTGTATAGTTAGTTCGGAGGCAAGCAGCGAGCTTCTTCACTCTCTAAATGCTTTCATGTAACTTACTTCTTTATAAGCCTAAATATAATACATGGAGAAACGATTCCTTATGTGAACTGTGAACACTTCGGGCTTTCCACGTACAAAACCGTCATGGTATTGCCTTATATGCATAGAATAACCATTTCACATGAGTTCCGTGCTTGCATTTTCTTGATTTCTCTCCAGGAAACTATAGTTAATGTCCATTGCAGTTTAAAGTACGAAGCTTCAAGGCCTTTTTTACTCTAAGCCTTCTCAAAAAAGAATTGGAGAAAGACGAGAGTCACCTAATATCCCTTCGTTTGATAGTTTTCCTTCCTTTTCAAATTAAATGTTAAATCTACAGGAAGTAATAGAAGCCAGGAGGAGGAGATGGGAGGGGAAGACTTGAATAACAGGAGCAGCAGAGGCATTTCGGGTTATCAAAGGCAGACATATAAAAGTAGGTACGTAGAGATATGTGTTATTGGGTTTGTGGTTTATTTATTGAGGAGAAAGACGAATTGGAGACCGATAATCTTTTCCCAAAGAATAGACCAGACTCAAAGGCTATCGGACCGGAAACTAAAGGAAGATTTCTTATCCTTCTTCAAAGATGGATTTAGTTAGAATTAGTTGTCATACAGGGACAGAATAAGGAGAGACTGCTGTTGTGTAGTGAATACAATCCAAAAATCCTTCCCCTCTACTGGGTCAATGCAGACTTCTCGAGGAGAATAAAAAAGTTGCACAATAATTTTCTTTTAGACTTTCAGCGACGCGAAAGACTATGTATGGATGGGAGAGACGCGTAATATGGAGTTAACCAAGTTGAGTAGGAAGGGGAAAAGTTTCCTTGTTCAACAAGGTTTTAAAAGCTCCGTTAAGATGTGTAACGGCACACCCTACTTTCACTTTTTCCTTCACCAGGTTATTTCGCTGGTGTGTAGCTTTGTATGGTTTGGACATGTCCGCTCAAAGACTACATTTCTAGAATGCAATGAATTCCTTTGAATAGCTGATACCCTAGACACGTTCATCGAAACAGTTAGAAGTGCGAAATGTTCACGTTTCGTCTATAAGGCAAAAATGAAAGCAGTAACAATTGAGGAACCATATTATATATATATGTATACACATATTTCCATCCAATGATCGTGTCTCATCTCTCTTTCTCTCTGTGAACTACTACATTCTTACACTTTGTCTTCTCCGAGTGGTGGACCAGAATATTAAGTAGAAAGATACAGAAGAAGAAAGAAGAGATCTAACTACTTCTGTGATCTCAGGAAATGCTCCTCTACAATTCTGACCAGCATGTGTGAAGTACGCGGAGCCTTATTACATATAACTAGATCTTGAAGTTCTTGAAGTATACACAGACCATACATTTTTAAATAAAGCAGATAACGGGCCACTTCCTTCCTCACTTGGATTGCTACTTAAACATCTTCTTTTTTTCGTTTCTTGGCAAAGACTCCTCTTCTAACGATTTTGTTGTGTAATCCCTAGAGTACTTATCTTCTTGCAAATCAAGACATTTCGCAAATGTACCGAAATTGTGCTGCTGCTGTCTCAATAGCACTTCTCAAACATGGATGCAAGCGGTTCTTTTCTTTTAGACGAACTTTATTGCAACGACACGGAGAAAGAGTGAATAAGGACAGAAATCAAAATATTAACAGTAACATTGCTGCTTGCTTGTATACGTGTATGGTTAGGTCGCTTCCATTCTAATGTTTGTGGGTAGACGAGTAAATCTCAACAGGGCTGCTTTCAGTTCAAGTGAAAAGTTTGCTATTTCTCGAGGCAAGACATGTTTGCTTGCCTTACGACTGTGTTCTCAATTTCTCATATTCTCTCAAACACATTTTTTGCTCACCACATAGAAGTTCTGCTTGTACTTGGCGAGTAGTCGAAATTACAGAATTTCTTGGAGCCAAAATTGCCCCTCGCTCATTTATATAAATAAAACTCTTATAGTTAGTCATATATGGGTAGTATAGTGTAATCAAATATGAATTTATTCCCTCCCGTTATTACCAAAAACAGCTACAACAGCACGAATTTGAGGGCTAACTACCAATCCCAATTATTATTTTACGATGAAAGTCTAATGTAATTTTGGTAGTAGACTGAATCATACAAGGAGCTTTGGGATAGTTTGAACGAAGCCATACGTGCCTGCCACTATTTAACCTCGTCTACCTTGGACGCGTTAGATACGAAGTAAATTTTTCCCTTTTGGGAGACTTTACATATATATATATACGATCCGATAGGCAAAAAAGGTTGTAGTAAAGTTTAAGCAGAGCTTAATTCAGAAGAAATCCATGTCATTCTTCGGGGAAAGCTGTAACATTTCATTTGTTACTCTAAAGCTAGAATGTACTGCTATGCTTAGCTATACAGACAATTATTTCCGCTCACTTCCAATCAGCTTATACAGGATGCTCAAGTACACTGCAGACATCTCACCAAAAACTTTCTCAATTCGCGAATGAATCTCTATTTCCCCAATTACACTTTCTTCATCTACTGCCGTTCTAATCTCAAAATTACACAAAAATATCAAAGCTTCTTAGAAACCCTACGAAGAACGTCATCAGACTGAACCTATATATAGACTTTTGTGCCCTTGAAATTAAATTAGAAACGTATAACAAGAGTTTTCAGTTGGTTACACATGATGAGCGTATAAAGATATCAAGGAGTCTTTCAGAAATAATGCAATTAAGTTATATGAATACGGACTTCATTTCTAACCTCAGGTCTTGTGAGTTTGTGAAGCGTACGAATTTGGAGAGCAAAATCAAGGAGAGTTGAGAGAAGACGGACGCCCCAATCCGAAGAACTTGGATCTTTCGGATAGTTTTATGTTATTCTACGTTATGACTTTGTATGTGCACTCAGCGAACTTCCGTTCTTTATTCTGGACTGGAATAACCAAAATTTCTGTATCCGTATGGAATTTCGGATTTCAGTGGAACACTCACTCGTTCTTCCTTTTGTAACAGTACACCACGCTCGCGTCAGACTAAAGATGGAATGAAATTGGCTCGGGTAGAGTAGAGAAAGTTTAGAGAAAGTAGGAACCAACAGAGCAAAGTTGATTCGGAGGTTCGGGGGCCACTCGGTCTCTCAACGTGAACAAGTACGAAACGACGACGAGTACCTCACATAGTCTCTGGTTCACAGACACGGAGAAATGTTGCGGACAACGAAGACTGGTAGTTTATTGTATATCACAAAACTATCTCCACGCGTATAGTATAAGATGCGAACCTTTGGGGGTAAAGTGGGACGAATAAATGTTGAAGCTCCGTAGTTTCGCTCTGTATGTGTGTAGTAGTGAACGAGTTGGCGCATTGGAGAAAGCCCATAAGGAATCTCTTGTGGCTCTCACAACAACGGAGCTCACTGAATTTCTTCCTGTATACTATATACTTTCATCTCCACTTCTCTACAGATTCACCAATACTACCTTACTTCAAATGTGTACTTATATAGCAGCCAGTACATGCAAATCCAGGTTGGAGCTCCTGTGTGCATTTTAATCTTTGTGAACGCCCAGGGTAGGTAAAACCATGGGGCTTCTTTATCATAAATCCACTAATGGAAATCTCTTCTAGATCTGCAGATTTTGAACTCTTTTTTTCTTTCCTCCTGATAATACAATAGTAATAATAATCTTATCAACGGGAAATTACTTATCCGGAAATATATTATTATTGAAAGTATAATATCTCGAGAAAATTCAGATAATATTGGTCGCACTAAAAGATAAAGATTATAGAATCCATTGATATCACATAAAATTGACGAATAATAAATACGAATGAGAATGGAGCAGGAACGATTTCGAATATCGGGTATCGGGTTGTATAGGGAGCAATAAAACCCGGGTGACGAAGTATACGCTACCCTATACGTACCTTTTGTTCGTGAGTATTCCCAATCTGTAAAAGTATCACTCACTACTACACTGCTGACTTAACTTGCATTCTATTCCATCCCATCTTATATTTCCAGAGCAAACATTTCCCATCATCGCTTATTCTTTGCTTTTACTCGCATCTGACTGAAAGTATTAATCCTCCCTCGACCCACCACCGTGTACTTGTAATAAAACACTGAGAGGTGTTGGTGACTCATCTACTTGTCAATATCGATAAAGTGATCACTCTCCTTCCACCAGCTACACCACAAGTTCCAACTTCCCCGTTTCCTTCCTGTCTGCACAGAATAAAACTCGCGATCGTTTGCGTTCCCTAAATTCATTGCATATAAACAACCTCTTATGGAGATTTTTTAAATGGGCACGCCATGGTTTACTGGTCAAAATCTACCATCCTTTTTGAAGAGTCGTTGCAGGTCAAATACATGAGGAAGTCAAGTCTTCTTCTCAAGAGACGTCGAGAGGCTCTGAGGCTCAGCATTATTTTCCTGGTGAATGCCTCTCTCTCTCTCT
>Ga0194135_10001255_pt1 | contig 14970 bp, 12 predicted proteins | sample LitLau_LLRF_2013_FD_134024 | JGI IMG/M metagenome (GOLD analysis project Ga0194135, IMG submission 134024) | Freshwater sediment microbial communities in response to fracking from North America - Little Laurel Run_MetaG_LLRF_2013 (version 2) | ecosystem: Environmental > Aquatic > Freshwater >...
GAATGGAAGTACTGGAAGTAGGAGTATCATGAGTGTACTGCATAAATGGTATCAAGTCTACCTCTACACTGCCAAGCTATACGCAATATTGTAATTCAATGCACAAAGAGATCAGTTGACCAGATAGCATGATAATTGAAGAGAAATGTTGGGAAAAAAATGTAAGTTTCCCAATGCCCCAGTCAGCCCGAGGGGCAAGTGGATACTCGTGGAACGGAAGTGAGGCTGAGGCGAGGCCTCGTCCCACGCCCTCTCCAGCCATGGCGGACAACCAGAGTGAGGCGGACTGAGCGGACCCTCCAACCGACGCCGCACTCCATTGGCTCGTTCAAATAGTTTTGCCCGTTGACTCTTATTCCACAGACGCCTTTCCCTCCTTCCACTTTGTAAACACATTCTCAACTCCTCCAGCCAGCCGTTTGTCTCACGATCCTGCGTTTCGAAAACGCTACTTCCAACCCGAAACTACGCTTTTTTCTACTCTAAATATGGGTAAAGCCAAGACTTCAATTAACAAGACGGTAAGGTCATTTTATTTTCAAGTGCAGTATCGTAATCGTAAGCTGTAGCCTCAAACGATTCTGTACAAACATTGAATGTATGGCACTTGGTCTATGTTCCAGGCATTGGACGTTTTGAAAACTACAAAGAAGGCTGGAGGAACTCCTGTCCAAGTGGGCCCTGTAAGAGCTAGGGCCTCGCGATCTCGATCTCGGACTCCTGCAAGGGTCAGTCTTATTGCTGTATTGCAGGATTTTTGCATTTTTAAACCTCCTAGTAGTTGTCTCAAATTAAATTGCATGGGCTTTGTGATGCAGGTGATTTGTGTCGTACATGAAATTTGCACATTAATCATTGATACTTGATATCATAGTATTTCGTTACTTTTCTTGGATGCTTTTGCTGCCACAGCTATCAAAACTTGTTTATTGTGCACATTCTGTTTTATTTTAATACTTCAAGTTCTGTATTCACGTTCTTTCTGGTGCCTATCCTTTAGCTGCAACCTTCAGTGGAATCATCTTCTGGGGTTGGTGAATCGCCAGTTAAAAGGGGAAGAGGACGAGTAAGTAGCTACCGTTTCAAAGTGTCCTCTGTTTTAATTTTTATTTGCTAGCGTTTAAATTGGCTTCGATTCTCCATCTATCTAAAAAAGCATTTATCGTCATGTTTCCTTAATATGTCGTACGATAAGTTTAATATAATTTTTATATTTCAGCCAAAGTCGAGTCCCAAAATTCCAAGCACTCCAGCACAAAAAGCTTCAACTCAGGCTAAGAAGCCGGCAAAGAAAAAAGAAACAAAGCCGAAATCCCGACCAGCAAAGGCAACTAAACGAGTTGGCAAAACTCCAACAGCAGCGAAGAAAGGTACGCTTAATACTTGTCTTCGTTGTTAATTTTTTGTGATAACCTCTTATAATTGTTCTAAATCTATTTCGAGAAACTCCAAGTGTCATGTATTTAGTTGATGCCAAAATAATCAATCTTGCAAGTATTTTATAAGAGCTGATGTTTTATTTTGAAACCAGAACGTACAACACCATCGCGATCCACAGCTGCCAAAGCTGAAAGAAAATCTACTCCATCAGCTCCAGCCAGTGCGAGGAAGTCCGCTGCCACAAGATCCAAAGGTTCCTCAGCCGTGAGTAATTCCAACTTAGATGGAAGTACCAGAAGGTATGCAACGAGAGCAAAAGTTTCCATCATTGAAAACAATGACAGCTCGCAAATGAAAGGCTCCAATAGCAATGTCTCTGTATCGAGTCGAGGGTCTGCTTCAGAGGGAGGAGGTTGGTTTTCAAGATGTGTCATTGTTTAATGACTTGTTGACTTTATGTGTTGTAAACAAGATCACATTTATTCTGTAACTTCTGTTATGTTTTATATTATGTTGTGGGTTGTTCTATATGTAGACCTTCGTAGAGGTATTCATTCAATATGCTTTAATAGTTATTTATAGCGTACATGTTTTTCAGAAGTTGGACACTTGTAGGTATAATAATTAATTAAGACGTATGCTGTTGTGTATTTAAGCTTAAGGTTAATTTGAGGCAGAGTGTTTATACAGATTAAGATGAACGGTTTTATACACAATTTAATCTTACTATAATTTAATCGTCGTCGTCGTCGGTTGAAGTATATTTAAATTTGGAATTGTCATGATCTTCAAGTGTATTTAAACTCCGTCTGTTAAGTTGTTCACTAATAGTAAATGGTACAATAAGTAGTAATTTTGTTTTGTATTTATAATGCTCTGTGCAATTTGAGTCTGTTATACTTGTTCACGGTTCTTGTTCTTATTGTAGCATTTAGTACTCCGCGATCCAAATGTTTCATCTATTAGTAAAACCAAAGCAAGACTACACAAGGCATAATTTAAACTTATAGCTTCAGCCTGTAAAACTACATCACTTATAAGTTAGCTAGATGTTATTAGTTATTAGTAATATTTGCTCTCTGTGTTTTCTACTGTTTGTACTACATGAAGTTGATTTATATATAGCAAAGCTTAGGCAAAACAACTAAATACTAAGTATGAAAAATATCTTCTGGGCAATCCTTTCCAAGCTTCTCCTTTCCAAACTTTTTGTATGTTAGCTTATATGGTAGCATTACGAGGGGCTTTTCAAATAATTATTACCGACGTTCGTCAAAACTCAAAAGAAATGAAGTTCAGAATTGGCAGGGTTGATTTAAAAAGGTGATTCAATAGTGTCCATCAATACAGAGGTACAAGTGGTCTCCAATTAAAATAATTTTCCTTATTCATTCTTGCCCACCTCTTTCGAAACAGATACGTAATTGCAAAAATATATAATGGAGGAATTCACACAAACTATATTTTGTTAGGATCTTTCTAATGACATGGATGTAATATACAATACAACAAGCAGCAGCAGACAAATACTTTCACGGCAAGTACAAATTCGTGATTTGTTATTATTGATTAATACTTTAATACACAAAACTACAAGCGAAATAGAAGAAAGTAGGAAACTGTATATTTAAGTTATGTATCGAAAGGTTTGCACAAGTACGCATAGTATGCAGTGCATAAACTTTGTTTTTAGTGACTCCAGAAAACAAACTATGCTATAGATTATGATAATATATATTCTCATGTATTTGAAGTTTTATGTAATCATCCTGACTTAGCAATGTGAGATTACAAGATTATTTTATCCAAAACTAGACCATCAAGGTTTAATCTCTTATCAATATCAATAATATAATATGCTCAACAACTCAACCATTTTAATTTTTAGAGTGTATCATGTTTCACAATGTGTTATACATGTTTTAATAAAGTAGCACTTAATAGTATTTAGCGAAAGATAACATCAGGTTGGTAAAATGTTTGATATGTTACAATTATTTTACACATGTGATTACATACATGAGTGTGACCTTATCATCGCAGCAGCTATCGCTATTGGAGGATTACATAATTCTCAAAAAAGTATCGGGTCTGGAGAAAATATCTAATCCCTTATCGTTCGTTTGTGTCTTCAATAATTTAATCGTTACAATTTAATTTAAAAAGTGGATCTTCTTTAAAATCCAAGCACTTGTCAAAAATGATGGTTGCATTCTATTTGAATATTTCAACTTTCAACAAAGAAAAGGCACAACAAAAAATCCTCAATGAGATTCAAAAGAGTCAGAGAGAGATGAAGGATTTGCTGTGGCTGTATGAGAACGGTGATGGTTCCTGGGCAAATGGGTCAGTCATTCAATTTTTGTGTATGCATGTGTCGCTGTACCTAATTTTTGTGATCTGACAGCTCTACTTAAGACTTGTACAAAATGCAAGCGGACTTGCAGTAGTAGATGAATAATTATTTGGTCTCTAAACCTGAGAAGATTGGTTTCGACCATCGTAGTTTGAAAAACCTTAATACTTACTATTACTATTTACTAAAATACTAACTACTACCATGAATCAATGTATATAAGATGTGGCATCGTTTATACTGACTGTTACTAACATTACCAGTACAAGTAATAGCGAGTCTGTCCTTAAGCAGACGAAAAACTTGGAAAAGAATCAAAATATCTAATCAAAAAGCAGTAGTATAGAATCCCATTGCGGCTGGCTACTAGTTTCTTAAAATGGGAACATAAAGGGGCAAAAGGTAAACCAGGTAGTTCTCAGCCGAATGATAATGAACACCAGGATAGAGTTCTGTTCTCTCATTCAAATCCCATGAAAAAGTTAAAATAAATGTTATGAATAGTCAATCGATGCGAATCTCCTGTAAGCTTAACTTAAATCATATTCCTTGTATACAAATCGAGTAGATCATATCGTGTCATATGCTAATAAAATATTTTGATGGTTTGTGTGTTGCAGGTGAGGACTAGAGTGAAAGACTAGGGAGGCGATATCGAACGCCCGTCAATGATGATAATACGAAGTATCTCTTCAAATCCACACACACAACAACAACCTGTACGAGAAGAATGGATTAATGCAATTCATCTGCCTTTATATGCACGCTTAATCTATAATATTGTGAGACCCATCCATTCTATCTTCTCGCCTGTTTCGATGATATTTGTTGTTATTTTAATAATGCTGTGTATTGGGGGCTTCTTAGTCCTACCTACTACAACAGAATAGGGCTACTACTAGATATAATATTGCTAACTTATCGTAGTTTCGTAGTACATTAAGAAAGACAACCACCACACTTATGTGACCACAAACGAGATGAGACCCTACATTGCATGGCTCTGTTAGGTGTGTGTACGTACTACACAGAGCAGCATATATACAGAAATTGTATATAATAATCCCAGGTAAAGTGTGTATGTAGCGTAATAATGTACATGTAATGGTTTGGGATAGACGAGAGACAGGACAGGTAAATTGGTAGTTGTAAAAATGAGGGGTATCATCTACACAGCATAGTTTCATATCTCTTTATATGTATAACAACGTGAATGCTGCTGACTGACTGAGAGTCAACTGATGATGATAATATTCTCTAGTAAATCTGTTGGATGTGAAAAACACTCTTCTTCTTGAGACCAAAAGAAGTAAAGTAGGGCAGGCCAACCTATACAGTATACACAACACATACACTCACAATACAGTCGCATGTAATGATTGCACATTCAACATGTATTCTTTCTCACTGATCTCCACTCGTGTAAAATCATAAGGCTAAAAGCTAAAATGTATTAAGAGCTTCTCTCTCATCGTCTCTCTACTTTTCTAATACATTCACACAAATAGCAAAGCCACTCTCATGCACATTATTCCACTACTACACTCACACACCAAGTCTTTTTATATAAATTTTATTACACTCAACCTTCCCTCTACACACTATATATTCTTATTAAGAAGAATTTTACTCAGAGATAGAATATATAGAATTATAAGAAGAATGAGCCAAAGAACGGCCAAAGTGAATGGTCTCTCTCACTTTACTATTATTATTGTTACTCTCAAGTATTCTTCTGTGAATGTTCTGTTCCCTTTTTTAGATAAAATTCCTAATTAGTTGACTGTACATTCATGTAGATTAGCAGGATTTTTTTTAGCCTTTTAGGCTAATAATGATTCATAGAGAGTGTAGACTTCTTGGAGATATTCCAGTAAGAAACAGCACACAAGGAATTAAATCACAGGTTTGTATAGGTCTCGAAATATTATACAGTTTGGTTCTTTTGGACTGACAAAAGTGAATGTTTTAATTATTCATAAAATGGTGTGTGACAGTCTGCTTGTGTTTTACATGTATGTATGTGTTGAGTGAAATGTTATGTAAATTATAAAAGTGTGCTTCTGTGATTGGTGATTAACCTACAGGAACTTGAGAAGGAAGCAGGGAAGAAGCCTTACGAAGATAAGGAAAGAGTATTACGGAATTAGAACCACCAACTCTGTCACTGGATTTATGAAGCTACTTAACAGTCTACACCATTTAATATACAAGAGACATAATGGTCGCTGACTGTCCCAAATTCATCCCCAATATTTTCAATAACACAAAATGTTCTACCTGTTTTAAAACACGGGAAGAACACGGGGATGTAGCTCTCGATTCCAAGGTTAGTAGGTTTCATTGTGTTTCAAATTGTATGAAGTATATATTGCTTATGATTCATAAGCAGCATACATAAATAATAAATGAAGCAATACTCCTATTGATAAAAATATTTTATTGACACATTTCATGAAATTCGCAATTAATATCAATTAAAACGATAACTATGCAAAGCCTGAAGTTTATTTAACTGAAAGTGTCAAATCTTTGAATCTGTGCAAAAAGTCCGACTGCATATGTGAAGATGTGAATTGTTTTGTTTGAAAACACAAATTGGTTTCAGTTTTGTGTTTGTTATTATATTATAATACTGTAGTACTTATCGTATTTTTGTAGCTGTAGTATTATTCAACTCAAATAATAATACTTCAACTTCTGTAGGTTCATGAGTTCGGTGTATTAAAATTAGATGATCTAAACATGTAAATCAATTTAAATCATATGACGTAAGAATATATAACATGAGATACCTTTCATGGGGGAGTACGCTTTCAATGTTTTTGATTTCAAGATAGGAATTTGGTGTAATATAAATCTGAATACTGTTGAAAGTATCGACGATGGTGTCGATCACACAGAAAAAACCATAATTGTAGGCCAAATCGTTAACATGTACGTATTAGTTCGATTGCTGCATTGATATTAAAACTAAACTGACTTTGCTCTTGTTTTTCAGTCCCTGAGGAAAGTCGTTAAATGCGGGTATTTATTCGTTGCTCCCAGGGATTGGGATTTCTGCAATCCTGCTGTTCATCGTACAAAAGTATGCCAATGAAGTTTTATTGTTTTATAATTTTCTTATTGAAGCTACTATCTCTTGTATATTTAAATATCATTCAAAGGAGATTATGATTAAGTTTACAAATTGTCGTGCTTTTCTAATTTACTTCTGCAGAGGTGGCAACGAAGATGGTTTGTTCTTTGGAGTGATGACCAGTTAACATGGTCCATTGACGATCAAGTAATTCAAATACATCTGTTCTCTTACTCAAAGTTATTGGTACTCTGGTGGTATACATTAAAATTTTCCCTATTGTTTTCCAGCCTGACACGATTCCTCAAGGATCCCTGGACATGCGAGAAATTCTCGAAGTCAAAAACGCAGAAAACATAACAGAAAATGAATACAGCCTCGCCCTGACAGGGAAACAAACGACCTTCATAAAAGGAATGAATAACGAAGATATCAAATCATGGCAAGCAGTTTTGAGCAAATACGGAAATAAGTTAATTACAACGGGAAGTGGAAAAAGAAGTCTCACATTACCGGGTGGATTTGGAAGTTCTAGCTCAACAAGATTTGGTATAAAAACTAAACACACAAATAACTGCACTTAAAAGCTATTACCGTGCATTATTCTTGCATGGAGCTTTATCTCACGTTTAATGGCTGTTTTATGGTTTGCCCTGTAAAGATGTGAAATTTAGCATGGCTTCGTTTTATTTCTCTTCGTGTGCAGAAACGGGTGTAGTTATAGGACCATCCCAGAGACCGAGATTTCACAGCGTTACTACTGCCTCATTAAGTGGGCTTACTTCTCCCACAAGTCCTTATGGGAAGTCCACCTCGTCTGTTATTTATCCGAGCAGTTCTGGAATCGATGATGAGGAACACGTCTTCATTTCTTCAGGAGGAAGTTCAATTCCGTGTATCACTAGTGTCACACCTAAAGTATGCAGTACAGGAAGTGTCGGCAGTTCACCTGGAGGTACTTCTTCATCTCAGTCTTCTTTGCATGGCGGACTCCCTGCTAAATCTGCCCTCAAATCTGTTTCTTCCTCTGCTTCAAATTCCTCAACCAGATCTTTTTATGTCTCTCTTGCAAATGTTCCAAAAGGAAAAACTTACAGAAGCTTTCCTTCTTCGACGATGCGGTCTTCATCCACAAAGAACTCACTTGGCACGCGTCTTCTCTCTTCTACCATTTCGCCCCCAATACCTACTTCGAGTCCCCCCAACAACAATATGCCTTCTAAATCTGCATGTATATTTTCCACTTCTTGTATTTATTTTAATACTTTTTCCTTCGGTTTCAATTTGTCGTTCTTGAGCAAATTGAATCACTATTTAACTGAATTCCAGGTTCCGATCAAGATGTCTCAGTCACTTCACCCCCTACTAGTAATTCTGATTTTACTAAGTGCTATAATGAGTCCACCGATGTCACAGATTTCATTAGATGTACAACAACAAACTCTGTTCGAGCTGTAAGCTTGATATTTCAAATTTGAAACTATTTAACATTACTAAAAAAATACCTGCGCCTGAACACTAATGAATTGCTATTTTATTTAGCTCCGAGGGGATCCGGATGGATGTGGAGGGCTAGACACATCCGATGGTGGACCCTTAAGGAAAGGTTGGCTTCTGAGACAGACCAATAATGTAAGATCTTATATCCGTGCTTGTGCCCAAGTTAACTTTGATCATTGTTAAGTGAAGTATTGTAATGCTACATACTTATATTCACCATCACTCTGATTACAGGACTGGGTGAAACATTGGTTCGTATTACAAAATAACGCCTTACTTTTCTACGAAAACTCAGAAGAATTAAGTCCTTTAGGAAATATAGAAATAAATGAGCAAACAGTCATTCGTCAGTTCGATTCCAGTAGACATTACGGGTTTGAAGTCATCAATAAATCTACCGTCCATAAATTATCTGCAATAACAAACGGAATGAGAGGAATTTGGATGAAAGCCATCGAAGCGTCCAAAAGCAAGTCTCGTTTAGAGTCTGAAGTCATTCAAGAGCCTCATTCGTCACCCAACTCAATTGCAAATCCACCGAGTCCTCCCTTAAAATCTAAGAAATCTCGCTGGAGGAAGAAAACAGATCTGAAAATATTTGAATCACTTAAAGACGAGTTTGGAGAAAGGGAACGTGAACTAGAAAATCTTCGTACAGAGCTTAGAGGTGACTCTCCTAGAATGAGAGAACTTCTTAAAAGCCAAGCCTTACAAATAGATAATTTTCGAACTCAAATTTCTTCTGGTTTTATGGAAATCGAGAAACTAGAGTTGTATTGCAAAAATCGTGAGACAGAATACACAGAAAGTCTGAAGTGCAAAGATGAAATTATTGAAGAAATTAGAGAAGATTTATCGCGGGAGATCGATAAACGAGAGAAACTGGAGCAGCAGTCGAGAGATTTAGAGCATCAGCTAGACTTAGTCTCTCAACAGTTATCTGAAATAACAGAGATCCTGCATAAAACCGAAAAAGACGCAGATGTTCACGACATTCGTTACAGACAAATGGAAGGCCTCATGGAAGCTCAGAAGAGACAATTGTGCCACGAGCTAGACTTACTGAAGTCTCGGTGCAACGATCTCACAGAAAAGTTATACCAGTCTGAAAAAATGGCCAAGAGTTTAAAAACCAAGTTAGGAAGAGTAAAGAGTCAGTCACTAAAAGACAAGCAAATAGAATCTGATGTTTTAAACAAAATAAGCGATCTAGAAGAAAAGATTCTTAGGTTAGACGCTTCGCCAATTCTTTCTCCTGGATCCGGTTCAGTAACAATGACATCTCCTGTTCCTTGTAGCCCCTCTGGAGGACCAAGTGGTGGCATAGTTAACGTCATTATGAAGCTAAACGATCTTGATCAGAGAGTAGAAAAGGCAGTTGATTCATATTGGTTTAGAAGAGGGGAATTAGAAGAGTTAGTAGGAACCTGCCAAAATTGTAAGTTATTAGAAATGGAAGTTCAAGAAAGAGAAGAGCGATTGGAAGCCTTAGAAAACAATCTTATGAAACTTGAAATGGAATTCAGTAATAAAGTTAAAGAACTTAAAGAATTTGTGAAGGAACAACCACAGCCTTCTGATCCTCAACCTACAACTGCTCAAACTGTTAACAAATATCAAGCAGAAATTGAGCAACTCCGAGTGGGTTTTATTATTATGATATAATAGAGTTGGTTAGTTCTCATCCAATACTTATATGTATGCTTTAATGTTCTCTAGAACCTATGTGCCAAAGGACTTGAAGCAATGGAAAATAGTCACAAAAGGATGGTAATGGAATTGGAAGAGAAACACAGACGAGAATTGCAAGCTTTAAGAATAGAAAAGGACAATGAGCTAGCAGAAGAAACGAAGGCCACGCTTTCAGGTTGGTCGCTTTTATGAATTTAAACATTTATTTTGTCATTTTATTTTTTATTTAAACTTTATGAATGCTATTTTAATGACACACAGCTCTTGACGCAATGAGGAAAAACCACCAGGTGGAACTACAAAGAGAAATGGCCAAGTTTAAAGAGGAGTTCATGCGGAAGTTTCAGAGTGGTCAAGATTTATCAGATTTGCATCGTGAACATGAGTAAGTTTATATAATTATCGTTTGGTTTGATGCGATCATTGGACTAAATAAGCAAATTGATTCCTTTTGTAGACAAGAGTTGACTGAAGTTAAAGAAGAAATTTTGAAACTATCTGAAAAGTATTCATTAAAGTGTGTCGAAGCTTCCAAACTAGAAGAAACTATTGGGTCATTAAAGACTCAACTAAATGAAGCCAAAAGACGTATTCTAGACTTGGAAGGCAGTGACTTCCAAAGTAGTTGCAATTCTGCCTCGTCTGCATCCAGCAAGGTAAATATATAATAATTAGTCAGCTGTCGCTTTCACGTCTCATAAAGGTCATGAATTATTCATTGCCTCGTTACTACAACATTTCAGTACTACTCTTGTAAATTAACTCATGTGTTTCTAACTCGTTGTGTTATTTGTTTGTTTTTGTCGCTTTACTTGTTTCATCCCATGTTTAGAAGCCAGATCAAGTCACCGCTTTACGTTCACGCTTAGAACAACTTATCCTAAGTAATAACTTTTCTTTTTACACGTATTGACTCGATGAACCCTTTGTATGCATATGATGTACTAAATTCAATAAATTTCAACCTGTTTGTGTAGGCCGTCCAGTTGACATCGCCGACGAGACCCAAGCCAAAGCCACGAGTGAACAAACAGGGACCAGTAGCGAAGCTGGAGGGGGACCCTTCGGGACTTTAAAGAAACCAAGACATTCCATAATTAGATCACCGAGTTGTCCTAAATTAGGGGAAGCTAGACTATCACTCCTCCAATAAAAATTTAAATTATTCTAGTTCAAATTTTTTAAAGAAGTAGTGTTTAATGGCAGAGGCTCCATGAACACTCTGTAAAGGGTACGTCGTACTTAATTCAACGCTAAAATTTTTGTTAGATCAATGTTACATCTGCCTCTGTTAAATGTTAATATAGTTTAGTCACTATGAATGATAACGTGCAGCAGGGAACAATCGTAATTTCAAAGAACCCAGAGTACTTATACAATTTCTTCAGCATTCTACTTTATAACAATCAACAGTTTCATACGTGCAACATAGATAATTTATGTATTATTTAATGACGGTATATTTGTTGAATTCAGGCAAAAATTATCAGATAATATATATGTGTAAGCTGAACACAAACAGTAGTTTAGATTATTTACATGAATAAGGGTAGTAAAGAGTGAATAATTTAGAATGAGCCTTTGCTGATTTCTCTTGATCCCACCGGCAGCTATTAATGTGCAATAAATGAACTTTACTACAGAAATAATTTTAAAATATGGAGTACACATATGCATATTAACACTTCATGCTCCAAGTTTCGAGAGTTTGAGGACACCCTGTACACTGTTAATTTGGAGGGTATAATCAATGCCGGCTACTTTCTGCAATTTAGCAACCATGCCGTGTTTCGCATAAGTAGTAGTAACAACAAATTCAAACTTTTAGAGTGTATTTGTTCATGATTATTATTGTTGTAATCCCTTCATATTTATAAACAGCACATACATGTCTAATTCAATTCATATAATCACAAATCATAATATTGTAGCTCATTAAACCATGATATTACAGGAATATTTAAATTACACATCAAGTTTTGCGTTCAAAGTACGAGTCCAATGTCTTCACAGATTGGATTGAAGATGAAACTTTACTTGCAGGTCTTCCACGTTTGGAAACAGTAGTAGAACTACTGGACCCTCTTAACCTTTTGCCACTCTTTTTTGTTGGACTGGAACTGGAACCCTTTTGCTTTTCTCGTTCAAGTCGTTCTAGAGTTTCTGAACGTAAATCGAAGCTTAGAGGGGGAAGCCCATTGATTTCACGAGATAAGTCTTTCGCTAAGTGATAATCCATATGAGTCACATAATCCACTAAGCTTACGCTCTTTCCACATCGCTCACATTCCTGTTTCATAGGTATGGGTTCAACTTTAACTGGAGACGCGAAAGTACCAGGAGTTTCGTCGAGATTGGATCGAACGTGTTTGGTAGGACTTTTAACGGGAGAATTAAACTTAACGGGGGTTTTATTACCAAATAAAAAATATCGGCTAGCTAAAATATCTTCAGATTCTTCCTGACTTATTGATGTTGCTGAAACTGTGGTCATACACGTTAATTACTATTAATTAGTGATGTAAATGAGTGCGCTAACACCAACATTACAGAAGTTGCCTTACCTTCGCGATTATGAACTTCTGCTGTGTTATTCTTTTGTTGAGGTATACTTGAAATTGAACTCAAACTCGTCTCAGAACTTGCTGGAATCACAGCAGAACTGATGGATATTCCCTTGTCAGGTGCATTCGAAAAGAAAGTGCTAATCTTAGCATAACACGAAGTATTAATCTCCTCTTCAAATTTTGAAGCAATTAAACCTAAAGAATTGATAGGTAGAACTCTAGGAAAGCGTAAAACAAACGTATGTAGTTCAATTTAATACCCGATGAAGTATTCAAGGTAATAAATCGCTAACCCAAATTGTTGATACAATTTCTCCATCATTGAATACGCATCTGCAGTAATTCTGTCTAAATTGTACTGCTGATTCATCTTACATGCTCTGGACAAGCCATTTTGTTCAGTGAATAAAACGTGAAGTGTTAAGCTTTTAGCCCTTCTGTTATTCTGAAAATAGAATAATCCAAATTACTCATAAAAGCTGGATTTATTTATCTGATATTTTAAACTACTCACCACTTCGAAATCTTTTTGAATTCGTTCTGTAACTTCTGCACTCAGCTGGCTTATCCAGAATTTCGTCTGTTACAAACCAAGCTGACATTAATGAGCACTGTGTATATTAGCATGTATTCGCATTACCAATAATACCTTTTGTTTCGTTGTAAGTGCTTCTGGACCAAAGAAATTTTTATTACAGCCAATTGACTTCGGTAATTGTCTGGGATTTACTGGTTCATCGTCGTACCCCCTAGCCAATTGGTAGATCCACGTTCTAAGGAACAATAATTTGTAAATAGGAAAAACATACACGATGCACGAGAAATTTAAAAAAGCCTTGGACTATACAAGGAAAATAATATTGCTCGCTTACCCTGTTTTTGATCCCAAATGAGAAGACAAATCTTTTTCTGAATACCGCAGAAGATCATTCATCATTTCACAATTCATTTTTTCCACTAAATAATCTCCAAGTTTTCCTCCAAGATTTCTCACTTTCTTCAATTTTGTCATAGCCCACAACTCTGGAACACTATTGTGCGGCAGTACAGTTTGCTTATTAGGTTTATTGATCCCACAGGCGAGTTTTGCTAAAACCTGTAATAAATTGTTTTTATTCTTGCCAGAATTGCCAAATATGTTGCTAATTTTCAATCGTTTGCTAAACGAACCTTATTATGAGCAATTCCAGCAGAACACCTGAAACCAGTTTTCTGAAAAACTGCTTCCCGCATCTGACCCACTATTTGTGCTCCTATTGCTAACTTGACATCGTCAATTGGACTCATCTCACTTTCTTTTATCATTTCAAGCCAAGACTCCGTCGTCTCATATCCCATAACATAGTTAGAAGTCAAGTGTTCCTTATTTAATCTCCTCAAGACCTCCTTCGTGTCACATTCAGAAAACAAATCTTGACTTGCATAAATCGCATTAAGTTTCTCATCCACAGCACTTGATAAGTCAATATAAGCCTCATCAATTGACGCTCTCTCCACACAAGAACTAAATTCGCATAAAACTTGAATAACTTCTCGCCCAGCATCTCTATACCTGAGAAATCGCCCATAACTTATTATATGTTTACAGTTTCTTATTGATAAAGCGTGAGCTTAGCAAATTGTGAAATTAGCAAACTTACTTGGTCAAATCTGCCTTTCCCCGAGTTTCCGGAACCCTAACAAGAATTATTTCTGGACAAACAGCTTTTGCATCGTCACCTCGCATATTTCTCGACACTCCGCGTGCTCTGGCTTCATAATTCACTGCTATAATTCTGCAACAAAGAAGAAATACGGTAAACAAACAAAATATTTTACTTAAATCGGTTGCTTAACTTTCATTGCTTCTATTTCAGAATATATAACAGCTATTCCTACTCACCCTCCGCCTTTAAACGTCTTGTACCTAAGGAAAGATAACAACAATGTAAATTCAAGTGATCTTTGTTTTTTTGTGCCACAAATGACGTTTATTATAGGAGACGCTTACTGAACTACAGCCGCAGGAATTCCTTTGATTGAAGGGTCATCTCGCTCTTCCACTTGGACATAAAAGCAGTCCATGTCTACCAAAGCCACTATACGTGTCGTTCCTGTAGAAGAAGTCATTTCACCTTTCACTGAACTATAAAAAACAAGATACACTTCAACTTTTAATTTTCAAATTGAACATAATCAAGGTGTTTGAATCAAGGACGAGGTACATTCTGAATTATACTTTGTTTGCACACAATAATACGACTCGCGCACTTTTCCTAAACAAAATCTCACAGTGCCCTGCTTCTCTTGTTCGCCTTTATGTGTCTCAAATCCTAAAAATAAAATAATTGACAAGTGTAACTACAAGTTCTAGTTTTGGGATTAGGTATTGATTGTACTGCTTGACTCCTTATATA
>Ga0194135_10001256_pt1 | contig 14959 bp, 3 predicted proteins | sample LitLau_LLRF_2013_FD_134024 | JGI IMG/M metagenome (GOLD analysis project Ga0194135, IMG submission 134024) | Freshwater sediment microbial communities in response to fracking from North America - Little Laurel Run_MetaG_LLRF_2013 (version 2) | ecosystem: Environmental > Aquatic > Freshwater >...
GTCGCTAGTAGAATGCCATACCAGAGTTCTATTTGATCAACGATGGAAAACACAACAATATGAAGTGAAAAACTGTGGGTAAAAAACAAGATATTTCTTTGAATGAATAATTATGGCCGTGGCATTGGAACAAAGTGCCTTCCAGGTATTTAAATTGGCAAAGAGTGGTTAGTGATGAGGAATTCCAGACTTGCAATCCCAACTCCCAAGTTCTCGAATAATGATTACTTCGGACGAATAATAATTGCACAGCGTGAACAAAACATTCTACTATCAGCGATTTATGTACTACTATGCGCTATCATCAGATGATCACTACCTCCACAGTACTACACACATCACAGGACTATAGTTTTTGCTAGCTATGCTGTGGGCACAATTAGAAAAAGTTTATGTATTCTCCTCGTAGAATAAGTAAAATTTAGCTGACTGAAACTATTTGTATGCGAAGGGAATGTAAATCTTAAAGCCTTTAAGTACATGATTGCAAAAATCATAGCAATATGATGAGTAAGAAACAGGTTTTCTGCTAACTTTATGCATAACAATTCAAGTCTACAACAAGGGAATTTACTTTGAGTCGAGTAGTTTCTGCCGTGGACGCACAAATCTGAATAGATGGGGAATCTTACAGCATTGTATGAATTTCAAAGCGATAACTATTTGTACGTTTGATTTAACAGGCAACATATTTACTCACTTTTGGTAATTTGTGAATATTTTAAAAGACTTTGCTTTTACGCATCGACTTACTTTTATTTTTATTCAAGATTATCTGTAATCTTCTTCTTACAGCTATATTACGATTTTTAAAATCACAACTTACAATATCATATGTTTTACACAAGATTACCACATAATTAGTGTGCAATTGGTGTGAAAAGTAAACATTTAGCATTAACAATACAAATGTATTTTATGGTATTTTAATCTTTGTAGTTAAGTTAATAATTTTTATTTTCAATAGGCGCTCTGTTTTATGCCATTATCATTCAATATGTACTGAAAACAAGCATTGCATTGCACAAGATGAGATCACAGAAGGTTGTGTTTAATGTGGTCGTAAATGCCGAACAACTTGTCTATATATATATGTGTACTAACAATGAATGAACTTCGTTCAAATACACGGAAAGCATAATACGCTCTTGGGTACTAATTTACATTCATTAACTTTTATCAAAAGGGAAGAAAATAAATCCGATTCGAATATGATGTAATTAAGTAGTGCATTTTGGAAAAAACTATCTTTTATAAAGTGTTGAAAAAGTTCTTTTCACTTTTTGTGTTCTAGCCGCTCGGTTTAAGTTAGTATAGAATTCCTGTAGGCATGAATGTAAGTCGAGACTTAAATTTTGTCACAGACCGCAGAGTGTTAAATGGTTCAGACAGTTCAGAGTCACATTAAGTCACCAAATCCAGACTGTACCCAATTGTTTCGATAGAATAAGATGAAAGTGAAAGTGAGTGGTATAAACTGGTGGCAACTGTCCCTTCCCTGTACTAGTGTATTTGAGACGTGTCACATTATTTCTTTCTACCTGAATTAGAGACTACAGGCAGCAAAGATAGAAAGTCAGGCTCCAGATATTAGGGAGAAGAAAAGGTAGGTTACTTACGAGTGAAATCAAGAATCAAGGTCACTGTCGGCACTGTCATCTCCAATGTCCCTAAAGTTTCCTGTCTTCAATAGTATTCAAGGTTCTCAAAACTTCATAAAATTTAGTGATTAAAATACCAGAGGTAAATATTCTCATCAAACACTGTTGTGCACCAAGCTACTAGATACTATGAAATCGTAATAATATGTAGATAAAATAAATTGAGATTTATAAATTAATCAATGAAAAGATCACTCATATAAGTAAAATTCTTCCCTCTTCCTTGGTTTGCTGTTGGCTCTAGCTCTAGTGTGATTTTTGTTCGTATTAACTGAAGCTTGGCTTCGAGTAATACTAAACGACACTCGCTTCCCCGTATACCGCGAAGTTATGTTTCTTTAATACATATTATATAGTCGACGTATAGGGATAGATGGACACTTTAGAGAAATCTTAGGCATTTATTTTTTAATTATATAAAATACTTATTGTTAGTAAAAATATCAAATGGAATGTAGCAATACTTTTGCTAATGAATTATTCTGCTGACAAAGGTGTTGATAAATGAAAATTTCTATTTCGAAGAGCCAATACATCTAGAGGAACTAAACAGTTGATTTTTTACCCATATGCCATATGTTTGTAGTTTTAGTAGATGAGAACGGACGTTTCCATCATTCCATCAGTTATATCGTGTGTGATGTGTGATCAAACTATTTTATTACACATTTTACAACGGAAATGACAAATGCAAATGCAGCTTCGTAGTTAAAGAAGTTTGAAGCTTTTATTTGATTAAAAGATTCATAAATTGTACTAGATTCAAAGTGATTTTATTTTGTCACCTCAAAATACACTATTAGAAATTGATATTGAAAGGACTTTCTTTAAACTTGTACAAAAGTATGATTTATGATTATCCTTAAAAAATTAACGATGACATCTCTGGTGGCTTGTGTTGTGCTTCGTGTGAATCTAAGAAACGACTGTTTAATTTAAATAAGATAATTTTACTACAATCTTAAGAAACAAAATAAATCTTAAGCCCAATAGTGAGCTACTTTGTAATGTATACCTAACTTAAAATCTAGCCTCGTATTGTGATGTCATGCGAATTAAAATGAAGATAAGTCACTCAAAAGCTCATAGTTGTAACCGATAAGATGAAAAATCAACAAAGCATGCTGTTACTGACTGCTAGAAGCGTCTTCCCTGCGTAGGAATCGCACAGTATTATTACTTACTTAAAAGAACTTAATCTCATTGTCAGTCCAATCCAAGTCGGCTTCGTCTTCGTGGCATGCAACTTGCTCATCATTAGTTTATATTTTATTTTTATCAGTTAACTTATTGAATAGTACTGAGAGTGAGCTTGTGCATTATGCGGTGAGAGTACTGTAAGTTTGCTTGTTCTTACCATTAGTTGAATAATAGGATGAGCGGTGGGGAGTCAGGGAAAAAAGTTGCAGCAGGCAAAAGCCAAATACAAGCTCTTCACGTGAGAACGGAAATGATGTCTTTCCGGTTAGCTGTGCCAGGTATCGTAGGAAAGTGCAACTTTATTTGCTTCTCGTAGTCCTATATTATGGATTATAATGGTTATTACATGTAGGTGTAAGTACTGATGGCTTTACTATACAACTATACTTGTGCATGAGTTCGCATAATTGACTTAGTTTTAAAATTTACTTCAAATCAGTGGGAAAACTTCTAACTTGAAGTCTTGTCTCAGTTCTCGATCCTTGTTAGGTAACTTGAGATAAGAATTTGTAAGTTAGTAAAGTAATTGGTAATTACGATACCCACCACCAGTAGCACACTTTGTGACACTTGAAACCTGCGAATATGAAGAAAAAACTTTGATGATAAAAATCAACGATTTTCCTGTCTTCATTTTTCGCACACTACTATGAAGAACACATACTTGGTATAAAATTGCTTAGTATTATAAGAAAGGCCAAATGCAATGAATTAAGAGATTGAGACACTAAATTTAGCTCCATATATTTTGTCTAAAGATTGTCTTATCACTTTAATTAAATACATGTACTGGTACTATCATGTATTTATTAAGAGTTGGGCGATAGCACGGCTCTTTATGTGAATGCTTCCGTCCTCCGTCCTCCACTTTTTACATGTATCTATTTATAGGATTTCCAAGTTTTTCTTTTCTCTAAGTATCAGGGATGTCTTCTACATTTTAAATACGGTATTTTCAAGAAAATCAAAGGGACCCTTCAGGGTCCATAAGAGCCCTGATGATCAATTTATGGGAATTTCAAATTTTTTGGAACTCATCAGGGGTCTCTTTAACATTAAGACTACTGTATTTTCAAGAAAATCAAAGGGACCCTTCAGGGTCCATAAGAGCCCTGATGATCAATTTATGGGAATTTCAAATTTTTTGGAACTCATCAGGGGTCTCTTCAACATTAAGACTACTGTATTTTCAAGAAAATCAAAGGGACCCTTCAGGGTTGAAAAGGGCCCTCATCATTGATTTATAGAAATTTGAAAACTTTGGAGGAGGGGACGGAGGACGGAAGTTACAAAGACGCTGAAAGAAGTCATTCTGTGTTTAATAATGACCCCTCTGCTCTGTTTCAACATTAGCCCAACTCTTCGCTATGCGTATGTTTACATGGTTTATCTTATACTGCAGAGCTATTATAAACTCTTATTGTAGATTGTAGTATTAATAACATTAATACATGAAAGCATTTATTTATATCTCTTGTCTTGTCTCCCAGTAATTCATAAAATTCATAATTGCCCAATTTGAGAATTATATCTCGAAAATGATTTGGAATACATCTTAAAAAGTAGCTTTACTTAATTGCAGTGAAAGACAAAATTTGTGTGCTGAAGCAAACAGTAGTATGACAAACAACGTTGCACCTGTATCCAGGTTGAAAATTGATAAAAAATAAATATGTCACCAATTCAGATTCAGATTATACCAATGCACCTACATAAACCAAACCATGAATTTCCTTAACCATTTCCATGAAGTTAGAAATTAACGGATAACTTTTAATTTCAAGTGGTTGCATTTCATGCGCTATAAAATGTATTCTTGAAGATACGTTGTGTTTGGGTTTTTGTGTAATATTAGTTTTTAAAGTTACTGATTTGAATTTCTATTTTTTAATAGATGGATGCCAATGGAAATAAAGTGTATGCACTTCGGCAACAATTTGAAAACTACGAGAAATCGGAGCCTCCGTATTCCAGCGGAAGTAAATACTCGTCGCCATTAAAAGGATCTAATTCGTCATTCATGGGACGCAGCGTCGAGTTTCGACCCTTGGTCGCACCTACAGCTAATAAAAATGTCATGGATGTATCCGCAACTGGATTTAATTTATCCACGAACAGTCATCAACTTTCATCCACCGAAGATACGAGAAGAAACGGGATATATGTGAGCAACTCCATATCCTTAAACCATGATCTTTCTCTTTCCAACTCTCACCAACATCCGTCGTCTTCTCATAAAAGGAGACCCATGGTACTGGATTTGAGTCAAAGAGATAATGCAGACCTTAATTATAGTAATGACGATTCATCCTCACTGTTACTTCTGGGAAAAGGTTGTGGAGATGAAATAAGTATTACCAGTAGCAGTAGTAGTACTTGTGTTAACTTAATAAATACAAGTAGTTCAAGCACGAATAATGACGGGGAAGTAAAGGAGCCCGAATCTCAAGCTCATACACCTACATCATCATCTTCAGCATCATCTGGTTCAGGATATGGAAAGGTCAAGAGAAGCAATGCATTTAGGGCAAAAGACGTCACCAATACTGTTGTCAACGAACCAAGATTTGTAAACAAGTCAAAGATGGTTTTGGAGCGCGTCAAGTCGTTAGATACTGCGCCGGGATCTCACAACATTGCCTCTCATGGCGACATGAAAGGTCATGACTGTAACCCATCACCTGAAAAGTCTAATGGTGGAGGTGGAGGGTCACCAGCTCAGAGAGCTGCCAGTCTCTGTGTTCGAACTAGTACAAGTAACCATCCGAAAGCTTCACAGATTTTTGACACCAAGTCTAGACAAACCCTTTCTTCCTCAAATGGTTCCAATACTACCAAAACAACTAGTGGCAAGGCTGTAAACATTGTCACTCCATATCAAGTATCAGACATTTATTCTCAAGCTCGTTCATCGTCCGCAGGGTCTCACCAGCATTCACACAATCAACAGACTATCAGAAAGTCGCCCCAGGAGGTGGAATATGCCATTCCAATCGTAAGGAACCAACGACACAATAGTGTTAAAGGGCAAGAAGTGTCTCCCCCAAGAATTCCCCAGCCACCATTAAATTACCCTCCTTCATCTGTACAGGATCAAATCGGTTTACCTGGTCCAGAATCTACGTATTCATACTTACAACAAAAACTACATTCGCCATATACCTCGGATGAGGTGTTTTCTGGTTTGCCTAAAGGTCAAAGTACGAAAGATACCGGTAAACAAAAAAAGTCTTTGGTAATTTTAAGCTCTAGTAAATCTCATGCCAATCCAAGATACGATTCCCAGTCATCATCAGGACAGCTTACTACAAACCAACCTCCACCTGAGAAACCTCCTCGGACTTTTCTTTATGACATTTTAACGGATCGCCAAACTCAGCAACAGAAAAAACTGTTCACTCAGGGGGAGGTATCGAATGTAGGCACGGGAATAAATGACGGCAATAAAAGTAACCAAGAACTTTACGGTGAAACATCGACTAAGCCTGCGCCGCATAAAGCAAGTGACAAAAATAATAGTAACACGAGCCAGACTGGATCCTCTAGTGCAAACCCTAAAAGACAATATTCTTCATCGTCTTCTTCATCTACTCTAACTTCCTCAACAACAAGCTATCAGCAACCCTTGAGTGGCCGCGGAACTATTGCCGTCTCAACTGCAACTGTAAGGCAAACAAACAAATCAAGTAATGGCAACTTCATGGCAAAGAATGCTCTCAATTCCAATCCACTATTCAATACAAGTAGCAATAAGCCCACTTCTGCTTCAACTTCGCCTAGTAGCACGACGAACAATAGAAATAAAAATGCGAATAGTAGTAGCAACAATAGTGCCACAAATAACACAACAAATCTCTTGATAAATGACAGAGTCAACAATAATGTTAATTTTTCCGGGAACCCCCACCCACCATTAGTTCGGTCGAAAACAGAATCCCAGCTTTTAATAAAAAGCAAAAGTAGCTGGCCACATCCTCATCGTCCTTCTCTCTTTGCGGATGGAAATGAAGGTGGAATAAAATCCAACAGCAACTATGACTATGGCTACATAACTAATGACTCTATCAATAAGATGAATCCCAGTGAGTCTTCCAATAACTGCTACTCTAGTGGTCCTTCACACCACCATCACCAGTCTCAAAACAATCTTCTTAACAATCAAAAAATTTATGATGTATTACCTCAGTCGCGAAGCACCAATAGCTTACTTAAGTACAATAATCGGTACCCGTCCAATCCTGGCATCTATCAAGCTGTATCTTCATCTTGGAAGGATTACGATGATCATGGGCTGCCAAAGCCTACCAATAACAACAATTTTCGATGTACAAGTCATGTTCATCCAGCTCATCATCATTTTCAATCAGTAGCAGCTAATTCCTCATCTCAGAAAGACCATAGAAGCAATTCGTGTATGTATATAACTGACATTGATCTAGGAATGGACTTGGCTAGAGGTGTTAACAGTTTGAAGGTTAGAGAGAAGTCCAATGGTACTAGTGCAGGTGTGATATCTAACTGTGACAATCCAGCAACTACTAACATGAGTAATCACTGTGTAAGTGATGTTAGAATTAGTGAAAGATCGAAATCGGAGTGGGCTTTGAATCATGTTCAAAGTACCAGTGTTAATGTGTCAGCAAATCCTTTAAATTCAAGTGGCCAAAATAGTACGAGAAGAAATACAGTAATTATTCCACCAACTAGCAACACAGGAGGAGCTGGTGGAAGTGGGAACAGTACGGGACACCCTAGTTTAGAATCGACATCATCCTCAAATGTTTCAGCTAATCATTTGCACATTGGCAATTTGAATCAAAAGAAACCAGGAATACAACAATCGGTAAGTTAACTTGGCTCAAATTTTCCATTCGTAACTATATAGATGTATCAAAGGTGTATTCAAAAACTTCGAATCATGGTAGATTTGCACATTCATTCAACTTGGTACCAACACTGCATTTCAAGATTAAAATGCTATTTAAACTATGCGTTTAAATTAAATCGATTTAATACTTACAGAAAAATTTTGCTATGCATGTGATGATATGAATGAATATATACATTGATGAAACGCCTATATATTCTGTTTAACGTATGTATTCAAGATACTTATTTTTGAATTCTTGTAAAACAAACTATGCAAAGATTGGCATGTGATGAATTACTTAATGTAAATACTAATATGAAACCCACGACAAAGCATTTTCAACGAAGAAGTAAGGTTTCCTTGAACAGTCTTTATAAATCACTACCATCCTACAACCTGCATGCCACATTTGTATCGTCATTTCTCATGACTTGTAAATTGGTCTTGCAAATATTTGCTACTAGCGGCTTGACCTTATACGACCGTATCGTTTAAGAAAACAATTATTACCAATGGGTAAAAAATTAAAGCCTTTGTTATGCTGTGTTATCCACTAAATTTCAATCCAAGCTTACTTTCTTCTCTTTTGAATACTAGTCTACGAATTCAGATGTACTAAACTATGAACTATTATGCCAATATTGCAGTCAATCACACTCGCACATAAATTTTTTTAATGACACCGAACGGGCGATAATCTATCAGGTACACTAAGACCACAATAATAGGGAAAAACCAAGTAAATTTGGTCCACCTACTACCGCATGAGACTGAATTCACTGACCCAATTATCCACTATGTAACTAGGCGACTTCTTGTACTTTTATCAGTGGACTGTTCATTCATGGATTCATGGCTTCTCTAGCTAAATCAGCGGATCCGTGAATTGTAGGATTATCATTAGTTGAATTAGTTCAGTTTGACCGACTTGCCTTTTCTGCTGTTTTTTTTGGTTTTATACCTGACATATATAATTTTCAGTGATAGTTTAATAATGCCAAGTTCTTCAATCGTCAATAATTAACACTAACTCATCAACTCAAGAACAGAGTTGTAACAAGACAGAATGGCACATCAATTTAATGACGCTGTATTCTTGCTGGTTAAGATAGTAAACTTGCTTAGATGTTTTTTTTTTCAAAATGTTTTGACCTGTGTTGTTATTTATTCATTTCATCGTCACTAAACGTAGTTCACAATCACAGTAATAGTTTTTGAGAATTAGCTGCGGGTGAAGTGGTTTGAAAATACCTGGGTTTCAGAATTTCAGTATTTTGTTTAAAAAACCAAAACCATTTTTAGCAGTCTGTAAAAATCAAATCCAGTTTCTCAATAGTTCATGAAATGGAAATTATGATGTGTTACTCACATATTTTAAAGAAATGTTCGTAAACTTGCTGACACTCTTTTTCTGGCTGTCCCATGTCTAAAAGTTTTTGTGATAATAGTTGTACATGTAATAGACTCTGGAAAAGTTTTTACTCTCAAATTGGGTTGAATTTTGAATTGTTAGATTTATAGATCCAGTTTCCACTAGTATTTATAAATCAGCATGCAAATCTTTGCTGGCTATGTAAACTTCGAACTCCAGAGTTATTTTATTAATAGGAAAGAAATAATGTTCATTATCATTAGTTGCATTTGAAACTTTAACCTTGCCGTGTGTTTCGTTTAAGACTTGGCCCAGCATAGTTCTAACAAATGTAAGACCATTTACCTTTATTTATCTGAGGTTAATCGAAAGAAATGATTTGACACAATTGCAAATGCTAAGTGTAACACAAATTGACTTCTTTTCTTCAGCAATAATAAGAAACTACGAAAAGACTATAATGAATCTGTCCGACTTTTAGTACGAAAAAATGTAGCATGTAGTTGTTGAGTGCAATGTGTAGCTCATACTGTTACTTTGCATTGCAAGCCAAATGAAAGAAGACCAGTTGCAAGTTGATCTGGATTGCTTTCTTTTTTAAATTTATTACTAATATATGTGTATGTTAGTGTAACCTTTTCAAGATGCTTTGTCGTCGATCGAAGCATTACAAATCTTCGTATGATTCCACCGTTCTGCTCTACGGTAACTAGTTAACTAGACTATAAGACTTCGAGGCTTGATGCTTGTTGTCTTACTCCAATACGATAATGACACCTCACGCTATGAATGTCGTTATGCTCAGTAGTACACTGCTCAATATAACACAATCTAGCAACCTTTGAATTTTTAATTGATCTAGAAAGCTTCTGCTGCTACTTTTGATGATGCTTTTGAAGAAATGTTTAAAAGAACTATTTCTAACGGGTTTTTTTGTTTTTCGCAGCTACTATTCAGTTATTATCAAAAACTTGTTACCATCCTGTGTTGCGGATAGTATTTTTGTGCTATATGTATACGTAAAGTTTTCATTATTGCTGAGAATACCCAATTTTTTCACTAATAGTCTTAGATAAATAGTTCTCTAATAAATTATTTTATTGTAGAAACACTTTCTGCATTGTTGCTGTAAAGTTGATCAAAAACATTCTTGGTAAAATCAGACGGAGTTTCATTTGTTGAAATACGAACTTAATTTCTAATACCCTTACTGTTAATATCAGCCCGTTTTTAAAATAGACAATGGTGACAACATGCGATATATGTATGCATTGCTATTTAGCTTAAAACAAGGTTTAGCCAGATTTACGTACTTCTGCTGTTCTGCTTGTCTGCCTGCCGATTACCAAAATCTGCAGACACACGTACATATAATTCCGCATTATGGTTCAAATTCAACACACTTTGAGAAGCAGGTAAATGCTTTTGAAAAAGTATTCTTAGGTTTCATGTGTCCTAGTTGTAAAAAAATGTGTTAAGCTCTATTACAACTTGTTATTTATTTATGTATTTCATTTTAACTTAGTTTCGTTTTATTTGTCTTTTGTATACGAAAAAGAGCTTTTAAATTGCAACTTTAAAACCCCAAGGAGTATGAGACTACGCTTCCCTGATTGTTTCAACTAAACTCAAAACCACCAACAATGTATTTTTCTTAACAATACATGACTTCCCGTGGATGACAACTGCAAACTACCGGAGTGATAAGTACTAGATTTTCTTCAATATTAGGTTGCAGGGTTGCATATATATAAGGAGAATTCTAGCAGTATTGTGTAATTAAATCCACAGTTTCAGGCGTCGTGTATGTTTTCAACATAACAATAAGTTGAACCGTCGCATATTTGTTTCGATCAGTGTAAGATAGCACAGATGACAAGTTTTGATGTCACATGTAGCATATTGCTAACTACACATTCTGTGCTAGCACACATAATTCCCTGAGCAAATCTGTGTCATGGGATCAGGAAGGTGTAAGATAAATGACGGATCACAGATTTCCATCTTCAATCTATCTGCTTTGACTAAAAAACCACACATCACGTATTATCGTCTGATAAGTATTGTTAGTTGTTAGTGCAGTCTTTTATTGATACTGAGCGTGTATGGTATACTATATATAACTTTAGTTAACTAGTTATTAGACAATGCAGATTCAGTCAAATCTGACTGTCAGTTACGTAATTCATTTACTGCAACATCTGTATAGAGGAAAATTATTCTTCTCATAATTATTTCTCAATATTTATTTCTATATCTAGTTTGGGGCATAATTGTAAGCGTCTGCCTTTCCCCAAGTAATTATGCTATGGAACTACAAGCGGTCTGAAGCAGTTATTATATAACACTGAATTTATCATACATAGAAATTATTACACTAGGCTTGGAAGGGTTCTGAAGCATTCTGAATACCTCCGTCTACCGATTTTCTTACATAAATTAGTTGTTTTCCTGCTGAAGTTGTAACATGCATCCGAGTAATATAGGTATTACATAGGTATTAGGTAGTAGTCGAGTATAACATATTATTATGATGAGTTGAGTTGGCTAACTGCACAGTTTTATAAGTTTGTACCTCAATAGATTCTAAAAATCTCTCCGTCTCCTCGGTTTCATGACGAAGCTGAATTGAATGAGCTTCTAGAGTGAATACTCCCACCTTGCCTTGAATTTTAAGAATTCAATGGAACCTAATTCATATGTAGACATGAGTTCTCATTACTTTTCTGCATATAATTATTTTCGCTCTTTCAATAACTTAACGAGACTCGCAGTCAGTCAGTCAAGTATGTGTTCTTTTCTCAGTTTTCTTACTTTCCTTAGCACTGATTTATTATTAAAGATTTCTTCGAGATGTTGTTGACGCAAGTTTTTCATGACCTTATTCAGTATTCAAACTTCAAGTGTTGAGTTATTTTGTACGTATACTACTGACTACCCATTAAGACATCCTTCATCTTGCTGGATGCCTTCAAATGTCGGAAGAGCTTTACTTAATAGTGAGCATTTTGTTACAACTTCTTCATAACGTACCTTCTGCTCGTTGACTTCAGTTTTATACTATCTGAGGAAGTGATTTTAAAAGAAACGTAACAAGTAATGCTGTCTTGTGTCTCTAGTGTTCTAATCATAGTGTATGTGTGTTGAGTGACAACTGGTGTTAATTTATTGTCGAAGAAGTGTGAGGAAATACCAAACATTATACAGAGATTGAGATAGTGAATAAAAAGTTGTAAAAAGGATAAAAAATTGATTAGCCAATGTGGAAGCTGTTTAAATTAACTCAGGCTTAATGAAAATCTAACAAAAACTTCAATGCATTAGAAGGGATGGATTCAATGGAAAGCTGCATGATGATCGAATCGAGTCCACCTTTATTGCGGAAGGGTGTACAACCGAAGGTGCGGTGTATGCGTTATTTTTAAACCATTTACGTTTGCTTTCGACAATTTTTTGCTGGTACATGTTAGCATACAAAGGATGTATCGTGGATTTCTTTTGAGTTAAGCTGTTTCGATTTAACATTTTTATCACTTAATGAGTATATATACGTCCCTGATTTTTTGTGAAGTGGCGAATTTGTAATTTTTTAAATATTTAGTAAGAAATTTGAATAAAAAGACAGACTAGACTAGAGTGCTTTTGTTAGTTTACCTGCCTGTGAGGAAGGATGTGTGTAAATACAACATGCTATGCTATGTCGATTGCCAGGTGAATTGAAATTGCATTCATGAGACACTTTCTGTAAAAGTAAGATTTATATACGACTGTACCAATGGCTGACAAAAGTTTCAACTCATTCTTAAATCCCATATAATTCTCAACGAGTCTATGAGAATTATGACAAGCCTTGCTCTGATTTCATTGCTTGATCAATTCCTGTGCTGCAGGATAGTGCCTAAAAACGGACGAAATCGAATAAGTTTAGAAAGGGCTAATGACTCAAATCGGAATTCTATCTTGAAATGTGAGTGAAATCGAATGAGTGATTTTCGCAACGAGGCCATTATTAGCCCTAGGGAATGCTTCAGCTTCGGCTTCAGTCACTTGTACAGCTATATTTTTAAACCACGATGAAACGCTTGCTGATTTGAATGACTCAGATCAGCAAATATTTTAAGTTCTGAAGTAAATGCGTTCATTCACGTGGACTTTCTTTTGCTTCATACGCCACTTTTAAGCAAATAATCTAAGTGTCAGACAGCTCTTGTCAATATGTCTTTGCCTTTAAAATAGATATCTTTATTATACAAAAACTTGCGTAATTTTTTTTTTCACAAGTTGCTTGTGAGTTTGCAGCTTAAAATATGCTTAAAACTCTGTTAACGTAATTAGTATAACAGTAACGTGCTTGGACATGAAAATTTGACTAAATTAAATGATCTCAAGTCAGACGAAGAAAAGAAGTATTTGCTTAGCTTTGTGGCATTATGCATCATAGACCATACATCATGTATTGTGAAACTGTAGTAAACCAAGAAAGCCGCTTATTATACATGTTTCTCAGCCACACATTGAAAACTAGATTGAAACTTGCAAGCAAGGGCACCAAGAAATTAACAAGTTGTTGGTCTGACGAGAAAATTAAGGCGATTACCATTATACAGTGGTGGATTACGACGATTTAAATTCCTGATATTGATACAAGATCCGCTTGGTAATTGAAATCTCGTTTTGTCTCCCAAATCAAATCGTACGTAATAATAATGAGGGAGACGTAGACATGTGTTTTAAGTTATACTGTTACATTACGGCTCATGTTTACATTGCCACGCCATAAAAAACTATATTAAATACATACAGTGTGTGATTTGGTTTAGTAAAAAGTACCCAATCATCAACAGTAAAATCATCAGTACAAATGCAGCAGCTTTCCTTGCTTCAGCCATGTCAGTGTTTATGTCATTTTTTACGCATCATGCATCGATTACATAACATTTACAATTAGTGATATTGGCAGCCCGTGTTATCCTCCAATCCAAACTAAAATATTTGCAAATATAATGTTTAGATTGTAGTTAATGTCAGTTTTAGTCAGAAGCCAATAGAAAAGTTATGATAGCTGATGAACAAGGATGGTAAGTCAATGATGAAACGGCAGAGGTAAAATTCTTCTAGTGGTTATGGATGATTGTACCGATACAAATCAATATTTGGGACAGGTAAATCGCAACTTGCATGATTGCAGCAGAAGTGATTGGCAAAAAAATTAATGTGCAATCCAGAAAGAATAATAGACATTAGACAAGAGAAAGGGAGGTGTGTTGTAGAGTTAGATAATAAAGCAGAAATATTTAACCCAAAAGTTTTGAGGGGAGGCTGAGAAAGACTTGTCCTAATGTGGCAAGTGTTTTGTGGTTTTGCTCTCTAAATTTTGTACAAAGTATAGTCTATAAACGATTCTCGCACCAAAATTGTCTAAATTAGCCTCAAGTTTCAAATGCCTTAAAGTTGCACTTTTTGAGCCAATCGTAGTTCTCAACTGTACTTGAGGACGACAATGAGAAATATTCCTTATAATAATAATGACAATGTGAAAAAATCAAATCTGTAGTCAAATATTTTCTTCTCTACCCTGTATAGTACTATGTAAAATTGTGAAAAACGCCACTTAGCCCTACCATTGAAGACTGGTAGTTATGTATACATGTTGAGAATATGATCATTTGAATTGTATGTTCAAGTGTTTCTTTAATTCTCAATAGAATGAAACGGAACGAGCTTGTGAAGATAAAACTAAAAATCCAGAAAAATACGAATTGGTTGTGTAGTGTCACCTACATAACACAAGAGTCCTTTAGAAAATGACAAAATTGGAATTGTGTTCACGGCCATCAATCAAAATTATTATCCAAA
>Ga0194135_10001257_pt1 | contig 14956 bp, 10 predicted proteins | sample LitLau_LLRF_2013_FD_134024 | JGI IMG/M metagenome (GOLD analysis project Ga0194135, IMG submission 134024) | Freshwater sediment microbial communities in response to fracking from North America - Little Laurel Run_MetaG_LLRF_2013 (version 2) | ecosystem: Environmental > Aquatic > Freshwater >...
ATACTAGTATAATATTGTAGGTACTTTTGTATTGCATGTTATTTGGTAACGTTACCAAGCTTTTAGCAAATTATTAGCTTTATTTTTAAAATAAGACAAGTTCCCTTAAATTCGAACAAATTATGCATTATACTTTTTTATGAATGGACTTTAGACTAGTCAGCATTTTAAGCACCAGGTTTTTAAAAAAATCATTGTTATGCTCTATACTTTAGTTAGATTTGAAAAATTGTAAACCATCATATTTCAGTGTGTTCGAAAACTGTTTAGACATTAAGGTTGTGGAAAAAACAACAAATTTTCTAATTGGAACATTTTTTGTAAGCAGGAGCGGCCGCTGCTGCTGCTGCGGCTGTTGCTAAGCAACGCCGCCATCTTGGTCAGATGCGGGAGCATCCGTATCAAAGAACAGGCGCCATGTCTTAATTTCAAAAGGTTAGTTTCATATGAACTGTTTTTTTCCTATATTCAGCAGACTACTTTTCCATGTTTCAGCACTCGATTGTTTGGAAAGCCCGTTTCGTTTCAATGTAAAACTGCGCACTCAATCATTCAAAAATATGTTTTGTACTCTGGGGCCCTACTTTGGCGGTTTATGGTTTCCACGCTTCGTATTCAAATACAACGCCAAAATATGGCCCCTGAATGTGTTTAGTTCTGCTCTATACTTGTTAGACTTGTTGGCTGGAGAATGGTTGTGTGAACGCGGCTTAATCGAGTGTAGTACTGGACATACATGGCCAAGTGAAAAAAAAAATGTGGTTGTGACAGTGTAGTGTATCCAGCTCCTTTATCGCACATCATGTAAATGTGTTATACAAGAATAAAATTACTTTTATTTGTGTCCAAAATGGTTTTTTTCTATCTCATTTTAAAAAACTCCTTTTTATAAGTTACAAAATATTCTAACTTGATTAACTTTCCCATTAATAACACAGAACTCTTTAATAACTTATATGTAACTATTTTTTAAGTTAACTAAATGGCTTAGTTTAGATATAACCGATTGTTGCTGATCATGCTGAATGTTTCTCATATGGGCTGGACTCACTCTCACTCACACCATTTACCTTCCCACATTAAAAACGCTGCTTTTTTCACTTAAAAAATATTTTTGTGTTTATGAGTGATTAAAAGCCGCGCTCTTATTAATTTTGATTTGTTTACTAGTGTATGGTGATGGCTACTGTTTTAATGTTGAGTGATTGACCAAGAATTCGTCTGACTAATTAGTCAGCCTCTCTTTTTTCGAACGATTGTCAAAAATGCCTTTTGGGGTCGACAATGTGGGATTCTCATTTTCGTATTTCTTGGTATTTTTTACAGATCAATGCTAGTCTATTTCTTCTAAAAGTTTTATCTATTAAAATCGATCGTATACGTATTTAAAAAAAGATGTTTTTGTTTTCGTAAGCGGGCACCCTGTCAGAATTTGAAGTTTATATTTTCTGGTCATTCATTTAATAATTTGAACTGTAATTTATTGTAGTTTAATTCCCCTGCCCCATAACTTTTAAAGAAATGAGCAACCATAAAAACCTTGAAAATTTTATATTATAACGGTCGTGGGTGATCATTTTTACTTCACTAAATAATAGCCAGTCGTAAGTAGTTCGTGGGTACCTAACTATCCAAAAATGGATCAAAATCTTTTAAATTAGGTAGGTAGGTACCCACAAAAATCGTGATATTTTTTCATATGGACTTTCGTCTTTATAATTGCGATTTTGGCATTCTATGGGGTGCTCATTTGTTAATAATATAAAGTAATTCACAGTAAATCGTACACGTATTCATGATAATAATTGCTATGAACCTTTCATTTTCAATCGGTACGTTGTATGGTGAATCTCATTATTTCCTAGATCCACATTTACCGTGGGGTTTTTTAAATTAATACTAACATCTGTTTTCTTTCTTTTCTTTTTTAACACGATTCAGCCCTGGCTTGCACCACTGACCTAACCTGCACGGACGCGCCGCCCGACAGACACTCCTCAGTCCTCACGCACTCTAGCCGTTTGACTCTACCTACCGGGTGGCTGCTACGTCGGTATTAATTTTCCGTTATTATTGCTTGCTCATCCACCAAAAAAAAAATTTTTTTTATGGTTACAAGTGGGTAAATAATTAACTCCGCAATTTGTTTTAGAAACGACAATAATCAAAGTGCATCAGAAATTTGAGAATCAGAATAAGAATGGTCGTTGAAACTGCATAAAATTTAAGATATATAATTTTGTAGGTATCTACGTAAATTATTATTTATTTATTTTAAAATCAAAGAAATAATTTAATTTGATTTGAAGATCAGAACATATGTATGATGACCAGAGTTGAAATCGCCCAAAAATCAAGTATATTTTAGGTAGACATACTCTATAATTATAATTCGAATCTCATAGGTACATAAATCTTTTACCTATTAATTGTATCTCTTTATTTTTAGTCCCTCTTTTATCGATGAGCAAGCACTTATGTATTCTAATGATATTTGTAATAATGCTGAGGATAGAAAAGCTTCACAACACGTCATAGCGAGAATATAAATCACAATATATATATATAATATATATATACCTATATTAAGTTCATTGTGGTCACAGCTCCCCATTTTCTAATTATAGAATGTTCCGACCACAATGAGCTTATAACCTGACCTCCCATTTTATAATGTAGCTCTCGTTACGATGTAGGTACAGTGAAGCCCATTAATGACTGTAATCAAAATGGTTGGTATTCCCCGTTATATCAAAGGAAATTATTATTGAAAAAGTATGTTTTGGGTAGGAGCCAAACCAACGCAAACGAAGATATTTTAATATTTTAAGGTTTTATTCTATACCGTGTTTAAAAAATGTTGGACGTAAGTACCGCAAGTATTCAGTACATATTTACATAGTTTCTTATCACTTGTTATGTTGAAAGCATTATTCAAGGTAATTTTTAGGCTAAGTTAAAGGTTTTTTAATTCAAATTTGTTAGTAAAGTGAGTTATTTTAATTATTATGGGGATTACCAATACTATCAAAACTAATAATAGTTTTATTCTATAGATTTTATGTTTAGTACACGATTAGCAATAATATCACGTTACATCAAAAATATATACACGACAGATAAAACTGTAGTTACTCAAATCAAATATTCTCATACTTTTCTTTGAATTTTTGCATTCTTTTACTCAATAATGTTAAATAATATATCTGACCAATGAAAAAGTGCCTTATTAGAACCAAATAACTACATACTATAGAAACAATAAATTTATGTACGGAGTTATATTTTTGAAGAACATATAATATTCACATTATCTGCTTACAAAAGAAGGAAACAACATAAAATTTATTATTATCACATTATCAGAAATACCTACCTACTAAGTAGAATTTCGCTGCTAAGTTATGTGTGTACTAAGCTCCAGAATATTAGTTGATATTTTGTTTATAAACTAAAACAGGAATTTGGGCATAATCCTAATCTAGCTAATAAAAGGGCTTTTCTTTTGAGGATTGCGTTCCGCAGAAAAGACTCAATCGGCTGGGAATTCTCAAAAGAACACCCCTCATATTCTACTACTTCTCCTGTAATTTAACATTTAACTTATTTCTAAATTCTAATATTTGGAATCACTTACAAATTATTAATGTTTCATTTTTTGGGAAAGTAACTATTTAAAATTTGTTTGCTAACCTCTAAGAGCCAAATAGACTAAGCTTAGTGGAAGTTTTGGTGATTAATATTCGTACCTGTCCTTAACACTGCTTGGTCCGGTTGGCTCATCCTGTCTAAGCACAGACTAACACGTTTGTTAGGTTGATTTAGGTTTATATTTTCTTTAAATAAATCGAAAAATGTCTGGTCAGTCGAAAAAAACGGAGGTGAGGTCTAAAAATTCACATCACAATTATTCACAATTTAAATTTGTAAACTCGTCAAATTGCGAAGATACAAAAAATCGGTTTATCTCAGGTAATAGGTTTTCAAACCTGTTGCCGTAAAGGTCAGTTTTCTTCGACTGAACACACTGTAGGTACATGGGAGAGGCAAGAGCAGTTTAGGATTGTTTAAGAGTTCCATTGACCCTTTTCACTGGTTTTAGCCAATTACTTAATTCTTAATTTGATTCAGTATAAAAACACTTCAGCATGAAAGTTAAGTTGCCCAAAATCACACTGGAATTTTGTGATACCTGCTTATCACGCTTCTGGTACAAATCGCTTTAAGACCCATGACATCACAAAATTTCAGTGTGTTTTTTCAACAAAAACTAAAGCTCTGCATAGTAGAACAGTATTGAACTTCCTGCAGCATTTGTTTATGATTAATCTAAAAGTATGTAGGTAATTAACTGAAACCACTGGAAAGGTCAATTGGACTGACCTCAGGTAGGTATGTATTAGGAACTTTATTTTCTGCTACATAAGTTGGCAAGAACGTAGGTAAGGGAAAACCTTCCAGACGAAGTTACGTAGATAAAAAGTTGGTCAGAAGAAATCCATGGAAATATTTCATGATGGTAGTAATGCAGCGGCAGCGACTAACATCCTGATATCTATGCTATAACTAGTGGACTCCGCACCACTTAGGCAAACCTCAACAGTTAACTAAAATAAGTGTACCTATATGTCTGAAGTCAGGGGTTACCTACCTAATCAACCTATCAAGAGTCCCGTTTAATGTTGTTGTTCTTTATAATTTTGATAGTGGTATAGGTTTTTTACTTAAATAGTTTTAGTTCAATACCTAGAATATTAGGTCGTTTGGAATATTCACCCGTTTGTGCCTTATTATTTTATATCATTAACTATAAGTAAGTAAATTATCGGAGGGAGGGGAATCAATGTTACTGGTAGGTACTCATACCAACCTATAGAATATCATCCGAAACAGAATATATTCTATTGTAGTGCTAATAGGGAGAGGTATTAGGTACGTAGAATGCACTTACCTAGGAAAATTGAAAAGTAAATGGTTCATATTACATATTGCATTTTAAAATAACTAATTTTTTAGGTGCCATTTTTAAAAATGTAAACCCAAAACACCCCATCAATCTGCCGAGTAGTATTTTTCAATCGTCTTGCTAGTCTTTAATTTAATAATCAATTAGTCAAATAAGGCTATAGGCAAATGTGTGTGCCTTAGGAAGTTGTATCAATACCTACATATATTTACAGTGTTAGTAACAGAAAACGTGTTGCCTTTTATACTCGATCTTCTTTAAAGCGAAACCCAAACGTAACCACCACCATTTATTTATCAGCGCTCTGTATTGGCAAGTTATCATAAGATAGCAAGACCTTTTTTTCCCTGTTAACCGAAAGGGTGTTATTGTGTGTTGAAACTAATAAATAGCTGTCCGGGGTTCGCTTTAATTTTTAAACGGTGATATGTGAAATATAGATGTGCTCGTATGTACATACATCTGATACCTAGGTACTAGGCAACTACCTACCTAGCTGCATTACTTAGATGAAGTAATATAGGTACCTATATTTTAGATATTTTCTTGCTGAAATGCATGTTTATTTGATCAATATTGATGTTTTTATAAACAAATTTAAAAAGTATTATGACGATGATTATGAATGATACCTAAAAATTCGAAACTTAGGCTTATTTAGTTCATACCCCTTACAGCATGTGTATAACGAACTAGGCTAGCCGTGTACTATCTATAAGTATCAATTGCATTAAGGGCAAACGGTACAATAAAGCTAACAAGGGGTTAAGGATTTAAACAACGAATCGGAGCTTTTGATTGGCTTATTGATATCGTTAAAACCTAATTAAATCCTCTATTGTACCGTTGACCCCAAAGAGATTCAAAACGGTAACTGTAAGCCAGTTCCACAATCCAATGCTCGACCACAGCCACAGTTAGAGGAGTTACCTATTATCGCACGGGCAACTCATCCCCATGTGTTTGGGCATTTAAGTGTGGGATGCGGATGGATCCAATAAAAAATAGGCCTATATAGCCCAGCTCAACCAAGATGGGACAAGTATAAAGGATTGGTGCACTATCATTCCAATGTGAGAACCCTGGCGACTCGACTTTTCATCAAATTCTCACACACGTACCTACCTATTCCGTTCCATGGCCAACAGGAAGTAAAGTTTGGAATGTTGTCACCCATCTTGGTTGAGCTGGCGTATTGTAGATTTTTGAGTGGTCATACCTTAGAGCTGGGTCTCATGTGACGTACCAGGAACCTCAGCCATAGTTTCCAACTCGACTCCTTCAGCTCTCTCCCGCATAAGAGCCAAGGGGCGATGGGGCATAGCGTACCGGAGCTTATCCCAGAACCCCGCGTCCCCCCATTTCACATACGTATGCAGGGAAATGTAGGTTTTAAGATCCGAGTCAAGCTCTTCGTCAGGTGGTAGTTCTCCATAGAGGAGCATAACTACTCGAGCGCGTCCTTCGTTCAGTGCTTGTTTGTGCGCCGCTTGGAATTCATGGCGGCCCCATTCGCTCTGCAGGAAGTTTTGGGACAGGACGACGAGTGTTCGACGCGACGCTTCCACTGAGTCTGTGATCTGCTTGAAAATTCCTTCTCCCACTATCCAGTCGCGATAATGAATGCAGAGAGTGAGTCCACTGCTCTCCAGATTTGGGACCAGCTCTTGCACAACGAATTCCTCGTCCTGAAAAAGTTCAGGAAAATATGGAGGTCGTCTTTAATGGTTCCTAACTGGGGTAGGTACTTTACTTTCACCAGTACCAATGTGATTAAGCTAGATGGCAGCAAATAAGGTCAATTGCCGATGGCATATACGTTGAGCTAGGTCTTGCTAGCTCAGGCAAGGGAGAACCAGTAGGACTAAGGTTCTAAACGAAGACTTCCCCACAACGCTTAAGTCCCACTTAAGCATAGAAAATACCCACAATGCACTGCAAGTTCCCCCAACCGGATGTCGTCGTGTAGGCCCTAACTGCGCTCGCGTAGGGAGGCTCACGTACCGAATGTTTACCTACTACCTGCTATGACATATGGAAAAGGTAGGTATCTGAGCGATCAAGTAGCCACTGTGCTAAATTTGAAATTATGGTACACGAGCCTCCCTCAGCGAACCCTACACTCTCCTACTAGTCCCTTGCATGAGCTCAACTATTGAATGACACTTACATTGTGGCTAAAACTGATGAAGGCATCGTACTTTTTGTCCCTGTCGAGTTCTTCTTCTGTGACGAACCACAAACACAAGTTATGTGCATACATCCAAACCTTGACTTCTTGTTCAAAGCGGTAGTACATGGAGACAACAACCACTACCATAACACTAAGGGTCGCTACCATTACGGAGAGGACAATAATAATCCCCGTGGTGGGACACAATATTTCATATGTCATGAGTTCTAGAATCCGATCATCTCCGCATAATACTTCATTTCGATCAGGAACCTAAAAAACAAAGTAATCTAATGAAATCACGGAGAGCTCTATACTCAAACTACACTCCTACAGGTAGGGAGGTAGGTAGGCCTACAAACAATATAAAAAAATCTAAGGCGGCCTTGGGCAATATTAAATTGTCAAATGGGTACACCAAAATCGAAGAATGGAATAATCTATGTTGTTTTTCATTTTTTTACATAGGTAGATACCAGGGGTGGGTACTTAATTAAGATTTCATCGTCGAAATAGAAAAAAACTCGTATCCTCATTGGATGAGCGAGGCCAGGCTCAAGCAATGAGGATGCGAGTTTTTTTCCATTCAACGATGAATAATCTTAACAGAGTAACCCTAATCTTAGAAAAACCTATACGCCTGCAAATGTGTGATTAGATTGAGCTATAGCAAATTACATAATCAGTTTCTATCCGGGGTTCCGAAAGCCGAAAAAATAATTAAGTCAGGGAAAAAAATCATCCTCATTGGTTGAGCTAGGTCGCGTGACATGCCTCAACCAATGACGATATTTTCCATTCTGACAGTGAAAAATCTCAAAAGAGCTCCCCTATTATTATGGTTTACAAATAAACCGCCTTCAAGTTTATGTTTAGATTGCGCTATAGCAAATTACATAATCAGTTTCTATCCGGGGTTCCGAAAGCCGTAAATGGATAACTAACACATTAATGGGGTTCCCGATAAGTCTAAGAATGAAAGAATCCGTAAGAATGTCTAAGTAGTCCGTAAGAAGTTCTAATGAAACTTGCATCCTTATTGGATGAGCCAGGTCGCGTGACAACGATCAGCCAAAAAGCATGCAAGTTTCATTAGTATGAAGTAAAATCTGCTGATGATATGTACAGTGTACGTGTATAGGGCCACTACTAGAGGTTGCACCTAAATCCAAAAATATTATTAAAGAATAGCTACATTACTCACGGTAGATTCATTCATTTTAGTGATAACCCATTCAACAAAATCCCAAGTGTAACAGGCGCACTCCCAAGGGTTTCCCGTCAAGGTCAAACTCTTCAAGGACGACGAGTTCTTCTTCAACCAATCAAAATTTTCGGGTCCCAAAGTAGTCAGGCTGTTGTTATTCAGTTCCAAAACAGCCAAATCTTTGGAAAGTACGGTAACGTCCATTTCGATTATTTTGTTAAAAGCCAATAAAAGATGGGTAATGCTCTCTGAGCCAGTCTTCCTTTCCATTTTAAATGAAGCCAGCTTGTTTTCAGTTAGATTAAGTTCTGTGTGATTCAGATAATCATCTAAGGGGAAACTTGTGAATGCGGGGATCTGAAAGATATACACGTCGGTTAGTTACCTACCTACCTATATGTATTCGCAGATTCTAACACAGGTGCCCTGCAAGCAAGTACTATTATCTATATTGATTGTGGCAACATCATAAAATATTTTTGCGTCATTTATTGTAGAAAAGAAAAAAGACACATTTTTGACCACGAAAAAGCCAATTAATTAAATAATGCAGCGCCACTTTTGACGGTTTATCTTAGCAAATTAAAAAGTGAGATTTGTGAATCGGTACACCGGTTTGGGTAATGACTTATGATTCTTAAATTCCTGCCGTTATATTAGGTGTAGGTATAATAGGTACCCCTAATATGTATTTATATATGTACCTAATATGTAAGTATGTATGTATGTAGGTACCTATAGATCTTTATAAAAATATACAAAATAAGTATATTAAAACATATAAAATGGGATACTTACATTTTCAAAATTGTTTTCCGAGCAATCAACAACAGAAGCTTTATTAAAAGGCCTTTTATAGCATTTGCATTTATTAGGGCAGTCAATCCCACGAAGGCACAAGACATCATTGACGGTTACATCTTTCAACGGACTTTTCCGATAAAAAGGCTCAGTTTCGCATATTCCACTTTGATTCATTGCGTCCATTTTCACGTTGACTTCATGAGGTCCAAATTTAAATCTTTGATGGAGGAACAGATAAAAAGACTCACAGTTGCAGTTTATTGCGTTGTTTTGTAGGTAGATGTTTAGAGTCGTTCTTTTTGTAACTATAGGGTCTGGTTCGTGAAGTTCTAAAAATCCTATGATTTCTGTGATGTTGTTATGGCTTACATTCAATTTCACATTATTCGAAACGAATTTAATTGCTTTCACCTGAAAATTAAAGTAGGTCTTTAATAATAATTTGAGTTCTCATCACTATCCGTGTGTGACAGCCTCGCAGAGCCATCCAACTTATTGTAATAGGTATTGGATATGTTGAGGATATTTTTTCAGGGACCTGGCATTTCTAAATTGCCGCATACGATAGCTGATAATATTATCTATGATTTAAAAAATAACTTTTCGTCATAACTTTACTAGGGCCGAAACTAGGTAGAAATTAATGAAAAGTTTCTTATGGGAAATTACATGAGCGCGTGTAACAATGAGTGAAAGTTTTACCTACCGTGCGTCTTTTGAAGAACTGTTTATTTACTTTATACCTACAATCCATAACAACTTCGTACATGAATAAAAGTAAAAATATAATAATATAAATAAATACCTACCTCTAAAATAGAAATATTGTTGTGGCTGAGGTCTAGATGCTCTAGGTCCATAAGAGCAGTCCAATCGTCGTAGATGGAGCTGATCAAGTTGTGAGCAAAATGTAAAACACGTAACTTTTTGGAATTTTCAAAGGGCGATTTAAATTTCGAAAAATTAAACGAAATCTGGTTCTTAGACATCTTAACTTCTCGCAATTTAACCAAGTCTTTAAAAGCATCAGGGTGAGTGTCCACTATGAAATTGTTTTCAAGATTCAAATGCTGCAGTTCCGCTAACCCCGACAGCATCTCCCTGTAAATAATAAAAATGAATAATATACGTAGTAATAAAATGAAATAATTAAAATCAAGGTTTCACGATTTTTTACAAAGGTTTGAAGTGCAATGACTATGTCAGCTCGCAACAGCTAGATAGGTAGTATTAAAAGAAAAACTCTTACCCAGGTATCTCGAAAATAAGATTTGACTGCAGTTTCAAAATTTCCAAGTTCTTCAAATTTTTCAAAAACTCATGAGAGATGTTTTTCAGTTTATTGTTGCTCAAATCAAGCGATCGGAGACAAGTCTGATTGATCAGAAATGTAAGCGGCAGATCCGTCAGAACATTCGAAGCCAGAGACAGATTCTTTAGTGACGTGGTCCCGTCAAAAAGTTTCTCAGAAACGTTCGTCAAACCATTTTTCATCAGGTACACTTCCTTCAAATTTTTAAAATTCGACAAAAACGTATCAGGTAGAATAACTGGTTTTCTGTTCCCGTGGAGTTTAAGAACTTCAAGCTCGGTGTTATTACGAAACAGGTCAACATGAATATTGTCCAAGCTATTATTAAACAAATTAATTTTCTTCAGATTGGGCAAGGCATAGAACGCGTTGGGAGCAATTTCCACAATCTGGTTTGATTGAAGATCGAGAGATTCCAGATTTGTGACATTCAAAAACATGTCATAAGTTATCTTCACGAGGTTATTGTTCCATAGATTAAGGTGCTTCAACTCAAATAATCCACCGAAAAACCCTGGTTTGATTTCGGAAAGGCCAATCTTCTTCAGTTCAAGAGATTCGACTTTTGGAGCATAGAGGAAAAAGTCATCCGGAATGTTTAAGTTGTTGTCGCGAAGCTCAAGGACTTTGAGGTTTTCGAGAGGTTGCAGTAGATGAACGGGAAGATTGGTGAGGCCATTACTAGGAATGCTAAGTTTCTGCAAAGGCTTCAGGTCTTTAAACAGATCTGATCGTATCGTGTGGTTGAGATGGAGAAATGACTGAAACGTGAGATTGTCAAGTTTTGTTATTCCAAGCTTTGAAGACAATTCTCCAAACGTTATGTTGGGAAAAATACAATCGCGCACAATAATCGCTGAGACATTGCCCGAAGTAATATAGTCCAAAACGTCGTATACTTTGTATTTGCTTAATAAAGTGAAATGATCTTCGTCGTCGAAATCAGACTCATAATCAGCGGAAAATTCCTCGACGTCTTCAATGGGCGCAGCGCGCTTCCTACGTTCATTATTGTTTACAATGGTAGAGTTGCTTCTAGGGGCGATTCGACGCGCCGGACATTGCAAAGAGATGAAGCTCTTTGTTTCTGATGCAAATATTTTAAGTTTTGGACGGTTCTGAAATGAAGGATAAAAACATTGACTTAGTTGGGATTCCTGAACCAATCTAACTCATACGAGGGACTATAGATTACCGAAACTGGTCGCCTGTGTTACGAGAAAGAAGGCGGTTTAACTTTTTAAGCCACTGCAATATATGACAAGAAAACAATTATTACTATTAATTAATTGGGACTTGAATTGAGAAGTAAAGCAAGTCCTCTCGAAGTGGCGCGCGGACAACAGGAAAGACAAATTATAATTTAGTAATCCATAGTCTCTGCTCATACGGGCGACATTTTTTGGCGGACTGGATGTCTAAATGGCTTATTTACATAGCGGTGAGCCATTATTTTCAGCATCCACCGATCCACGTAGGATTCAGACAGCATTTCCTAAGTGAGATTAGTAAAAACAGGATAAAATAAATAAGCAATCTAAGAAGAGTACTTAGGTAAGTTATTGCTTACTTCAGATGAATTAATTCCAGGTTTTTCGTTAATCGGGATCATGATACACTCCGCTTGAATTTCCGCCGTCTTCGTGGTGTTGCAACGGCATAATTGATTCGATCGAGATTCATCGCAAGTTGGTTTCGTAAAACTCGAAGGAATAAGAAGAATCGCCCATAGCCATAGCATCTTGGAATCTAAACATCACCGACCAAAATTAGGTAGGTTTATACGGTTGGAGTAATCAAATACAAATGCACATATGCATGTGCGGCCAATGTAAGAGGTATATGCATGTAACCCCCTAGGCATATTGTTATCAGAAAAAAATGGGTCGCCTTGGAATAAGTACCTAGGTACCTTAACCATAGGATGAAAATCAAAAATTAGGTACAAACCTGATATTTAGCGCATAATTTGAAGAGACAGAAAGTTTCTTAATAACAAAAAGTCTCACTAGGAGGTCAGCAAACACATCTTAACTACTGAGAAAAATGCTATTATATTCTTCGATAGACGGATGTTATCTCTAATTCCATGTCATTGATGGGTCGAATTAAGAAACTATCTTGCTCTATAGATACAGCCCAAGGTTTTGCGCAGTTATCTTATGATTATCTATCCCGAATAAAAGCAAAGGTAATATCTAGATTTTCCGAAATTGTGGAAACCCCATGTGTCACTAGAAATATATTCACATACGATAGTTTGATAAACGAGATAATACTTAATGGATTCACTGTACCACTTGAGGTCCAGCTCTCTGCGCTACAAGAAGGTCAGTATACGTATTTCTTACAGAGAACAAGAAGTCAAACTGCAATACAAAGGTCTTCTTCCCCCAACATCAAGCTCCCAAAATTTAATAAGGTGTAATAAATTAATCAAAGTTGAAGGGTAGGCAAGAAGTGGCAACCTGAATTCTGAACCCCTAAAATTAGGAAATCATTGTCCAGTTCAAAATTATTTTTGGTCTATTTCGGTTATTATAAGGATTTAGGTAAGATTTAAAAAAATACGAATGCATTACAACAAAACGAAAACTGTTTGCAAGCGTGAATAATATTCAGGGTCAAAGTCCAAAAACATTTGAATCATCAATAATGATCGAATCAGTAATACGAGTAATACCTATACCTAGTAAGTGAATGTGAAATCCAACATAATAATACCTATTTCATGCGTAAGAATAATTACAGGAAATAATAAAAAGACTGATGCTAAACAGGTATGCAGGACGACGACCAATTCTACTTAAAGGATGAGTAGAAAAGATATAGGGTTGGCAATAGGTAGGTAAGTACTTAAGTGGAAGGTACTAAGTGCTGAACAATTAAGATAGATGGGTCTAAAGTATAAAAAAAAAATTTAGAAATCCTACAAGTAGGTACCGCAATGTGTACCTAATAAAATAGGTACTTGGATAGTTTGAACAGAGTCATAAAAGTATACACCAAGAGATCAAAAAACAACTACGAGTATAGGTAACTCTTTTACCTTTAATTGTCGCATGGGATTGGTCATTAGGGAGAGTAAGATGCATTCCTCCTTGAGCTACACTCAATGATAAAATAATATTAATCGGAACCCAGAGCAATTATTTTGAGACGACAGCACATTAGAGAATTATAAAACATTATGCCTAAGCTATTTTCTCTTCAACCCTTATAGGTAATACTATTCAGTGTTCCTAAATAATACTCTTCGGTGACACTGGAGAAGACCAAATAGAGCGAGTAAAACCCCGGGACCAAAACCCAGGACTGGTTTTAGAAGAAACCAAATCCAATTCCAATAATTTCCTTCTCTCAATCAGTGGTAACTGAGAATGAGGCAAAGCATACCTGAGTTTGTCCCAGAACCTAGGATCTCCCCACTCTACATACGTATTCATTGATAAATATACGAGCAATTCGGGGTCCAGGTCTTTCTTGGGTGGAAGGTCGCCGTAGAGAAGCATCACGACCCTTGCTCGTCCTTCACTGAGGGCTTGCTTGTGAGCAGCGCGAAATTCAAGTCGACCCCAAACGCTGTTCAGAAAATTCGGGGAGAGTACAACAAGGGTTCGCCGGGAATTTAGAATTGACCGGGCGATCTGATCTGGTATGTATTCGCCAGGCATCCAGTCCCGGTAGTGAACACAAAGCTTCATCCCACTGCTTTCTAAGTTGGGGACTAGCTCTTGCACTACAAATTCTTCATCCTGGAACAGGTAAAGTCAAACATTCAGAAAAGTCTGTATACCTACATAAAAGGAAACCAGTCGTAGGTGGAATTTCAACTTCGGGAAACTTCAAATTAACAGAATGATTCAAATTTCAAACTCAAGTACATAATCACCTTAACTAATAAGTAGGTACTGGTGCACTTACATGATGACTAAAGCTGACAAAGGCGTCATATGTTTTGTCTTCGTCTATTTCGTGTTGAGTGACAAGCCACAGACAACAGCGATGGGAAAACATCCAGACGCGAATCTCGATTTGAAACCGGAAATACACCACGAGGATCGCCAAAATGAATGCGATGACAATAGGCGGGATAACCAGTGGCACCACATCAACAGAAGTTTCAAGAACTGCGCGACACTTCGAAGAGTTAAAACTGGGAAGACATTTCATTTTTTCCATTTCTACTTTCAGAGAACTTTGCCAAAGAGTGTAGGAGGAGCAGTCACAATCAATGGGATTCTCTTTTAGAATAATCAGGGAAGACGAATTTTTTGAATGGGTAACAAGATAGGGACTACCGGTAATTTTCTTAATAATATTTCTTGTTAAATCTAATACCATGTCAGACGGTAGTTCCTCTACTATATTCACCTGCAAAATAAATTTCTTTTTCATCATACTTATTATAGGTAGTCACTTACTCATAAACACTAGTTCGCTTAGCATCAATCTACCTTCTACTTGTAGGTAGGCACCTAATGTTGGTAAGTA
>Ga0194135_10001258_pt1 | contig 14946 bp, 12 predicted proteins | sample LitLau_LLRF_2013_FD_134024 | JGI IMG/M metagenome (GOLD analysis project Ga0194135, IMG submission 134024) | Freshwater sediment microbial communities in response to fracking from North America - Little Laurel Run_MetaG_LLRF_2013 (version 2) | ecosystem: Environmental > Aquatic > Freshwater >...
ACTAATTAATAAATTTAATAATTAAACTACTTATCAGGTCCTTCCGCTCCATCCGTGTGCCTCCTTACCATTATTATTTTCTTACGATTTCCGCTTCTTTAACTTTGGCCATGTCTTATTAGCTGAAAAAACCTGCGAATATTGTAGCATTGCATTTCATTGTAGCCTATGTCATTTGCCAAGAAACATAGCTGTTGTCCTCAAGAAAATAAACCACCAACTGCTGTAGTGCGTCGAATGACGTTTAATGAGTCAGTAGTGTCTTCTCTACCTTCTCCACATAAAAATGACGTAAAATCAGAGTCTCAAGCCAAGGTTCTTGCCGATTTCAAGAGGCAAATCGAGCAACTGTCATTTCAGGTACTTGACTGACTTACTACAATACATAGTCCTTTCATATGATGCCGTTAGGTATGGATACTAGATCGATATCTACAATACAAGTTATTTCCAGAATCGGATTCAGCATGAAAACAGATAGGGTAGTGTAAAACGTTTTTCTTCGCAGGCCCTTAAATTTTACTGTGATTTGCAAGAAGTTGGAATGAACTGACGACACGCAACACTCTCTTGTGGCGCGTGACGTAAGTTTTATTCGAACTTTCAATGCAATTTACGGAAAATCACAAATTAGTATTTAGTTTTCCCAAGGAATACCTGTGTTGTGGGCCGTTAAAACTACAGAAATCTAAACATGAGTTATATATACCTAATAAAATTAAAGCAAAATATACTACCATCGTCCTACACTAAGGCCAAGCTCTTAAAAATCGATGAATGACATTACTAACAATAACTCGAATATAATATTTGTAATAAATTTAACAACAAGAACCATTTTCGAAGAAATATGTTTTAAGCTATCATAACTTATAGTTTTTAAGCTGAATCTGTTTCTGTAAACATGTACCAGTGAAAGAAAATATTATGTAATACGCAATGCAGCGTTGCAATTCGTTAGTTGTTGAACCACAAAAAAAAGTCAAAGATTTGATCCTGGTACCTACATGATCAGAATTCTGATTTTGGTTGATTTCAGAGCAAGGACCTGGAAAACCAGAATGTTGAGTTGAATCAAAAAATTGTTTATTTGGAAGCCGCGAAATCTGAACTAGAATGCATTTTGTCCAACAATCGTAACAACGAAGTACAAGTTCAAGAGCTACTAGGTCAAGTTGAAGATCTGAAGAAACATTTAGATGGTGTACAAAAAGAGAAGGCAGTTCTTGTTTCCAAGTGTAAAGACGAAGAAGATGCCAACGTTCAATTTCAAAGTAGAATCACTGACTTGGAAAGAAAAATTGAACAGGTAATTTTCCCTTCATAGGTATTACTTCTATTGCTTACTTACTTCCGTTATCAGTAATGTCTATTTTCATTTACCTCTTGAATCCGAATTCGTATGTGGGTACATGATAGGGACTTGGAATTATTATTTTATGAGATCTAGTACTTAAAAACTATTATTTTCGTTGTCAGGTTTCTTTCGAGTACCATGAAAAAGTTGAGGAGATCCAAAAACTTGCCTGCCATAATGAGACTATGAAAGATACCTTGGACTCTATGCTGGAGAAAGTCGCATCCTTGGACAGACAAATCAAAATCTTTGAAGAGCACATTGCCAGCAACGAGAACGCTATTGTCTCTTTAAAAGAACAGGTCGAAATGAAAGGGCAAGCATTGATGGAGAAGGACTTGAAATTAAAAGCCCTCGAGGTGAAACATTCTACTGATTTAAAAGCGATGAATGAGCATTGGGAATCACAACTGAAGGAAGCCGAAGCGGAGGCTAGTAGAAGGCAGTCTGCTCAACTTGAGGCTGGTGAAATGTTAAAAGCCAAATATGAAGGCAAGATTTTGGACTTGGAGATCAGCATCGGCAAAGTTTTACAAGAGAAAGCTCGAGAAGCCGCAATTCAGTGTGACAGGTGTGTATGTTTCTAAAATTACAGTAAATTAACGAAGGTACTCGTATTTTGAGAGGACAGGAAGATTATTTTAAAGACTTTTCCCTTTGTTGTATAATATACCAACTACGTTTTAAAGATAAAGGTGTAATGATATTTTTAGTATTTTTATTTGTGGACATTTCACTTTGAAATGATTTTTAACTAAACTAGTTCTGTCTCTTGAAACATTTCAGATATAGGGATGTGTGTCAAGAGTTATCGGCTCAAACAGAAGAAGTAGTAAAAAAGGACAATGAAGTTAATAAACTGTCTGGGGATAATCTGAAATTGACGAGTAAGGTTGGCAATTTGATTGAAGAAATTAAGTTGCTTAATGCAGAAACTACAGAGAAAACAAAGCAAATGGATGAAATAAACATCAAGTTTAAAGAGGAGGCATTAAAGAACGAAAAGCTCAGTGAACAACTTGGCGAATTGGATTTTAAAGTCGCCAATTTTACAGAGGAATTAAAGGGAATATTTTCGGAAAAGGAAGAGTTGGAATCGGAATTAAGAAGAACCCGGGAGAATTGTAACACGTTAAAATTGAAGAATTTAGATCTGCAGTTGACGGCTGGAACGCAAAAAGAGACAATAAGCAACTTGACAACTGAACTTGCCAATGCTCAATCAAATTTCAATTCACAGCTCATCGAGCTTAGTGCTGAGTTAGGAGCTGTAAAATCTCAGTGCCGCAAGTTTGAGATTGTCATGGTAAACACTAGGAATAGTCTCGACGCAATAGGGAAGCGATTGATTGAGAGCGAGGCAGAGGTAGAGAGACTAAACGCGGAGAACGAAGCTCTTCGAGGCAAGCTTCTCAATGCTGAAAATGAAAGAAATAATGCTGATAACAATTATCGTATGCTAATGGATGTGAAAATCGAGTTGGAACAGCGAGTCACTGCTGCGGAGACTGCTGAACAAGTCGTACGCTCTAAATTGACCGAACTGGAATTAAAGAACTGTGACTTGGAGCTCAGTAAAAATGAATTGCAAATGTTGAAGGAATCTTTAGAAGATGACAAAAACGCATATGAACATTCTGTGGCAGAGCTAAAAAAGGTCGTAAATGAGCAAGACTTGAAAATGATTCAGCTCGAACAAGATTCTCTGAATCATATTGAAGAAGTGAGCAAGGCTTTAATGTCAAAGCTGGAAGCATTTGAAAAGTTTTCTGCTGACATGGTGGAAAAACTAAACCGCGACATTCGAAAATTAACCCAAGAAAAAGAAGAAATCTCTCGGAACTACAAAGAAAAGTCGGAACAGCTTGATGATTTGGCTACAGATAATGATATCCTGAAAACAACGTTTGATATTGCCATCAATGAAAGTAACAATGTAAAAAAACAATATGAAGAAATCAAAATTCGATTGGATGATGCTTTGGAAAAGTTGAGCGTTTTAATTACTGAAAAGGAAAATTTACAGACCAAAGTAGACTCTCTCGAAAATGAAAATAGTAGTAAGGAATGCCATGCCCTAGAGGAATTAAAAGTAAGTAAATCTTAGCAAGCACTTGGTTTCTCACAATTTTCCTATTCCTAGCTAATCATGTGGTATATTTTTAGAGAGTTGAAAGTGCCTGGAAAAGCAAATGGGAGAAGTTGCATGAAGCGAAGGAGGCAATTGGTGCGGAACTTATGGCAATGACAGACAAAAAAGATTTCTATAAGCAACACTGCCAAAGACTTGAAAAACAAATGGCCGAATCTCAAAGCGATCGGGATGCAGCAATCAAAGATTTCGATGAAATTCACCATGTTCTAAATGCAAAAGAAACTGAAACTGCAAGGTAAATTTGTTATTTTAATTTGTTAATAATTTTCTATACTTATGGGCAGCATCATTATTATGTATTACACCTGGGAGACTCTAATTCTTCTGTGTCCCTCTTCAAAAAAATTTAAGACATTATTTTCCCTAGTTACCTTTACCTGTGACCTTTTCTTCAATAAGGGCCCTAGGAGGCTGAAATGACTTCACTGTAGATATAATCTTTCACCCAATTCAAATGCAAACATTAATTCGTCATATCCGATAATACCTACGTTCTATAATTTTAGTTTGAAGAAGAGAGTTGGTGAATTAGAGACATTAATTGGTCCGTTCCGGGAACAACTACAACAGTATGAAACGGAACGAATGTTGCTGGAAAACGATCGGGAACAACTGCGCAAGCAGCATCTTGATCAAGCTGCCAAACTTGGACACCAAAACCAAAAACAAAAGATTCAACATGTTGTGAAGCTAAAACACGACTTACTGGAGATGCGAAAGGTATTTTAATTCGATAATAATTATGGTCTCATCCACTGGAATGAGTAATTATTTTTACAGAATCAATTTCAGCTTAAAAACTAGTTTATGATTAGTGAAAGCTGAAACCCGCTTTTTCTGACCGAGGTTTCAATTCGCCGTAAAAATAATGTTTAGAGTGACAGAAACAAGCATGATGTGACGTCCCACGGCGCCTCTAAAGGCGTGTGCCGTCATTCCCCAACTTCAAACTTAATTAATGCGATTGAGACATCTCATAGAGAAACAGCTCACTTTCATAGCCTAGTTTTTATGCTGAAGTAGATTTTGTAAAAATAACTCATACCAGTGAAAGAGTCCATTCAATACGTTGATAATAATACACATATTTTATGTACAGCCAGTTGGCTAAATATTAGACGGATGATAAGATATACATAATATAAATAAATGATTCTGGTTCTGTGTAGGAAAATCAAAAATTACAACTCGAGTTGAAAAGTAAAAACAGGGTTATTGAAACTCTACGTGAGGAAGTTGGCGAGCACCCGAAGAGGCTTTTTATAAATGGAAAACGCCCCACTTCCACACCATGTAAGTAAATCTGTTCTTATACCGAATAAAATGTTGGCCAAAATTTCACTTGTGGTCATGAAAAATATAGGTAGCAATTTAAATAGTGATAGGTATATTAGAATAGGAAATGTATTCTTGGGACCTTTCATTATTTGGTCATTATCGGCTTTAGGGCGAAGGATAAGGCCGCAAGTCCCTTAACCCTTAAATTGGAAATATTGTAACTAATAGATATATACTATGGCATTCTATTATGATGTGGGTCCGACCACCGCCTGGTATTTATGTCTATCACAAAATCTATTTATACGCTGCCGCTAAATTACGAGACACTAGTAAATGAAGTTCCTATCCCTAAACCTAAAAAAAATGTTATGGGTCATTAATCAAATTCATTAGCCATAAAATAAAAGTGCTTTGCCGTAGTAAGAAATGTTTGTGCTTATTTTTCAGTCAAAGGAAAAGAAAACGACGAAAGATCATCACCTGTGTTGCATTTGAAACAAGAGACGATGAGTCCGTCGAACCCCCTCCGGGATCGTAATTACTAAATCCTTTCAACTGCTTGAACCCCTTCTGCTTTTTGGACACTTTCATTTAATGTATTGATTAATCATGCTAATTATTTAAGTTTTGTAGGTAGGTCGTATGAGTTTTAACTCCCAACCTTTTTATAAAGTCTATTTTGACGTAGGTAGGTGCCTACATTATAATTATTATTATAAGACTGATTGTTTTCTTTTAAAAAATACAGATTTTTTTAGGTGTAAAAGTTTTGTAAACTCGTGAAACCAAACACAAATTATTATAATTAAATAATTAGTAATTATTCTCTAGAATAGGTTCACATAGGATTTTTAAAGTATAGCGCAATGCCGTATAGTGGCTTGGCGCGTTCACATAGGATACGATGGTCGTGTTTGATAGGGCGGTTTTCAGTAGGTATATACCTATAACTGTTTAAGTACAAAAATAAATGGTGTATGAGTAGGTAATAGTGAAGTGATGTTAGTTGGTGGTGAAGGCACCTAGTAAGCGTAACATTCTTTGTACATTGGTTAGCTCTTCAATTATTTACTTATCTTAAAGGCAGTTAGTTAGGTACCAGTACCTACATGAGTAGGATAAAATTTTAATCATGTGTTTTGCTTTCCAATATAATACAATAAGGTTAAAACTATATGTAGGTCTTGGAGAATACAATAATTATTTTTATGTGATTACGCTTAATAAGGAGTTTTGTTTTGAAGTAGATAGGTAGGTATATGGGGGCAACTAGAACAATCTACGTTTGGCGGTTTGGCTTAGATCCCTCGATTACGATCTATACATGCTGGAATATAAATATTTTTTTTACTTGGTTAAAAAAACATTAGATGTAAGTTAAGACGAGCTTCAATGGGTACCAATCGCCATTACACTTACTATTACTATTTTTCCACGATCAATAAATAAATTTAATATTATTTGATAAATAATTATCATCGTAGCCTGAACGTGGGCCATAATTATTTGAAAAGCGCGGTATTTATAAGGCGCATGCGCAAAAGTCACCACGTGATTAGCTGGCTGTAGTGATTGATTGCACGACTGTGGTGTGGAATGTCTTTTCATGCGTATGTTTAGCTTACGAGTCCGTATGACTGGAAATATATTTTTTTTACACATAGCCTTTCTTCTGAACGGCTTTTGTGTCATTAGTCACTGTGGTCCATGATCTACGACGCCATTCGCCATTCATAATTTTTTGTTTACAAAACAAAGCAGGAAAATTGTTCCACTTTTCAAATCAAATTCGGTATTTTCATTTTCATTGTACCTATGCGGAGAAAGGTATTGATCAAACATGACATTGCTGTTGCTAAGAAGACTTCCACGTACATTACAAATAATAAGAACGCTGCGGCATACGTCCGTTGCAATTAGCAATTGTAAAAAGACGGATTATTTTTCTTTCTTTTTAAAACCAAAGTATTTCGAATTTACTTTGGATGTAACTAGTCAGTGTTTTTGTTCAAAGCGGTAAGTTAAACTTCCATAATCATATGAGATAATTAGAAAGGAAAAGTATAGGATTAGTAGCATTGATATTTTTACTAATTATTACGAACATAGAGGCGATTCCAGATTTTATAGGTAAGTTATTGTTGTTGTTGTTGCTAAGAAGTCGAGGCGACTTATTAGCTCGTCCAACAGACGTCTATATTCTTCTTTTCAACATATCATCCTTAACATTCTTTCTGGACTTCTAGGTAGGTAGGTACCATGTAGGTACGTTGTACAAGTGTGATCGTGTGTGATAGATGGCTATTTTAAACAAAGTAGATGCCTACTATTCATGTAAAAACATAAAGAAGACCCTTTTAATGAAATACTCAGGAGATTTATATTTACTGGAAACTGGAAGCGACTTCGATTTCCTGCTCATTTGAAAATGACCAGTGTACGAGTATTTGCATTATCACTGCCGGTTGATTTTATTTTAGAACGCTTTCGGCTGCACAATTTATTACGATTTGCGACGAAACCTTGGACTCACTGGCTGAATATTTTGAGGAACTTGTGGAAACCACACCCGTTTTAAAGAACGCAGATATAGTTTACAGTGGAGGGGTAATTACGGCTGCCTTAGGTAAAACAAAACTAAAACCACTTTAGGCTTGCTCTTCTAAGTAGGACCGTGCTGAGTTATTTATTACTTTCCTCTCTCACTCGTATATTGGAAAAGATATTTGATTTTCGAACGCCAGAAAATGTTAGCTTTCTAAGTATGAGAGTGTGTGTGAGGAGGAGAGAAGATACAGATACTGCGAGTAAGATATCTGCGTTGGGTCGTTCTTAGAAGAGCCAGACTTATAATAGGTGATAAGGTACTTATATATTCCAAGCCCCATGCAGTCACCGAATATTATAATGATTTATGTACTGAGGCTGAATGTCGTCAGATTTGCCTCCTAAAGGCAACTTATTCTTTGCTGCTTCTGTGGCTCCATTGACCGGTAGCGGATCTTTTAGGTAGGTAAAGTCTTCTAAAAATTTCCCTAATAGGGTTTCCATTCCATCGTTTGTACCACTGATATCCTAATATTTCTCTGCTATATTTTGTTTGCTGATAAAAAATGAATACTTACATTTTAGGAGGTGGTTTTGGAACATATGTTATTAACCGCCAAACGCCAAATCAGCAAATTTGGCTGTCGAGTCCGACAACTGGACCAAAGCGCTACGACTTCATCGATGAAAAATGGGTGTACAAGCATGACAATACAACCCTTCATGATCTACTAGATTTGGAAATTTCCAAAATTACTAATAGTAAAGTAGAGTTTTCCAGTAATTGCTCATTCGGACGCAGTCAATAATACAAAGGTTGGGAATTCCTTTTAGTTCTTCTTTGTATGTAAATATTGTATATGTAGAGTAACCCTGAAGGAAAGTACCTACCTGTACCTGTATGTAGAATAGTGGTACCTGTGTGAAGGTTGCCTTTGTGGATACATCTACCCTGCAGTTGGTTTTATATGCGTTATTGGTATGGCCGTACATACATAGTATAGAATTATGGGTACCTAGTAGGTACCTGTATTACTTCGTACTACAGTTTTGGCGTATGTTTTTATACAATCACATATTTTTGTTAATATACAGTTTATCGCCATGGAGGTTATGGAGGAAGGAAATCTTTTGGATCGTGTTCAAATTTTGCTTCAGCGTGATTTGGACTATTATAGAAAACATCAGACTGTTCTGCAAGAAACTCTTTGTTCCGGGGTTCTTGGGGGACTGTTGGGTTCGTATACTTATCTACATATTCTAGCTCGGTTTTTGTCAACGCAAAAAAAAACTTAAACAGCATAACAAAAATTTTTGTGTTAACTAACTGTGATAGAGATTTCAACTTACCCACTTATAAGCATGATCTCATGAATTATAAACTCAGATATAAAGTTGCATTTTTTCATTTAGATTTTCCTCGTTACGCATCATTTGCTGCCGTTAAATTGGTTATGTGGTGGGAGGAGCAATTTTCTGGCGCTTTTCGAAGACCCTCAGGACTAATCGGAAGTGCGCGATCATCATCCGATTCACCTGAAGTAAGTAACTTAACATACCTAGATATACCTGTCTTTAAGTGCTACATTGCCCGAACCTAGAGTAACTTCCCCACTATTGGCCAGGGTGTTGTGCGACAAATGGTACCCTGGCAAATATTGGGAACTCACTCTAGGTTGAAAATCATTAGGAGCATCGTGGCCTAAGAAAAGGGATGCCAACAGGGAAAAAAATTAGTAGGGTAGATACCTATATGTATAATTTTATATTTTCTATTTTATAGGACGTGGAGCGTGGTTGTGGAGGTGTCGTGACCAATAGTGCCCCAACGGAATTTGTGAAAATGACGAAAGACACTGGCCTGATGCTATTAGAACACTTGCATGTTTTGTCACAAGAGGCACTTGACCATGCTGATTTAACTGTGCTTACCGGTTGGTTTCATTTAATATTACATAATACCTATTCATCCTGCCGTTGCTGATCTTAAATCAAAATGTTCTTGATACAGGCACGCTTGGAGCTGCTGCACTGGTGAAAAACTGTTTATGGTGCTATAACGACCAAGTTTCTAAAGGAAAAGGGGGTTATAGTTTGCATTCGACCTACAAACAGTACCAAGAAATGTCTGAAGCCCTCGCCGAGCGACTTTTAGATCTACATTGCAGACTTTTGTCCCTTTATGTTTTACAGGTACATAAAAAACAATAAATGTGTAAAGGTCGTCCAAAATGTACCAAATTCCCTGAATGTAGTAGGTATTTCGTTTTTGATTCATCTACCTAGGTACACTGTTTGCTTCACTTTGTTTAGGATGCTGATTCCCTTTGCTGGGAACATAGTCAGTCTTTCTTTGAAGGTGAGCGGGGCTCATTTGTTGTACAAATGTGGTGGCTCTACATGCAAGGCACGAGGCAAGATCTGTGGAACACTGTGCCCCCTCGAACAGCTCAACGCGTTCTCTCCGGCATGCTGAATGAAAGTCTTACCATTCTTGCCAGCCGATATAACCAGGCCAAGGCTGGTTCAGCTCGGACGCAACTGCTCATTACTGACATAGGTAGTTTTGAACATCATTTATTACTACACATAATATGATATGGAATCGAAATTTGTAGACATAATGGACTCTTTCACTGATATCAGTTTTTCACAATATCTGATTCAGTATTAAAAACTAGGATAGGGTAGTAAAAACCGTTTCTCTCGATGGCTGGGGAATTTATGGCGTTATACACCATTTAGAGAGAGAGAGAAAGAAAGAGAGAGAGAGAGTTCTGTGACTAAAAACCTCTATAGGTATCCCGCACGCCCGTGCCATACAGTGGTTCGGTTCGGAGTTGACTTTGTCAGTATGAGACAAGTAATGTATAGTAATGTAGTTATTTTGTAATGTTGATGCCGGTGCGTACGATACACCTATTTATGTGGTTTCGGGTCATACATTTTTGAATGTTCTTTCAGCGTGAGGTGATTTCATAAAGTCTTCGGAAACTTTAAACATTAAATTCGGTAGATTGAGAGCCTCCTCAGCAAAACAGTTTTCTTTATCCTATCCTATTTTTTATACTCAATCTGATTCTGTACATTACTCATACTAGTGGAAGGATCCATTCATCTGAGCTTTGTTTTCTAGGGAACGTGCTCCTATGCGTGAATGAATTACTACCATCAATCAGCAATGATGCAGCTGAGCTGTTGGGTGTAGGGGGAAATAAAGCCTTACGAGATATCCATGCTAAATGCCACCAGCTACTTTTATGTTTGACTCTGAGGGGCACTAGTCTTGCTACTCTTTTTAAAGTTTTCCGCCACGGTCTAGAACATGTTGCTGCTTTTGATGAGATGATGGGTTGTTTTGCCCCTTGGATGGTTTTGATCGCCCCGGAGTTACAACTTAGTAATGTTACAGGTAACAGTTTTTCATTTTTGTAACTCTTGTCAAAGGTATGTTGCCATGCCTAACATTCATTTTCTAGGTCTGACAGATTTACCAGAAGTTTGCGCTATCTATCTGGAGTTGAAAGTTTTAGTAGCCCAACCGCAACCGTGTTATCCTTTACTTCTGAAACTGCTTTGTATGAGAGAGTTTAAGGTAAGTCAATCCCTTACAAATTGATTTTCTTTGGTTGAACATGTTTTAATAATTATTTTGTTGTAGGTGGCGTTACTTTTGTTAGAAAGAATGATGCCTTTGTTGGCAAAAGAAGGATCTGTACGAAATAATGATCAAATTGCGGACCCTGATTCTACGTGCAATGGTTTTCTCTGTTCCGGAGGTAACTTTCGCTATATTCTTACTATACATGGGAGACACCGAGTAAATCTTACAGCATTACCAGCGTAAATGTTCAGGGGGGTTATGCATTTGGACAATAATGTCTTGTATTTTTCAGTGATAATTATTTAAAATTATGTATTGTTTTCAGGTGGGGACTGCAGTGTTGTGGAGGGAGGTGTTCATAGCTCTGTTCAGTCTCTTACTTTAATCATCACCTTTGTTTCATCAGTGCCCAACATCAGTAAACATTTGATTCCGCTGTTGGAACTGACTGGGTCCCAATGGGCACAGTGTTTGGACAGGCATCAGGTACTCCCATTGTAAACTAAAATTTGAATATCACCTTTTTATTTCTTTTGATGGTCTTATGCCTAGGTAGGTACGTACAGAAAGAAAATCAATCAATCAATCTCAAATCGTAAATGACAATAAAAGTGACATTTTGACGTCATTATAAACACGGTTAAAATCAATCAGTGTGGATATGACTACAGCTTCCCTTTTTCAATGGATATATATAAGCGGGGTCCAGGCCCCGACACCGCCGCTTTCATCTATTGACAAAAATACGCAATTTACTTATTGAAATTACCGCTTTTCAAAAAATGGTACCGTGTTTGCTGACCGGCACGAATGGCAATTTTTCATTTTCATTTTCTGAAGAGAGGCAAGTTTTGATTGACTTTCTTTTTTTACATGGGTTATTTTTCAATAAAAATATAAAAATCGGGTATTTAACGTTTTTTGGCTTACCTACAACCCTATAGGTATGTTGTTTTCAACATTCATATGTTTTAGGTATGGAATTTGAAACGACCTGCTTGGCTGTCTGCTATGCTCGCTCCGATGGAGCTTCCACTGCGACCCCTGGCCGCCACATTGGTGAAAGCAGCCTCATCAGGGTTGCCTATACCTGAGTTGATTGCCCTGACGCTGGCAGGTCTAGTCCGCTTGTCTGATATCCTCCCTGTTCACATATTTCGGTGCGCTACCGTCCTGCAGGAATTCATCCCAGCCGATGTGAAACCTCTCGGGGGGAGTGTTCTTATGCAAATGATTATTTCCGGTAACTGTTCCATAGTTTCTTTGATACGACTATATAGGCTGAGTTACTTACGGGATTCAGCACTTGTAATAAATCATTAAGGGTATTTTAAATCGACTGCAAATTTTCCCATCGGTTTCCATGTATAATGTTTCCCACTTGTGTAATTTTTACATTGCAGTAATATACGGATTGTTGCTGAAAAATGGGACAGATGAAGCGATTGCATTAGGAGAAGCCCTATGTCATCTTAAAGTTCCAAGCAGAGTTGTAAACGAGTTGGAAGATATTGCTGAGTTGTACGTTGACCACGAAGAGCTTTCCTTTGATTTTGATATTACCGTCAGCAAGCTTTTGTTCACCGCTACAGGAAGGCATGCGCTAAAGGTGAGCTTGTATAGGGCACGCTGTTACACATTGCGAGCCATGAAGTCGAGCGGCCGGTTCAGCCAATCATACGGATCCGTTATTCTTTGTGGAATAGACAGTTTTGTTCACAATATTTCTTCCACAGAGGCATAAAAAAGGAATTTTGGTAAATCATTAATCGTGACATGACTTGGCTTAGCCAATAAGCATGCAAGTTCATTCTTACATTCTTAGGCTTAACGTGAATTATTTATATTATTATCACATCCATGCATGTTGTTTTCAGGCGGCTCATCTGTGTGTGATTCAGCACGAAGAATGGTTAATGAAAACATTAATGCCCGGAAAATTTGTCAACAGTCCACCAGAAAAGTTGCTCCATATTATGTTTCATATTGGAATAAAACCTTTTGATCAGGTAAAAAAAATGTAAAAGGAGTCCTCTTACCTGTGGCAAAGGAATTGAAAATCAAAAAATCCTTTTCGATTTCTATAGAAATTTCTACCAAGTACCCCTAATATCGGGTACGAATTTCAAAATCCATTGACTATTTTCATAGGTTCTGAAAGATAAAAACTAAACGAATATTGTCATACATTATTTTATTTTTTTCAATATTCTACTGCGTATGCGCAAAGTTTTAAATGCTTCAGTAATAATTAATTGATTTCACTGGTATTATTAACATGATGCTTGATAGTTAACGTAAACACACTCTCAATTGTTGTAAAAAATGAGCCTGCAACAATTTCCCAGTGTAAAATTTCACAACTGGTTTCAGATTTTGAGTGGAGCATGGCACCCAGACTACCAGGCGGTCTTAGAACGGCCACTGTCTCTTTCCCGAGATTTGGCTTGGCTACACCTATCCTCAAGGGCTGACTTTGTTAAGCGTATCAATGATCAGGGAAGTGGTATTTCAAAGCACGACAAAACGGTCATTGACACCCTGAGTTCCATTTTTCAATGCGAGTGACGATCAGCTCGACTTTTATTCTACTCATTACGCCACTTCTACATTTTTTTATGCATACACGGGTCTGCTTATCTACGAGTACCTATAATACGTTTTCTATGTCACATGTTTCAAATCAATTTTTGTTATAATAGGGCTTCTCACAGTAGCGGGAATTCAAGTAAATTTCTGTGCTTTTCGGAACTTTTTCAAATTTCCATGCATTTTTTTTCTTAAAGTGTTCGAAAAGCACGGAAATACACTTGAGTTTTTGCTAACTAAAGAACCCCCTCATACAATAATTGATCATTTCATCATTTTATCTGTCTGTTACACAAAAAATTAATTAAACACACCTCCTATAGAAGACCTTGCATTTCTCGCATAAATTGTTGATAAGCATCGTCTTTTGTTTGACCTGGCTTCAGCACTGGATGATGAACTTCCACTTTTGGTTCTGAAACAATATGTGCGTTGCGTTATTAGTATCTGGCTCTAGGCACTGCCGCACTTCTCTCTTTCACATTCTTATACTGGGGGGTAAGTGACGGGCAACCTATGTATAAGAAAATAAATTTTAAGGTATTTTCGACACTTTGCTTCCCCTAATAAATGAGTGTGAGTGTGTGTGATAGAGAGAAAGAGAGATTGTCCGAGTTAGAGTATGATATCTTTTGAAGGAGCGAGACTATAGATGAGTTTCGAGTAACATGTAATTTGGGTTGTGGGAAATGCTGTATTACAAACTTATCTTCAGTTAACAGTGTTACTTAGGCAATGTTGTTACTGTTGTCTGTGCAAGTACAATAGGTACCTAAATAATGAATCGGGAATTTCTGTTGTATGCACTTATAGTTATACTGTGTTCATACGTACCATGAATAGTTATTGGTTTAGCCCTCGGTTTGTGTTTTTCATCCCGTTTGACCCGTAGGGCAGTAGGTAGGAATCTTGTGATATCTGCACTCAGGTTCCTTATTTGAGCCTGTGCTTGTATTGTAGGTCCTGATGGTTCAGGTCTATGAATAAGTTGAGGTGCAGCAGAAAGAACATTGGATTGCCCCGATGGAGGAGGAGGCCCTTGGTTACTTGGAGGACCCTAAACATTCACGAAATTATGTCAATTTAACTAGTGGCAAGATTTAAATACAACTTCTTATTTTCCCCAATACGCTGACATTTTCCAAAGGAGTAAATGACTTCCTGTGAATGTTTTTTATTATATTAAGGGAAGGCTTCTCAGATTTGAGTATAGGAACTTATCTGTGTTAACGTTAATACCTCTATTTCCGTTGTTAGACCATTATTAATAGAATAAAAGTATAATCCTTTGAGAAACTAGTAGCATGTCGTTTTAAAAAACTAACCCATATTTTATGAGAAAATTGATTTTTAAATTAGGCATACAACGCATTTTTTGTGTTTTTTTTTCAAACGCTGATTTCTTGGAGTGGA
>Ga0194135_10001259_pt1 | contig 14945 bp, 9 predicted proteins | sample LitLau_LLRF_2013_FD_134024 | JGI IMG/M metagenome (GOLD analysis project Ga0194135, IMG submission 134024) | Freshwater sediment microbial communities in response to fracking from North America - Little Laurel Run_MetaG_LLRF_2013 (version 2) | ecosystem: Environmental > Aquatic > Freshwater >...
AACTCAACAAACTTCATTTCCTCATCAAATTAGATTAGGTGTCCGACTCTAGTAAAATCAAGACTTAAGTGTTCTGAATGAGAGAGACACATAAATAAAGACGATTTGAATTGAATTGAATTGGAAAACTTTCATTAGTAGAATTGAGCTTCCTCGTCATCTTAATTTCGTTCTCTTTCCTTGCCGATTGGTTTGCCTACTCTGGAAAGGTAACAGAACAATTTAATAAGTTATTAATTTGGCCGTCCAAGTCAAAGATGTAGCATAATCTGTGATGTAGGTATATCCTAACACCCAATAAATTGGTGTTAAGCTGCTGAGTCGGACTCCTTAACAAACACAACAATTTAGTTTAGCTTAAAACTTTTTCTTAAATAGCCCACTAGGTTCCACAATTTCACATTTTTACCAGGAATCCCTGGATTAAGATTGTTTCAATTTGGGAATGAGCATTGGGGAATTCAAGAATATTTGATTCATAAAAACAATTGATCACGGAAAGCGATTAGTGTATACACTTTAGGTTAGCAACATTATTAATACAGTAGAAATTGATATAAAATGTTCCATATTTGAAAAAAAAAACTCATTTTTGGCATTTACGGGTTACATTTGAAATTGATAACAAAATTTAGAATTATGTCTCGAAGGTATCAACTTTGGCATTGTCGGATGATACTTTAAATTCACACAAAGGCTGGTTATTCAAATTTTTTTTTTACTTTATAGAAAATTATAATTGTTTTCGACCAGAACATGCGACCCAACTCAACAATCCATGATAACGAAAGTCAACATTCAGCAAAACACTGTCCACCTGTCGAGTGTACAGCACAAAATTTACCAGAGTGCTCCATGGAGACATGCTCACAACTAAAATGTATTGACGAAGACGATGAAGCAAGTAGCGTCCGACTTAATATTCCACAGGTCGGAATGCGACCCATCCAACAACCCAAGGCCGAAGAGGGGTTGCAGGACGAGTTAACTGCCAAAACAGATTCCAAACATCATTAGGCTCTAGGCAGATGCCATGAAGGTAACATATATTTCTCAACTCGTGACTAAGGCAGTCCGGAAGTTAGATCACAAAATATGTGGTTGAAATTTCCATTCATTATTCTAGGAAACAAGCTTGAGGTAAGTCTCCGAGGGAGGGAGTGCTTTGAGCTTCCTGATGCGTTTGACAACGTCGCCTCTTCATTTAAAATGATCAAGAGGCAGTGCACAAGGCTTTGCGCAGATCACAAGTGCGGAGGAAAGTGTTACGAGATAACTGATTCCGACCGTGGCTACGACTGGTTGCAGTATATTGGATTCAACGATCAACTTTCATCTCTCCAGAATTGTTAGAAACTTTTAGAGGTAGAGAATTCTCTCTAAAGGGAAAACTCAACCACATCCCTATTAACTTTCATTTTCGGTTTTTTAGATTCCCTTAGTTATAAGGTTAAACCGTTTAGATAAAGACATAAATTCACAATTCATGGAACACTCTAAACTGAATTCTCTTCGTCTGTAATAAATCATTATACAACGTAATGCATATGCAATAAATATGTGCGTAACCCTTGAACATGTAGAGAACCATAGGAGACGGAACGGAATTTCCTAATGAATAATTCTCTTTGCATGGAGAAAAGGAAAATCAAAGAAAAATTGAAAACCTTGATTAATTTACTACAAGGGTCAACATGTCCATACCAGCACATTATAAATTAGGTGTTTGACGAATTTTAAATAGGAGCATACACCGTGTTACCACTGTTGCGTTTCATTTCATTGGGCAGAAACGTCCATCTCTCTCCAGTTCGTTGATTCGGCCATTGGCCTTACTTTGAAGGTATGATCCAATAGAGCGAATTCTGGAAAAATAATTCAACATTAACTAATCTCTACATGGGTTGAGATTTGTGAGTAAACCTGGAGTGGATTTGGAGTGCACCAATAGAATTGCGGATCTTAATCTTTCGATTTTCCCAAATCTGTGACTAGACTGACTAAGCAAAAAAAATTTGGAATGGAACTCTCTTAATTCTGCTTCCCAACGTTATTCTATGCTAGAAGGTAATTCGAGATGCTGATGGCAAAATGAAAAGTTGTTCGGAACCACAACCCACATGAGTAGCAAATCGAAGAGTGGAAACCAGGTAGTGTTTCCAGACAATGGAAAATTAAGAAGGGGGCCTGGCAGGGTTTGTTCGGGTACCAGGTTGTAACACCAGAATCCTATTTAGATTTTTACTTTTACCCTACCAGTAGAATCAAGAGTTTTTTGAAATTGAAAATTAACAAGTTGGGGTTTTTGACAATCCAGCAGATTTGATTGTTAATAATTATTTTTTAGTCTCGAATTAAAAGAAATCAATGGCAGCGGAAAGGGAAAGTGAAAGAAGGATACATTAATTTCTCTTTTGGAATCAGACCAAATCTCAAGCAATTGGCGACTAAATTATTTATCTAATGACAAATTTTGAGTTGATTGCGTTTTGCTTGCTTTAAGCTGAGCGTTTCCAAAGTCTCATAGCCATATTTCTTGGTCGAACTTCGCCGCCTTGTGTATGGAATCGGAGAGCAGCCCAATCACCCCAGTCAGGATGGTCGCCGGATTTAACTCGACCACTCCAACCCCCAATCGGAAGGTGTATGTGGGTTGCATGGTTTTCTCCCACCATCCCTTCATCAACTTCTGTTACTCTTGGGGCATTATTCTCCTGCACGTGTCCAAACGCTGCTGATTCTCCACCCACGACACGAAAAAACAGGCCGGAGTACGAGCCACTCACATCTACCCAGGTATGTCGTGGCCAAATTGACTGCGGTGTTGGCTGCCCAGATAATTCCACGTAAATAAAACCGATGGGAACTACAACGTAAAACCTTTGTTAAAAATTGGTAATAACCCATTTCAAGTTATTAGAAGTTACCTGGTGGATTTCGATATATTTCATCAATTGCATCCCGGAGAGCAAGAATGGCTGTTTGAACTTCTAGAGCATCCCATATCTGATTTGCTTCACAAACAAACCAATTACCCCCACCACAATTTACGTTTTTCCAAGTTCCCGGCCCCTCATTTTGCAATGCTTCACCGGACTGCATTGCTACACAATCTCTATCATCACCATTTGTTGGGTAATTAGATGCCCAATTGGAAAAGTCTTTCATTTTTGTACCATCGTCCCAGGAAAACTCATCAGACCCATTCCTTGAACCACCAATCCAAACGTTATTTATCAAACCGCCCGAGCTGAAAAGGAATTCAGTGATGAATTCTTGTTCGTCCGCGGATTTAATTTTCAGGAGCATTGCTGGATTTGAACCAGAAAGTTCTTGACATTTGGATTTTGCTGTGGACCAATCTCCGTATTCTTTTACCAACTTAATGCATTTGGAATCACCCAATTTGGTCCACGTCCCGTCGCCACAACTTCCCAATGGAGTAATTTGACCTAGGATAAGCAGAATAGAAGTTGGGAATAACTATTAATAGTAAAACAGAAAATTAATAGTTTATCACCTATTTGGAATCTTACTTTCAGCCAACTTGAAGAGTAATAATGACGATATTACGCATATAACTACCAGTTTCAATAAAATGGCCGGACTCATGTCTAAACCAATTTTTGTTTGAAATTATGCGGGTAACAATGAGCGAAGGTGCCTTCCTTTTTAAGGCAGTCACAATCATGTACACTCGTGCTTATCTTCACGTCGTTCTTTAGATTTGACATGGAAAAATCATTTACGAGATGAAGTGGTTAACGCCACTAACTTTCTGCCCAAATTATAAATTATAACTTGCGATGGAGTGGGAAACCCAAATTGATAAGGATTAGCAATTACAAGGTGTTCCCGTCGGTGCTTTGACTTAATCTCCTCAATCTTTCTGAGAGTAATTTTTGTCCCTGCATTGTGTGCAATTAATGTTCACTGACATCCGACTGACTTGGTAAATAAACCACTTGTGTGAAATTGCAATTCTGTGAACGTGAATAAAATGTTGGGTTATTTTCTCTATTAAAAGTTTTCAGGAAAATTTAAAATCAGGTTACCGCTATAAAAAATTTTTGCACTAATTCCACCAACCTAAATCAGCGTGGGCGAATTGTTCAAGACAGCTTGAAAGGCAAAGAAATAATGTTTCGCGACAGTATTTTTTCGTTTCCTATTCCAATTTTTTCGAATACGGACATTTTTGTAGATTTTTTCGTTTCCGTTTCTGTGAGGATATGGAACGGAAACAATTCTGGCTCATTTTTACGTTAATCATTTAATTTGGCTGCTAACAATGGGGGTTAATTATAATGGTCATAAATTTGAGTATTGAAGTCATGTCACTAAACGAGTGTAATGCATGACCCTTTTTGTTCGTGTTTTTACCGGTTCCCAACTTCTGATAGATACAAAACGTCAACTCAATTGAGTAATATGTTTAGGCCAAACTTTTCAAGGGTTCTGGCCGAACCACCCCATAAACCCTACAAGACAAAATTAAGCTCGCCTCAACTTTCTTCCGGTCGGCTCATTTAGACTTTAACCTAAGCAAAACCAAGGTGGTCATCTTCTTGCCATCAGGAAGAATTCCCAAAAATCTTAGATTCCGTTGGGCTTATATAAGAGCCTTACATATACTTACAGCGGCTGCTCGTGCTCAGCGTCTTTGCTCTGCATGAATTAGAAAAGAGTGGATGTACAACCAAACGCTATCTAATATTTTCCTTTTATTTAATCAATCATTTATTTTTTGATGGAAAATTTACAAGAGAATTTGCCTTTTTTTCTTTCGATGCTTCGACTGCTCTCATATTTCATGTTATTTGTTGTTGTGGGATCGTGCTTCCCTTCCGTTATTGTTTCTCCGAATTCTCAATTTCCCGTTTCCCTAATTTGGTTCCCGCAACCGGATCCCGCCTGAGCCTCACTCTCTTTTCGGACTGCACGCCCCTTCCCTTCCCCATCTCTTCCGTCTCTCGCTCACACGAGCGAGCGACGACGTTCTACAATTATTTGGTTTATTAATCAAGGATATTTTTAGCATAAAACGTATTTTATTGTTAGATGAGTTAAGAGGAACGCCCCTCAGGTGCATGATTGCATGAATGCTATATGTAGCTTGTACAATTAATTCTAGAAAGCCAGTAGCAGGTTAATGACCCCCATCAATACAACATCTGCTGCAACAATCAAAAGAAGTTCATTCGTCTCCAAAGTGCATAAATTTAGAATAGTTGTCCTGGGAGGTTTCATACTTTGCCAAAACTTGAATTCCCAGAGAGACACGCATCTGGACTGTTTTCTCTTTGCGACAATCAAACTCTGAATCAGAGTATGTAACTGTATGGGTTCGTAAAATAGCATGAATGATGAAACAGATGTTAGCGACCCAGCTAAAACAATTATCAGTGTAATAACAGCAGGCAATTCAGCTGGGCTGATGAGTAAAAACAAATAATAAATTAAGGCAGTGAGCAAGGCAATGCAATTGACTGCGAATACTCTTTGGAAAATTTGATGGTACGCCGCATGCAGAATTTGACTTTTTATAAAATTTAAGGCGGAATTGAAATTCGGATTTGGGTCGGACGTTGAATTTTTAAATGTGGTTCCGAGTTTTTCCGCATTTTGCTTCATAGCACATAGAATGGAAAACAGTACTTGCATTGTTATAGCGCAACGCATACAAGCATCAACTAAAGCAGTTGTGATGACACAAAAAACAATTTGTCGAACAATTACGGCCGCCACCCAACTGTTTCCAAATAACGACGCCGCAAATATATCTGCTAAGTACATTGGCAACTGAAGTAAACCTTGGAAATGCCAGGATTGGAATAAAATAAGAGGATACATATATAGTGGACAGAGAACGGAACCAACTGCTAAGCCCAGACTGATGATTTCGTTTGGGAAGGATGGATCCTGCGAGGAAATGAATTGGGAGTCAAGAATAAAATTTGCCAAATTTATTCCACCATGGCGAGTAAATGTGAAGAACTGAACCCATTGACCTGTGTTGAGGGTGATGTAAGCGGAGTTTAAGCAAATAGCAATTGACGATTCCACCTTTGTCAGATGTCCAAATAATGCCTCAAAGTACCCGTAGAAAATTAAGCAGTCCACGACGAGGGCCAAAAAGAGCGAAAGATAATCGAAAATCGGTTGTTGGTTCCTATAAACAATTTTGTCGGGCTGATTCTTTCCGGTCTTGTACTTGTATGGTAAGAGAAAAAGTCCAGGAAGCCAGAATACAACTTTGTTGTAGAATTGTAGTCGTTGTGACCGAGTTGATTTCCTCCAATTCCAAATGCTTCCCATCCTGCCCAAATGCTGCTCGTTGGAATGAACTTGTTGTAATGACCCATTTTGGAAAAGTGTGGACCAATAATGCGAACAAATGCCGCTCACCATACGTTGTTAGGCTATAACGAAAATTGTGAAATGTTAGTAATTTTACGCTGTTTGAAAAGGGACGAATGTGGCATTCTGATGTTTTAATTACAATCATCTGGACTCTATCGTATTTTCTTTGCTTTCGGGGTAACTTTAATAGGAACTGGAGAAACAATGATAGGAATTTGGCAGTGTTATTTGGCCACTCAAATCGAACACGTCGAATTGGTATCGACATTGACAATTAGTGTGTTAGATATACTTAAAGTAATGAAGGTTTAATAGACAGTTTTGGTTAGATTTAGATGGGACAAATTTCAGTTGTTTATGAAGAAGGTAATAAGATCTTTGATAGGTGTAAATTAATTTATCAATAATTCAGAAAGACACTGAACAACCGACCGGATTTACACTCTCATTCTTCCTTTTCGGCTCAAATTATTTTAGACAAGGGATTTTAAAATCTATGCTTATAAGAGGTAGCTCTCTATCTATTGATTAGAGTAGAGAAACTCACGCCGAGCGTGCACAATTGGCATATTATTTCGGTCACTCTAAGGAAAACAGCTTTAATTTGATGGGTTTCCCTCTACGTTTCCGTATTTAATTTAAATCTCGTGGATTTAACGGCAACCTCAATCAATGAGGCCAGGGGGACATTTAGCAAGTGTTTACTTTTAGCTTATGTCTAGTATAAAATGATAAATAATGAAGATGTATACCTCTATTTGAGGCAGGTAAATGCTGTGATTGCTAAGAAATATATTATCATTAAAACCATTACCAGGTGGATCGTGGGTGATTGAAGGTGGATTGAAAGTTCCGTGTTCTATATGAATACGGTCTGGTAGATATCTCAGTAGCAGACAGAGCCCCCAGCGTAACCCTGGTCACGTGAAAAAAAATTTCTAACAATCAGTTAAATTTGTGTCCTGTTGAGTTTTACAAGGTCGTCTCTCTTCAGCAGAGAATGAAGGTCCATGAATATATTCAGTAGCGATGCAAAACTGGTACCGTAGAGGAGTTCCTGAAGGTCCCACGAGCTCGTTAGACAAACCGTGGTTTCGTAGAAGGGTGTAAAGACACGATAAGTGGTAAACCGGAAGTTCCGTGATATAGCGTAAGGCTAAAGTACAGGGCGATAACAGAAAAAAAATACTGCAACAAGCCAAAATCTTTTCTTTGAGAATGCCAGTAAGCAGATTAATGACGCCCATTAATACAACGTCTGCTGCAATGATCAGAAGAAGCTGTTTTGTATCCAAAATGCAAAAACCTAGAATTGTGGCCCTGGGGGGTTTCATGCTAATCCAGAATTTGTACTCCCACAGAGACGCGTATCTGGAGTGTTTCCTGTTTGCGATAATGAAACTCTGAACAAGGATATGTAACTGTATGGGTTCGTAAATTAACATGAAAAATACAACAGGTGTTACCGACCCGGTTAAAGCAATTATCAGTTAGATAGTTGCAGGTAGTTTAGCTGAGCCAACAAGTAAAAAAAAATAGTAATCCACGACAATGAGTACAAAAATACAACTGAGAGCGAATACTTTGCTGAAAATTGGACGGTACGCCGTGTATATAACTTGACTTTTGATAAAATTTGAAACAGAAATAGGACTCGCACGCCTAAACTGAGTGCAATTCATGTCGGATTTTGTATTTTTAAAAGTCGTAACTAATTCTTGCGCATTTTACATCATAGCGCACAGAATGGAGAAGACTAATTCTAAAGTTATAGTCACACGCATAGTTGCATCCACCAATGCCCCAGCGAGGACACCCAGAATTGTTTGGCGAGAAATTACGGCCGCCATCCAACTGTTTCCAAGCAAGGACGCCGCAACTAAATCCGCTACGCACATTAGTAGGCGTACCAGGAAGATGCCATGAGGCAAATAGCAGAAGAGGATAGTGAGAATATGGAATAAAAACGGCACCAACATGTTCACGTGAAGTATGCAGAGATCAAGCAAATCGCAATTCATGATGCAGCCTTTGTCAGATATCCGAGAAATACCTCAAAGGACCAATACAAAATTAAGCAGTCAATCACGAGGGCTAATCCGAAAGAAATATAATCGAAAATTGGTCGTTAGTAACTATAAATAGTTTTGTCGGGATGATTCTTTCCGATCTTGTAATCGTATGGCAGGCGAAGAATTCTAGGAAGGCAGTACACTGCCTTGTTGTAGAATTGTATGCGTTGTGATCTGGCAGAATCCTTTCCATTCCAAATACTTTCCATCTTGAAAAATGCCATTCTCTCCATGGAATGCATTTTTAACATGTAAATTCCAGTAAAATGAATTTCGGATTTCACTTTTAGAACAAAAGAATTTCTGGCCACGCGTGGAGATCCGCCGCTGCTATTGGCTTGAAACTTGTTTTAATTGACTACTTTACAACATACGGTATGGTTAAGATCTGTGTGGTTCCCTTTTTAGCGCTACCGTCCAATGTCCAAGAGCATGCAAGCATGCTATGGTTTATTGAATATAGAGTGGTTCTCTTTGCATGGGGGGATTGCATTGCGACGTATTTTCCGTGCTGAGATGGATATTTGCATTAATCCAAAATGGGCTCATGCCAAGCGGGAAATTGAAACGAGTTGACGTCCACGGGGAGTTCTTCATCTTTTTATCATTCTTATACTCTTTTGGGATTTGTTTCTAAATGTCATGCCAGCTAATTCCGTGGTCTTTCTCTTCCACTCCAGTCATAAACATCCATATCGCCAAGTTTCATCCGCGAAATTTTGGATCGCGTCGGTTATTTTTTTCGCAACCTCACGTAACTCAACTAAGAGAGGCAATAATATTCTTCTTCTGTTCGTTTGAATTTGTTTTCAAAAAATGTCGCTCCGTCTAACGCTGGGCCTGGCCACTCTGGCTCTCTGATTTCTACTGCACGTTTCCTGCGACGGGGTGATTTCCAGATTGAATGAGTATTTGGAATCGTACCGGGATTGCAAAATTATTGTATTCTTTGACCCAACCATAGTCAACATTAAGCCAACTACTGTTCCAATTTTTCTCAACCGCGTCCCACGCCAAGCCACCAAAATTATGGACTTTCTTGAAATGTTTAATAGCGTCAGTTATAATGCCACATCAGGTATAATACAGTCGGAGGGACGGCTGGGACTACGGAAATGTTTCGTATATTTTACAGTTCTCTATAATCTGAGCATTGGGGGATATATATGCCCAGTGGGCTACATGAGGGACTACCTATATAGAAGGCATTACTTACATAATGTTGAGCTCGTCGTAATTGGAAAGGATCTTGCAATAGGTAGTAGGCAGACTGCTCGGCATCACGACGCGTGCATCAAGTCTCTTACTTTCATTCGAGTCAAGACACAAGGCAGGGCTGGAAACATTCTTCTTGATTATGTCCATTTTTACACCAAAGATGTCACTATAGTCCAGTTTGGTGGTAAAAATTCAAAGGAATTTGAGTACTGGTATTCGTCTTGTACAGCATTCGATATTCGTCAATGTTCCCCTTCTCCCCAATCCGGCATCAGGTTCATCGTAGGATATTATTTTGGAAAGAATAAAGCTGTCAAGACCTTATCTATTTCCTATGGGACTTACTTTCCGTGTGAGCAAGAAATGAATCGTACAAAAATCACAGGCACCGAGCTGCTTCTTGCTCTTGGGTCACCTTTTAAAATGAAAGGCAGGCTTGAACAATTCCGCCAGAAGTATAAATTTAGCCGTAAAGGCATATCTAAAACTTACTTGAACTATATGCTCCAACAGGCTTCATCAAAAGTCTGTTACTGTGCGGAAGGTATAAAGCACAGGGATGTTGTGACGGAACTCATTCTGTCATTCTTCACACATACAGCACCCAACAGTGCTGTAGAGAGGTCAACAATGGAAATAGCAAAATCCTATTTCTTCGTTTTTCAGGAATTATGGATGGTTCTTACGGGCTCAGCAGAGATGCGCTTTGCAACATGCAATGGCGTCACGGAGAAAACAAGCTTCATCATTTATGTGCTCCCGTATGATTGGCTGAGCTGGATCTGTATTCTTCTGTGCCCCACCGTAGCGCTGCCGGCATCAATTGTATTGGTTAGTCTCTTTCAAAGATGCCCTAACGGCAGGCGTCTGAAATTTGTTTTAAATTTCTACTTGAGGGCAATGGTCTCCTGCATGTCTTTCCTGGTGGATGTTGGAACGTCCATCTCAGACTCAGTTTTTGAGTCCATGGAAAGCCTGTATAAATACAGGATCATATTCGGAGCATGGTTGATGGCACTGGTTGTCATAGTGAACGCGTACAAGGGACTCGTCACTTCGTATCTGCTGGCCCCTCTCGGGCCTTTGGACAAATGGACCAACTACAATCAGTTGGACGGTTTCCAGGCATTCGTTGGGAAACACTACTATTCTCAACTTCCAATGAATATTCATCCGCGCCCCATCGAGGAGTTAAATTTCCGTCGACTTTGTTGCCAGTGTATATTGGAATTCAACGAGACTTATTCCATCCTCTGTAACCAATTTATGAAGAAGAGTGTTATTGCAGGAATAGATGTAGAATATCATTGCAAGAATGTATTGGATCTCAAAGTCAACAAAGAGTACCGTGACAAGCCACCGACACAAGAAACATGTCGAAATAGTACATTTGATACACTAGACGTTATGTGGACTCTCTTAATGAACAGGCCACTTGCCAAAAATCATAATCAGGAATATCTACCCCTGATCAAAAGAGTACTTCCCAAGTACCAATATGTAGCATTCAATGAACTGAATAACCGTTACAATGTCCCATTTTTTTCTGACCTTGAGGAATGTGAGGAAACGGTCATGATTGACGATGAGACCAAACTCCGGAATTTAGTCATTGCCTCCCAATACAAGAATATGAAATACGGAAAGAATCCTCAGCATTTCAGCATGGGATATGCAAGTTTCCTTAAAAGTAATCTTGGAATAGAGTTTAGTGGATCAATTCCAAGGAATGGTATCTACTACAAAACGATGCAATTCATGCTTCAGTCTGGAATACATCAGTTATGGATGAGATGGGATAAATTCCTATCGGAGGATCCAAGTCCAGCTGACATAATGCGAATGAGGGAAGCTGTCACCTACTACAGGGCACTACCAAAAAAACTCATCATCCATGGAAATATCCTTACGCTTTTAATTGCGTTCTCAACACTAACAAGTTCTGTAGTAATCTGCTTCTTAATCGAGCTACTAATCTTCGATCCCAAGCGCCTTCTGCGCATCGTTTGCTCACTCATAAATACCGCAAGTCATTGGCTTCAGCGCATATTACGAAAATATTTCAAAATATGCTTTTATCGTGACAGACGTGTCTGTGTGCGTATTACACATATATTAGAATATTATACGCAATAGGCATACATAACGATGAATTTATGTCAGTATTGTGGTAATGTCGTGATCGAGATTATATTCCACAAGTGATACTAAAAATACATTAAAAAAAATATTTTTTACAATAGCTGTTGAATGTGACATTACTAGCCGTTATTAGGCATTCCTGGCAATCCGCATCTTCTGAGCGAGTTCTGATTATAATATTTCATTTCACATAACCAAGGTTACAGTAATGCCTGTGCCTGTTTAACAGAAATCGTTTGCAGCACGCAATCTCAACTGCAAAAGAAAACAAAATCGCTAAAAATGTCCAGACGTGACTGACATTCTCTTAAATCAAAGCCAATGAGACCAACTTTGAGATTTGGGTTGGTTGGTCGTGTGTCTGTTTGGTTGACTAAATTTTACTTGCCAAATTCTCTTATTCGCTGCGGTTAAGCAATCCATCTGTCAGGGGTTACTCAGAATTTCATTCATTTTTTATACCGCGCGGTAGACAGAATTGTCAATAAGGAAACTTTCCGTTTTTGCACTTTCAGAGAAAATAAATCAACGAATATCTTCCTCTCTCTTACTAATTAATTAAGTCGCCTGTCTCCTCAATTGTGTCTGGTGGCACAATACACACCAGACATCAGGAAGAAAAGTGGATGCGTAGATGGAGGCAGCGAGTTACCAAGGGTTTCGGAAATAGGACCAAATGGTGGCTTGGTCTGAGTGAAAGGGTTTTTTTGTGAAGCCCTGCTCTCCATTGCAAACATACTAACCATACCTTCGAACGAGTCAATTCTCTGGCAATATTTAGGGACTTTGCGTTATAATTCGATTATGAAAATTGAGAATTTATAGCAATTGTAAGCGAAGTGTCGTCACTTTCGTCACGTATAAAGTTTATAAGCAGGTTTTATAATTTCTACAAGCTTATAAGTCAAGGAACGTAATTTAATTTAAAAATTGGCACACCTAAGCACCCAATCACAGGGAGCTTCCAGGAGAATGCTGTCTCTCTTATGACCTTGGAGGCTGACGTTGGTTGGAAGTGAAGGAGTTGGGACTAATAGAAGATGCTTTACCTGATTGAGTATTGAGTAATTATACTCCTTTGAATGAATTTTTTACTGTCATCAGGCTAATAAAAATTGACAAAGTAAATTCTTTGGGCGATCAGATAATTCATTGCGTGCTTTTTCTCATTCACATCCCGCTACTACCATTTGGGAATCTTTTGGAGATGGAAAACTTGATTTGGAGAATTCTCATATGCCTCCTTCAAATCAAATGAGCACACAACTGAGCTTGATTGTGGTGAACGGTCTTGAAACGGGTTTTGTAATCCACTGGATTTTTGTTCATGCTCATCACTCACTCCTTCTCCAGGTGAAACTTTGCATCAAGTATCTTCTGACAAGACAAATGTGAGCTATGAGGATCACAGGCGCTTAACCGGTTTTCTGGGGAAAACCGGTTTTATGACTTACATGACTTTACGGTTTATTTTCATAAACACAATTTATATATGTTCATTTTATTGGATCGATGGAAACCTATCAGTTCGGTGTTCCCTGACCTTACACCGATCATTTTATTCAAGCAAGAAGGGGAAATTTTTGCGAAGATTCGATTGTTGGAAAGTACATTTTCAAATTGAAATTGTTACAATACTATTATATAAGAGTTTAAATTGCCGTTCTGTTTTAAAAATAATAAAAATAAATACTCAATAGCAATTTAAACTTAAAAGCATTTTCGTTTTATTTAAAAAAAAAACAAAACAAAACAGTTCTGGTTTCATTTTTATACTCAAAATAGAATTGAAAATGCGTTTCGGTTTCCTGGATTCTGCACGCGACAAAAAAAGCATTTAATCTTTTAAGAGAGCAAAGATTATCGTAAAGTTAAAAAAAATGTGGCCTTAATTGAAAGACGACGCATTATTACATTAAGCCGAAATTATCTCCAATGTAGAGTTTTTGAGTGGAGATTTTGCGGTCAATTTTTATTCATAATCGCTTAATTGGAATATGTTCCGAGTTGCTTCGCGCTGCTGGACTTATTGTCCATATTCCGGCATTGGCTAAAACTGGAACTTGCGGATGCCATTTCAAATGAAAGTTTTTCTATTGCTTATTTCAGAGTCGGTTTTGCACAGGCCCAGCTCCGGTTTGTCGGGTCTAGCCTCGAAATTCCGAAGCCGAAAAAACCGGGTTTCCATTCACTAGCTCGAACTCTCAGTTTCAATCAATCAGAGAGAGCGATGGCCTGACATGGGAGAACTTCATTGGGAAATTTATTTGTTCTTCTTCTTCGTTTCCCCACATTACTGTAATCACTTATCCTCTATTACGCCAGAGTTGATGATTAGAAGCTCATTAAGATTCGGGAAACCAAAATATAAAAGTGCTACTACAAGGCCTAGTTCAGAATTAAGCCCGAGGCGGAACTACAAGTTGCACTCAAGTGAGTGTTTGAAAGACAAAACGTCTGTGGATTGAAAGATTCAAGTAGATGTGCTCAGTACTATAGTTATTCTTCAAATTACGCCCGATAAATTTTCCAGAAGGTAGAGAACGATGCTGTTCATATTGGTTGCACTACTACTACTGAGCTATATCAACAGTACGCCGGCAGAACTGCCCGTACTTGTCATGGAAAAAGTCGCACTAAGTCGGAATGTTCGATTCACCGTTGTTTTGCCAAGAGCAACAGTAAGAACTTTCCGATCCATCCTTCCGTCCGTTCAATCATCAACTTACTGAAACTCGTTACTAATCAAAAGATACTAAAAAATATTAGGATAATATATGGAACGTACAGTTGAATTCATTAATCCCACTGCTTAAAACTATTACCATTATTTGAGGTTTACTTTGCAGGTTAGTTTTAGAAACCGCGGACCTCCGGCCACGGGAGGCTGGTTGTGAGATTAATTAAATTTAACCGCGACGGTGCCTGTTTTTAGCAGTAGCTTTAACTCCTTAACTACCAAGTTTCTTTCTCCTAAGCATGAGTGGTCGCCCATATTTTGAGAAATTAATCCATAATGAGTGCCCAAGTTATGGATTTAAATAAGGTAATTAGAGCCCGAATTTGTATCAACAAAAAATACCTCTGAGCCCAGATTATTTTTTCCGTAAAAATAATAGTTTTACTTATAATTCGAGTAAAAAGTAAGCT
>Ga0194135_10001260_pt1 | contig 14939 bp, 17 predicted proteins | sample LitLau_LLRF_2013_FD_134024 | JGI IMG/M metagenome (GOLD analysis project Ga0194135, IMG submission 134024) | Freshwater sediment microbial communities in response to fracking from North America - Little Laurel Run_MetaG_LLRF_2013 (version 2) | ecosystem: Environmental > Aquatic > Freshwater >...
CATCATCATCATGAAATGTATTATACGCAGTTCAATAGCACACAGTGACAGTCACACTGCCAATTCTTGCGATTCATCACTATTCATCATTAGTACCATTTAATAATACCTACGTATCACATTTAGTTAAATATTCAGTGGCAATATTTCATTTCATTTCAAACATTTCAAAACAATCTCAATTTTCCCGTTAGCTTCACTAACATTTAATTCACTAACAACTAAAATGCCCGGCGTATCTTTCCAACCATATAGAACTGCGGCACATTTTTACAAAAATTACTCATGAAAATTCAGCTTTTTTGAATTTTGCTTTTTTGCATGCTATTCATTCTACATCTTGGTCATGTCATGTCCAGCAGGAGCGGATGCGTTTGAGATTTGAGTAGAATAAACTCTGGCGCTGCTCCCAAAAAACTCGGCTCCTCTCCCGTGCCCACAAACGTGGAAGAACTCAACCCGCATGGAATGGACTCCCATGTTGCTACTCAACCCGAGAAGTGCGGAGGCTAACACCGGGTCCAGAGGATTTCTTTACCCGCAAGCCATGCGAGGAGGCACGCGTAAAATATAGAAAGGTTAGGCGGCCGACCACACTCACTCGTCTCGGACTGAACACACACACACGGGAAAAGTTTCAACTCCTCGTCAAGAGACATTTCGGAGAAAAGTCTCTCTCTCTCTCATTCATTATTGTAGTAAATTGGAGAAAGCAACGCAACAACGCAAGTTCCGCAATTCTTCTGTCAATCTCGTTGACATCGTTAGTAATTGTTTGGTGAACAAGGAATTATCAAGGTAAGACTTAATATATTCGTAGATCGTACATTGTAGATTGTAATATTTGTAATCGAAGCTGGAGTCTCCTTTTGCGATAGGTTAGTTGTCTTTAAAAAGTTGTGGAGAGAGACGAGGAGGAGTAGTTGTAGTTCTTGTAGAGAGGTAGATTGTAAGAAAAAAGGAAGAGTAGGCAACATCTTTCATCAAAACAAAATCACATCCTACCACATCACACAGCTTAGTCGTTGTTAAGTTGCCGACATTAGGTCATTCGTCGAGGTTTCGTTCGTAGTAGGCAATATTCCTGGACAACCTAAGATTATTGTAGGAATTTGTGGAAATTGACAATTTTGACAAATGGTTTATGGAGGAACAGTAAATACAAAGATCGTGAGGGGTACTACACACGGGGGGCTTTTATTGACAGGTACTTGTAGACAGACAGGGAGACAGGCGTGTTTCAATTTTTTGTGTAAGGCCGTATAAGGGTAAAGAACTATAATATGAAGTTTTCCTAATAATAGTAATATTTAATCGTTTGTCTTTTGACAAAGGAATGGAGAATAGAAGTGATATAATAGTGGATGACTAATATTACTACAATAGTTTATGGAACAAAAAAGTATTGTGTCGTTTTTTGGAGAAGTACTGAAGTAGTAGCATTCTAATTTAGGATAGTACTAATTTGTATTTTTAAGGTAAATTGTGAATATATAATATATAGTTTTTGTTGTTTTTCAGGAATCCTAAAAGAGGTGGGGTACTACTACAGGAAGTCGATAACGTGGACAGAAGTAAATAACAAAGCTTAAGTTAGTCTAAATTCGTTATTAACTGTTGAAACAGTTTGACGAAGTTTTTGAAATACGTTTTATAGCGGAAGTTCTTATGCTGTTAGTTTAAGTTAAGGTACGGCAATTTATCATCTCGGTTACCATTTTACCATTATTCAAAGACATGTTCTAAACTAATGCTCTTATATTATTATACTCCTCCATAGGCTATGATGTCATAGCATGACCATATCGAGTAAAGATCAGCATCCGTCTGACTTGGAACGCAGAAATTTATGTTCTTCGGAAGAAGGTGGAACAACCTCCAACTTTATAGAAGATCTGTTATCTGGAGGAAGTGAAGGGCCCCTGGAGAATATTACGTTGTCGATGTCTACCTCAACAACTACTACTGCAGGGGATGAGACGCCGCCAGAAAATCTGTTGAGTGAGAACAAATCATCAGCATCAGAGCAACTTTTGGAAACAACAAGCTCAACTTCGACTACTATGAGTGTGGATACTGATGATACAAGTACAACTATGAATACCAGAGGCAGTAGAAGCTCGTCGCCTAATCCAGACATAGATTCTGACAGAAACAGCCCTGCAGCACTTGTAGTCGCTCAAGAATTTGAAGAAGATGGTTATGGGCCTTCACTCTCTAGCGATTCGTCGCTGGTGTTTCCAACAGCTGAGTTAGCTCGTCTAGATGATATGATTTCTAATCCAAGATGGGTAGTCCCTGTATTACCTGGCGGTCAGTTAGAAGTACTTCTAGACTCCACTATTGAACTCGCCACGAGAGGTTTAGACTCAAAAGTAGAACCATGTCAGAGGTTCGTAAGGGATGGACTCACTATCTCGTTTACGAAAATTCTAACTGATGATGCCGTATCCAGTTGGAAACCAGAAATTCACAAGTGCATCCTGAAGAACTCGGAAAAACTAGTTGATTTACTTGTCATTAAATTAGATCAAGATAATGTACCTCTCTTAGATCTAATGGGAATATTGTTTAATCCTGCAAATAAGTTTCACACTTACAATTCGGGTCGCCAACCTGAAACGTATTCAGCTGACACTCCCTTGAGCGAAGACGAATTATTTGCAAGGCCTGCAGAAACAAGACTAACTTTAAACAAAGGTGCGACTGCAATAATGAATTTCTCGATTATGTTTTGCATATATTTATTTAACCTAAATTTTTAATTTATTTCATCTTTTAGGATGGCTGGTGGACCTGCTAAATCGATTTGGTGCTAAAGGCGGATTCGATAAGTTAGCATCTAGATTTGAGAATACGCAAGGAATGACAGTTACATTAGTGTTTGCTTACATAAGACCCTTTGGTCTCTGTGCGGATTTCTTAACTAAGTATACAGCAGAGAAATACTTCAACCCTATCTTAAGTGCAGTTCCTCAATTTTTGGAGAATCTGACAGATGAAGAGTTAAAAAAAGAAACTGCTAGATCCGATTTAATCTCCAGTATAATACGTTCTCTAAAGTCTCTGTTAAGTAGGGTTACAGACACTTTTGAACACGTAAAAAACTTAGAAATTTTCAGACTTCGCATGATACTTCGTATGTTAAAGGTAAACATTCTTACGCTATTATTATATTATTAATTAATCTATCAATTGAAAGAGTTAGTAATGCTGAATAATATACAACACTTATTCCCCCACAGATATCTTCTTTCAACGGAAAAATGAATGCATTGAATGAAATAAATCAAGTCATACAAAACGTCACTTCTCACTACACACCTCATCATTACAGGCAGGATGAAGTTGAATTTTTATCGCCAAAACATATTGCGGAGTGGCTGGCGGAAAACCAAGTTTTGCAAATTGTTTTACGAGATTCTCTTCATCAGCCCCAATACGTCGAAAAACTGGAGAAAATCCTGCGATTCATAATCAAGGAAAGGAGTTTAACGCTTAGGGATTTGGACGATATTTGGGCTGCCCAGGTATGACCAAATGAGAGTTACACACTTAAATTTTGAATGCTGTCTGAATGAATCTGAAAATATAACTGATCTAATTGTTATTACTAAGGTTGGAAAACACGACGCAATCGTCAAAAACGTGCATGATATGCTGGCAAAACTTGCTTGGGATTTTAGTCCAGATCAATTAGATCATCTTTTTGAATGCTTCCAAGCTAGTTGGACAACTGCTAACAGACGACAGCGAGAAAAGTTATTAGAACTTATTCGTCGACTGGCTGAAGATGACAAAGATGGTGTGATGGCTTACAAAGTGTTGACACTGTTTTGGAATCTAGCTCATTCGACAGAGGTGCCAACAGAAATAATGGACCAAGCTTTAACAGCTCATGTTAAAGTGTTAGATTACAGTTGTTCACAGGTACACTACAAGTAGTACAACTATCATAAGTTCTTCTGGTCTAATATGTGGTTTTTATTTAATTTTTTCAGCAACGTGACAATCATAAACTTCAGTGGCTAAACAAGAGCATCGATCAACTAGTGTCCGATGACGTCATTTGGGTCTTGCCTGCCATGAAACACATTCGAGAGATATTTTGTCTGTATCCAGAAGGAAGTAATAACAAAAATCCATCAGCAGCGTTCAGACATGTTGTGATAAACAAAGTACAGCAAGAACGACAACTCATTATTAAAGTTTGCGATTCATTAAATAGTTACATGGAAAAAGTTCGCACCCATTTGAAAGGTTTGTGTTAATATTTGAATCCTAATATAATATTGGGGTAGTTCTTCCAATTAGTAAAGCACTTGTCGATGTATAGAAAAAGGAGCTGTCGATCCTCAGATTCTTAAAATGGATGGCCGATATTCCCATTTGGAACAAATTAAAGAGCGGTTAATGTTCTTGAAATTTCTCTTGAAGGTGAAAGTCCCCAATGATAGCTGTGTGCTTATAAAAACCAACTTAATTTTCATACTCTCATTGTTGTTCAGGAAGGACAGCTGTGGTTATGCGAAGAACAAGCAAACCAAATATGGCACTGCCTTGCTGAGAATCCAGCCTATCCTGCTGATAGAGAGATGTGTTTCGAATGGTTTTCTAAGTTAATGGGAGACGAACCTGATATTGATCCTGCGGTCACTCAACCATTTTTTGAAGGAAAGATTCTAAACTTCGATGCAACATTATTGACAGAAAATGGTTTAGAGTAAGTTGAAAATGTTGTGACTAATACGAAAACTAAACCAGCCATTTTATCTTCTACTTTTCTCATTCCAGATGCTTTGAAAGATTCTTCCGAGCCGTGAACATATCTCAGAAGAAATTGTTTCTAAAACGGGATGACATTCTCATGGATGATGTAATTCTTATAAAAATTCCGGAAATTTTGGGATTTTTTCATTAATGCTCAACTATTTTATTTCTAGCTGGAGTTAGTTGGTACTGAATATGTTTGGCGAATCATCTTGTCCGGAGGTGAAGACATTGCTAGTAGAGCCATAAGTTTCCTGCGATCCATATTTACTGCTCTCGGGCCTAAGCTTATGCCAAATCAGGCCGAAGTTCACGAAGACTTCTTATCGTCATGTATGGATAGGCTCAAAGCTTCCTTCGATACCATGAAAGTCTTGGAAAAGGACAAAGATTCAACTAACAGAGTTAGACAAGAAGTTACTAGAGCGTGCAGAGTCTTGCGAGTTTTATTTGAATATATTGTAGAGTGTGACTCTGAATACGGTGAAGAACGGGCATTTATTCCATTATACAGGTATTTTCTCTAAACAATTACTACATTTTTAATGAAATTCCTTTAAAAATATTGTCTGCGTATTTAATTCACCAGAGCATCTAGAGGGAAAAACATGAATATTTTCATTCGGTTTCCTGTTCCAAGTGGAAGAGGATTTGAAGATATGGAGATACATACACACACGAACGAAACTCCTGCTGGTCTACGGCGCCAGGTAGGAGATTTAAGTTTTAAGTGCGCTGTTCTCTGAGGTCGATGGTCGATTTTGTGTTATATTTAACACTAAGGTTTATTTGTAGATAATTCGCCAATTACGGGACTACACTCAAGTCACCACTGCGTTTAAGCTGGACGTTTATTATAATGGCGACAATATAGAGCTTATTGAAGATAGGAAGACAGTTCAGCAATTCGGATTTAGAGATAAAATGGTATTCAAAATATTTAAGTACTGTCCCACTGGGGCACATGCTTTAAATTCGATTTTCTTAATATAGATGCTGCAAGCCAAACTTCTGAATAATAACGTAACCAATTCACCTGACTCAAGTGAAGAAAGCTCGGGGGGCTCTCCCAATCACTTTAATTCTGGTGTGGATGGTCCAAACATCGAAGCTGAAGAATGCTTGCCGTCAGTAATGATTTCTTCTGAGGAAAAGCGAATGGAGTTTCTATGTCAGTTGAGTGGACTTGGTGCCAGTATTGGCGAAGAGAGACTTCGAGATGGAGCTCGTTTGCTCTTGTCAGTACTTCCTAAATGCAGACATACAGAAAAATCCTTGCGGGAAGCCTTTCTTGGAAGTTCTACCGCAGTCTCTGACAAGAAACCATATAATTTGCTATTCAACACTGAGCCAGCAATTGTATTGTATCGGCTTGAAGTACTGTACACAATGTTATTCCCAGCAGTCAACCCAGCCGCTCAGCAGACACTAGAGATCTTAGCTAAGTTTTTCATCAGTGGGGGAGCAACAATGGTTGTTGAAATGTTGACAAAAAATAACTTTATGCCGCTTGCTGATGTTGCAACCAAAAGATCAGCATACTTGGCTGTGTTAAAACTAACGAAAGCAGTACTGACAGTGACTACTCATCTTGTACAAAAACTTCATACCGAGTACTTCACAGACCCTTCGAATACAGACGGGAATCGTATATCCGAAGCAATCAAACTAATTCCCAATCCCAATACAGAAGCTACGTTACGAGGAGTGTCTGAACAAGTTGCCAAAATGTTGGTGAATCATGTCAAAATTAATCCGGACCCTCATAATCCTCTGAAGCTGCTAGTTGAGGCCGCCATTAACGGAGTCGTTCCAGATGTCGATACCATAAGGCTTCTAATTAAACTATCAAGTGCAACCGCCTCAGGTTCTTTTGCTTATTTCTCTTCAGAACAACATCAGGCTAACCGAGAACCAATGGATGATGACGTTTCTGGTAATGATATTACAACAGAAATATTTCAAAAAGCTAAATCTCATACTTCGATTACTAAACGAAAATAACAATTCTGTACATTTCAGTATGTGAAGAAGCACTGGAATCTCTTACCTTAAGCTTTGTTCTCAATCCTAGCGCATTAGACCAACTAAAGAATGAAGCAACATGGAAAACATTTTTACGACAAGTACTATTTTATTCAATGGGACGTACCATCAGATTTGTTGCAAACGACCAGTTGTTTTCAATCGCAACCAAAGCCACCGGAAAACAAAGTGTCGTGATTTTTTTCATTACGTTTCTGTTTGACATCATTCAAAATTTGGTGACAGAAAAGCCACATCATTCTAGAGACGCATTTCATCTATTGTGCAATCTTCTTAGATATTCTAGCCAGGTTAAAATACAACTGCCTAAGAGTGAACAATTACTTCTTGTCGAAATCGATTGGCTCAGACAAGCTAAGGTAACACTAAAGTCATGCTCGCATAACTCGATGTACAATAGTATTGCAGATGAATGTGCATCGTGAGCTTTCTTTTACTCTACAGGAATGTATAAAAAATCTTGGCGAGGGATACGTGCAAGAAGACCTTTTGGAAGGCCATATCTGCATTGCTAGAGAGTTAACTAATTTTTTGTCTGCTGAGAAAAAGTTTGAACTAGGTTGTGACCCGAACGGACAATCTACATCGCTGATAAGGGTAACGGTATAATTCAGTAGTAATTTTTTGACGAACTTGTTTCGAAATAAATAAAAATTTACAATTTTTGGCAACTTCTAGGAAGTCCTGGAGGAATTCGTATTCCCATGGTCCAAAGCGTATTCATCGATGAAAAAATCCGGTGAAATAAGCTCAGAGTCACCTCTACAGATCTGCTCAACGCCTATAACCCAAAACCAAATCCTCGATCTTGTTGTATCTCTGTGTACGGGGAGTTACCCTAATCTAAAAATCACAGTAGAACTTCTAGCCGAGCTGTTTAATTATTCGGTTGATGGAGAGGGGGCCTTGACTGATTGGGAGTACATTCCTCCTGTTGGAAACAGACCTATTGGAGGATTCGTTGGATTGAAGAATGCTGGAGCAACTTGCTACATGAACTCGGTGTTGCAACAGCTGTTCATGGTCGACAGCATTAAGCGCGGCTTGTTAGCAGTCACAGTTATGATAGAGGATGAAGAAGGCAATGAGGATTTGGATTCTCGAGATTCGACTGACTCAGTGGCTTTATCTCAATCTTCACAGAGCACCCTCGATTCAAATTCAGATGAAAGAAAAACTTACAACGTGTGCATTCTTAAGCAGCTGCAGTTTATTTTTGGTCATCTTGCGTTGTCCAAATTACAATATCACGTTCCGCAAGGATTATGGAAACATTTCAGGTATACTATAAGCATAAGCATTCAACTTATCTTATGTCCCTGTACACAACTCTTGAAAATCTGTGCAGGCTACAAGGCGAAGCAGTTAATCTACGCGAACAGCAAGATGCAGTAGAGTTTTTCATGAGTTTAGTGGAGAGTGTTGATGATGGTTTAAAGGCTGTTGGAGAAGAACAAATTATGTCCAAAAATCTCGGAGGACTTTTTTCTGATCAAAAAATCTGCAAAGAATGTCCTCATCGGTACTCCAAAGAAGAACCGTTCTGCGTTATATCAGTTGACATTAGGAATCATTCGAATCTGTGTGATTCACTGGAGCAGTACGTAAAAGGCGAGCTCTTGGAAGGTGCTGATGCATACCACTGCGAAAGGTGCAATAAGAAAGTAAGATGACCTTGACACAAGGCTAAATTATTATAATGCACAGTGACATGTTTTACATGTTAGACACTTCAATTCCTTTTTTACAGGTAGTTACTGTAAAGAGACTTTGTGTGAAAAAGTTACCTCCTGTATTAGCCATTCAGTTAAAACGGTTTGAGTACGACTACGAAAGAGTTTGCCCGATTAAATTCAACGATTACTTCGAGTTTCCCAGAGAATTGGATATGGAACCCTATACTGTTTCTGGACTAGCTAAAATTGAAGGAGAAATGATCGATGCCGATGACCCAGCTTTGCTTGGTCAAAATATTTGCACTAACTACAGACTAACAGGAGTTGTTGTTCATTCTGGTCAAGCATCTGGGGGTCACTACTATTCGTATATTTCAATGAGGTATTTTTACCAATTTTTGTTTCTTAATTATATTGAAAAGAATGACGATAATGAATGGCATGACATTAATAATAGATGCGGCGACGGTTTGTGGAGATGGTACAAATTCGATGATGGGGATGTTACTGAATGTAGAATGGATGATGACGAAGAGCTTAAAAATCAATGTTTCGGAGGGGACTATTCGGGAGAAGTATGAGCGAAATGTTTTTTTTTAAATTTCAATAATATTCTTGACTTAACTCTTCTTTCACTTGCTGATAAGGTGTTTGATCACATGATAAAAAGAATGAGCTTCAGACGTCAGAAACGATGGTGGAACGCCTACATTCTTTTTTACACCCAGACAGATGTAATTGACAATCTGAACTCTAAGTTTGCAACAATGTCTTGTAAGTATAGATTGATTTGTCCCTTTGCATGTTACTCTATTCTACTTACTTGTTATTTTCTGATCGTAGTGCTAGAAAAACGACTGAAGATTCCACCTCCAATAGAACGCAGTGTCTTGAAACAAAACGTTGAATTCATGCATATTCGATCGCATTTTTCATTGGAGTATTTCCAGTTTATCAAAAGGCTAGTAGGCTGCAACCACTACCTTGTAAATTCTTACGATGCTGTTGATAATCTGGTATGATGCTTTATATAAATAAGTTTTGTATTCATAAGCAGCAAACATAATTTTTATTTCATGATGTAGCCGGAAGAAGTTGATCAACTCGCACTACTTAGTGCTCAAATGGCAGCTTATTTCTTATTCACTGTTGGATTCAGAACGAAGAAAAATTTGCGAGGAATGGCTAATGATTGGTATGATGTAATCCTACCCTACTTAAGGATCTCCAAAACAGTCAGATTTTGGTTTGCAACTCATGCTCTGTTCCGAGACCCTTGTCGGTAAAGGAAATACACGTTATATTTAAAAAAGTACTGAAATTAAAACGATGTCACTAAAATAATATTTCTTATCTATCTAGAATTGGAGAGTACCTATTAGAATGCCCGAGTTCTGAAGTTAGGTTGACTTTTTCTAAAATTTTAGTTTTACTTGCTCATTTCTCCAAAAGAGATGGGATTTACGTCCCCAGTGTCCCAATGGCTACACACAGTATGTGCAAATTTTCGCAATATAATCTTGAAAATTCCGCATGATTTACTGAGTTAACTTTAATTGTTTCCTAATATTGCAGCTCGCACTAGTGAAAAGAAAGCGTGTCTCTGGGAATACGTGCTGGAATCAGTTTTGAACCTGCTACGAAGAGATGTATCTGAGTACGGCAGACATTTAGTCCAGTATTTTGGATTTTTCGTCACATATGCTAATTTAGGAGACGAAGAAAAAATCCATCTGCTTAATGTAAGTATTTGAGTTGCGAAGTGATAAATTGTGAACCGAAATAGCTCTAACGATTCTTTTTATGATAACCTTAGCTTGATGTACCAGCTACATTTATGTTAGTAGCACTTGATGATGGTCCAGCGCCTCCAATAAAATACCAATGTGCCGATTTAACTAAGCTTTATCAAAGTGTGGCTGTTTTGATACGTTCCTGTGATGTTTCTCATCGATGCAGAAACTCTAATTCGGATGAACCTATTAAACCAAACCCTTATTTGACTGAAACTTCATCCGGCGAACCACTAATGATTCTGCCACAAAACATGTGTGACATTATCTATGGAAGAAGGTTTGTCAATTTCCTAAAAATTATTCCCGTCATGTATTGTTTCATGATGCGAATTATGTAGATTGTAAACAAAATTATGTTTTTAAATCTGAACTTTTCTATTTCTCTAGTCCGAACACTTGCAGTGCGTACATTAAGAAAATAATTGATGATGCGTATGCATCAGACGACACTCTGCAATTACTTCAGTTCTTATCGTGGGAGAATCTTACTTTCTCTCAAGTCGCACTCTCTGAAATACTTGGCCGTTTGGGATTCTCTTATACTACAGAATTGAAAACTTTTCTAGATATTTTGGCAAGTTTATTAAAAGTTGAAGATTCATGGCAATTGACAAGGATAACTAACGCATTGAAAGGTAACATTCGATATTAAGATTCATAATTAGTAAGTACGAATTGTCAATTTATTGTGCTTTATAACTTTATAGGGTTCGCTGATGATAAGGAAGGATTAATAGACATAATCGATAGAAACAAGAACAGTCATCCAAAGCGTGCGTATCTGTTTATCAAATGCATCACTAATATGATAGAAAGAGGGAGCTTAGGCTTCAAAGTTTTGTCTTCTCATCCCGAACTGAGTAGAAAGTGGAATTTAGCTATTGATTGGCTTAACAGTGAATTGGATCGTAGAGGATCTACTTATGGCTATTCAGCAACGAATTGGTCTCCACCGTCCAATGAGTCTTCTAATGGTTCTTTCTTTCTAGAAAGATCTCTCTCTGCTAAAACAACCTTAGATAAAGCCTTTGAACTTCGAGTAGAAGCCGAGCAGGTTAGTTCGCAGTCAAAAGTACTGTCTCTCTTATAAATACTGTTTGTAACGGATCGAAAATCAACATTTCAAATAATTTAATTTGTAAATTATTTTAGGGTGAAGTTGAAGACGATGCGATTTCTAGCGAAGGGGAAGACGATGGAGATAAAGATCGCCAATTTTTACAGGACCCGGAAAGATCAACTAGTGGTATTCTTCGAACTGCTGCTGTGAGAAAAGAAATGAAAGACATGTTAAAAGTTGACTGCGTAGAATTTGCAAGCTGTGCACCAAAGCTATCAAGTGTTGAATTTACAAGTTGTGCTCCAAAACTTTCTTCACAGGAGCTTTCGACGTACGATAGACGTCGGAAACGTGACAACCGTGATTGGGAAGACATGACTGGTGTCAATCATTGGGGACCTACAACGGTTTGTAATGAAACTGTGAATGTCAACAGGTCTGCAGGAGCTCCAGATATTATAACTTCATCTGCTGAAGAATCAAAATCTGCGTGGGAGAAAAATCCAGTAGATGAGACAACTCTGGAAGAGTCAACTATTGAATCACCAGATAGACTTCCTCCAACGGTGCTTCAACCGACAGACAAAGATGACGATTCTGGTGAAGCCGTCCATCCACGGCCGACGAAGGTCCGTTCGTCCGACGACGACGTGATATATACGTCATCCATGCTTCAATTGCTTCAGAAAAAACCTGTGAAACCTGAATCGTCGTCTAATTCCATTAATGGAGGCGTTCTAGACTCCACCATACAAATAACTGATTCGTCTGATGCTGATATTGTAAAATTTCTTGGGGTTTCAAATTCAAATCCCGTGCAACACAATGTAAGTGATAGTAATGCGGGTGAAATGTCGCCCAAGAAGTGAAAATCGTGGTCATACAGACAGTGTAAACTTTTACAGATCTTGGTTTATGCGATATTAAAGATTTATTTTAAGCGATATAATATAGATTACATTGTATTATCTAACCAAACGTTCGCAATTGAGTCTTGATGAAGCGTGTGGCAGATTGTGATGTATATTAGTTTTGTTGTCGTTTATATCTCCTGGATGGATTTTTTTCTGTGTATTTTGTAATTAAGATTTTAAGTGAAATCGAATTAGATTTGTCGACCAATTGAACAAATACATGGTTCAGTTTTAAATGCTGTTATTGTGGAGTTTGATCATTGTAGGTAGTGTATGAGGAGTGAATTCATTGATGAATGAAGTTGTGAGTTAGCTATATAAATACATTTGTAGACTGTGTAACTGCTCAAAGTGAATCGGATTATGGGATCATGAGTTCATGACAGTAAATAACTTCTGCCGCAGTATATTCTAAGGCTTTGATTGTGTGCCTAAAAACTAGAGTTTAATGTGTAAAAATGAGCATCATCTTGTCAATTTTAGTCTGCGTATTTGTGCGCTGTTTAATAAGAGTCTGTAAATTCACCAAAAGATTATTATAAAAGAATAATGTAAAAATTTACAACAAAATAAGTATGGTTGGAATTGTAAATAGTATGTTTGCACATTTAGTCAGCCATGATCAACATTTTTCACATGAATCCTATGTCACACTGTAATACTGCTAAGTATTGTCTGAATTTTGGTTTTACTATTCGTGGGAAATCTCCTGTATCCTAAATTGTCCGATCTTAAATGATTTTAAAGAAAAGTGTTAAATGTTTGAGTACAGTCTATTTTATATTTCTCGTAAATGTTCGCATGACATGAAATCCATTGCCAAATGTAGGTAATTAACCAACATTACTAGCTGAGTAAATGCAATCTTTTCTATTATTGTAAATTTAAATAGTGATAATTCACGTACGCCACCTTCTGCGTGACGAACCATTATAATTGTTGTTTATCTGCTAATCTAATCCATCTATGTTTTAGTAATAATATTGTAGACAGGACCTCTATGATGGGAACACACGCGAAATTAATTTTCAGACCGTTGATTATTCTCAGACTTCGAGTAGCAATATATAGTTCTGTAAGGAAGAAGCAACCACCTTTTAGAGTATATTGTTTTGGCTTTGCATTGAATTTGCATTTGAAATTTCAAGTCTACTTTCGTTTGCTGTATCAATATGTTTCTTACTTAAAATATATAATGGCCATCTGTAATTGTCATTCACCCATAATATAATTTGCTCGTTTTAATGTTACTTGCTTTACTAACATGAGAGAATCCATGAAGGTGAACGCATATGTATGATTTCGATCATACGAGTTTTAGGCTAGTATAAATTGTTTTACGAACTGCGGAGTCATCCATGTTTATTTGATAAGCGAATGTGTGATGTTGAGTTCTAGTAACTTAACAAGCGTTAAGTGTGTGTGTATGACAGAAAGTTAAACATAATACTTGTAAGGTTAATTATAACCATGTTCGGCAAACTATCGATAGTGCAAGCATTTTAGATGAGTTGTTATACTTTTTGAAAAATACGAGCCGGTTTCCGTTCAAAGCTTTTTATTTAATGCTACATTTGCGGCTACGCTATAAGATACCATTTCGAGGACAACTATGCTCGGTAGTTGAAGTCTATAAGATGTAATATTTATTTAGAATTTAATTAAGAGTAGTTAAAGCAGTTGCTGCTGCTAAATATTATTCACACATGCGGTTTATAATGCATGCATGTGCATTTAAAGTACATGTCATTGTTATGATACGTTCATTTTAAAGGACTGAAATAAATGAATTTACTTCGCAACAAAGTCTGTTAACTGTTCATGTGTCTGTATTCCAAGAATGTCTATTCGCTTAACACTGCATATTGATTTTTATGAACTAGTTACCTTCAACCTTACTCGGGTGAGCACATATTATGAGCTTTACGACCAAAGCTGAAAGGAAGCAGCTCTCTCTTTTTTTTTCTGTACTGAACGCGTCCACACAAGATTTCCCCAACTTTCCTCTGTATTTCGTACAACATAATTTCACACTACGAGTCAGACGTATCTAGCGAGTGTTGCCTATCATCAAGTACCTTTCTATAGAGTATGTCGCTTTCCTTTTCTATATGTCTGACGAGTTTTCTCCCTTCTTGCCTACTCTCTCTCTCTCTCTCTCTCTCTCTTGCCTACTCTCTCTCTCTCTCTCTCTCTCTCTCTGTTTTAGTTTTACCCTTCAGAGTTCACTTTACAATAATGCAGAAGAGAGAGACTGAACAAGACATGAATTTTCTGTTGAGAGAGACTACACGCAGTCATATTATTCAACCTGGGTTTTCTTTCTCCCCTATACTCGCAGAAGTACCTCCCCAACACCACCACCACTGCCACTATACATTCTCAAGCAAGCCAAGTGTGCTTTCTTCCCTTTCACTGCCAATATCAATGAACAATACTCTACACATAAGGCTGGTATATATGAAGTAAGCGTATAATATTATATCTCCTTCAGCTTGTACTCTCTCCATTTCATTTCGTATTCACCAGAGACTGGCACTGCTGCACTCTGAGAGTGTCAGTTGACAGTACGTGGAAAGAAAGTTTTGGAAAGCAACACACAATGCCTCCTCCACATTTCCATTTGAGTCAGCAAAAAGCCCGGAGATCAGTTGGGGATCAACTTTCGACTAATTGC
>Ga0194135_10001261_pt1 | contig 14938 bp, 10 predicted proteins | sample LitLau_LLRF_2013_FD_134024 | JGI IMG/M metagenome (GOLD analysis project Ga0194135, IMG submission 134024) | Freshwater sediment microbial communities in response to fracking from North America - Little Laurel Run_MetaG_LLRF_2013 (version 2) | ecosystem: Environmental > Aquatic > Freshwater >...
ATCATCCTTCAATTTATCATCAAGCGTTACAAAATTGCTTTCTTTCGGGATGGTTTCTCCCATCATATGCGAACCAACATACCAGGGACCTAAATCGCCCTTTACTGTATTTTCCTTCAGGCTGGCACCAACACCATCATAATTATGCTGTTTAAACCGGTAGGCGCTAAATCCAGAAGCATATCCTCGAAGAAAGTCTGTTTCTTGTTTATAAACATTTCTAAAACGGGGTATATATCCGCCACCTGCAGGGTTACGCCCGTCGGTAGTCCAATCTTTAAAGCCATCATATTCAGCACCAATATGGGCCGAATAATTATGAAATGCAACATATTTACCTAATACCCCGCTATCATTACCCAAACCATTAGGAAAACGGCTAGATTTAGAATTTAACAAAATCAAGTTGGTATTCAATGCGGCTGCATTTACAAAAATAATTTTTGCATAATATTCAATAGTTTCTTTAGTTTGAGTGTCGACAATACGGACACCTGTGGCTTTATTTACCTTATCATCATAAATAATACTTTCTACCACAGAATGAGGCCTAAGTGTTAATTTACCTGATCGCAAAGCCCAGGGTATAGTAGATGAGTTTGCGCTAAAATATCCTCCAAAGGGACAACCACGCTGGCAAAGCGTGCGGCTTTGGCATTGGGTGCGCCCCTGATCAATATGTATTTGATTGGGCTTTGATAAATGCGCACACCTGGCACTGATTACATGCCTGTTTTTATAATTGCTTTTAACATGATTACTGAAATAGTTTTCAACATCGTTTAAAGGATAGGCAGGCAAAAATTCTCCGTCAGGTAATTCGGCCAGTCCATCCCGGTTACCGGATATGCCCGCAAATTTTTCCACATAACTATACCATGGGTCAATATCTTTATAACGGATAGGCCAGTCAACGGCAAAACCATCTCTTTCAGGGCCTTCAAAATCGAAATCACTCCATCTTTGGGTCTGTCGTGCCCACATTAAAGATTTTCCGCCTACCTGATACCCTCTTATCCAATCAAATGGTTTTTCCTGAACATAAGGATGCTCTTTATCCTTCACAAAAAAATGAGCGGCATCCTCACCAAAAGCGTAGCACCTGTTTACTATAGGATTGGCTTCCTGCACCTTCATCGGTAAAACACCATGATGTGGAAATTCCCAGGGATAAAGATTTGTTGTAGGATAATCTTTTACATGCTTTACATCACGGCCACGTTCAAGCATCAATGTTTTTAGTCCTTTTCCGGTAAGCTCTTTTGCTGCCCAGCCGCCACTCATTCCTGAGCCAATTACAATTGCATCAAACGTACGTTCTTTAACGCTATCAATATTTAAGTTGGCCATAATTACGCTTGCTTTAAATTTTTAGCCGGAAAATGTGCATTATATCTGCCTGGCACCAATTCATAAACAATTTGTTTAGTCATGAAATACTGTGAGGTAGTATAACCAAAAAGTGTTTGTTGTTTAACGGCCCAGTAAAAAGCGAAAAGCGGGTTAGTATCTACGGTTTTTTGTGGTTTTGTATTTCTGCCTGCAGGGGTTTTAGCACCACCCGCTTTTTTAGCATTCTGTTCAATTTCAACCAAAACAGCTTCTTTGTCTTTTATATTCAGGTCGCTAAAAGATTGGTTATATTTTTTTTGCACCACATTGTCAAATTCGATTAGGCCTTTAACAATAGTTAGTTGATCTTTTTTGGTATAACAGTCATCCAGCATTTTTAAAACAAATAAATGCAGGTTCAAATCCTTTGCACCAGGAGTATTGGTTTTAGGAATAATAGTTTCGCAAATGTCACCCATTAGTTTCTCCTGATCCGAATTGATATTGAGATTATTTAGTGATATAATAGTTGAACCATTGTTTTTTAAACATGACGGAAGCAATGCAGCGCCACCCACTACCAAAGCTAGATTTTTTATAACCGCGCGCCTGTTCATTTAATTATGAAATTAGTAATAATCATGTACAATTAACATTTATTAATATTAGCAGTAAATAGCATATAGCTAATTGGTTTATAATGCTTCTTTAATTTAAAACTTAAATTGAGAGGTAATCTTACTAAAACAGAAAAGTTTTAAAACAATATTGAAAGTTAAAATAATACTATCAATAACCCCAATTTTTCATGATTTGTAAATCAATTTTTACACAATCAACCGGATCCTTTCCCTGGTATGATTCCTGCTCAATAATAAACTGGGAAGTTCCACCTTTTTTACGTGCTAGCTTTAAAGTTTCTCTTACCGGCAACAAACCTTTTCCAAGGATGGTGCTTTCGTACCCATGCCCCATTTCGCCGTTGCTAGCTGATTTAATTTCGTCCTTAACATGGATTAATTCAAACCTACCCGGATATTTATTAATGATATCAACTGCCACACCACCGGGCAATCCAAACATATTACCAATATCAAGTTGCTGAGCAACTAAAGAGGGTTCGGTATTAGCAAGTATATAATCATATAAATTACCATCACCAATTTTAGTGGTAAATTCAAAATCATGATTGTGGTAGCCAAACTTCATTCCATTTGTTTTACACAATTCGCCGCATTTGTTAAACTGCTCCATAAATCGCTTTAAGCCATCCATATCGGTGCGTAAGCTTTCATCCAGCCAGGGGCTTATTACATATTTTTGTCCAACGGTGACTGCATCTTCAATGGTATATTTCCATTTGTCTGTAAAATCGCCTTTTGCCGTATCCCAGTCTTGTGCAGTCATAACGGTATGCCCGCTTGGCATTTGCAAGTCAATATCAGCTAAAAGCTTTTTAAACTCTTTTGCTGTATAGCCATAAAACTTACGGTCAACATAATTGGCATGTTCTACGTGTCTTACACCTCCGTCATAAAGCTTTCTCAACGTTCCGGAAGGGTCCGCCTTCATAGCATCCCGAACCGTGTAGAGTTGAACGCCTAAGCGTTCAATTTTTTGGGGGTTAGCAAATAAATGATCAGGCATCAGCGCTGCACCTGCCACTACCAATGTTGTGTTTTTTATAAACTCGCGACGTGAAGGATTCATAACGATGATTTAATTAGTTGCTGTTGGAAATACGGGAAATAATAAAGTATTATTACTTACAAATGCCAGATGCTTACTATCCGGTGCCCAAGATGGAGTATTGATGGTACCTTGCCCACCATACAAATAAGCGATGACTTTTATCGGACCACCACCTACAGGCATCATCCGTAAATAAACATGCTTATAAAAAGGGTGATCGCCAGCGGCTACTTCTGATTTCAGAAAGGTAATAAATTCAATCCACTTCCCGTCAGGTGAGATATGGGGGAACCAGTTATTGTAATCGTCGTTTGTAATTTGTGTTTGTTCGCTGCCATCAGCATTCATCCGCCACACCTGCATCAAGCCACTGCGCACCGAGTTAAAATAGATATACTTACCATCCGGCGAATACTCAGGCCCATCATCCAGACCCGGAGCTGTTGTTAACCTTATTTCTGGGCCACCGGCAGATGGAATACGGTAAACATCATATTCCTTATCTCTTGAACCACAGAAAACAATGTATTTACCATCAGGAGACCAGCCATGCATATATGATGGACCAATCTTGTTCATCCGGCGTGGTTCGCCGCCAGTTATGGGCAATACCCAACCAATTGAATTTCCAGTACTGTCACTGCTGCTTACAGCAAGCCACTTTCCATCAAATGAAATGACGTGATCGTTATTGTTGTGGGTGGCAGACCCAGTATTCAACAAGGTTGGCAAATTGGTTTTAAGATTGAAAGTATACAACAAACCATCGCTGTTATAAAGCAGGTTTTTACCATCTTTCATCCAGTTAGGCGCCTGTAATGATTTAGGGGATTGATAAATTATTTTGCTGCTTTGAGTTTCCAGGTCCAGTATTTCAATTTCGCTACCTAAATACTGGTGATAAGGAACCAGGTTCTTACCTGCAGGAACCACAATCCGCACATTGTTAAAGACAGCTTTTTCGGTTACATCAGGGTTATGGGCACAAATAAACAAACCTACATACACGTCATCACCCAAATCAACATCACTTATTTCTTGTGAAATAAACAAGTCTCCCTTACGGGCTACAGACATTGTATAGGTATTGCCTTTTCTTTCTAACTGAATAATGTCAGCGGAGGTCAATTCAAATTTCTTTTCTTCAGTAGCACCACCAACTGTTCTGCGGAATTGCAGAGACGTTAATCCAGCGCCATGAACTACAGCGCTAATGTGTTTTGACCCTGAATCAAGCGAAGTACGTACCATCCATCCAAACTTTCGATGCTCCTCTACCCCTTTGCCAATAAAAGCCGCATTAGTACGCAGTATAAAATCACCTTTGATGCGTTTCCACACAAAATGAAATTCATCATGATTACCCCAAATATTTGTTCCAGATCCGGATAAATGATATTCCTGGGAGGCACTGTCATAGGTGCCGCTGCCCGCATGTTTAACTTTCCCTATGTCGTTCTGGTCATCAAACATTCCTATCACACTACTTTGCGCATGAAGTTTTATGCCAGATAAAAAAACAGCACAAAAGAAAAAAAATCCGTAAATTATTTTTTTGCTCATTGGGTTTATTGGTTATTAATGGTTGTAATTGGTTTACTAAGGTAAAAATTACATTTGTAAAAGGAATAGTGTTAATGTAACAATATGTATTCATTGTTTACTTATTTTATAATTAGTACATAAAACAAAACGCCCCCGGCTTAAAAACCAGGGGCGTTTTATATGATCTTTTTATAATTTCCTTATACTTGTTCAGCAATAAAAGGACCTTTTTTGGGGGTTGCAAAACGTTTTTTATTGGCTACAGGTATCGGGCAATACTCCAGGTAAAATTGTTTTTTGGAATCTCGGTAAGAACTTACTGCACCAATCAGGCTTAAAAACTTAATATAATACCAAGCCATGTCAATCTGATATGGTTTAAATCCCGAACGGGCACTGTTTGGAAACAAATGATGATTGTTATGCCATTCGCCGGCTACAAAACCTGGCCAGATCTGGTTAATAGACATATCATCCCGATTATAATCAACTCCTTCACGGCGCATATCCTTACCTTTACCATGGCCTTCATAATTAAATGTACGTACACCAACAGCCCATATGCCTGCCGCTCCAAAAATAGCGCAAACCAAAGCTGGCCCACCTATTAAAAAGAAAACGGTAAACCAAAAGCCCCAGTTAAGAATAATCCCCAAAATAGCACGTGCCGGGTTTGCTAATGATCCCCATTTCTGATACTGCTCATAAGTATTTGTTTGTACACCAGTATGATCCATCATCGTAACACAACGGTTGTAATCTTTTAAACTCATGTTACGTGCAATAGGTTGATGGTTTACATCAGCCAAAAAACAATATAAAAAACCACCTTGAGCATTATATGGGTCGCCCGGCTGATCGGATAGTGCATGGTGCACGTGGTGAGAAATTGCATAAATTTCCTCAGGAATAATTTTAAGGGTAAGATTTTGCGTGATAAATCGCCAGAATTTATTTTTGAACTTATACGCCCTATGTGTGCAATACCGATGATGCCAGATGGTACCGTGTGTACCCATAACTATCATTCCATAAACAAAAGCAATGATTAAGCCTGTTATAGAAAAATATTTAAAGATAAAGAGGAATAAAAAAGGTACAAGACATAAAACCAAAAACCAACTCACAAAGGATAACCAGTTCTTTTTGTTTTTAAATACATTTAAACGTGAAAAAAATTCATTAGAGATCTGGAAATTACTAGGCTTAGTAAAGTTTCCGGCAGAATCTCTCCAGCCATAAACAGGCGGTTCGAGCACATTTTTTAAAAAAGTCATTAATTAGGGAGGGTCTTTAAGTTTAATTGTCTGTATATAATACGCTTTAAATATAACTATATTACATAAAGATGACAATAAATAATTATTAAGGTATCATACAGTATTGTTAACGTAATAAGTTGGGCTTTAGTTACGCATAAGCCTTTACCAATGGAAGGTTAAAATAGAAAGTACTGCCTTGTCCAGGCGTCGATTTTACAGATAATTTGCCACCATTAAGCTCTACCAGCTCTTTACAAAGCAATAAACCTATTCCTGTACCCTTTTCGCCTGATGTTCCCGAATTTGAGAAATGAGTATTCAAGTAAAACAATCTGTCAATTTCTTCAGCGGTCATTCCTTTGCCGCTATCCGTTACATTAACAATGAGGTCGTTATTTTCTATAGCAGTGGTAAGCATTATATTTCCGGTTTCTGTAAACTTAATTGCATTGCTTATTAAATTGCGTAAAATAACTTTTAGATGATTTTCATCCGCATAAACACCCCGACCAGGGTATGCCTGATTGATAAAGTCGATTTTCTTTAATTGTAAATCATGAGCAAATGTTTGTTCCATCTCCAAGCCAAGCAGGTAAATATCAATATTTGACGAATGAATGTTCCTGCCTTTAATCTGGCTACCTGCCCAATCCAGCAAATTTGAAAGTGTTAGTTCAGCACCTTTTATAATGGGACTTATATCTTTCATCAATTCTCGCACTTCATTAGCCGAAAGATAATTATCATCAAACATTTCAATTATATTACTTAAGTTGGCAACAGGTGTACGCAGATCATGCCCTATCACGGCCAGTAATTTATCTTTGAGTCCATTTACTTTTTGCAGATTGATGGTTTGAATTTCAATAAGCTGCTTTTGATCCAACAGCTCTTTATGCTGTTGCTGCAATTTGCTGCTCAATATCTTTTTCTGCTTGTAAAAATAAAAAGTTGCGCAACAAATAGTTACCAAAATAACCAACGAGATCATCAATATCTCTATCAGAACATATTGTGATTTTATCTTTGCTTTATTGGTCTTATCTTTTTCTTCCATCAATGAGATATTGTTCATCCTGGAATTAAGATCATAATAATTTTGTATAAGCTTAATGGTTTTCAATTTGGCAACATTATTTAAGCTATCTCTTATTACATTATATTTTGTTTGCCAGCTCAATGCTTCTCTTAAATCTTTTTTTAACGAATAACTATTAATAATCTCCTGATATGATTTATAGGTTGCATCTATTACCCCATTCTTGTCAGCAATAGTAACTGCTTTCATTGCATTGGAAATAGCATCATCATAACGTCCAATATTGTTGTATATCCGTGCGTACCCTATATAGGTATAAGTACGTAACCGTAGATTATTAACCTGTGCACTTTTCGTAAGTGCAGTGTCGTTATAAGCTAAAGCAGCTGTATAATTACCCATTTTATTATAAATACTACTCAAACGACTGTATAAAACTGCTATATTATTATTGTCTCTTACTTTTTTATTTAATTTTAACGAGGCCATTGCAGCATTAAGAGCCTTTTTATAATCTTTTTGTTCACTATAAACATTTGCTTTTTCACTTATTACTTTAGCTATGCAAACAGTATCGCTGCCGGCATAATACATAGCCGTATCTAAATAAAGTAATGCCTCTTTATATTTTTTAAGATCAGCGTAGGTACGTCCAATAGCTTTGTAAGCATCAGAACGCTCTAGCGGTCGGGTATATGGAAAATAACTAAGTGCCGATTTCAGATAGAATAAACTTATCGGGTAATAAGACTGCGACCAATAAACCAAACCTATAGTTAAATAGCTCTCACCTTTGCCGTAGTTATATTTGGCCTTTCCGGCAAGCAACAAAGCTTCAGCTGCTATTTCCCGGGCAGAATCGGGTGCTGATAGATAAATATCACGTGCAGTAATATTTAATCGGTCTATCTTAACCTTTGAGAAAAATGAATTTAATGAATCGTTTTTTGTTGGATTTTTTTGGGCAATGGTCGGAAGGGTAAATATTACAAGTATAAATAATATTATTATGAAGCCCCTCATGAGTATTAATACGATAAAAGATTCACTAATTGTTTCGTTTTCATCAGCTAATTTAATTAAAAGCTTATCGTTTAAAAAAGCATTCAAAAATAAATATACCAATTCAGTATACTTTCTTTATAATATTATTCAATAATTAAATATTTATTTATTTTTAATTAATAACGCTTTGAAAATCAAATGTAATCTATTTTTATCCTTTGATTTTATTTTCACATACTTTATATTGGCAAAAACCAATTATCCGTGAAAAACTTCCTTTTTTATCTGTTATTTATAGTGTACTTGCCCGAGTGTTTTGCTCAGGAAACTATTGAACGTAATAACAGACTCACAGATTCGGTAACGGAAACTTTTCAGGCATTAAAATTAAATAAAGATATTAAACAAGGCGTTTACAGGGCTCTTTTTAAGCGCAAAACATTAATTGCAACCGGTAATTATACCAATGGTAAAAAAACAGGTATATGGAATTTTTATAAACCCGACAGCAAATTAGTGCAACGATTTAATTATGATAAAAATGAATTGATTTTTGAATCGGCTTTAGATACACTTTATGATGTTCACTATCTGATCGATCAAAAAATTGAAGAGACGGATACGATAACCAGGCCCCTAAAAATTGGTGGAATTTACTATGGGCTAATACCTTATATAACAGCATTTCAGGTTCCTTTTGATACATTTGAAATTAATACAGATGAATTTGATGCAGTAATAGAGTTACTGATTAGTCCCTTAGGGCGCCTTGCTGATTATAAGATTCATATCGTTTCTGAATATTATAAATACAAACAGGTCTTTAGTCTTGATGTTAATCTTTTTAGCGAAGAAAACAGGCAATTTATTCCCGCAACTTTAAACGGTAAGCCTATTCTATCAAGGATAATTATTAAATGTTTTGTTACATCGAAAGGGAAGCTCGATTTTTACTAAACTAAATCGCCACTTCTGTTACTAAAAAAGCCCATTGTTTATGATGCAATCACAACAATGGGCTTTTGGGAAAAGAGTTTATTAAACTCCTACCAAAAAATTGAATAAAGCGCTACTACTATTCCAGTAATAATTAATGCACCGGCTAAAAAGCCTTTTGATGTTTTAAACATAGAAGCATCAATTTCAAGTCCGTTAGTTGTAGTACCGCGCGCGGCATCGATTTTTGATATTACGTACATGCCTATTACACAAATGATAAATACAAAGCCCATACGATCAAGAAATGGAATTTCATAAAGCTTAGTCACTTTATCATCCTGTAGAGCCAGTTTTGAGAACCCATATGGCGATAAGAAGCCCAGGTCAGCAAAGCGTGGTAATACTTTAAAGAAACATGAAAAAACAAAACCGCCAATAGTAGCAAACATTGCTGCGTTTGAAGTGGCTTTTTTCCAGAAGAAGCCCAGTATGAACATAGCAAAGATACCCGGAGAAACGAAGCCTGTATACTCCTGTATGTACTGGAAGCCTTGCTTGCCCTCACCCATAAGCGTTTCACCTATTAAAAATGATAAAATTACCCCCAGAAACATAGCCATAACTACCGACCATTTACCTATGTTCACTAATTTCTTGTCGGTAGCTTCGGGATTTATGGCCTTCTTATAAATGTCCAATGTAAAAATGGTAGCGATGCTGTTTGCTTTACCGGCTAAGGAGGCAACTATTGCCGCTGTTAATGCGGCAAATGATAGTCCTTTTAATCCGGTAGGTAATAAGTTTAATAATGAAGGATACGCTTTATTTGGATCGACAACACCAGAATGGCTCAGCATTTCCTGGTGAAACATTCCTTTTTGATAAAGCAGGTAAGCAGCAATGCCCGGCAATACTACAATAACAGGCATCAGCAATTTCAGAAATGCTGCAAAAAGGATTCCGCCACGAGCAGTTTTAAGATTTGCACCCAACGCCCTCTGTGTGATATATTGATTACATCCCCAGTAATTCAAATTAGTGATCCACATACCTCCAATTAGTACGGATAGACCAGGAAGATCCATATAATTTGGATTGTCTTTCTTAAATATCATGTGGAAGTGATCACTTGCTTCGGCATGTAATATTTTAAAGCCGTTTAGCAAGCCGTGTGTGCCTTCTTTTTCGCTTAAAAGTGTCAATGCCAGATAAGATGCCATTAAGCCACCCAAAATAAGTACAGCAACCTGTATTACATCGGTGTAACCGATAACTTTCATGCCTCCCAGCGTTATGAAAACAGAAAAAATTGCCAACAGGCAGATGCACCACGAGATATCAATACCAGATATGCCGCTGATAGCTAATGCTCCGAGGTATAATATAGACATCAGATTAACAACGATATATAATAACAACCAGAATATAGCCATTACCATGGCAACTGTACCATTATAGCGCTGGCTTAGGAATTGGGGCATGGTGAATATCTTATTTTTAAGATACACCGGTATAAAGAATACAGCTACAATTATCAGTGTAATGGCAGCCATCCACTCATACGTTGATATTGCCAAACCCATTTTAAATGCTGATCCGCTGGTGCCTATGAATTGCTCGGCAGAGATATTGGATGCAATTAAAGAAGCACCAATGGCCCACCAGGTAAGTGATCCTTCAGCTAAAAAGTAATCTTTTGAAGTAGCATCGGCGTTGTGTTTACGTTTGTACACCCAAAAGCCATAACTGGAAACTATAACGAAGTAAATTAAAAACACGACATAGTCGCTAAAAGAAAGGGTTCTCAAGTTCATTTATTAGGTTAGTTAATGTTTATATGTTGGTTTGACAATTATAAACTATATAAATCTCTTTTTCAAATTTTAACTATTCTATTTCAACATTGATTTTAATTAAAGTAACCGGCGCAAAAAAGCCTTTAACTTATTTGCATTTAATGCAGATAAGTTAAAGGCTTTTAATAATTTTTTAAAAATATCGGACGGATTATTAGTGGCCGTGGTGGCCGTCGGCACCGTGTGCATGACCATGGGATAATTCCTCAGGCGTAGCCGGGCGGACGTTAAGGATATTTCCTTTAAAATGTAATTCCTGACCGGCCATTGGGTGATTAAGGTCAACAATTACTGAATCTTCAGCAACTGAAACTACCTGTCCCTGAAAACGGTTACCATTATTATCCTGCAAAGGCAAAATACTGCCAATTTCAGGTACTTCAGTACCATTAAACATTTCAATAGGCAAGTTAGCAACTGCTTCTTCATCATATTCGCCGTATGCATCTGCTGCAGATAAACGGAACTCGTAAGTATCACCTGTTGAAAGTTCACTTAAGTTTTCCTCAAACTTTGGCAACATTTGTCCTGCTCCAAATAAGAAAGTAAGCGGCTGCTCTTCAGTAGCGCTTTCCTGTAATACTTCAGAACCTTCCTGGTCGACATACAGATCGTAAGTTAATGACACTACGTGTTGTGGTTTAATTTTCATTGCAATAATTTTTTCGTTTTTAATTTTTAACCAGCAAAACTCATGAGGTATTTGCTGTTTTAGCCCTGAATTTGTTTTAAGGCATCAATAATATTTAGTGCAGGCAATCCGCAGGTTTTATCTTTACAAATAAATATTTGTGTAGCAGTACCAAACTTATCCTGCAGCAAAGGTAAACTTCCTTTTTTACCACCCAAGATAATTTTGTTTGGGATGTAGTTTTTTTCCATCTGTATGCGAATATCCTCAAAATTGTTACCAATAATGGCTACTTCAAATAAGCCAAAAACTTCTTCAAGCAATAACAGTACCCAATTTGAATATGATGATGGATAATTTACCAGGTGAGGCATGATATTCCGCAATAATTGCGCTGAGATAGATAAATAGCTTTCATTATCAAAAAAATGCCCCAATTTATTAAGGTTTCGTGCCATTACAGAGTTTGACGCAGGGGTAACACTGTCCATAATTTCAGATTTACGCGCTATCAATACTTCATCATCACCTGCGGTGTAATAAAACATGCCCGTTTCTTCGCTATAATAATGATGGATAGCCAAATCTGCCAAATCTTTTGCTTTTGTGAGCCATTGTTCATCAAAAGTGACTTCGTATAAAGCAATTAATGCATCAATAATATTAGCATAATCATCTAAAAAGGCAACCTGGGCACCTGCCTCAGCATTAAATACTCTTATTAACCGACCATTCTTATTTAAAAGATTATTTAAAATAAAATGGACGCTTTTAAGTGCTATATCTAAATATTCAGGCTCATCAAAAGCGCGGTAAGCATCGCATAAACCTTTTAACATTAATCCATTCCATGATGCCAAAATTTTGTAATCGAGACCAGGGCGGATACGCAAACTGCGAACTTCAAATATTTTTTTTCGGGAAATTGAAATTTTATCCAGTAATTCAATAATTGTTAAACCTAATTTTGCCGCCAGCACTTCATCACTTTCTTTTCTGAACAAAACGTCTGATGCTTCCTCTTCCCAATTCCCATCCTCTGTAATATTATAATAGATGCAGAAAAGTTCAGCATCATCACCCAATATTGCTTCTATTTCTGTTTTAGTAAAAATATAAAACTTACCTTCTTTCCCTTCGCTATCTGCATCAAGCGCTGAGTAAAATCCATATTCTGGCGAGGTAAGTTCACGCAGGGTAAAATCAATCGTTTCTTCTACTATTTTTTTATAGAGCAGATCCGGGTTCCAGGCATGGGCTTCTGAATAAAGACTAACGAGCTGTGCATTATCATACAGCATTTTTTCAAAATGCGGCACATGCCAACGTCCATCAACCGAGTAACGTGCAAAACCACCACCAATGTGATCATATATACCACCGAAGGCCATTTTGTGTAGCGTTAACTTGACCGCTTTAGCAATGCTTTCTTCCTTTAACAGATGTGAGGCCCGCATTAAACTTATCCAATTATTGGGTACCGGGAACTTAGGTGCTGATCCAAATCCACCTTCATCGTAATCAAAGTATTTCTTCCAGTTATTGATTATTGGCACTAAATCAGTCTTTGCATATGTTTGTTGTTCTTTTACAAATTCAACAGATTCATATTGCTTAATGCCTTGAGTTAGCTTGACAGCGTAATCTTCTGCTTCTGCTGGCTTTTGTTTATAAAAATCTGCCAGGTTAAACAGCAAGCTTGTCCAGTCGTTTTTGCGAAAATAAGTACCACCGTAAATTGGACGCTGATCGGGCAGGCAAATACAATTGAGTGGCCACCCTCCCCTGCCGGTCATTAATTGTATAGCGCTCATATATATCTGGTCAACATCAGGGCGTTCTTCCCTGTCAACCTTAATACAAACAAAATATTCATTCATTACTGCCGCTACCTGTTCGTCCTCAAAACTTTCGTGCTCCATTACGTGACACCAGTGGCAGGCAGAGTAACCAATGCTTACTAGTATCAGCTTATTTTCATCTCTTGCTTTTTGCAGTGCTTCCGTACCCCATGGATACCAGTTTACAGGATTATTGGCATGTTGCAGCAGATAAGGTGAAGTTGAATTGGCCAAGCGATTCATGGTAATTTATTTGACGGCTAAATTGCAATATTTAACCCGCTTAACATTAAATCAATTGTAAAGAATAAAAGTTTTACAAAAAAGCACTAATGTAATTAAACATTAATAAACCGTCTCCTACTGTTGCATACTTCATCAATATGTAGAGATATTCCACAATAAAATGAAGCTACACAAGTGATAAAGCACTGATTTAAAGAAATTTACAACCAAAAGCTCTTTTTGGCATCATTATGCTTCACTAAGTTTCATATCAAAACTAAAAAACTATGAAAAAACTAATTGCTATGATTGCTTTAGCTGCAATCGGATTCGGAAGTGTTTATGCACATAGTGCAGTTGGAGCAGTTAAAACAATGCAAACTGATACCACAAAGAAAAAAATGAAAACTAAAAAGGATTCAACCAAAAAGAAGGATTCAACCATGGTGATGATGAAACATAATTAATATTTTTATCTGCCTATAAAAAGCCGTCTCATTTAATAATGGGATGGCTTTTTTATTAACCGACTTAACACTCAAAAACTAATAAGATTTTATAAACAGATATATCAATATGCGTTTTGTATTTTTGCTATAGTTAATTCTTATAGTTTAATGGTAAAAATATTGCTGGTTGAAGATGATGTTACCTTTTCACAGCTACTATTTGGTTTTCTCCAAAAAAACGGATACACCATTGATGCTGTTGCCAATGTTAAGAGCGCTTTAAAGCTTTTAAAGCAACAAACCTATAGCCTGCTTTTGCTTGATTACCGATTGCCGGATGGCACCGGATTGGACATATTTAGTAGCGCAAGGCAAAACGGATTAAAAATCCCGGCTATTATTATGACAAGCTTTAATGATGTACGAACAGCGGTAAAAGCTATTCAGGCAGGCGCTTTTGATTATATAACCAAACCGGTAAATCCGGATGAATTAATGATGGTTATTAAAAATGCACTTAACGCCGATAAAAGCTATCCTATTAATGATAAAACACTGGTAACTGACTTTATTAAAGGGAAAAGTGCCGATGCTGATAAACTCTATGCTTATATTGATGTGGTAGCTCCAACAGATATGGCAGTAGTTATACAGGGAGAAACTGGAACAGGCAAGGAATATGCTGCACGTATAATACACCAGCAAAGCAAGCGAAGTCACAAACCTTTTATATCTGTTGATTGTGGTGCCTTATCAAAAGATTTGGCAGCAAGCGAATTATTTGGGCATATTAAAGGAGCGTTTACCGGCGCAGTGGCTGATAAAAAAGGCTTATTTGAAGTGGCGGACGGCGGTACTCTTTTTTTAGATGAGGTTGGCAATTTAAGTTACGAAGTACAAATCAAGCTACTGCGTGCCCTACAGGAAAAAGCTATTCAACCCCTCGGAGATACCCGGCTAATTAAGGTTGATGTCAGGATTATTACAGCTACTAATGATGATTTATTAAACAGCGTAAATCAGGGAGATTTCAGACAGGATCTGTATCATCGTATAAATGAGTTTAAATTGCAACTCCCTGCGCTTAGGAATCGGCCTAATGATCTGGATCTGTTTATTAAT
>Ga0194135_10001262_pt1 | contig 14936 bp, 16 predicted proteins | sample LitLau_LLRF_2013_FD_134024 | JGI IMG/M metagenome (GOLD analysis project Ga0194135, IMG submission 134024) | Freshwater sediment microbial communities in response to fracking from North America - Little Laurel Run_MetaG_LLRF_2013 (version 2) | ecosystem: Environmental > Aquatic > Freshwater >...
CATCAAAATCGCTTAAAAACTGTGACCTCTAGACCGGAACTGACATACCTATTGACATCCCATACGATTCCACGAAAGAAAAAATTCCCTATCGAATCGGAGACTTCGCTCACTCAGTCAATTAGAGGTATATATCCCCGATGTCACATGCAGGATCACATGGGGAAATACTGGCCAAGTGGCCAACACAGACTTTACGTCTCTACACTACGTATACTGAGGTACAGAGGTATGTAGAGGTTAAGGTAGGTACCTGGAAAATTACTGTTTATGAATTGGGGAAAATGTGGCTGTAATTATTATGAACTAAAGAGATGATGGTGGGTCGCTTCCAAGGGCAGGTGGATTGACATACACATACCTATGGGTACCTACAGGTAAAACTGTATGATAAAAAGATTGAGCAGCGTTGGGAGGTGGATGCGGAAATAACCCTGAGACTTTTGATTCCGCGTCTGGGTTACTTTAGGTATACCTACACCTACTGGACTGGACTGGTTGCCACTTCTTCTTCCCAATAATTAATGTATTGTAAACATCAATACCTACTTGTAGGTACCAATGTCTACCTCTACGCAGTGTGGCATATACCTATTTTCCTGCTACTTATTATCTTGCTGAGTAGGTGCGTATAAGAATATTGCACACATCTAACTCTACACCAACTCTACGCCCAAGGTGCTGCTCTAAGTATAACTAGAGAGTAGGTAAGGTACGGAATCGTACGACGAGTATTTTTGTGAGAACGCTTAGACTATGCCGACGTCATAATATGTATTTCTGTGATTTTCCTACTTTAGGAAATGCATAAAAAGGTCGGGTGCAGCTTAAAATATATTTAAATAATAATAATAATTTAGTTCCATTGTTTAAGTTTCCCGCCGAAGTCGCGCGTTATGTTTTCGATTTTTGTCGATATATCGGCAATAATCGAAGTCGATATAAATCCCAGGAAAATAAACAAGTAACCAGAAATAATTATTTTTATATAAAATTAAAAATAACTACATACAAAATTAAAATCATAATGGGAGTGGAATTAGACAATATAAAGAAGCAGGTTAGTTATAATATTGTTAATTATTAACACCAGTGTGTTTTTTCTATTAGAGGTATGTAACCTCTACCTCTAGGTTATCTACACCTACTTTCTTCTATTATTGACAACCTAGGTACCTACCTACCTACCTACTACTACACACACTGCCAAGCTAATTATACCTGCTAATTACAGATGATGACGATCCATCAAGCAGTGCTTCTGTTAGACTTACAATATAGATTGGAAGCTATTGATTTTCTCAGCGATTGCTGTAATGATTTACGCGTTAAAACACTCACTTATCAAGACATGGGCGGGGACCATGTTCTCAACCTCACGGTGTCTCATAAGGAATACATTCCTTTCACCAGCCATTTAGAAAACGACAACCATACCGATGACAGATTTGATGACTTTCGCATGCAACCCTTTTGCGACCCTCACAATTTTCACCATCAATACGATTATGGCGGTATGGAATATGGTAACCCTCCTGAAATCCTCGGCTGCCATTTTGAGACATCTGCCCAAGACATCTGGGAAACTAGCGAAGAAAAGCCCAGTGAGCCCCTGAACCCTGTTAATTTGGTTATGCCTGGGAAAAGGGAAAACAATTTGCCGCCCTCCCAGCTAAAGAAGAGTAGGCGAAAACAAATGTTTACGAGGAAGAGTGTACGTCTACTTTCGAGTAAATCATCAGAAGGGAGAGAGCCTAAAGATTTAACAAAAAGAGATAGACGCCGAAGGAAAACCACCGAGCATGAGAAGGCTAAAGCTGAAGAAGTGGAGTCCGAGCCCATGTGCTGTCGCCTGTGTCGCATTCAATATGTTAATCTACGTGAATTTAAACGTCACAAGGAAGATGGTAAATGCAAACCCCTTCATTGCACAGACTGTGGGATGACATTCAAATTTGTAACCCATTTACAAAAACACCAAGCAGGACATCAATTATACGATTGTAGGTACTGTTGCCAGAAATTAAGTTCAAAGTCCCGGAATCGGGAACATATGAAGCAAGCGCATCCCGAAGTTAAGCATGAAAATGACCAATTAATTCCTTGCAAGTTTTGTCCCAAGAGTTTTCCTCGGCTGAATAGGCTTTATTCTCACTATCAAATATGCCATTCCAAGGGAAAATTTGTTTGTATTACTTGTGGTATTTTCCTACAAACAAATGAAAAGCACAAAGAACATATGATGCTCCATGAAAACGAGAAAAAATGGGCATGCGATCAGTGCAGTCGAAAATTCTTTTCAAAGCACCTACTCACAAATCATATAAAAACACACAACTCAGGAATTTACAGATGTCTTACGTGTCAACTATCAGTCGCTTCCAAACAAGAACTCTTATCTCACAAAAAAGATGGACATGAAATTGTTGGTCTTGAGCCACAATTTAAATGCGATGACTGCCAAAAAATGTTTATGAAGAAAAGCACGTTAGCAAAGCACATGCTAATTCACCGAAATAACCGTGAATTTCGTTGTAGTCATTGTAGTAAAGCTTTTAATACCTCCTATGGCTTGACGAAACACCAAAGAAGAAATTCTCATTTACAAATGGCGAGTGTTGTACCTCCAGAAAGCAAGTTCGAACGAATCTTTCAGGATCAAAAACTGTGTGAGTGTTGCGGCAAACAATTCAAAACTCATACTCAATTTAGTGCTCACGTAAGGATCCACAAAACGTCTTACGATTGCCACAAGTGTAATAAAACTCTAAATGTGAAAGATAACATGCGTCGACACTTAAAGAAACATGAAACAGATGCTGCTAAGTATACAGCCATTTGTCACCTTTGTGGGGACAAATTTTCAAGAGTTGGTGGGCTTCAAGAGCACATAGCCCTGAAACACTCAGACGAGCGACCCGTGGCATGTCCCAGCTGCCCAAAAAGGTTTAAACGAAAGAGTGAATTAAATCGACATCGACGAATACACGACTCAGTTCGTCCATATGTTTGCTTCTGTGGAAAAGCTTACAGACAGACGTCTCACTTGAAAAGCCACCAGGTTGCAGTTCACAAGGTTCACGAGCCAAATCCACACAGTTCTCTTCTATCACTCAGCAACTTTGAAGACCATGACTACAGAATTCAACAGGTAGGCTTCTTCTTTGTCCAATCTTGACAGATTTGACTCAACCGCAATATAAGCACGCTGAACCAATCGCTGTTCTTTATCATTGGGTTGAGTCCATGAACTTAACTGTTCAAGATCCGACAGGCCGCGACTTTGTAAACCATGCATTCTCTCAGCCCTTGAATTGGGTTTACGTGCTAGTTTTACATAAAGTTTACGTCTTTTTTGGAATTTTTTCAGGTGCCTTACGTGAATGAAGAGTATGTAGATTACGCAGAACTACCATTCGGACAGACGTCAGTTTCTCCAGCTGTTGATTTGAGCATGGTAACCATTGGCGACGTGGCCAAGTCGTTGAACCCAAAAACGGAGCAAGAGCCAGCATCGATACCGCTTGTTAATCTCACTGATAGAATCGTCCAGGAATATTTATTAAACCTACCGTAGCAAATGGCCAAGGGAGATAATGTAATGGTATTGATTAACCCTGTGTAGGAACCACACCCATCCCATTAGCTGCAGTCAGTCAGTCATGGGCAATAAGCTGGTTACTTTCACTGAAGAGCAACTTGACGATTATCAGGTAAAATAATTATCACTATACCCTGTTCGCAGTTATAAGGGTTACCTTTACTCTGTTAATCTTTTTCATCGTCGGAATCTCAAAATATCGTAGAAATGGAATGATTTTTCATTTACATTTTTTCCAACTCGACGATGAAAAATGTTTACAGAGTACTCCTAATATATTTAAGGTACACCTACCCTTCATACTCCGGGTTTTTACTAAAAAAATAGTTTAAGTAAATATTTAGCAAACGAGTTGTTTGTTTTAGGACTGCACATTTTTTACTCGGAAAGAAATACTCCGGGTACAAAAGAGATTTCGAGAAATCAACCCAGACGTGGTTCCAAAATCTATGACCAGAGATGAACCAATATCTATCCATGTACCGATGCATATGGTGACAAAGCTACCGGAATTAAGGGTATGTACCTTCATTAAGATGTACATAATCGAAATAGTCGCCATTATAGGCTTAAAAGCTAGCTTCGAGAAATAAGAAAGCTTACGAATGTCCGAAGTTTGAACGAAACTTGCATCCTTATTGGCTGAGGGATGTCACGCGACTCGGTTGCTATGGTAACTTCGGACATTCTTACATCCTTAAACTTTGAGTGAATCCTATTATTACACAAAATGGCGGCCCAAAGGCTTACTATAAGAAACTCATTTATTTGTTGAAATATGAAACTTGAGTTCATGTAGATGTAGAGCGCCTTTGACAATACTGAAGAGCAAAATTGAAAACGTTGATAAAGCAACAATGAACAGGTTTTATCATTTCATTTAAATTTGGTTTTGTTGTGCGTTTTTTATTACGATGTAGTTACCTAAATTTATAATTAATGCGTTTTATTTTAGGAGAACCCATTTCGAGATCGAATCTGTCAAGTATTTTCACACGACGGGCAGGGAAATTTGACATTTGAGGATTTTTTGGACCTGCTCTCCGTTTTTAGTGAACATTCTCCCAGGGACATCAAGGTGTTTTACGCTTTTAAAATATTTGGTAGGTACTTTTATTATCTGTATATTTCTCATAGATGAAAGTAGTTATTAGTAGGTAAACAAGCTAGTAAAAAGTTTCAGAAATAAGTAGGTACCAATTTATATTTTATATATTTATATTTAACTTGTGGAAAAGACCACACTCAAACAATTACGTATGGTGTGGACTGCACGCGGATCAATAGAGTGAGGGTCGCGGTCTGGATTTGTCACCTACTAGTGCTGCCAACCTGACAATATTACTAGAGTAGGTGCCTTCCCTTCATGGAACAAAACAACAATGCGTCACACAAATGCTAGGCTATGATTGGCCCACATCCTTACGAGTATCTCTTAAAAAACTAATAAAGACCCCGTTTTAGTTTTAATATTTATTTTTGTTGAAAAAAAGGTCGCTCCTAACTTTTCAGACTTATTTGACCCTCCATAATGACGCTTTTGCTTTTCCAGACTTTGATGGCGACGAATTCATCGGCCAAGAAGACATTAAGAATTCACTGCGCTTGATTACGAGGCAGGAGTTGTTTGAAAGTGATGTGGAATTAATTTGCGAAAAAATTGTAGAAGAATGCGATGTCGATTCCGATGGTAAGCTTTCTTATATGGAATTCGAGCACGTTATTTTGCGTGCCCCTGAGTTTCTTTCTACTTTTCATATACGAATGTAACGAGCTACGAAAGGTAATCTATAGGGGTAGACGCTATCGCTGCTAAATAAAATGCTACAACTATTTACTAGTTCTATCAATTTGTTCGTAAGTTAAGTATAGGCTCAAGATATTTCAATTTCCGAAAATTTACGATGACCAATTTTTGCAGCGATCGAGTCTACTCCTTACGTTATTAGCGCACCTTTTTGGAGTTTGGCGTTTTCGTAGTATTGCAATAATTGCAATCCAGTTTAATTCAATTTTACATTCACATAGAAGTTTGCCATGCTAAACACAGTTTCCTAATTTTTACTGCCATTCTTGTAAGCTAACTGTAGGAGTTCCCCCAATTATAGGGAATCATTATGCCCGTCTTCCGTTTTTTCTATGCTTGAATTATTTAAAATAGTTTATCGATCCCTGAACGAACTTCTAAAAACTATTCTAGACTTGGTTTCAACTTAGAAAACATCAATATCACAAAAGTCATCATTTTATTTGATAAAAAATATCTAAGTTTTAAAATTGAAGACCTTGATAGAGGTAACTTGGCCTATTTCTACTCCACTATTCCTTTTAAGAAACGTTATATATATAGAGTATCAGTCTTAGTAAACATACTTAACTAAACATTCAATGATTCACAAGTGTAACAAAGAGTATAACAATTAGATCATTATTTGTATTATACCTATGTAAGAGGGTAACGAGCAGTGAGTCGATTGAGTTGGTACATTAAAAATTGGCTATAGAGATATGAGTATCAATTTTATAACCTACTATACAAAATGCCAACAGACCTTTAGAACTGTATAAGCAGATTGAATATGACGGGATAAGTTATTGTCATGTCTGGTAAGATTGTGGGTGATAGTATGGTAAGGAATGGGGGTGCGGAGATTCCAGCACGTAGAGCCCAATTTCAGGCTCGAGGGGGTTCGCGGGTCAGACCCAATACTGATTCCTTCTCAGCATTGGATTATGAGTACCTGTTCGTTGCGAGTAAGTCGCTTCCGAGGCCTCATAACTACTCCAGTCTTCACTTGGTTCATCAGACATACCATAGGGATATCTGATATTGATGTCTATGTCTGAGCCCGGCAAAGAATCTGCCGGCCCCAGAGGAATTACTTTGCAGTGGGGGAGTGTTCCCGTTGCAGACCCGTTCACCCCGTGGCTCCTTTTTATCCTCGGACTAGAGGGCATCAGGTCGTCTGGGGGGCGTGGTAAAGGCAAAGGCAGCTCTCCCTTGTCCTTGGGTTGCTTTTTTACTGTCCTGCAGCGAATAGTGACTATAACTACTAAAGCTAAGATGAGCACTGCTGCCAGTACGCCGACTATTACAATGTAGTCCTTCTTGATGTTAGGACTTGCCACGGATATGCCACCATCATATCCATTAGGCTTCTTTGGACCAGGTAGTCTTGGGGGCAAAGGAAACGCCCCGAAGGATGTTGTCGAAACATTACTTCCTTCTGGGTGGACAGTGAACTTGAAATCAAGACGCGCTGGCTGATAGATTGATCCGCGAACATGGGCACTAAAAACATCGTCCATACCCTGTACTTCGTCGGGTACCACAGCTTTTCGGATGACATAATATATTACACCACTTTTAATTTCTTCGTGGGTGAATCTCATTATTTCTCCTTCTTTTGCATTTTTCTTTTCCCCCGAAATGCGAATAATTTTCTTGAGCTTCCCTAATCGAGGTTTTTTTATAATCTCGTAAATGGGGTTGCTACTTGTAATTTTAGCAAGGGGTGATGCATCTATAGCGTGAGTGGTTAGTCTATTTTTTAACCCAACTACAGGGTTAAAATTACCTACAACAATAAGGGGCTTTATAACTATATTTATGTCTACTGTTGGTTTTTGATCGGTGTCAATGAGCCATGTGGCTAGTTGGAAAGTGTCACCGGGGGCCATCATATCAGTTTGCATGTACAACACCTTATTACTCGCTAAATCCTCTTGTGTGAAATAAGTCGCTGGTGAATCTCCCAAATAAATAGCCCCAAACTGAGGCCCCCTAGTCACGTTATACTTGACATTATGAAGCTGCCCATTGGTATTCACTGTAATGTGGGCTGGCGTGAGAACAGTAACGGTGGAACACTGTTGCAAGTACAGCGGGGCATAGGACGTAACGTTCAAAGTGAGCGGGAGCACATGTATATTAAAAACAGTGTACACTGGATTGAAATTTCCGTCCCACACGCGGAAATAAAAGCTTGTTGGTTGAAGAGAACCCTTGTGATGATAAACAACTCTTCCCATATTGACGTCGGCCTGAGTAAAACGTATTTTCGACACAGAGTCCGATTTATTAGATGAATCGATGATGAGTTGTATGTTGCCTTGCGATGGTCCACTTACTATTTCGTAGGTTATGTTTTCGGGTGGAGTGTCCATGTCTTCTGTTAAAAGATCTTGGTCAGTTATCACGTGTGACTGGCCTTGCACTACTGAAAGGTATGGAGATTGAGTGATGAGCTTAAAGACCTGATCATTAACAGGGAATATAGTGACTGGGCAAGTAATATTGCACAGCAGCACGTCCCCTGGAGAAAGATACACAACCAATGAGATTTCGTCGGTGATCGTGTCGGAGTCGTCGTGCTTGTATAAAATGTCGTTGTTGATTATTGTAGAATTACATATTCCGCCTGTGCAAATTTCGCCATGTCTCGGAGACCCATTTAAATGTAGCTGCAGTTCCGGAGAATCGATGCCCACTTCCTTCAAAAGGAACTCAGTAAGTCTGGCAGTGTTGACTATGAGTGGCTGCTGTTCGCCTTCCTTTACTCTTATTGAGCAAGGGTCAATAAATTGGTCCAATCCTCCAGATGATACAGATATTACGACCTCCAATTCCTGAAAATTTTAATAATTACGTTAGTGAATACACACATATATCTTTACCTACATTTTGGATTTTTAATTAGAAAAAAAGACGAACCTGATTTATGAGAGGCTTAGTGAGTTCAGCAGTGACATCAAAAATGAAAGAATCCTTGGCTGAAAGCTTGTTGAATTTATGCATGTGTTGGTAAAATATTCGGGATTCATTAATGTCTCGTTGTGTGAATGAATCCACTTCCGCTACTCCACCATCTTTATGGAGGACTAATTTCCCCATGGTTGGCGATTTCTTCACCTAAAACAACACCTGAATTATTATTACGGGTATAAGCCATGCTAAGGCACCGCGTAGAGATTTTCCGATCTGCAGCATTTTTGTCGACTTTGTCAAAATGACTTTTAAAAAATGCGATCCAAGAAAAATTGTAGAGTGTAATACCTACAGACCATTTGACTAGAGAAGAATTAAGCCCTCTATATATAGATCTCCCTCTATTATAGATCTCAATAGTCATGGAGGTATACCTGGAATGTGATGGACCTGGCTCTGGAGGAAGTGTGGTCCGACGTAACGGCCAGAAGTTGTTGCTCAGTGATTGCTTTGTTGAGCATAGGAAAGACTTGCAGCGTTTGATATCGAACAAGCGTGATTTCTACTTGGCGCGCATTCACTGTAAAAATAACAGGATCGGAGGCTTGGAGGCCGTCGTTGACTTTAAAATGGAATGTGCCAAGTTTACCCCCAGTTTGGAGAAACAAAATCTGGTTCGCGTTTATTTCGGCTTGAGTGAACTGCTGAATTCCTTTATTTGGGTTGTTCACATGGGCAACAAACCCGGTTGCTCCAGTTGTGATGCTGTACGTCAGATTTTCTGGTCCCGTGTCCTCATCAACGGTCGCTAAAAGAAAATTAAATTCTCTTACTACCTATTATAAGGCTTTACATCGTAAAAACCCCGTAATAACAATTGAATTAAAGAGACATTCATTGTGACTAATAAAATTGAACCATACCTAGATTAGTGGACGTGATGATTGCTGAAGAGCCCTCCCAAAGCCAGAGACCAGTATTATTGATGACTCTGGGAGGCTGGTCGTTAATAGCTTCAATAACAATATCTATACTGAATGGCAGACTTTCTTTATCACCGGTGCTAGCTGACAAAATTATTTGGTCCTTGAGTATTTCACTATCGTCGTGTTTATACTAAAACAAAAAATCATATTTACAGTATGATCTGCCAAGAAAAAGAACTACGGAGGCATAATAATACGTGTATTACATTATGCTGAATATAGTGTTTTTAAAGATAAGACAAGTTCATAAAGTGTGCGTATAGTGGAGCGCCGAACCCTGCACACTTCTCTATGTAGGCCAATGAGTTTAGCAAGTATCAAGACACACCACTTGTCCAGGCAATAACATTCTTTTAGTACCCACCTGAATATATCCTCCCTCTATTTGAGCCATTGTAAATTTCTTGATGACAATTCCTGGCTGTTTGGTGAAATGGATGTAGCCATGAGCTGGTTTCTCAAGTACTTTAAAATCGGTGATTCGGCTCTGATAATAGGTACTATGGACGGAAATAAGAGAAGGTGTGAAAGGAGATGCTTGTCCCTCTAAACAGGACAGTTCGCCGCCGGATACATAAATGATTTCCGGAATAACGTTCAGTCTTACTATTAATCCTCTCACCCAGCTGATTCCATTTGAAACATCAACGACAAACTCATCACGCGTCTGATTGGCAATTTCCTGCAAGCAAAGTTACATAATTTCAGAAAATAATTAAAATGATACAATTTCAGGGGCATTTTTCTTTGTAACGTTAAACGTCGACTCAATCTCAGACATCCAGTTAGTAACTAATAATGTGCATACAGACTGCTCAGAATCATTGGAAACTAGAGAAGTCCAGGAGAATATCGTGAAAATCGAGAATAAGTGATGCTGTGACAATATCTATAAGGACTGCACATAAGCAGATTGGGAGTACGAAACCCCTACCAAGAAACGTGGGCGTAGCCGTTTTCTGAATAATAACTGCCCATGATTTTTTTAAACGCCCATGAATTTGGAGTGGTAGCAACCCCAGCCTGTTCCTTGTGCAACACAATGAAACTAAGAACATCCTGCATCTCTATACATGCAGTCGTAGGCTGAAGAAATCTTACCTGTACATATCTAAGTTTGTTGTCGTTTATAAGTGATTGCTGAAAAGCATCAACTTTTAACTTTTCATCTTTGACATCAACTTGCCCCGTATCAATTTCCAAGGATCCATACATTGGGTCTCCTGTCACCACAAAGGTAATATCCGTTGGTGCGATTTTAGGGTGCATGACCTACAAATGTGATGGGATTCACTCTAAGTTTAAGAATGTAAGGATCTTCGAAGTTACCATAGCAACGAGGTCCCTTGACAGCGCTCAGCCAATAAGGATACATGTTTCTTTCGAACTTCGGACATTCGTAAGCTTTCTTACATTCTTAAAATTAGGGTGAATCCCATTATTGAAACGTATAAGTATAATGATTATCACCATCACTATGCTCGCTATGAGGGTTTTACAATTACCTCTAAATCCTGTGTGGTGATAAATATGCTCGTGGATTCCTCCACTAATAGTGTTTTATTATGCGCTATAATTAGCGGTTCCCAAAAACTGGACGGGTAAATTCGGATTTCAAAAACCCCCTCTGCTATAGCTTCATCTCCTGCAGTTACCCGAAATCTTAAAAACAAAATTAAAACATAAATATTAATACGAATCAAATCTAGAAGATCTTTGAGATAACGACATCGCAGTAGAATCGTCGCATACACGATTTTCCAGTTCTGTAAGATACGGGAGAAAGATGGGTCAAGAAAGTTCATCGGAACTAAAATATTTTGAGGTTAATAAACGAGTAAGAAATGAATTTTTAAATTTACCTGAAAAAGTCTTTGACAGACTGACTGCCGTCATGACTGTAGTACAATTTTGCGTTGTCAAGGTTCAACTGGGAAAATCTGTCAAGCGGCTCAGCTTGAGGAAGGACCATTAGATAGCCATTGCCCGGCCCCTCTGTCACTTGGTAATCTAGCCGATCACTCCATGTGTTGGTGTTAGTGTCGACGGCCAGTTCCTGAGAACTAATGGCTCCTGACGAACCCTGTTGAATCACCAGTTTTGTGTTGTTCACGATTTCCACGTAGGGGGGAGATGCCTTCACTTCTAGGATTCCGTTGTCAAAGAATTTTCCGTCGGTGACCCACAGACCAATTTTCCCAAACTCCTCTCCATCATGCCGAAACAAAACCCGCCCTTCATCTAAATCCTCTTGTGTAAAGTCAAAAATGGCCTTATCCCGATCAGACGCACTGTATAGACCGCCATTAGGAATTCCTCTTCTCGTATAAACAATATCTCTAGATTGAGTATCCAAATCTGCATCAGAGTATTTCAAATCTCGACCGGTGAGTAACCTTTCTCCTCCGCTGACAACGTTAAACACTTTATTAAAATTTCGGATCGGTGAGTTGTCATTGATTAAGTTGATGTCCACGTGGAGCATTCCAGCAAATTGAAAATCTTCCTCTACGTTGGAGATGGCCAGGAAGCTTAATCTGTCTTTCCGCGACTCGGAATTGTCATGGCAAAATGAAACCCTTTCTGCCCGCAGTTCGTTTGATGTAAAATAAGTGGCATTGTGGCGAATGACCGCGCCCTTTGCATCGTGCACGTCAATCCTGCCGTGGGAAGGGGGATGGGTGATATTGTACAAAAGCATAGTGATTGCGGGGCCACTCAAGTCTAAATGCGATGTCAGAATTGGGCGGCACCCTCCTTCGTCTACTTGCAATCTCTCTAAGGTGACCTTTACATCACTTCGAGTTTTGGGCGAAGGGTTATGCACGATAAGAAGGCTTTGAGGCGGTGAGTGGATCTCTGGTACTGATGCTTCCAACACAATTTCGTCTGTCATGTGGGAATAACTCTTTCTATGAAGGCGGTATCGCAGTCTTTTATTCTAAAACACAGAACCTTGATTAATGTTACTCACTACAGCTCTTTATTGCCTTTTTCCTAACCCGCCAAATACTACTCCCGATTATGATATCTAAGTCTAGCATATGAAAATGATAACATATTTTACTCCTTTTAAGTTTTTGCTACAGTACTGGAACCTATAGAGTTATTTTTATTGTATTCTGCTGTTAGATTTGTTGGAAATCACCTCTATGTCGTCTTGAGCGAAGACATCTCCAGTTTGTAGATGTCTCTTTTTACTGTTAAGCAGCTGGAGGAACCCATATTTCGGTGCCTTCAAAATCCTATATAGGATATCCTTCGTTGGTGTTTGTAGAGGCTTCGTCGTGAATTTGAGCTGATGGTCATTGATTGTCACATCATTGGTTCCATTGAGAAGTACTTGATGAATTGCCAAGGGTTCCAACACTAGTTTCGTGAACGTTATTCGAAAATCATAGTTTGTAGGGCTTATCAATTTGGCCGCAGCAACTGTAAACTTCAAAACACAAATGGTTGCTCTTTAGTCGGCGTGTATTATATCATTTGGTCTGTTCCGGATCCAGGGTTGATGGAGTCAACTTTTTCGGCGGAACCGAGTTCAACGAGTTGACGCCAGAAGCATACGCCAACCCAATAAAGTTGATGAACTTAATCCTCCCTGGATTCGGTAAAGAACAGGCCCAATACAAAACTGTGCTCACCTTGAATGAGTCTGAGGATGGTGTACCGGACGTGTGCTGATATCTCACTTGTTCCCTCGCCACTTGGATGGAAGTGAATGTTTGAACTGTCTGCCAGAGACCATTTACAGGTGAATCACCCGGGCGAAGTCTTTGGATAGCTCCGTATTGTGGAGCCACAGAAATGTCGTACCGAACTTCGAGATCCGAATCTTCGGCATTTGTTGTAAATGTGAGGTTTCCTGGTAGAATTAAAACGTGGGAGTTGTGTGTCAAAATTATTCCTGAAACACATCGTTTTAATGTGAGTATTGTCACTGGGTCTTATTTTTCAATAAAACAAATAATATTCGGTGAACCTACCTGTGTTATTGAGCAATCGCAGTTGTAGAGGAAATGTTGATATTCTTAAAAATACTGGAGCACTAGTTTCCATTCCGTCTGAGACCTGTTCAAACAGTTTTGGGTCTTTTGAATGGAGTTCCACTACTTAGTAGAGTGAGTTATTTACAGAATCAGATAAAAATGTATAAAAAACTAGGATATGGTAGTGAAAGCCATTTACCTGTACGCTATATTAATTAAGTTATATACGTATATAAAGTTGCCCGAAAACATGTGGCATCACGCGTCCTGGTCAAATCACCTTAGAGCCGTAACGTCACATCGTCACATGTTTTTTGAGCAAATTTCAAAGAAACTACGGCAAATTGGGGCCCTGCACAGAGAAATTGTATTTCAATGCCATATCCTAGTTTTGTATGCGTTATCTGATTCACATCAAGCTTGTTTCAATACTGATAACATTGGATAAAATGACTCTGCTAGGGTTCAGTTCATATTTGTGACAACACAAAAAACGTAAGGGCAAGTCACTTACTTGCAACGGAAGCCGTTGGGTTGTTGTGTTGGTGCCTTTGTGCACGTAGACTATACTATTGGAATCGAGGTCAGCTTGTGTAAAGGTGTCCAATTTGACTCCTGGCTGGGCCAACCTCTCCACCCACCCCCGATCGTCCCCGCCCTTGTTGCCCTGATGCAGCACCGAGTATACCAAGTCCCCGCTTGCATTATCGGGGTCTTCAGCTTTAAGTAGATCAGACGGAAGCACCTTCTTCGTTCCCTGCAAATGAATTGAGACAAAAAATTAAAAATGTCGCCTTGGAGGTAATTGAACGCAACTTATTATCCATAATTAATCATCTAAGGAAATCACAAAGAAGGTGTGATCATTAATCGCAAAGCCGTCAGGAGCATGGAGAGCAACTACGTAAAAAGTGAGAAAAAGTTGCGGGGAGTCTACACTGACTTTGCATGACCGTGGATGGTAAAATTTTTAAAATTTAATCTTGGACAACTATCTCCTAGGTATCTACCTACTCATTTTTTTGTCCCTCAAAACATAGTTGGGATAAGACTGTCATTTTTTAACCTTTACGCGTCGGGTGTGTTGTTTTTAATTTCTGAGAGTCCATTTCATTTTATAGATTTAGATGGAATTTCCCATGTTTTTGAAATTTTCCCTTGATTCATTGATACCCCAGAACATGATGTCTGCTGGGTGGGATAAATTCGACCTACACGTTTGGGACTTTTTCAGACATAAAGCAAACCAAAATGGTTAAAAACAACTCCCTTAGAATGCGTTAGCTGGATCATAAACTACGGTTAGAGTAAAAAACAATGTATATTTGGGAAGAGCCTACAGAATGTTTTGAGATATTTGGAATAAAAATAGCCTGACAGACACGAAAACCTTGGAGAATGAAATAGAATTAGGGGCAACCTATCCGCAATACTTTTCCAAAAAGTAGAAATAGGCCAATAAGTTGTAATTACCAAACAAGAAAAATGCTGGTTTCTATGGGGAATAAGGTTATGACCAAGAATAGGGGGTGGGGGCTGTGACAGTTATTTCTGTTTTACGATTCATCATACGACTGGAATGTTACCCAATAAATCAGGCATTCTTATCCAAATGGCTCCACGAAAGCATGGCTTTCTTGTCCGCACAAAAC
>Ga0194135_10001263_pt1 | contig 14931 bp, 10 predicted proteins | sample LitLau_LLRF_2013_FD_134024 | JGI IMG/M metagenome (GOLD analysis project Ga0194135, IMG submission 134024) | Freshwater sediment microbial communities in response to fracking from North America - Little Laurel Run_MetaG_LLRF_2013 (version 2) | ecosystem: Environmental > Aquatic > Freshwater >...
GAAACTTGATTTTAGTAGCCAATCATTGTAGTTTTTGCCTTTTTCCCTCTAAAATATGCTCAAAATAAAGCGCGGGAACAAAAACTTGATGAGCGAGCGAGCGAGTGAGCGCATCAAAAAAAGCTGATGAGCGAGCGAGCGAGCGATAAAAATAAATTTTTTGAGCGAGCGAGCGAGCGAGCGGGGGAAAAAAAGTTCGTGAGCGAGCGAGCGAACGAAGAGTTGGTGAGCGAGCGAGCGAGCGAGCGACACTAGTGAGCGTGCCCACCTCTGCTATGCACACTGCACACACACTCTCTCTGTCGATCTATATGGTTCATTGGATTTTATTATATTACCAATCGCTTTTTGTCAGCAATTTGACCAGATGACATAAATTCTGTGTCAAACTCAAGATATATATTGATTACAATCCGGGGGCTACTAATTCAATAAAAGTTTTGTACAGACGATTTATTGTGTAACTTTTCCGTTTCGTATTAGATGAGTTGCATGCACTTAACTTGAGCTTAACTTTGTGGCATTAGATACGCTTAATTAAATGACACGTTACATTATGATTGGCTAAGACGTATGCAGCATATTACATTATGGGAGGTTAGCATGATAATGTTTTGCCATTAGTTCTGGCTTAATTTTATCACGTTATCATATCGTATGCAGGCACACTGAGCTAAGCTTATCTATACATACAAGGTTTAGCAATTAAGAATTTCCCAAGTGAATTCCCCGACAATAATACAATTGTATCTTCATTATATACGCGGAGAAGAGGTTTGATGATAGACACATGTACTAACTAAAAATACTCCCGGTTTGCTTGCGTCTGCTTCTTGTATTGTATACCATTATACGCGGCGGCTTGTGTATCAGTTGGAAATTTATAAGTAACTTGACAAGGTTTTCTTGGAGAATTATTTGATGATACAGTGGGAAATTACTTTTTGATCTAAATATGATTAACCATGCTCCATTAAGCAAAGGACGTAACTTTAAAAATTGCTATTTGAACATTTGATAAAGACTCTTTCGTGGACTTTGACGAACACACTTCACTCCACACAACAGAGTCCCACCACCACCACTACCACCATCATAGTCTCCAGCAGCAGTAGTTTTCTCAAGACAAGAATTAGCCATGCTTCTTCATTCTTGAAACTCATCTTTCTCTCTACTCTCTCAACGTATTCCCTTTTTCCGTGTCTTCCACTTAAAAAAGTGCTTTCCCCCAGTAAAACCTTTCCTTTTGAGAGATGAATGAAGTCTCGGAACAGAATGACTTGGAAGCAAAGTGTCTTTCAGATTCAGCTTAAAAAATTGCTTCGCCCACTATATGAACCCAAGTTAAAAATTGAGTGAAGGCTCCAGCGAAAGTGTTCTTACTTACAACTTAAGTGGCAGTTATAAAGTTGGTAGAGAAAGCGAAGGAGAAAGCATCTTTTTCTGTGTACATTGTTAAAGTATTTATAGACATTCCCTTGATTGCCACCCCTCACTGACCAGAAAAGAAAATCTAGACAATTGACCAGTGTGGAACGCGCTCGTGTATATGTATACACTACTTACCACTTCAGACTCAATACAAATCTATATATATACATGGCCTGAGGAGCTTCATTCGTAACACTTATAATGGACGTTTCTTCGAAATTCAAAGCACGCTATCCATCATTAAATAACTCTCTCACTAAGTCTCTAAGTGTTCTTCATCCTCTCAACCTACTCAAGGAATCCAAGAAACCATCTAACCATCTTAAATTCCTTAATCTACTCATAGTGATTTACAGGTTATAAAATTTTCACAAAGATACTTATGTACAGAAAAGAAACCCACACACACACACAATAAAACCACACAAGGTTTATTATTAGTACTAGATACGCATGAACTGAGCACACTCACTATATCTATCTAAACACCATAGGAAAATCCTTCAATACTTAAGTTAATAAACTAGACAGTGCTACTAAATGGATTGCACATTAAAATTGTGCGAAAGAATGAATTTGCAAATGAGAAATTGTTCGGGTCAAGTAGAGAGCACACACTTTATACATGTTTCTATCTGATATCCGAACTTGCAAACTACTTTCCACACAGCGCCAGCGTGTATGTATTTCCCTTTTAGAAGTTGCTGGTTGAGAATCTGAGCATTCGGTTATTCGGTATTCTCCTCAGAAATCTACCAGAGAGTCGCACACTGCAAGCAAACACTCCAAACCCGAAGCGTCTCTCTTTCCCAACAGAAAGAATCTTATTCTCGAACTGAAAACAAAACCGCAGATTTCAACAACCTTCTTCTCCACTCCCTTGTGAGTGGCATTTCAAATTTTAAAAGTGGCAATAATATTATTCCAACTTTGACTTTCGCCAGATTTCTTTTACTTACTTAGGGAAACTCGGAATTTTGTGGTGATTACTTTCAGAACTGAAAGTCTCTACTTTTAAGAATATTTTTGGGTCAATTTGAGAAACATTTATTTCAGTATAGAACCATTAGTAATTTATTGAGAGATAGTAAACTGTATTTAGCTCACAAAATTGAAATAATTTCATTTTTTAAACCAGGTGTTTAAATCAAGTGATTATCCATTGCCGTGAGTTAAAGTAATAAAAATCGACAACCATTGTGAAAGTGACAAGGAAAGTTACTAATGTTACATTGCTACTTGTCTTGTGAGTGTGGTGAATGTGAACAATAAGTTTATAGTGAAATGAAAGAAAGGGAGAAAAAAATAAATTGACAACCTATATAGAGTATACTATAAGTGTCTCAAATGTCTCTGTTGTGGATTGAAAAAGTTTCACACAAATGGGAATAGAGAATTCCTCTGAAACTTACATTTAGATACACACACACACACATTTCAAACCGAAGCAGCTGCATTACATTACAAGTATTGGTTTCGCTTTTTTCTACTGACAACTTCTGAACTGAAGAGATTTCTGTGAGATTTCGCATGGACGAGCAGTGAAAGCGGATGTTGAGACGTTGTTGAGAGGAAGGAGTGATTTAAAAGGTAACTCAAAAAGCTGAAATCTTTATACTTGTCAAACGAAAGAGAAGCTTGAGACGCGTTTTCAAGGGGGAAAAAGCAACTAGTAATAAAATAATGTTGCGTTTCATCGTTTCATATCATTTCCTCATTCGTCATCCCTTGTGTATCATTGCATAATATATATATATATATATATATATACTTATATATACTTTGCCCCACTATTAAAATGTAAAACCCTGTTCGTCCTTCTCATCTGTTTTGCTTCTGCTTTGATAAAAACTCTACTTATGTTAAACAAAGAGTTGTTTGACAAAAGCAAAGTCGAAAAACTGACTGACTGACGACGAGTATGAATAAAGTTTGGCCTAGCTCATTTCTAAAACTAGGTGGTTTATTCTTTGAGAAAATCGAATCTGCGTTAACAGAGACTCATCACAGGCGAAACGAGAGGTCTCAGGAAAAGAGAGAACCTCTCTCTCTCTCCATGCATTCATTCTCTCAAAATTAAAGTACGTGGAGTAAAAAGACTTTTCTTAATAAATACGCTGCGAGAAATAACTCGGAAAGAATAAAAATGTCTTTGTCATTGGGTAGATGAATTTTAATTGTGTGCATGGGAAAATACAAAAAGGAAAGAGATCTACCAATATCACGAGAAGATTAATTTTTCAAAATCTTTTTACAAACGATAAATGAGAGTTTTTAACGTACAAACGTAAACAAAACAACTTGCACGGCATTTTAGAACACTTAAACTTATTGCGTTTGTTTTTGTTTGCATCGTATGTAGGAAAGATGGGTGGTGGAATATACATTGCTCTTTGAAATTCATCCACGAAGAGACATTAAATACATAACTTGTTTTGATGTCTAAAGCGTAGAATCTTTCAAAGCAGACTCAAGAATTTCATCATAATTCAACTTTTTTGTCTCAAGATTAATTGGATAGAAATATTATATGCTTGTCGTTTCCTTGTGTGTCAATTCGTTCGATACTTCAAACTTCGTCAATACACAACATATATGGAGTTTGTTTAGCAGACTCAAGCCATCGACGCGTCTTTCGTGTGAGTTGTATAACCTAACAATATATCAAGTTCCGTTTCTTTTCTTAAAAACAATCAATAATAATAAGTCTGTGTACGAAATGCCAAGATGAGGTATTTCTTCATACATTTTTGCAAGGTCTTTCGAAACGAACACTTTATATTGAACATGTTCCAGCAAATGATGAGATGATTATGATGATATTATCGATATATAACTCGATCTTACATTCACGTCCAAGTGTTTAAGCTTCAGATACTTAAAATATGTAGTAGTGATCGTATAGGTATATATATATATAGAGTAGTTCGAGAGTATATATTAATTTCATTTTGCCCTTCTTTTTCCATTGGCACTTTTGACTTCTGAGACAATTTGAAATTGTGTCGATTGCTTGAGAGGGCCTTCATCATCACTATATTTTCAAAGGAAGCAATAAAACGGACAGCTTCTGAAATCCTCAAGGAAGTTAATTGCGTCACGTCACGAACCCAAGTGAAAAGTCACGAAACTTGTGTACATCAATTAGGCTCGCTGCGAGGACTCTCTGCTTTTTCATTGCTCATCTATTTTTAAAAAGAAATAGTCTTTTTTGTATTCTCGTCCTTTTCTGTACCGAGAAAGCTAACCTGCTAAGCTGTTGAACTTGAACTCTTTTCACGAAGTTTTTCATTTAATATTACTTAATAAAAACTACGAGCTTTATTATTAGTTTACTTGTTGATTGTAAGTTCAAATATATATTTTATCAAAGGTTGTTACGTATAAACTATCAACATTACTGCAAATTTTATGTAAAATGCTAACTCGTAATCTTGCAGTTAGTTAGATTTTTACTATGTAATTATCCTTATTTATACTACGTCTAGACTTTACAGTGGAGAAAAAAGCAAAATGTCTTTATAATTGTTTCTTTGCGTTCACAGTCTAACGGGGATTTCGGGGGCCAACTTAAGAAAAAACTGCACCCGAATTGCACAAACCAGATCAACTCACTACCGCATCTTTTTTCCGAAGAAGAATAAACATCTAATCTTGGAACAAAACGAATGAAAGCCCGTTAACAAATTCACCAGCTAAACATTATACACACAAACTCGAGCTGCCTGTGTGCATGAAGGTACGATTATTAACAAACCTAACACCCAATCTAATGCCTCAATCTTTCAGTGTCAAAGAGTGAACATTGTGAACAACGTAGGCTATAAAACAATTTTAAGCAATACAAAGTGTGGAAGAGAAAGCGAGTCTCGAGAATAATACGAACCGTACTACTATAAAGTTACAATGTTCTATTTATGAACTGTGAAAGAGCCAAAAGAACATGCAAGTGAAGGAATTAAAAATCTAAAATGCTATAAAAGCAGCAACATTGTGAACACATTATTGTATACATTGTGCTCTGTCGTAAACTTTCTCCAGAATAAAAGAATGTGTTTGTAGGTAGTAACACTTGCACTCAACTACTCCGGCTACTACTACCCTTTTCTTGGCCCTCGTAGTTTTCTGCGTGAACAAAACAATACATATAGCTACTTATAATAATACACATCCTATAAATCTCTTCACGTAACTGTTACGTAATCCCTTGACGGCAAGACGGCTTCAAAGACGGCTCAGATTACTGGACACGAAGTTGCGTGAAGTTTGTTGAGATAATTCCTCGTGTGTGTGATTAGTGTGAATATATAACGCGTGTGTGTGTAAGGAGAGTGAAAGAATCTTTGCTGCCAAAAGGAAACGTGTGTATGTGATTATTGAGACAAATAGACTAGAGAGTAGTTTAGTGTGAAATAATACACGCGTGAATGTAATAATAAGCCATCACATGTATCTACTATGAACCTACCACCGATGCTCCTCTCCTGTTGTATATGAAACTGATTTTGTCTTTGACAAAGTGAAGCTCTCAAGCTCTTAAGTTGCAGTGTGTGCTCCTGTTCGAGAGAGTGTGTCTGTGGGGAGATAAAAGAGACTCATAATTTATCTTCAAGAGTCTCATCCTTATTGTACGTAAAAGTAAAAGAGGAGGATTGTCGAGAGATATAATAGTGTTGGAACAATGGAAAGTTTCCGGAACAATTTCACTTTCTTTCAAGAAATGGGTAACGAAACCCTTTTGGGAAACTTGACCATCTTCTTAGACACGGATGTCTTAGATGCTGAAGGTGGTGGTGGCGGTGGCAGTGGTGGCTTTGTTTCTCGCTCCGGGAAAGAAGAAGGTCCTTCCGGTCGACCGGCAAGTCCCATGCTTCCTTACAGATATGAGTTGGACATGGGAGTTCAAATTGGTCTTTACTCAGCCATATTTTTATTGGCCGTAATCGGAAACTCTCTTGTCATTTTGACTCTCGTGCAAAATCAAGGAATGAGAACTATCACAAATCTATTTCTGCTCAATCTTGCAATTGCGGACCTTTTGGTCGGAGTGTTTTGTATGCCATTCACTCTCGTTGGAATCGTTTTGAAGGACTTTGTCTTTGGATCATTCCTTTGTAAACTCATCCCGTATCTTCAAGGTAAGTTATTATATCTGCTCCTCTATCTCTACATATACCTAAGTACTTTCACTCTTACTTTTTCATGCACTTTTTTCATAAACTTCCTTCTGCGTCTCCTCCTCATAAAAGAAAACTGTCCTGCACCAGAGAGAGATAGAGAGAGAGAGACAGGGATGAGTGGGAGTGTCGAATAAATGTGGCGTAAAACGGGAAATGTTTCAACCAGCTGCTGGGTACTATATCTTTACACAAGTCTCATTTACTTCAACTGCTCAGACTTTTTAATGAAATTATTCTATATTCATCCTTAATCTGGAATAAAAGAGAGAGAGATATTTCAACTTTTCTCTTTCTATACCCTGAATGTGTTTACTAATCTAGGTCTTAAATCAGCAAAGTTGAATAATTACTCTCCCTATCTGTATTATATATGTAAATTATAGCTCCGACTATATCGCTTTATTAATCTTTAAAGCTCGATTCCAAGCCTACATATATCTGCTAATCCTTTTTAATCCTTTTCTATCATCACTACTCTTTTAATAGGATTTATTTAACATTTTACTTTGTGCGAGAATACTTATTATATCATTACTAAAGATAAATCCTCCCAAGGTCTCATCCTCTGTAATTCAAAGATAGAAGAGACTTATTAATTTCTCGTGGGGGAGTTCCAGTGGACAATGAAACCTCTCCCTATCTCTACCTTTGAGGATTAGGCTTAACATAGGTATTTATTGTTATCATCGTTCATATTTCATACACATTAGTCAACCTTAGACACACAAAATCCAAGGGCATGCGAGTTATAGACCCACATGTATAGCGTGTGGTATAATTCGGTTTACTTAAATCCATCTCTTTCAGTTTGTTAAAAGCGATAAAACTTTCTCGCAGGAGGCGAGCGAGTTCTCTGAGTGTGTGATCTGCATAAAATTCCTCTAGTGTGTGAGATGACTGGTTGAACCAGATTAGAAGCTGTACGACAGCACGAGAGTATCAGAAGCCTCTTTTCCCCTTTTTAAACTCGGTTATTAAATGTCACAGAATGTGATACGCTGTCATCTTTTATGTGTCCCGGTTGAAGCAACGACTCTTCTAATATTCTCAGACATAAACTACGATTTCACCCATATAGACGATGATCAAGACCTTTACTGCTACTTCGTCACAATATCTGACATCCCTTCGAGATTTCCCACATCTTTAATAATTTACCTATCCACGAACTGTAGTTTTTGTAGAAGCCAAGTGGGTTTTTTTTGTTTTCAATACCGCATAAAAATCATCATTGAAAACGAGAAACATTATTGAGGCTGATCTTGAGTGTGTGTGAGCTTGAACTTAATAGTTTTCGGGTGGTACGCGGAAAAATTTAGTAAGTCATATAAAAGTAAGATTTGGATTATGATTATGAGGCTTAACTGATATAAAACACACAAGCTCACAAACACACACACACACACAGGAACATACTATAACTAAGCATATTATTATTAAGCTTACCTCCACTACAGTCATTGCTTAAGAACTGACGCATACTTTATACCCAAGTCAAAACATATTACGTCCTTTGCACACGTTCAGGGATAAAAAAGTATCAACTGAACTGTATTAACATTGACTTTCATTTACAAATGGGAAACTGTGGGAGGACAGCTGAAATATTGTACTCCAAATAATTTCCCATGTCAATGTCAACCCACCGAGCATCCGTGTATCATACAAAATGAAAAAATACGCTTGCTAACTAGGAATCATATGAAAGTGTATAATGCAAAGAAATGCCAGAGGATATGAAGAGAAAGTATAATGAATTATAATTAATGCTACTACACACACATTTGTATATATATAATTTATGTATGTATATAAATGGGACTAATGAAACGTATCCACACTATCCACGTAGTAGTAGTAGTAGCAGTTTTGAATTTTTGTGTTTTGTTTTGCATCCGTAAGTACTTTGAGAAGCATACATGTTTGTCGTTGTTGTACAGTTGGCAGTCTTTCCCATTCCTAAATATAAACACACACACACACTTACACACATACATAATATTTATTCATTCATTCAAGAAGTGAAAAAGAGTTTGTGTGAGTTGTCAGTTGGCTGTAAGGCTGTAACAAATGCTAAATGTAAATGTTGACAGACGACCCTTCACATAATAGCATATTAACTCTTCACTCTGTATTTTTGTCAGTACGCATGATGTGTCTCTGCTTGTGTACATTAGGATTATACGATTACACTGTTTGTAATTGTAATCATATGAGTATGATCATTTTCTATGAATGAATTCTTTTGGTGCGAGATCAAAACTAAAGCATTTGATTAACATTGGTTGGGAGTGCACCATTGTAAATGTTGTTGTGAAAGTTGCATAGCTGAAATCTATTGTAACTCTTAATGATCTGAGCACATTGAAGCAGTGTATAGGTCATGTATAGGTACACATGCATACATTAATGTACCAGGAAATAAAACCCACTAAGCCTCACATTATGATTGTGTGGGTAGTTTCTAATGATTTGGAGTGGGATCTATAAATGTTCTTAGTCTTGCGTGATGAGAAACAAGGTTGCATTGTGAATTGTTGATCGAAGGGAGTATAATGAGGATTCAGAGGCTTAAACATATATATATATATATATATATATAGGGGATCAATAATGCGTCATTAACTTGAGAAATGTATTTATAGGTATTATAATGGGAGCCCCAATTTCTTTAATGCAACAATGAAATCAATAACTGCAAGGCGACATATCTCTCACTCTCACTCATAACAAAGAGAAAGTTCTATATATGAATAGCTCCTGTCTCTTAATGATGACAACTCGTTCATGAGAAATACATTAATGAATTGCTACGCAGTACGTTCCACTTCGATTACATGAGCATTTAATGTATTACACCTACTGACACTTTTGATTTGGGACAATATAGTACACAAGTCAGGATAATATGAACCAACTATAACTGGTAGAGAGAAACAGAGAGATTTGAAAGATTGTCTGAAGGGAGAGAGCTGTCTGTATAGATAGAGATGGCATTTGGTTTTTGGTACTTCTTGGCAGTATGGGGGCTTTGTTGTGGGTATAGTGTGTAAATAGACAGACGAACACAATGCACACACAATGTACAATCAGTCACACACACACACAGGCGACACAGGTAGTGCACAAAACACAAGACTACATATAAGTTGTGTAAGGATTGACAGTAAAAGTTCGTGAATAATTGATGCCCACCTGTGAAATCCTCAGTAAATAGTCTTATTTATACTCTCAAAGAACTGGTGCTTTCACTCCCATAATTGAATCGTATGTCGTGTGTGTGTAGGATGGGATTGTGCTTCTGTAACTCTTGTGCATATATGTCTCATATCTGATCCCCTCTGCTATTGACGGTCCAAAATGCCATTTATGTTTAAGCAGTGAAAGTAACTCGCGTACAGCAGACGACTTCTCTCATAGAATTTATATACGGATAGATGGAAGAGAAAGCAAATAAGGAATGTGCCTGGGAAGATGTGTGTCGAGTTTAGAAAGTTGCACAGAGAGTGAAACAAAAACAAACAGCTTGTGCTTCCTCCTTCCTACAGAGAGAGAGAGCAGAGTTCCTCTCTGGACTCCTATACATTCTATATGGACTCCTCAGAGAATGAAGATTGATCAGTACTTGTTGATGTGAGTGGATCTGTAGGGATTTCAGTTTGGTCACAAGTAAAGAATCCTACACGAAATAATAGCCCCCGTTTTTTCACAGACTTTCACTGCTAAAATCTAAAAAGCATTGTACCCAACAACATACATTCTGGAAATTTATCTGCTTGAGGAAACATAAATATTTAGCCATATCCACATCTGTCTTCTAAAAGTTACACTAACGTACACACATGTGGTGTGTATGTGTGTGTAGTAGCATAACAAAGAGTGAAAGCTACACACGTATGGAACAAACTAGGAATGTATATATGCATATGTATAGGGTAGTGTAATAAATGTCTCTGTTTTTATTGCTCCATTTTTGACTCTCCTTTTCGGTAAATGCACCCGAATCTTCTGTATATAAATGTGTGTATAAGTCTCTCTCTCTCTCTCTGTTTGTAAATGCAACGAGAGCAACTCTCTAGACTGTATTTTGATATGGAGAATGTGCATTCGAATTGCGAATGCTTTCACTTCTGTCTAACAGAGCAGAAGTGCGTTTGTGCTGTAATATATTTACGTGTATTCCATAAATGTGTGTGCGATCCCTTTTTAGCTTTAGATTCTTCTTCCATGTCCTTTAGCAATCAATTCAATTCGTCAGGTTGGTTTACCCCTTTAACATATTTTATTGCTGGTAATGTAACTCGAGCTCGGAGACTTGAGAGAAAGAGCTCCTTTCACTCTTTGGGATTAAAATCCTTCTCTAAGTATAAGTATATCGCGAAGGAGAGAGATAGGTTTTCAGTCTCGGTCTTCCACTGCCAATCTCGGTTGGGATCAATTTACCTCCTAACAAGAAGAAGTCTCCTACGCTCATGAATTCAAACCTGAGGTCGTCCCTGGATTTATATCACAATTTTCTTGTCTTTCCACATTTGATCTCTATACGCTCTCGTTATTACATTACCTTGTTTGTGTATCCTTTTGTTTTCTGAGGATTATTTAGCTTCATTGCTAAAACGCAGGGAACTTATTGGATTTTTAAGACTTGTTAAATATTTATACACACCATACAGTTCATCTCTTGGGGACGTTTTACTAAGAATAGCCGAATTTCATTAACGCAACATATATATGAAATGGATGGGAGCTAATTTGAAGTTATAGGTACATTAAGGCACACATATACATTGCTCAATCGCCATTTAATTATATTGGAGTAGTTATTTGAGACATTGTAATTGAAATAAGTAAGTCTGTTTCACTCCTTCGCACATGGCTGTTCAAATGACGTCCGTATGTGTATTTACTTCCTTTCCATATAAATTCAACTTCCTGTATTTGTTTTTTGTAAGTTTAGACAGAAAATATAATACACCAAGGATTACAGTTTCACAGAAGAATAATATATAGAAGTCGTTCGTCTGAAAAGAAATCCCCCAGCAGTTGAATTCAATATAGAACTTTTATGTCGACAAATCAATATTTAATTAAGGAACTTTCTCGTTATTACAGAGTAACTGTGATTGATTTTAAGAACACACACCAGTCCTTGTCAAAATTTACTTGTTACTTTATACAAGTACACTTCCTAGTCATCTACGTAATGAGACACAAAACACGTGAATTCGAAAAGGAAGTATAGATTCTGACCCAAAAACATCAATATAGAACGAAACCAGACACACACACACGATTCATCCATGTATCCTCACGTTGTCTGATCCACACTAAAAGTAAAAGCAGTTTGATGGAGTTAGCGTCAAAGTGTTCTACATGAAAATTCGATTAAGACTTGCCTATATCAGATAGGAAAGTCGAAATTATCATTGGGAAAGAGTTGACAAGTGAGTTAGGAAGTAGTAAAATTGAAACTTGTGCTTGACATAAGTCAGTGAGAAAAGAGACTTTTGCAATTTATACGGAAACTATGAACGAATAGTAAAATTCCCTTTCCTAAAAAAGTGTAACAGACATGTGTATGGGTGAAAGCATATCTAGTTTTATATATAAGTAGCTTTTAGCATTGCACCAAATCTACACACGACAACTGGATGAAAGTATTTTATTTCACGCATATAAACTGAAAGAATCGATAAGAATAACAATGAAAAAGCAATGACATTCTTTTACTCCCATGTGAATCAAAGGATGAATGGCTCGTTGTTCGCTTTCTCTTTTCATCCACACTTATATAAGTATATGTATATATATAAAAATACACCCTACGTATATCTCGTGAGCAATAAGGACAAAGAGATGTGTCACATCAGGTTGTCAAATACGAAATTCTAGTGTCACATATTATGAAGAGGCGATGAGGACACGAGAGAGAGAGAGAGACCCCCCTCGTACTATATCAGATAGAGGAACATGAACAACACTCTCTGGCCTTTGATATCTCCAAGAAATCTTGTATTCCATCTCTGTTCTCCTCTAGTATTACGGGGAATTGAGTATTTTTACAAGTTTCTTGTCTTCTAAAGTTTTGAATCTATATTCTACATCCTCAATGGTGTGGAAGAAAGGGTCTCTCTCTCCTCAAGTGTTTGTACAGAGAACAAAACAAAGTTAGACTTTTTACTTCAAAAGCGCTCAGAGCTGAACTTAAGGATATTTTAAGGGTTGCACCTTTAAGGAAGAGAATACTGGAGAAAGTTACATACTTTTCTATAGAGGTATAATTATACGGGAACAACACACACACAGTATAAGCTCACTTAAGATGAACCAAACTTCCAAACAAGACACATACATAACTATATCAGATACACTTCTGAGACTTGACTTAACACGTACAGTTTAGTTCTTGGGCATCTTGGGGAAATGTCCACAGGTGCTGTTGTGAGTTGTTGGAGAAAGATACAATCAGAAGAGTCTTTTCTCTTTTAGAACTCATCATCACTATACAAGGACAATACATACACACACTACTACACATTTTACTAGCAAGGGATCGTCCAAATAGATCAACGTCCTTAAATATGAACCAAAAGGCCGCACACACAGATAAAGTTTCTCCTCTCTCTCGTTGTGTACGGAAAGTTTCTAAGCATTTGTGGTCGGTGTGACTTTCTTGGAAGTCAGAATAAAAGCAGTTAGTAGAGCAAAGTTTGTTAAAGCTATTGAGGAGAGAGATAGATATAATAAAAGGATGAGCAGCACACCCGGAGTGTGTATAATAGTAATTCCGCTCAATCTTTCAGACAAAAAGGTACCAGGTGGTTTCAAAAGGTTCAAGTGGGTGGAACACCCACAACCGACGATTGGGTACACACAAAAGTGTTAATAAGAATTCATCCTGTATGCACATTTTATTACTTAAAGTTCCCTGAGTCCTAAACCAGATGCCAAAAAAGTTTCGTGAATCTTCAAATTAACTTTTAGGAATCTTTATTTGTTGCTTTTAGGTTGTCAGAGTAGCTGGTACACAAGCAACGATTTGCGAGCAATTCAATTTGTGTTTCAAGACAATTGCACACACACACTCTACATTCTCACCTGTCTTGAGAAAGTATCTTGTAATAATAATATGCGCCTCATTTAAGCTTTTAAAGGCTAATGTGATTAATCTTTAGGCACTCATTTCCTCTGCTCCTTTACGAAACACACAAAATTATTACAATGCCGTTTGCCGTTGTACGATTTCATCCCTCTCGAGTTTTCTATTCGTTTTTCCGCAGACTGCTACGCATAAAGCTGAGCTTGCGACATGTAAAACTTACAGTTAATGGAAAAGAAGTTCCACGCTAAAAGCAAAAACTCTTCTTCTTCCACTCGCAATTTTAGATATTTTATGAATGGTGAATTTTTTATGATTATGGGAATACTATTGCGACATTTGTTTCTAGCGAACTAAAGTGAAGAAGGGGGCAACTTAATTCGTAGTCATTCTAAAGTTTACCTGAGTACACAATAATACATTTTACGATTAACTTATCATCATTAATCGAGAGTGCCACATAACTTATGTATGTGTATAGATCAGGGAACATTAAAAGTAGGTTGCTGTCTTAGCCTTTCTTTTATTCCTCGTTGGTAGTGCTTTCTAGTTTTTACCCCGTTGCAAAGTATATTATATATTATATTATTTCCGACAAGCTCTATGCTGTTTATATTATACATCAAGACATAATGTGCAATCAGTGGCTTTTGTGGAGTAAGCTAGCTTTGTCCTTGGTGCAATGTAATAGGGATGATTATTATTCGCACACACCAAATTCTCACATTGCCCAGCCGAACTTACAAAAATGTCAACTTACTGACTGCGGTCAACCATAACAAATTTCACCCAACCAAATGACTGTCCTGCCGTATCAGATTTCTCTAATCTGGCCCCGATTTGGCCTCGATGTGGCCCTGATTTGGCCCCGATGTGGCCCTGATTTGGCCCCGATGTGGCCCTGATTTGGCCCCGATTTGGCCCCGCTGTGGTCCTGATCTGGCCCTGATTTGGCCCCGATGTGGCCCTAATTTGGCCCCGATGTGGCCCTGATTTGGCCCTGATTTGGCCCCGATGTGGCCCTGATCTGGCCCTGATTTGGCCCTGATTTGGCCCCGATGTGGCCCTGATCTGGCCCCGATGTGGCCCTGATTTGGCCCGGATGTGGCCCTGATTTGGCCCCGATGTGGCCCTGATTTGGCCCCGATGTGGCCCTGATGTGGTCCTGATTTGGCTCCGATGTGGCCCTGATTTGGCCCCGATGTGGGCCTGATTTGGCCC